>Ga0209415_10019157_pt1 | contig 10739 bp, 10 predicted proteins | sample PeaSoiSIISIP2007_FD_187696 | JGI IMG/M metagenome (GOLD analysis project Ga0209415, IMG submission 187696) | Peat soil microbial communities from Weissenstadt, Germany - SII-SIP-2007 (SPAdes) (version 2) | ecosystem: Environmental > Terrestrial > Soil > Wetlands > Peat | place: Germany... | reverse complement strand
CCAGTGCGCCCGGCCTGCCCAGTGCGCCCGGCCTGCCCAGTGCGCCCGGCCTGCCCAGTGCGCCCGGCCTGCCCAGTCTGGCCCGACTGTCCGGTCTGGCCCGACTGTCCGGTCTGGCCTGTCTTTCCTGCGCTACCGGCCTGACCTGGCTTCCTTGACTGGCCGGCCTGACCTGGCTTCCTTGACTGGCCGGCCGATCCGGCCTTGCCTGGCTGCTTCTGGGTCGCCATCAGATGCTCCCGCTGGCTGCCGAGACGCCGGCCGAGCCGCAGACGCCGGCCGGCTGGTTGCTGGTGATCTTGCAGATCGCAGCGGTGATGTGGTTCGCCGCGCCGTCGATAGCCTTGGCCACCGTATTATTCGGATTGGCGAGGTCCGCGCCGATCTGCTGCCAGGTCAGGCCGGCCAGCAGCGCCGGGCTGTAGCTGGCCCCGGCGATGACGTACTTGTTGCCGAAGTCGACGAATGGGAACGAGCCGTCGTATGTGGCAGACGGCACGTAGGGCGGCACGTCGTATTTGCCCATCAGCTGCTTGTCGAGCGCGGTCAGCGGCTGGAGCGTCGCCTTGGTCACAGTCTGCGCCTCGGTCGTGGTGAAGACCAGGTACTTGCTGGTATAGCTGGCCTTGTAGAAGCTGAGCGTCGGGGTGTTCGGGTTCACGTCGGTGCTGCTCGAGTGGATGAAATGCAGGCCTGAGAACGTGCCGAACCTGCTCAGCGCGACCACGAGCGACCAGCGCTCGGCCGCGCAGAACGGGCAGTACTCCGCGCCGACGTACACCACCTGGGGCTTGCCGCCGCTGGTCAGGGGGGTGCTCGAGGTGGCGATCGTCTGGATCGCGTGCGGGTAGACGCTCCCCGGCGCCGGGTAGACGGGTCCGGCGGCGACCTTGTCGAGGGTGGCAGCGGGGACGCTGGTCACCTGCTGGACGACAGTCGTGGTCACGTGCGAGCTGGCGGTGACGGTCGCGGGCGAGGGCTTGTTGAGCGTCTTGACCACGATGAAGACGACCACGATGGCCAGCACGGCCAGGATGCTGCCGCCCGCGATGAATGCTCGCCTGCGGGTCTCCGCCCGTCGGCTGGCTGCCATTTGCTGGGCAATGCTCTCTCTGGCGCGCTGCTGCCGGTTCCGCTCCGCCTTACCCATGCTGACCTGCCTTAGCCGTCGACTAATACCGTGCGCGCCTGCCGCAGACCATGTTAGGGCGTCTGGACGTATGCGGCTGCGGCCGTTATATAAGCGCAGCTTGCTGAAGGCTCGCTGAGTAGTGGCTTAGCCGCGGCTCAGCGAGGGCGCGGCTCAGCGAGGGCGCGGCTCAGGGAGCCTGCGGCTCAGGGAGCCTGCGGCTCAGGGTGGCCGCGGCTCAGGGAGCCTGCGGCTCAGCGGCATCCTGCCGCCGCTGCGGGGACAGGCGAGCCGGGAACCCGGTGCCGGGCCTGCCGGGTGAACTGGTCGCTACCCGCCGCGAAGAGGCGCAAGATGCCGTCCTTGCCACGCGTGCTTGCGTTGCGCAACTGTCAGTAGCTATCGTCCGGTGCATGATGGTGACTCAGAAGTCGCACGACGTGCAGGACACGCAGGGCCGGCAGGTCGGCCGCTCTCCGATGAGGGCCAGGAGAAGCAGCGGGCGCCGGTGGACCAGCGCGATGGCCGCCGTGGCGTGCGCCGGACTCGCGGTGGCTGCCTGCAGCTCAGGCTCATCCACCTCCTCGTCGGGCGGTGCCAAGCCGTCGGGCACGGCCGACGTGGCCTACGCCGGCTCGCTGGCCTACCTCAACGAGAAGCTCTTCGGCCCGGCGTTCACCAAGGCCACCGGTTACGCCTACCAGGGCCGCGGAGCCGGCTCGGACGCGCTGTCCGCCGAGATCGCCTCGGGGGAGATCACCCCGAACGTGTTCCAGAGCGTCGGCGGCGACCCGATCACGGCGCTCGAGCCGAAGTTCACCAAGTGGTACATCCGCTACGCGGCGACGTCGATCGTGGTCGCCTACAACCCGAAGAGCAAGTACGCCAGCCAGTTCGCGGCGATCGCGAGCGGCAAGGCGCCGCTGGCGAGCCTGTTTACGCTGATGGCGAAGCCCGGGTTCAAGCTCGGCAGGACCGACCCGAACATCGACCCCCAGGGCCGGTCATTCATCTTCATGCTCGAGCTGGCCCAGGCCAAGTACCACCTGCCGGCCGGCATCGTCAGCAAGATCCTCGGCGTCGGGGCGGGCGCGGCGAACCTCGGCAGCGCGAACTCGCCGACCATCTTCGAGGAGACGGCTCTCGACGCCAGGCTCCAGGCCGGTCAACTCGACGCCGCGAGCGCCTACCTGTCCCAGGCGATCCAGCTGCATCTGAAGTACATCACCCTGCCCGCGGACATCAACCTGGGCGATTTCGCGCTCGAGACGCAGTACGCCAAGGCGTCGGTGACCATCACGGGTAACGTGACCAAGATGGGTAAGCCGATCGTGCTCGACGTGACGACCATCGGCACGAAGGACCAGGCGGCCGCCGACGCGTTCGTCAAGTACCTGCTCTCGCCGGCCGGCCGGGCGGTCTATCAGCAGGGCGGCTACACGCTGCTGACGCCGACGGCGTTCGGCGCGATGAGCTCGATACCGGCATCGATCCGGCATGAGCTGGGCGGCTAGCCCGCCGCAGGACGCTGCTCGCCCCGGCCGGCCCGAACGGGCCGGGGCAGTGGATCCTGGCAGTCAGCCCGGCGGCCGGGAAGCGGGCGGACGCCGGCCACGAGGACGATCGCCGCTTCAGCCCGGTCGCGGCCCGCTGGGCTCTGCCACAGTGCCACGGGGGTTGCGTTATGCCTCTGGATCATTGGCGGTCGCCGGAGCCGGCATTATCTGGATCGCGCTGCTCGGGCCGGTCATCGCGCTGGCGACTCACCTGTCCTGGAGCGCGATCACCAGCTCGCTGAGCGCGCCGGGCGCCCTTGACCCGCTGATCATCTCGGCCGAGTCGGGCGCGCTGACCCTGGCCGTGCTGCTGCTGCTCGGCACCCCGCTGGCCTGGGCGCTGGCCCGCGGCACGCTGCCGTTCCCGCGGCTGTGGGAAGCGGGAGTGCTTGCCAGCCTGCTGCTTCCGCCCCTGGTCATCGGGCTGCTGCTGGTGTTCATGGTCGGTCCGTTCACCCCGATCGGGCAATGGCTCGGCGCCCTGCACCTGTCGGCGACCAACACGTTCCTCGCCCTGGTGATCGCCCAGGTCTACGAGGCGGCGCCGTACTACGTGCTCGGCGCGCAGGCCGCGTTCGGCAGCGTCGACTACCGGCTGGAACAGCAGGCCGCGCTGCTCGGCGATACGCCCAGGCAGGTGCTGCGGCGGGTGACCGTGCCGCTCGCGGCGCCGGGGCTTGCGATGGCCCTCGCGGTCTCCTGGGCCAGGGCGATGGGGGCCTTTGGCGCCGTCGTGATCGTGGCCTACCATCCAACTGGGCTTCCGATGCAGATCTGGACGTCGTTGCAAGAGACCGGGCTGGCGTCGGCGCTGCCGTTCGCCCTGGTGCTGCTTGTTGTCGCGCTGCCGCTGCCCATCGCGGCCTACATCTGGAGCGCACGTGCTCGAGGCCGACGTCGAGGTTGACCGGCGCGACTTCACCGTGGCCGCCGCACTCCGGGTCGCGCCTGGTGAGCGGCTGGCTCTGTTCGGCCCTTCCGGCGCGGGGAAGACCACCGTGCTTGAGGTGATCGCGGGGCTTGTCGTGCCGCGACGGGCACGGATTACGCTGGCCGGCCGGCTGCTGACCTCGACCGAGCCGCCGGTCTGCGCCGTGCCGCCCTGGCAGCGCCGGGTCGGACTGCTGCGCCAGGATCCCGGGCTCTTCCCGCATCTGTCGGTGCGGGACAACCTTCGCTACGCGCGCAAGCGCCGGTCCCGGCCTGGCGCCGACGGCGAGCTGGCCGGTCTCGCATCGGTGCTCGGCATCGACGGGCTGCTCGACGCCATGCCCGTGCGGCTGTCCGGCGGCCAGGCGCACCGGGTGGCGCTCGGCAGGCTGCTCCTCTCGCACTGCGACACGCTGCTGCTCGACGAGCCTTACACCGGACTGGACGCCGGCTTGCGCCGGGTGCTCACCGATCTGGTGGTAGCCCTGGTGACAGAGCGGGCCGTTCCGGCGATCCTGGTCGCCCACGAGCTTGCCGAGGCGCAGGCGTTCGCCGACCGGCTGGCAGTTCTCGACCATGGCACGGTGCTCCAGCTTGGCACGCCGGATGAGGTCGTGCTGCGCCCGGCCAGCCGGCGGGTGGCCGAGCTTGTGGGGTACAGCTGCTTCGTGCGGGTGCCCGGGGCGGCGGGAAGCGTCGCCGGGATCCATCCCGAGCGGGTCATCGCGGGCGATCAGCCAGACCGGGGACTGGTGCTCGCCGGTGCGGTGACCTCATGCCGCCCGGCCGGTGCGCTCTGGGAGACCACGATGCGGCCGGGCGGTGCGGCTGGCGGGGGCGGCGCGGCTGGCGGGGGCGCTGGCGGCAGGGACTGCGGCGGCGAGGTGAGCGTCACCGCCCGGCTGCCTGAGCCGCGGGCCGCCGGGCAGCAGCTGGTGATCACGGCCGTCGACCCGCCTCGCTTCGGGCCGGACGGCGCCGCGCTGGTGCCCGGCTACGCCGATCTGAGCTGGGAGCGGGCATGACCAGCGGAGCCAGGCTCAGGCTGGCCCGCCAGGTACGCGGGTTCTCGCAGCAGCAGCTGGCCGGCATGGCAGGGGTATCGAGACAGGCCGTCTCGGCGGTGGAGTCCGGGCAGTCCGACCCGTCGCTGCGGGTCGCGCTTGCCCTGGCCAGGGCGCTCGGGATGACGGTGGACGAGCTGTTCGGCCCGGACGTCACGGTTCCCGTGGTGTCGGCCCGCCTGGTCGGGCCGGCGGCCGGGCTCAGCACGGCAGGCATGCGGCCGGGTGCTGCGGGGCCGGGTGCTGCGGGGCCGGGTGCTGCGGGGCCGGGTGCTGCCGGGCCGGGATCGCCGTCAGGAGCGCGTGCCGGGCCGGGCGCGGCGGGGGCGAGGGTCACGCTGGCCGCGATCGGCGACTCGCTCGTCGCGATGCCGCTGTCCGGGCCGACCGCCAGCAGGGCGGGCTTCATGCCGGCCGGCGGGCTGATCGCGGATCCGGCCGATGGCGAAACTAGCCCAGGGCCGGGTGCCGGCCTGCTCGCCGTCTGGCCGATCGGCCCGCCGAGGCCGACACTGGTGGTGGCCGGCTGCGATCCGGCGCTGCCGCTGCTCGAGGCTCCGCTGAGCCTGCTCGATCCGCCGGTCGCGTTCAGCTGGTGGCCCTGCCCGAGTCAGGAGGCACTGCGGCTGGCGGCAGACGGCCTCGTGCACGTCGCCGGAGCCCACCTGCGCGGCCGTTCTGGCGGCTACAACACCGGCCCGGCCGGCGAGCTGCTGCCGGCCGGCGGTGAGGTGCTCGGGTTCAGCGCCTGGCAGGAAGGCCTGGTGCTGCGGCCTGAAGCGGCCGATGGCGTCGCCGGAGTCGCCGACGTGGTGCGGCGCGGGCTGCGCCTGGTGAACAGGGAACCTGGCGCCGAGGCCCGCCGGGTACTCGACCGCGAGCTGGCCAGGCTGGGGCTCGATCCCGGGCAGGTCGCTGGCTATGAGACCAGGGTGAACGGTCATCTGGAGGTTGCCGGGGCGATCGCGGCCGGGCTGGCTGATGTCGGTGTCGCCAGCGAGCCCGCGGCCCTGGCCTACGGGCTTGCGTTCGTCCCGCTCGCTGACGAGCGGTTCGATCTGGTCATCCCGGCCGGCCAGGCCGGATCGCGGGAGGTGCAGTGCCTGATGAAGGTGCTCTGCTCCAGGTGGCTGCTCGATCAGCTGGCCAGCCTGCCTGGCTACGATCCGGCACCGTGCGGCCAGCGTGTCGCGTCCCTGCCCGCCGCCCGGTCGGGTCGGCTGGCGGGGTTGCCCGGACCGCTACGCCTTCGATGAACATATTGGCGCGCGATAGCGGGCCTGGCTCAGGATGACGTCATGAGACTTCTGGTACTTGGCGGGACGCACCACGTCGGACGCGCGGTCGTGGAGACCGCGCTCGCCCGGGGCGACGAGGTCACCACCCTGACTCGCGGTGTCAGCGGGGCGCCGGCGGCGGGTGCCCGCGCCCGTTATGCCGACCGGACCGATCCCGCTGAGCTGCGTTCCGCGCTCGGCGACGACACCTGGGACGCCGTGATCGACACCTGGAGCCGCGCGCCTCGCGTGGTGCGGGACGCGGCCGCGCTGCTAGCCGGGCGGGCCGGGCACTACGGTTACGTGTCGAGCCGCTCGGTCTATCAGTGGCCGATACCGTCAGGGGCCGACGAGAGCGCGCCGGTGGTCGATGGCGATCCGGCCAGCGAGGACGGCGATGACTACGCGGCGGCGAAGCGCGGCGGCGAGCTCGCAGTGCTCGAGCACTTCGCTGGCCGGTCCGTCCTCGCCAGGGCCGGACTGATCCTCGGGCCTTACGAGCTGGTCGGACGGATGCCGTGGTGGCTGCGCCGGATCGAGCGCGGCGGAGACGTTCTCGCTCCCGGCCCGCGTGACCTGCCGTTGCAGTACATCGACTGCCGTGACCTGGCCGCCTGGATGCTGCACGCCGCCGAACGCGGCATCTCCGGCACGTTCAACGCCGTCAGCGAGCCAGGTCACGCGACTATGGAGAGCCTGCTGTCCGCCGCCGTGGCCGCCACCGGCTCTGCGGCGCATCTGGTCTGGGCCGCTCCCGAGGTGATCGAGGCGGCTGGCGTCGAGCCGTGGACCGAGCTGCCGATCTGGGCGCCGCCTGACGGCGAGGCCGCGGCTCTGCACGACGGAGACGTCTCGGCGATCTACGCCGCCGGGCTAGTCTGCCGGCCGGTGACCGAGACGGTGACCGACACCTGGCGGTGGCTCCAGGCCGAAGGAGACCCGCCGACCGGCGCAGGCCGGCCGAGCCATGGGCTGGACCCGGACCGCGAGCGCGAAGTGCTGGCCAGCCTGGCCTAGCGCTGATCAGGTGTCCCCGGCCCGGTCGCGGAGATCACCCGGGCACCTGCGACATGACGTAGCGGCTAGTGGCGGCTAGTGGCGGCTAGGAATATCGCTCCGCCAGGACGATCTCGGTCTGCGATCCGTTGGTGGCTGGCAGCGGTCCGCACGACCGCGGACGGGCACGACGAAGCCGGGCGCTGACGCGCAGTTCTTACCATGACTCCGGGATCGTGGGGAGTTGGCAGTGCTTTCGCGGCTGACTCCCCACGATCACTGATGATCTAGGCCTAGTGACCGAAGACCGGGATCATGACCGCCCGGGCGATGGTGTGGAAGCGCAGGTTGAAGCCGACGACGGCGGGGGAGACGTCCGGGTCGACGTCGAGCGCCGCGGTGTCCAGCGCGTGCACAGCGAAGACATAGCGGTGCGGCGGGTCGCCGGCGGGCGGCGCCGCGCCGCCGAAGTCCTTGGTCCCGTAGTCATTGCGGACCGAGAACGCGCCTGCCGGAAGGCCGGCCCCGCCCGCCGCGCCCGCGCCGGCCGCCAGCTCGGTGACCGACGCCGGGATGTTGACCACCAGCCAGTGCCAGAAGCCCGATCCGGTCGGCGCGTCGGGGTCATAGCAGGTCACGGCGAATCCCTTGGTCTCCGCCGGGAACCCGTGCCAGCTCAGGTGCGGGGAGATATTCTGCCCGGTCATGCCGAAGCCGCTGTACACCTGTGCGTCTGACATGTGCTGCTCGTGGCCGACGTCATCGCTCTCGACCGTGAACGACGGCACTTCCGGCATGAGGTCGTAGGGCAGCGGAGCTCGCTCGGCCATAAAGTTCTCCTTAGCTGAAAGTCTCGGTGGCAAGCGCCAGCCTGGGTGCCCACGCTACTTGTGCGACGGTACGTGCCGCCATCAAAGCCGCGGGACGTGTCGGGAGTCGCTGGCCGGCGGCCGACCGGACCGGATCGGGCCAGGTGCAGACTAGGGATACCGTTGCGTGGCACCCGACCTGAACCAGCACCGGCTCGGGTAAGCATGGCGTTTCAAGGTGGCGGCCGGTCTGCCAGTGGCCTGGGACAGGCACGGCGCCCGGTTGCCCGATCAGCATCGGCAGGAAGGGTCGAACCGCGAAGGTGAAGGTGAGCCGCAGGTGGCTGGCGTGGGCACGCCGTGGGGCGCTCGTCGTTATCCTCGTCGGCGTCGTCCTGGTCCCCAGGCACACCGCCAGCATTGCGTCGCGGTCATGCCGCAGCGGTGAGTGCCCGGCCGACGGGGCGGTGCGGTGGTCGCGCGAGCTGACCGGCTCGTGGATCGCCGAGAGCGGCCCGCAGGGGACCGTGCCGGGCCAGGGCCAGGCCTACGCGGCAATCGGCGGCGATGTCGCCGTGGTCGGGTTCGGCCTGTCCGTCGACGCCTATGACGCGGGCAATGGCTTTCCGCGGTGGGCGGCGGTCCTGACCGGCTTGCCGGCCGGGTCGTCCATCGTGTCGGTCCGCGCCTGGCCCGGCGTGGTCACGGTCGGCGCCGCGCTGCCGCCCGGTGGCACCGCCTCGGTCGGCGGCGGCTCCGCCGGCGTCCGCTCGGCCAGGTCTGGATCGGTCCGGTCTGGCTCTGTCCGGTCTGGATCGGCCGGGTCCGGATCGGCCAGCTCTCGTTTGGCCGGGTCCGGCTCGGCGCCGAGGGAAGAGGTCGTGCTGAATGCGGTGACCGGCAAGTGGATCAGGACATATCCGGCCGCCGCCTACGGCGGAACGGTGAGCGCGAGCATTCAGCGCACGGTGGTCGTCGGTCCTGCCTCGGTCACGAGCTACAACAACGCGACCGGCGCGCCGAAGTGGCGGGACCCGATCGGCGCCGCGCAGCAGGCCTGGCATATTGACGGCGGCAGCCTCTTCGTCACGATCTCGGCGCGCGGCGTAATCGGCACGGCGCCGGTCACCGCGGTCAGGCAGATCAGCCTGCGTACCGGCGCCGAGCGGCTGATCCGGCCGAAGCACGGGCCGTTCGCCGGGACATTCAGCGGTGCCGCCGACGGAGATCTGCTGTTCGCCGGAGTCGACGGCCTGACCGCCTACAGCACCGCGAGCGGCCGGTCCTGGCGGCGGCCCGGCGCCGTCTTCGAGGGCACCGATCCCGTGCAGCAGGTTCTCTACGTGGACATCGCGGGTGCGCTGCTCGGCATCGACCCGGTGACCGGGCAGAACGAGCGCGGCACGGCTGTGCCGGGTCCCCCGGGGACGTACAGCGTATGGGCCGGCGTGGCGCTCGGCCTGGATTCCGGCACCCGCGGTGCGGCATGGGGCTACAGCATCGTCAGACAGCACGTCATCTGGACGACGCGGTCGCTGCCCTGGCCGCACTACTTCGTTGACCTGTCCGGTCTGGGCGGCAGCGCCGACCAGGCCAACGGCACCGTGCTGCTGGCGACCTGCGCGCGGACAGGCGCCGTGACTCCGCTCACCACCGCCGGCCCTTCCGGGCTCGCCTGCCTGCGGCCCATGCTCGTGGCGATCGAGCGCTAGATCGACGGCTTCCCGCCGTCCCGCTCCTCGCGGGCAGCGCGATCTCGGCAGTCGGCCGATCCTGGTAGCGGCGTCGGCCAGGGCGCGTAGCCTTGATCGGGCAGAATGTGCTTCGGGCGCCTGTAGCTCAGCCGGATAGAGCGGCTGCCTTCTAAGCAGCGGGTCGCAGGTTCGAGTCCTGCCAGGCGCGCTACCTGCGGAAACGCATGGCTAGCCTCGTGCATAGCGAAGATGGAACGACTGCCTGTAAAGCAGCGGGTCGGGGGTTTCGAGTCCCTCCAGGCGCGCCGGCGCCGGCCGGCCGCCGCCACCGAACAGCGGTACTTCGTGCACGCCCTGCGCCTGGCCGAGGCAGTCGCGAACAGGCGGCTCGTATGCAGCATCCTGTCCGCGATGAGCCATTTTGGCCACCTACCTCGGCCACCCCGACGGTGGTCCTGATGGGCTGCTTGCAAAGGTCGTGGTCGGTGCTGTCCGGCCTGTCTTTCTGCAGGTGGGAAGGCCTGGGTCAGAGCTGCACTTCCGGCGGCCTCCGGTGCCTCCAGGCAGCCGACCCCGCGCGCCGCTGGCGCAGGCCGACGGGACTTAGCCACACCAGGAAACCTATTAGGCTGCCGATAAAGAGCATGGTGAGCAAGTCCCAGGCCCACGTGTGCGAACCGCGAATGGCATACGCCTGCCTGTCGCCCGGATAACGCGCCGGGACGCGCGAGCCCCCACCGATGCCCGGCGCCAGGCTGCCCCTATAGACCACATCGCGGACCACGTCGCCCCCGCGCGCCTCGAACGTGCCGACCCAAACACAGGGGCCCCGATGAGAAGAGCAAGACGTGAAACCGACCACGAACGTACCGATGGCCCCGTTACCGCTGGCGGCTTCTATCGCAGGTACGAGACCGAGCGCAGCTCCGACCACAGCCATCGCTGCCACACCGCTCAGAAGGGCGATCATGAGGTGCCTGAATTCCTGGCGTCTCCGGCGCGACGCCAGCTCTCGGGTGCGGATGATGGTCCGCAGTCGGCGCTGATCGTGATGTGACAGACCCCCGGCTTCAAGCTCTGCGCGTGCCAGCCTGGCATCCCTGCGCCTGACCTTGTTGCGCCGGGCTGCCGCCTCAGGGCTCATGACGTGCCGCCGACCAGGAGCACATCAACTCAGACTCCCACAGTGACAGTGAGCCCCGCCAGTGTCGGGAACGTGCGTTCGTCAGCATCGCCTGACCTGGGCGAGGGACCAGAACCGGACATCAGCGGACTTCCCTGATC
>Ga0209415_10019156_pt1 | contig 10739 bp, 14 predicted proteins | sample PeaSoiSIISIP2007_FD_187696 | JGI IMG/M metagenome (GOLD analysis project Ga0209415, IMG submission 187696) | Peat soil microbial communities from Weissenstadt, Germany - SII-SIP-2007 (SPAdes) (version 2) | ecosystem: Environmental > Terrestrial > Soil > Wetlands > Peat | place: Germany... | reverse complement strand
CCATAGGGCCGCTCATCGATCGGAGCGTCCTCGACCTCGTGGGCGACGCAGTATCTCCGATCTGGCGGGAGTTCGGCCTTGAGGTCCCACCGGCCGCAGGGGTCTACTCGGGGACCACGCTTACGATCTGCCCGCCTTCGCTCGACCCAACCGCCGCCGGGCTCCCCGGGGCCCAGACCTTGCGTCCGGCTCCCCTGCCGCTGGCGGAGCCTCCTGCGTTGCCGGTTTCACTAGCCAACCCGGGACATCCGCTGGTCTACTTGACGTTGGGAACCTTCTCGAACAATGACCTGGACCTCTTCCGCCTCGTGCTCAAAGCCTTGGAGGATGAGCCCGTCAACGTCTTGGCCACGATCGGGCGGGACAACGATCCCTCGGCCCTGGCGCCCATACCGGGAAACGCCCGCGTGGAGCAGTACATCCCTCAGGCCGAGGTGCTCCCATACTGCGCCGCCGTGGTCCACCACGCCGGAGCCGGAACGATGTTCGGCGTCCTCGCCCACGGGCTTCCTTCGGTGGCACTGCCTCAGAGCGCCGACAACTTCATCAACGCCAACCTGCTGACCGGGGCTGGCGCCGCCAACACCCTGATGCCCGGAGAAGTGACGGGCGCCGCTATAGGGGCCGCGCTCCGTACCGTGCTCGGCACCGGCACCTATCGTCAGCGGGCACGGAAGCTCGCGGACGAGATCGCCGCGATGCCTTCGGCCGATGATGTCGCCGCGGAGCTGCGGTCCTAACCAGTCGTCGGCTTCACAAAACGCCCGGGTGCCGTCCGGGCCTCAAGTGCCATGCGTGCGCGTCAATACCTCCATGTTGTGGCCCGATGGGTCTTCGAAGTAGAAACCGCGCCCGTTGTCGTTGATCGTGTTCTCCTCCTGGTGCCCCGGATCGGCCCAGTACCGCAGCCCGCGCTCCCGGATGCGGGTGAAGATGGCGTCGAACTCCTCCTCGCTGACCAGGAAAGCGTAGTGGCCCGGGACCGGGCCCCCCCGGTCGTCGTAGGCGAGGCTTACGCCGTTCGCGGTCTCGACACACATGAAGGGACCGACCGGGGCCGGGGTGGCAAGGCCGAGGATCTCGGCCAGGAAAGTGGCCGAGATCCTCTTGTCCCGGACAGCAACGATCGTGTGGTTGAGCTGCACTGCCATATCGTCCTCCTGCTGGGTACGTTCGTAACATAGGTCCGTGGTTGGGTCAGTAAAACAACCGCCTGGCTGGGCAAAACCAGGCCGTGTCAGGTCATGAGCGCGCCCCCACTGACGTCAAGGACCACGCCAGTGAGCCACGCGGAACTTTCGGACGCCAGGAAAGCGGCGGCCATGGCAAGATCCTCGGGGGCGCCGAGGCGCCTCAGCGGGTGGGACTCGGCCATCGCTAGCCCACGCCCTTATCGGCATTCACCAGGCCCTCATCGGCTTCGTTCACCGGCGGCTGGTCGAGGGACCTACAGACCATTCCCTCCTGGCCAGGGAGGTCCGCTCACAAGGCCAGCGGGCAATGAAGCTCCTCGGAGAGGGGCTGGCCGGCTACGGTATCAAGACTGGCAAGGTAGTTACCAAACGGGTGTCGAGGCCGGGGCCGACTGTGAGATCATCACCCACCTGAAGCGCGCCACTTGCGCGGTCCGCCCCGGACAGATGTGAGTGTGTCGCCGACCCGAACCGTTCCGGGCTTTCTCACGAGCGCCCCCACCGCCAGACAGCCACCGCGTTCACGATTAATCCTTCGCAGCACGTCGAGATCGCGCTCGACCCCGCCCGCTTGAGGGCGCGTTGTCATCACGCATCGTTCCAGGCGCATCCCCACATCGAGCGTCGCCTCGCCCAGTGTCACCTTGGATCCCACAAGGGCATCCTCACCCTCCCCGTCGAGGTACACGTTGGCGCGGAACCGGCGCCGGTCCCATGCGCCGATTGTGGCCGCCGAAACCAACGAGACCCGCGCTCCGGCCGAGTCGTGATATGCGCCGCCCGCCCCATCCCAGGGCGCCCAATCGCTCATCGCCTCGTTCTCGAAATCAACAGGGCTCTCATAGTGGCGTGGCACCTCGGCCTCGGCTGACCGCAGCGTTACTCGCCGTCCGAGCCACGCCGACAACGCGTCGTCTTCGCGAGTCACCGAACCATCAGGCAACGCGATGTCGACACCGCCGTCGTCGCCCAACCGGGCCGAAGCGAACAACAACTCGGGGGCCCGACGCCCGGTCAGGCCGAAACCGGTCTCGACGTCGAATAGCGCGAACCGACGATCTCCTTTGAGCCCAGCGGTTGTCACGGCCGCCAGCTCCAGCGGTTCGCCTTGGAGCGACTTGACCGGGTACCGCCACAACTCGGCTACCTGCACAAGCGCACGCTACGGTTCCACGGCCACGACTACAAGAGAAATGTCCAATCGGGCCGACGCGTTCGCTACGGCTTGATGGCAAGGTCGTACGTGAAGCTCACGCGTTCTTCGAAGTGGCCGTTGGGCTCTGCGGCAAGGAGCCGATCTCGCAGGTCCCGCTCGAAGGCTTGGACGTGGTCACCCAACGCCGACCGGGAAAGTATGGAGGTGGAGTGGGCGAAACCGGCCAGGGCCTCGAGAGTCCAGATATGGGACGCCGTGAACTCGTAGGTGCCGATCACCGTGAGCCCGGCGCCGGCGAGCACCGTGAGGTTCGGTGCCTGGCTCAGTGTTCCCGCGAGGTCCGGAGGGATGTTGTCTCGGGATCCGGTGACGTTCATCCAGTGGACCACCAAGTCCATAGCGGCCTTTTGCCAGGGGGCGGGCCCCTGCCACGGCATCGATGTCCAAAGTAGGGCGATGTGCCCGGTGGGCTGAAGCCACTGGGTCGCGAGCGACGCGATGCGGTGGCGGTCGAGGCGATGGAAAGCGTCGCCAATCGTCACCAGTTCAAACTGGCCCGGGACCTCGAGGTCTTCGGCTCGGCCGGTCCGCCATCTGATGTGAGGGTCACCTCGCTCGGCGGCGAGGGCCTTGGCGTAGCTGACCGATTCTTCCTCTTGGTCGATCGCGAGGACATTGGCGAAATGCTTGGATAGGGCGAAGGTGAGCCGGCCTGGCCCACACGCGAGGTCCAGCAGACGGCCGGTGCCGCTTAAGGCGGCCCGGACGGCTAGGTCGTCGATCAGTGTGGCCGGATAAGGAACCCGGTAACTGTGGTAGTCGCGGGCCGTGCCCTTATACAGGTCGGACCGGAACTGGGGCGTCATTTCCATCACTCCATCATCGTGCCAACCACCAAAACCGGACAGCACCCCGGTCCGGTAGCCGGTACGGGCCCCTGGTACCGGCGCCCAACCGCGCGCTCACCAATGGCCGCGGTGGACGACTTCGTCGAAGGGCCGCCGGTCTAAGTGACGCAGCGGTGCTAGCGGCCGGTCGGCCGGATAGCCAAGGGCGAGGAGGTAAGCGCAATAGTGGTCACCGGGCACGCCGAGGATTGCCCGGGCCCTGTCTTGGTCCTCGATCGATGCGTGTCCACTCCCGATCCCGAGGTCGGTTGCCGCAATAGCCATTGCCATGACAGCCTGGCCAATGTCGAATTGGTCGACCTCACCTGCCTCCTTGTCCGTGGGTACAGGGGCCACGATCGCCACCGCGACAGCTGAGGAGGCGACGTGGCCAGCAAATCGCCATACCTGCGACAACGCCTCCAGCTGGGGTCGGTCGGTGCAGACCACGAAGTCGCGGTGCTGGTGGTTCATAGCCGATGGCGCCGCCCAACCGGCCTGTAACACTCGCTCCAGGTCGGCTTGCGGTATGGGGCGGTCGAGGTAGGCTCGCACATTGCGACGAGCCATGATGGCATCCCAGGTTTCCATGGCCAAAACGCTAGCGCTGTGGGACGCATCGTTTGCCAGCTCGGTCGAACGTGTGGGGCGCGTCGTACGGCTGAGTGGCGGGTTCGTCGCCAGCGAATTCGCACAGTCACTAGGCGGTGCGGTCTCGCCCCGACGGGGCCGACTTTTTCACGGAGGTGACCGATCTGGTCCCGGAAAGTGGGCATCACTGACGCCGGTGAAAGGAATTGGCGCTTTCGGTGCTCGATCCGCCCATCGCGGGCCCACGTTTGCGGTTTTCGGCGCAGGCCGCCTCCATTCCTGATGGGAACGGCGGCTGCGAGCTACCAGCACAGTCGCCGACACCAGGGCAGCCGGGGATATGGGGCGAAACCGTGCGCCTGGTGACTGTGAGAATTTCGTTCGCCAGCGAATTCACAGCCACCACACGGGCGACCCGCCCCGTGTGCGGGCCAGAAAACGCCGGGTTTACTTAGGTACCTTGGCCGACGGCTCGTCGATCTCTTCGAGCCAGACGGGTGCATGGCGCTTGGCCCATGCTCGGCTGACCCTGCCGGTGAAAATGGAGCGCAAGGCAGGAGGATGGGTGAGCGCCATGAAGATATGGCCGACAACCACAACGAAAAAGCCTAAGGCCACGATGTCGTGGATGAAAGTGGCGCCCGTACGCCAAGAAAGTGCGAAGTAGTAGGGCCAGTGCATTACCGAGCCAGTCATGAGCATGACGATCATCGTGCCGCCGACAATTGCGGCGTTGAGCTTTTGGCCGGCGTTGAACTTCCCGATTGCCAGCTTGTCGGTGGGCTCCCAGTGAACGCTCCGCCTCATCCATTCCTTGTCGTCAGAGCTCCAGCGGTTTAGCCGCCTCAGGTCGGCCCGCAGGCCCTTACCCCACGAGCCGGCGAGGCTGATGATGAGAGGCAGGGGCAGTGCCAGGCCCGCATCGACGTGGATGCGTACCACCAAAACCCTTCGGCCGACAAAACCGACCAGCGCCGGGATATAAAGCGCTGCACCCGTCAAGATCAGGATGACAAAGGCGATCGCCGTCAGCCAGTGGGCGACACGTTCTACCCAGTCGAAGCGGAGCAGCTCTCTGCTGCTACGCGTCTTGCTAGGAGACCGGCGAGTCGTCGCGGCCATTGCTGCGCCCGATCCATGCGTTCAGGTCGTACCCGTACTGCTCCCAGTAGCCGCTACCTTCCAGGGCCACAACGGAGATCTTGCTGAGCCACTTTATGGACTTGTACCCGTACATCTCAGGAACGTAAAGACGGACCGGGCCACCGTGCGGGCGCGTGACAGGCGCGCCCAGCATCTGGTACGCAATTATTACGTCAGGCAACGTCGCCTGGTCCATAGTGAGGCTTTCTGTATAAACGCCGTCAAACGATTCGAAAAAGACCGCCTTACCCTCCGGGGCCACCCCCGCCTGGTCCAACAAGTAAGCGAGCTTTACGCCGGTCCAGTGCACACCGGGTACCCGCCAGCCGGTCACGCACTGGAAGTCTCTCACGAGCTTGGTTGGGGGCATCGCTTCGAGGTCGGGCACCGTGAGGCTCAGAGGCTTGTTGACCAACCCGTCGACGACAAGGTGGTAATCGTGCGGGACGTCGGGGAAACCGCTGGTCACCGTGTAAAGCTGAAAATAATCGGAACCCGGGATCAGGTCGGCAATCCCGGAGCCGGATCCCGAACTGAGCGGCTGCAGCACATCTGCAACCCACCCGTCCACCGGCGCCCCGAACACCACCCCCAGCGCACCAATGCCGGCCATGCCCAAAACGACACGCCGCCCGATGGGCTTTCCTTTTGCGGTACCACCTTCGGGTTCGGGCACTGACTTCATGTTCGCGCCAAGCTGGCGCTACCGTGGCGCGCCCTCAGCGACCGCGCCCTCGGGGATGACGTCATTTGATCCGCAGCTCCTCGCGGAAGATCCGTCCTGGGCCGAGCTCCACGATCTGGCGCGCCACCGACTTGAAGGCTTCGGCAGCTTCGCAGGACGGATCGGTCACCACGATCGGCTCGCCCGAGTCCCCGCCCTCGCGTATTGCCGCGACCAGGGGGACTTGGCCTAGAAGCGGCACACCAAGCTCCTCGGCGAGCTGGGGGCCGCCGCCGCTCCCGAATATCTCGTACCTCGAGCCGTCAGGCCCGCTGAACCAGCTCATGTTCTCGATCACGCCGCGAAGCGGCAGGTTTAGCTTGCGCGCCATGTAGGCGCTCCGCTGCGCCACCCGTTTCGCGGCAACCTGGGGAGTAGTGACGACATAGACCTCCGAGGCCGGCAGGTACTGGGACATGGACAGGGCCACGTCGCCGGTGCCAGGGGGCATGTCAACCAGAAGGAAATCGGGGCTGCCCCAGTCCACGTCGCCAAGGAACTGCTCGAGGGCTTTGTGGAGCATCGGGCCGCGCCAAATGACGGGCTGGTCTTCATTCGCGAAAAAGCCCATTGACATGACCCGCACACCGAACGCGGTTGGCGGTTGCACCTTGCCGTCGCTCATGGTCAGGCCCGACGTGCCTGCGAGCCCCAGCATCGCGGGGACCGAAAACCCGTAGACGTCAGCGTCGAGGATCGCCACGGAGTGACCCGCGCCTGCCATGGCTACCGCGACATTGACGGTGACGGACGACTTGCCAACACCACCCTTGCCGGAGCTCACGCCGATCACCCGGGTGGGCCCCGCGCCGGAGGAAAACGGGCCCAAAGCCACTGGGCCTCATCCTACTGGGGCCCGAGGGGTGCCAACCGCAGGTACGATGTCTGACAATGGTGCAGCTTGCAGAGAAGGCTGTGGCCGTAGAGGCCCAGGTAAGCGCTGCTGACGCCACGGGCCCCAAGAAGCCGCTCAGCGGGAGCGAGTTCTCGGCGGTCGTCGCCGCGGTGACCTCCGCGTTCGGGGACCCGACCCGGCGACAGGTCTACCTGCACGTGCGCGACTCAGCCGCAGGAGTGACCGCGTCGCAGGTAGCAATGCGTTTTTCGCTCCACCCCAACGTCGCGCGCCACCACCTGGACAAGCTAGCGGCAGGTGGGTACCTCGAGGTCTTCAGTGCCCGGGCTGCGCACGTTGGAGCCGGGGCCGCCGGCGCCGGGCGACCGTCAAAGCTCTACCGGGCCAGTGGGCCGACCCCGGTCCTCGAAACCTCCAGCCGGGGAGAGGAGCTCCTAGTAGCACTGCTTGGAGGCGCGCTCGCACTCCTGCCGCAACAAGCGGCTGAGGAAATGGCAGAACAGGTGGGGTTCGCGTACGGGTGCAAACTGGCCGGGTCAATGGCTGGCGGCGACGGCCAGCGTTCCTTGCGGTCAGCACTACGTGCCGTGGCTGACGCCCTGACAGCCCACGGCTTTTCGGCCCATGCCGAAGAGCGGGGCCGCTCCCTCGCCCTCGTAAAAGATGCCTGTCCCTTCTTCGAAGCTGCCCTCCAACACCCGGTCATCTGTGCCGTTGACAGGGGAATGGTGAGAGGAATGTTGGGCGCTTTGTACGGCGGTGCAACGGGTCTGGCTGAGTCGTCGTCCCGGGCAATGGGTGACGAGAGTTGCACCACGTGCCTGGCTCTGGGTGTCTGAACGCCCGATATTGCAGCGATTTGTGACAAGATCAGCAAATGCCGACGGGAAAACATGACCTCAACTGAGATGACGAAACCGCTCGAGGCAGGAGTTCGCGTCAGCCTCGAACTACCTGAGGCCGGGACCTGCGTCGCTGTTGTCGCTTCGACGGGTGAAACGAGCCTGGTCCTCGACCTTCTCGACGATATCCCCGAAGGGGAGCTCGAGCCCGGTTCGACCTTCGACCTGTTCATGCCGCGCTCCGAAGGCATCTACCACTGGCTGTGCTCGCTCTCCGCGGCGCCGGAGGGTCAAAGAGCCGAGGTCGAGCTGCTGAACTCCGCGATGTTCGTGCAACGACGACTAGAGCGCAGGGTAGAGGCAGAGGTGCACGCCCAAGTCAGGCGGATCCATTCAGCGCGGCGCGGACGGCCCTACGAGATGACCGTCGCCGATCTCTCCCACGGCGGCCTGAAACTCGACGGTCCCCACCAACTCAGCACCGGTGACACCCTCGAGGTCGCGATGGAGCTGGACGCCCCCGTCCAGGTCGTTGGCAGGGCCGTCATGGCTTACCCGACGCCCACGGGCTCCTGGGTGGCACATGTGAGTTTCCTCGAAGGCCAACGCCAAGTGATCGAGGTCGTTGACGCGTACGTCGCCCGCCAGGTGCGCGAGCACTCCTCCTGAGATCCCCAAGCCCGAGATGCGCAAGCGCCGCATAAGGCGCTAAGCCGGCAACCGACGAAGCCCTTTCAAGGCGCGAGCCAAGCCGCGCCGATAGAGATGTCGAGGCCGGTTTGCAGGCAGCAGCCCGCAGGCCAAGCAGCGGCCAAGGTAAACCGATCGCCAAGTCGGGCCAGCAGCTGAGCACACCGAGGAGAAAATGACAGCCGTAGCCGCTATCGCAGGGCCGCTGGAAGCAGGGACGCGAGTCGGAATAGAGCTACCACGGGCCGGTGCGCGCGCTGCGCAGGTAGCCGCATGCGACGGCAAGACGTTGATGCTCGAGTTGCTAGAAGAACTGCCGGCGGGAAGCCTGGAAGAAGGGTCCGTAATCGACCTCACCATGTCCCTGTCGTGGGGCATGTACAAATGGCTCTGCCTCGTTTGTTCCCAGCCAAGCGAACGCAAGGCCGAGATCCAGCTGCTCGATGCCCCGATGTTCATCCAGCGCCGGCTGGACCCGAGAGTGGGTGTCGGTGTACAGGCAGACATCCGCACCGTCCGCTCGGCAGTGCTGGGGAAACCCCATGAAGCCATCGTCGCCGACCTCTCGCACGGTGGGCTGAAGCTCGAAGCCGCTAAACAACTAAGGGCGGGAGACGTCATCGAGGTGACCATGGACCTTTCGGCCACTCTCATTACGTTTTCTGGGAAGATCTCTCTCATGGGCCGTGTCGTCATGGCTTACCCGTCCGACCGCAGCGAAGAAGCCGGCAGTACTGATGCCCACGTCTGCTTCCTGGATGGCCAGCACAAAGCCGTTGAGGCCGTGGACCGTTTCGTCGCCCAACAGCTCAAATGTCGCTGGAACGGCTGAGCGAAAACTGGACGCCTGAGTAAAAGCTGAGCTGCGTGAAAATCTGGCGGCAAGTCCCCGGTTTCACCAGCGCTGATGGGTCATGCCGCTGCTACCTACGAGGCCAGGGTGACGTTCCGGTTTTTCGAAGATAGAGCGAACGGCGACCCTTCCCGGCCCGGTGAGCCTCATCCAGATCGTCCGGTACTCAAAACTGCCCCATCTGAGGCCGCCGGAAGCGGGGTACTCAGCGTGGAGGCTGAAATTGACTGAGGTGTCAGAGTAAACCCAGGAACCGGGCTGGATGAGAATGGACTGACCTGGCGCGAGGTCCCGGACGAACAGGTTGCCCGGGCAGTGGAGCAAGAGCAGGCCGTGGCTTTGCCCGCAATTGAAATGGTCGATGTAGGGGCCGATCGGGTACTCGTATTCGGTGTCGTTACCTTTTTGCACGCGTAGCCAAACAGGCGAGTTCAGCCATGTGAAATCGATGTTGTCGGTCGCGGCCAGGAAAGAGTGCTCGCGCACGAGGAAACCGCGCCCGGCCGGTATGGGTAGTGCGACCACCTCGCCGGGATGGTCCTCCGAAAGCGCAACGTGCCCGGGCCCGCTCGCTCTCATGAGCACCAGCGGCATCCCGGCGAAAGAGCGGTTGAAAAAAGACCCTTTGGACCAGGGTTCGAGGTGCGTCCCCGGCCCAACCCACAAAAGTGTGTGGTGCGAGAACACCACGCCGTCATCGGGCGCGAGTGCGAAATCCGAGCTCGGGACTAGCGTTCCTTCGACCTGGCAGTAGGACTGGCCGAACTGGATCTTGGCCATGTCCCGGACCGCAGGCTGCTCGACCCAGCCCGAATCGGACACCGTCGCCTTGACATCTACGGGAGCCCCGCAGTTCGGGCAATAGGTGCCGGTGGCGTCGGAGGGCAAGCGACAGTAGCGGCATGTGTAGCCAGTGTGCGCTGGCCCGCTGGCGACGGTTGTCATTTCGAGCTCACTCGCTCGCGTGGTGGTGGTACATCGACTGGATCCCCACTCGGCCCGGCCCCGTCATCTCTGCGACGTACATACCATGGCGGATGAGGCCCGTGCGGACGTTGAGCTGGACGGCCTGCATGGTAACGCTCGAGTCCTTGTAGAGGAACCCTCCTGGTTCGACGAGGATCTTCTCGCCTGCACCGAGCGTCCGCTCGAACACGTTACCGTAGCCGTGCAAAAGCACGATCCCGGGCTCACCCGAGGTAACGAAGCGGTCCAGGTACATCCCGCTCCCGCCATGAAGGATGTTGGCGAGGCCTTTTATGCGCTCGAAGCTGTAGCGCACGGAGTGGGATGCTGCGAGGAACGCATGCTCGCGCGCGTCGATCTCCATGCTCGGGTGCAACAACAGGGTCACGATCTCGCCGGCGGCGTCGCGCGAAAAGGCGATCCGTCCCGGTCCGCCCGCCTGGGTGACTACGTAAGGCATCCCGGCAAGGGAGCGCTTGAGGCCCCCGCCCAGGGGATAGACACCCACCGGTACGCTCTCGTCCTTCCACAACATCGTGTGGTGCTCGAAGATGACCCCGTCACCGGGGCTCAGGTTTATCTCGGCCACTGGGACCAGCTCACCCTCGACCTGGCAGGTGCTGTTGGAAAATTGGAACTTCGCCATGTCCCGCAGGCGCGGCGCCTCTCGCCAGCCCGAGTCCGAAACCAGGTTGGCCTTGTCAAGGGGGGCCCCGCAATGCTCGCAGGACCGCGCATCAGCAGGGTTTTGGGCATGGCACCACTGGCACTCGAGCCGGTCCATGTAGTTCCTCCTTAGCTTGGGCAACTACTCCGCACCTGGATCATTGCAGCACCG
>Ga0209415_10019155_pt1 | contig 10741 bp, 9 predicted proteins | sample PeaSoiSIISIP2007_FD_187696 | JGI IMG/M metagenome (GOLD analysis project Ga0209415, IMG submission 187696) | Peat soil microbial communities from Weissenstadt, Germany - SII-SIP-2007 (SPAdes) (version 2) | ecosystem: Environmental > Terrestrial > Soil > Wetlands > Peat | place: Germany... | reverse complement strand
GGAGGCCCCTGCAGATACAGCGCCAGCGACACGTACTGCGACAGATCGTGCGCAGCATCCCTTCCCCGGTGCCCCACATACCAGTCGCACATCGCGGTCATCGCCGTCTGCGCATCTGCCGAGTTCCTGAGGTTCTTCTCCACCTCGGACCGGATGTTGAGCCGCTGCGCATCGGAGATGTTCAGCCCGACTTCGTAACCGCAAGTATTCATCGCCGTCAACACAGCGAACAAGGTCTCGTTGGTATCCAAGGTGATGGGATTATTGTTGTCCGCCGGGCACAGCGGCGCGAGCAGCCCCAGACAGGCCGCCACCATCCACGTTCGAAGCCCATAACCCACAAGACGACTCAGGAAGAAACGACTCAGGAATCCCTCCCGCACGATGGCCACCCGACGGCCACGATCACAATCGAAGATAGGCGGAGAACATCATTCAGTTTACGGGCTTGGAGGCAGAGGGTCAAACACCCCTCGGTAGACAGGTTGGGAGGAATTGGACCGCCCGACTGAACGGGCTGACTAGGTGATCCTCAGGTCTTTGTGAAAATGTTCCGCCCCGATTACGCTCACTCCGCTGCACGTCCCGCCCCATAGCGGGGGCCGAGCGGAAGCGTGGAGCGCTCGGCGACATGCGCTCCGAACGACGGGTAGGACGACGCGTTGTGCGCCGAGCGATCCGCCGTTAACGCCGTGTACTCGTCTCCCCATTCGTAGGTGTCGAAGTTCGCCTGAGCGTCGACGAAATGAATGGGCTCGTGCAACACCATCGCCGCCCGGCACAGCGGCCCGAACCCACGGCCCGTCCACTCCAGTCCGGGCTGGAGACTGCGCCGTGGATGGAACAAAGGCGACCAGCAAATCCGGCGAGGCGAGGTAAACGGCGTGTAACCGGGAGCCTCCTTGATTCGTGCCCCGGCAAAATCCGTGTGCATTTCGTGGCGCCAGACGGAGTGGAAGTGCAGGCCGCCTGCTAGCTCCGCCAGATCAGCAATGTAATTCGTCCGGATGATACCCAAGAGACGCAGGGCCTCGGCTTGCGGCGTCGCTGAAGTGATATGGAAATGTCCGGCGAGCGCAGTTTCGACGATCGAATCGAATCCGGCGACCCCGCCGGTTTTCTGGACAAACTCGGTGACTCCCTTGGTCGCAGCGAGTCCGGCCATGCCCCAGATCGCCGCTTTTTGCGCATCCTGGCGTGCCTGCGTGGACGGATCCGGATCGGGATCGGGCACGGGTCGCGCGCCGGCTTCCGTCGCCTTGGCGTTGAGGAGCGTGATCGTCTTGTGACCCGGCGTTATGTTTCCGTCGGAGAAACCACCCATCTGGACCGCCTGGAAGCGCGAGATCGCCACGATCGTCGCCGGGCCGCACCAGCCGTCAATCTGCAGGATTGGGTTCGCCCCTCCCTTGGCCGCGGGAACCGCGTTCAGCAACCGCTGCACGACAACGACATCGGCATCGTCATTTTGAGCGTGTTGGCCCACGCTTTGTGCGATATCAGCCATAAGAAATGTCCCCCTCTTGTGTCTTCTGTAATAGTGATTCTGCCCGCCCGCTCATTTCATGGTTTTCGACGAATAAGGCGCCGAAGCGTGTCGACGATCCATTTTGCCCGGCGCAAAGGCTAGTTCATCTCATCGCCTGCGATGCGCCTAGTTTCTCGCCTGCCCTGCGCGCCACCAGTTCGAAGCCTTTCGCCTTCGCATCCTGGACCAGCCGTCCCAGTTCGGATGCCCTGGCTGCCGGACTGCCATACTTCATATCGACTTCGGCCAGGACCAGCCGGAGTCTGAATTCGTATCCTGCAAAGCCGCACCGGTGCGCCTCGTCGAGCGAAGCCTGCAGTGGTTTTGCCGCCTCGGATGCTAAACGCGGATTATTCTGCTTGGCTTGCGCTGCCCTTATATAGCCGGAAGCGATTGCGATTTCAAAACGGAGAGGCCGGCTGGCATTGCCGCGAGACAGAGCCACAGCACGGTTGACAGCATTCTGAGCCTGAGGGACCTTGCCCTCTGCCAGCAAACAGCGGGCTAGAACCGTCTGCCCGTACGCTTCGTCGGCGGCCGATTTCTCATTCTTAAACAATTCGATCGCCTGGTTGGCCAAGGCCTCCGCCTCCGATGGCTTGCTTTCATCCAACGCGAGTCCCGCCAGGGCCAGCTCGCTGACGGCGGCATTGTGTCTTTCGCCAATCGCATTTCGAATGGCAAGCGCCTCTTCGGCGTTTTTTCGGGAAGCGGTCAGGTCATCGGCAGCTTCGAAGACCTTGCCCAGCCCCGACAAATCGTAAGCCACCCCTCTTTGGTAGCCGATCTCACGCTTGATCTTGAGCGCGTCTTCATAGTTTTTCCTGGCCTGCTGCAAATCGCCTTCCTCGACCAGCAGGTCCGCCAAGTTGCCCAGGGCGATCCCCAGAGCCTTCTGGTCTCCAACCTCGGAAAAAACCTGAATCGACTCCTGCGTAAGTTTCTGTGCTTCCGGCAAATTCCCTTGCAGTTCGAGAACGGTCGCGATATTCCCCAAAGCGCCGGCGATGTTTATTTTCGATCCCACCTCGCGCTCGATCTGAAGATACTGTTCGTACACCGCCTTTGCCTGCGGAAGATCACCTTGCTCATAATGAATGGTTGCCACTGTATTCAACGACTGGGCCACCCCTCTCTTGTCGCCAATCTGTTCGAAATCGTGCAGAGCTTCGTTGGCGGTTTCGCGGGCTTTCGCGTAATCCCCCATGCCCTTGAGGACGCCGGCCGTCACGATTAGGGTCAAAGCTCCGCCCTGCCGGTCTCCTGCGGCCCGGAACAATTCTTTGGCCCGGGCGAGAGCGCCGATAGCCTTATCTGGTTGGCCGAGAGTGTTGGACGCCCGGGCTTGTTGCACCAGCGCCCGCGCGACCAGCAACTGCTCCCCGAGCGCTTCTCCTTTGCTCGCGGCAACTTCGGCGCTCTCCAGTTCCTCTTTGAAGTTTCCCAGCGAGGCCGCGGCGCCCGCTTCCGCCAAGTCGATCTGGGGATCTTGATTGGACGGTGGCGGCAATCTCCGCAACTGCGCCGCAGTGGCTTGTGCGTCCTTTCCCCTACCAGCGGAGGTCTGCACCTCCATCAGGCGAAGTCCGTATTCGAGATTGTCGGGGAAGAAACTGAACAGCAGTTGATAGGTTTCGACTGCTTTATCCCACTCCCGGCTCATCTGATGGTAGCGACCGCCAATCAACAGCCGCTCTTCGCGGGAGAGATTGCCCGATAAGTCGAAGGCGCGTTTAGCTTCCGCCCTGGCCTTCTCGTCGTATCCGAGCGCCGACCAGGCCGCGGCCAGTGCAGAATGCCCCAAGGCGTAGTTCGGATCGATGGCCAAAGCCTTGGTAAGCAGAATCTGGGCGGCGGGCGCGTCGAACTCCCGCAACTTCGACAAGCCCTGCGAGTAGAAACGTGCGGCCTCCGGAGTGGACGGAAGCGCGGCGCGGATTTCCCCTTCCTCAAGAGTCGAAGCTTCCGACGCTCCCAACTTCGCTCTCAGCTGCCTGCCACTTCGGCTGATGAGCTGAAACAAGTCGGAAACCGTGCCCACTTCGGCAATCGATCCAATCGTGTCGCCTGCAGCGGTATCTTGAATCTGAATGTCGAGGCGGATCTGTCCGTCCGTTCCCGAGCCCATTTCCAGGTAGGACCCCGACACGGTTACGTCGGCTCCCAGGCTCTTGCGAACCTGGGACAGGCTGGCCTTAGACAAGATATTGCTGTCGACGATCTTGAGATCCTTCTTCGCACGCGCGATGTCCTCGCCCGACACCGCGCGCAGCCGCTCTCCGGCCGACAGCTCGGTGTTCAGCATCTCCACCAGGGCGGTGGAAAGCCAGTCTGCCTCGGGATTGCCCGCCAGATTCTTGAATCCCAGGACGGCGACCGCGCGACGTACCTCCACCGCGACCGACGGCTGGGCCTGCGGCCTGCGGAACATCCGCAATGCAATCAGTCCGATGGCGGCGAGCCCCAGCATCGCAATCCCCAAAAAGAAGATCGTGGACTGAGTCCGAACGAGAGAAAAAAGCTGCGAAACGCCGACTGGCGCGGCTAGTCCCTTTTCCGGTCGTGGTACGAGAGTGCCTGGCTCACCCTTGATGGTAGGAATCGCGACCGCGTGGGCCTCCTGCGCCTCGCCCTCTTGCGGTTCCAACTCTCGCACCGGAGCTACGAACCGATAGCCCAGCTTGGGCACGGTCTCGATGTATTGCCGCTGATCCGAATTGTCCCCGAGGACCCGGCGCAGAAGCGAGATGTACTGCGTCAGATTATTTTCCTCGACGAAAGTGTCCGGCCACACCGTCTTCAGAAGCTGTTCTTTTTCAACCAGATCGCCCCAATGCTCGACCAGGACCAACAAGGTGTCGAAGGCTTTCGGAGGCAGCGGCAGGGGGGATCCATCGCGTGAGAGAACGTGATTCAGAGGGTCCAGGACGAACGGCCCGCATTCGTATAACCGCTTGGGCTGCTTCGGCATACACGCCTTCAGAGTTTCTTCACGACTTATTCAGCGAGCCTTAACGACGAAATACGAGTCGCCGGAGCATGGTGTCTCCAGAGTTGCAAATGACCTTAGCGATCACGAACGGGGACGAGAACTGGAACTGGAAAGCCCCCCACCAGTGGGCGTCGATTCTAGGACGGATCGTGGCCAATTGCAAACCAGCAGAGGACTCGAACTGATCTACAAAAAGGAGGAAATCTATATGCCACTAAATCTGCCCAGACTCTCAACCTTGAAGCCATCCGGCGCGTATGCCGTTGGCAAGCAGCTGATGTCGGTCGTAGCCGGTCGGCCCGCGGCCAAAACCACTTACCAGTTCTACGACGAACTCGACGCCTGGCTGGGTCCCTGGGGCCCAGACGGCTATCCCATCGGCTATGGCAGGAAGTACAACATCGCCTTCACCACGGATCCAATTCTTAACTCGCCGAGTTTTCCCGTTACCCGGCGCTGGATCCGCCAAACTTCGATTAACTTGCAACTGGCCATCGTCGATGAAATCGTCAAGGCCATCCTCAGCAACCGCCTGTACCGTATCGTTGAAGAAGAAGAGATTCGGGACGCGGCTTTTGCTTCTCACCCGAAGGCTTATCTCAACGCCGGCTTGCGAGAGGTGGCAGCCTGTGAGCCCGCGTGTCTGCCCATCATTGCAATGATTCCCTATGAGCAGTTCAATCCCACCAACCCCAACTTTTTGAAGACCTTCAACCAGATCGTCGACGTGATCCGCGAGCCCGGTCTGATCGCGTGGTTCACGACTCTAGCGCAGGGACAATTAGTGCTGCCGTACCAGGCGCTCAAAGTCGCGATCGAGGAAGCTATCGTTCATATGCCGAACCCAACTCTGCCCAGCCTGAATCCCGGACAGAAGTTGCAGGAGTTGCTCGTGGGATCGTTTCTCGACATGGTCGACCGGTACCATCCACTGCGCCGCTTCTTGGTCTACTGAGGCGCGTGATGCGCATGGCGCGGCGGCAGCAATCAGCCGTGCGCGATTAGAGGCAGGTGAGCCCTAACCTTCGTGTCGTGGCATGCCGCCGAAGGCTTCTTTGGTGGCAGCGACGAATCCGTCGTTAGGTTCCTGCCAGTCTCGCTGTAACGCTGGCCGGCCGAAACGCACCACCATGTAGTGCACGGTCGCGCAGGGAATCCTCCCGCTGCAAGCGAGGAGTCCCACGCGGCGGAGGTCGATATGTTTGCTCGCAAAGTTGCGGTCCGCCTGAACCCGAACTCGCTCCGGCAATTCATTACCCTCATGGAAGGCGAAATCCTTCCCTGGCTGCGCCAGCAGGAAGGCTTTCTGGACTTGATCGTCCTCGCTGCATCTGATGGCAGCGAAGTCGCAACCCTCAGCTTCTGGGATCAGGAAGGAAGCGCTCAGTTCTACAACTCAGCTGGTTATCCGCAGGTGCTGAAGATGCTCGAAGAGCTCTTGGACGGGATCCCGTATGTTAAGACGTTCGCAGTGGTCAGCTCGACATTTCATCGGGCTGGTTTCGCGCGCCCACCAGAGGCAGAGAAGATGGACGCAGAGAACGTGGTCGAGGAGAAAGCCCCGGCACGTCCCGGCTATCAGTCGTATGAAACGAGCGTGTGATCGCCAGCTCGGAAGCGTGTCCAGTAAAGCGGGTGCCCCATTTCTCGCGTTCTCTGCGAGAAATGGGGCTTTTGGTAGGTTGACTAAAGTTTGAAGGCGGAAGCCCAGAGCCGGAAGCCGACTCCGTCCTAGCCTCGCACACTGATCTTGGAAAACGACAGCACTGCACGACTGGGCGTCGGACGCCCCATCGAGAGCGCTGGACGGAAGGTCGTGAAAATCAGCATGCGCTTTACTTGCGGCAACACTTCCTTCGACTTTTCCGTGTCCGACAGAATCCGGTAATCCTGCACTCGTCCGTTCGCGTCGACGTACGCTTCAATCACCAGCGAATCCGCGTCGATGGTGTCCAGGGTCATGCCAAACGCGCTCTGCTGCAACTGCGGCGCGGTATTGACCATCACCAGCGGCACATCATTATCCGCGCGCAGAGTGGAAGGCGCCACGAAATACACCATCGCGATTCCAAAAATAATCAGCGCGCTCAGAAACCCCGCCGTGGCCGGAACCATGAACGACTGCAGCGTATTCTCCAGCCGCACCATCAGGCCCTCGAACCGTCCCCGCTTGGCCTCGGCCGTCTCGCGTGAAATCGCCAGACGCACCTTCAGCCCCAGGTCCGCCGGAACCTTCGGACGTCCCACACTCACCAGCAACTGCTGTGTCCGCCTCAGTGCCTGATACTCGTGCTGGCAATCCCCGCAATCTGACAAGTGTTCCTGCAGCGCGAGCATCTCCGTGCCCGTCACTGCTCCATCCAGATATGGCGAGAACAGCCGCTTCGCCTGGGGGCACTGCAGTTCTTTAATTCTCCCTGTGCCCTTCATGAAATCACCTCGACCCTTCTACCCCCTCCAGCAACCTGCGACCGCTTTTCTTGAGACGGCGCGGTCAAGCCCAACTCGTTTCCGACCTCGCGCACATACGGCGCCAGCCGTTGCCGCAGTGCGTCTCTGCCGCGCGTGAGCCGCGACTTCACCGTTCCCAGCGAAATCTCCAGCACCTCGGCAATCTCTTCGTACGACATGTCTTCCAGATCGCGCAAAATCAGCGTTGTGCGGTACGGCTCCGGCACTTTTCTCAACTCTTCTTCCACCCGGTGCTGCACTTCGCGATGGGCCACCGTGTCAAACGGAGAATCCGCATGATCGGTCAGCGCCACCTGCATCGCATTGTCTCCGGGGCTCGGGCCTTCAGATTCCACCGGCTCAATCGATGTTTCTTTCGCCTTGTGCCGGAACCACCACCGCCGCCGGTTCGCCGCCTCATGCAGCGCGATGCGGTAGATCCACGTCTTCAGGCTCGATCCGCCGTGGAAGTGCTTCATCCCGCGAAACACTTTTAGGAACACGTCCTGGGTGGTATCGGCCGCGTCCGCCGGATCATTCACGATCCGGTACACCAGCCCATACACCGGCTGCTGAAACTCGCCGATCAGCCAGGCGTAGGCCGTCTCCGAGCCAGCCTTCAACTCCGCGACGATCGCCGCCTCTTCCTGCGACCGTGCTCCGATTGCGCTTGCCAGATCACCCAAGGTGGTTGCTCCCGCCATGATGGCGTCCCCTGATTATAGGATTTTCCACCCTACCGCGCCCGTGAAAATTTGCTGCCTGGCCTGTTCTGGGTAAAGCCCGAATACTGTCCCGCCCATTGGGGCGGCGTCGGGACTCTCACTCAACATAGACTCCGGCCGGGTGTCTAGAGTTCCCGCCTGTAAGTGATTTATTTTCAACAAATCGCGGAGGGGCCTCGTTGTGTCAAGGGCAGCTGGGCGAGGGAGGGGGCCCTGGTGAAGACTTCGGCGGAGAAAAGTAACATCGCACAGGTTACCAGCGATTCGCTCGCGGACGGGGCCCGGCGCCCGCCAGCTGTGGGGCCGGGCGACTTTCCTGCTCCGGGCACCGACGGCGATCAATGGGAAGGCAGCGGCTTACGAGGGATCCTTTGATCGCGCATGGCGAGATGGTAAATGAGCGATGCCGCAACCGCGGCGGATTGCTTCAAGTCGTCTTGGAGGACGTGGTCGTAGGTGTCCATGTTGGTGTGAGCAGCCCGGGTGTTGTCGCCCTCCATATAGTCTCGTATCCACTGGAAAGCGGGCAGGCCCACTTCATCAAACGGGATGTGATCGGTGGCGCCGATGTCAGCGACAGACAATGTGGAAGCGCCGAGATCCTTGTAAGGCACGAGCAGGTCGCGGAAAATCGGCTGAGCGGCTACGTTCCCTTGCAGGTAGAGTCCACGAATGCGGCCGGTACCGTAGTCGAAATTGAAATAGGCGTCGAACTTTTCATGTTCCGGCTTGAACTCGTAGTGCGCACGGCCGGACTGGTCCTCCGCCGCGCTTACTTTCCGTCCGAGGTGAGCGGCTACATAGGCGTGAGAACCCAGCGTTCCCTGCTCCTCGGCGCTCCACAGGCCGATGCGGATGGTGCGCCGGGGCCTCAGTTTCAGGGCTTGCAGGATACGGATGACCTCCAGGGCAGTGGCCGCACCTGCGGCATTGTCGGTGGCGCCGGTGCCCGAGTGCCAGGAGTCGATGGAGCTACCCACCATCACGACTTCGTCCTTCAAATCGGTGCCGGGAATTTCGGCGATGAGGTTGTAACTCATCGGGTCTGCATTGGGGTCTGCATCCGAGAAACGCACGGCGATGTTCACTTCCAGCTGAACCGGGATTCCGCGCGTCACCATACGGACGATTTCGTTGTACTGCTCGGCGGCGACGTTGACTTGCGGAACGACCACCGGCTTGCTGAGATCCCAGGCGTGCGCACGTTTTTCCAAGGGCATATCCGGCGGATACGGCACGGTGGCTGAAGTCACGTAAACCGTCCCCGCGTCGCGATAGGACGGCTGCATAACAACAGCGGCGCCTTCGTCCTGGATCAACTGCCATTTGCGATAGTTGAGCTCTTCTGCCGACCGCTGCTCCGGCGTGAATTGAAATGGGCGAGGCTCACCCGCAGGCTGGGCGTTGGCGAGACGCAGCAACTCTTCGTCGGTCTGCCGATGGGCCGGAGGGTCGAAGAGAGGATCGATGGGCCGGGACTGCGAAAAGAGGACGATCTTTCCTTTGAGCTTGCCCTTGTACTGGTCGAGGTCGGCGACAGTCTTCACGTCGAGCAAAACGACTGCACCTCGAACCACGCCGTCCGTGCCGGGGCTCCAGGCTTTGGGATAGGCGATGAGCGGGCTGAACCGGGGAGAAAGCACATTCGCGGTGAAACCCTCCAGCGACCAGCCTCGGCCAAACGGTCCCCAGGCTTCAAGGTGCGCGTTCTCCAGGCCCCACTCGCGAAGTTTGTCGCGAGCATACTCCTCCGCTCGCTTCAGGTTGGGCGATCCGGTCAAGCGTGGGCCGGTGACATCGGTTAGGTAGCCGACCATATCCATGATTTGCGAGTGATTCAGGGCGGCATCGCGAATCCGGTTGGCCGCGTCGAGGTCTATTTTCTCTTGCGCTGTGGCAAGGCCAACGAGGAGAACCATCAGACACAAGAACGCGCTGAGAACTGCTATGCGAGGGTGAAGAAGGTGCACGAGCGCTGCTTCCGGCATCATTAGCTCTCCTTGTATGAGCGTTCAATTGTAGGAAGACGAGATTGTGATGGGAAGTGTTAACCAGCAAATCTGATCCGAGCTGTGGGTTTTGTGGAAACTATCAAGGAAGAGCGCTCGCGGGAGGGCGGCGTTCGCTCAATCCGAGGCGCGTAGCAAGCGGCGAGTCCGGGCTCAAACGTGTGCTTTCAGTTCGCGACCGTGCCGGCCGGGAACCTCTAGATTCAACTTCTGCACGATGCTTGCCAGCGCCGCCAGCAGGGTCTCGCAACCCTTATCCAGACCTAACTCAGATTTTTCCAGAAACGCGCAAGCCCCGTCCTGCTGCAGACGCACTGCGTTCTTGTGCGACAGCCCGGTGAATACCACGACTGCGATCCCCGCCGTGGCCGGATCTTTCTTGAGCGCCTTCAGCACCTCCGGCCCCGCCATCTTCGGGAGCAGCATGTCCAACAGAATCACATCTGGCTTTTTTTCTCGTGCCATCTCCAGCGCCCGCTCCCCGTCCGTGGCCGTGCTGACGTCGTAGCCCGCCCGCGCCAGGGCCCGCTCCGTTGCCAGCCGCAGAAACTTGCTGTCGTCGACCAGCAAAATCTTCGTCATGCTTCCCACGTCTTTCTTCTTCCCCTGTCGAAATCGCGCTCTGCGCCCAGTCTTGCCCGCACCGAAGCTCAGATTCCTCGATTCGATAGCCTTCAAGTTTCTTATCGGCAGATTTCCGGAAGGGACCAGCAAGGAAGGAACCACACAGGTAGAGGCCAGATGAGAAGTGTCTCAGGTTCTCAGTCGTACCACTCGCGGCCAGCACGCGCCCGCTCCTCAGCAGTATGCGCTGCTGGCCATATCGGTTCGAAAACGAGTGACGGAAGTTCTATTTCCGAGGTGGTCCGGCGCGCTTCCCGTCGCTTTTCGCCGAGAACCTGCCGGCCCCTTCGAGCAACGCTACTACTGCCGAGCGGCATGCCGAGCGCAACTCCTCTTCATGCCCGGCGGGAATCGATTTCGACAGCAGCAGCATCGTGTTTCCGTGCATCAATGCCCACAGGGCCAGCGCCAG
>Ga0209415_10019154_pt1 | contig 10741 bp, 10 predicted proteins | sample PeaSoiSIISIP2007_FD_187696 | JGI IMG/M metagenome (GOLD analysis project Ga0209415, IMG submission 187696) | Peat soil microbial communities from Weissenstadt, Germany - SII-SIP-2007 (SPAdes) (version 2) | ecosystem: Environmental > Terrestrial > Soil > Wetlands > Peat | place: Germany... | reverse complement strand
CGCACGTGCGTCGGGGTGACGGCCGGGGCATCGGCGCCGGAGGAGGTCGTGCAGGAACTCGTGCGGCATGTGGCGGCAATCCATGGTGCGAGCGTGGAGGAGTGGGCCGTCATTCCCGAGCAGGTGTCCTTTCCTTTGCCGCTATCCTTGATAAAGTAGCAGGACAGGCGCGGCTTCCACACTTTGTGGGCAGGGTATCGCACGAACGGCCAGCGGTTTCCCGATCAAGCGGCTTTGAGGCGATGGAGAAAACGAATGTCGCCGTCTCTGGCGAGTCCGCGGGGCCCGGGGCTGGACTTGATCGGCCCTCCCGAGGCTCGTGCGCGTGGTCGCGCCGACGTGGAGAAACCTGCCGGGCGGGAACCGGATTCAGCCGGGGGATCTTCGTATATTGTGCTTAAATAAGGCTCATCCGAGCGTATCACGAGGATGCAAGAAAGGGCCGGGCATTGTCGCGAATGGGCTGGCCCGCCCCCTGTGCGCGGGCCAGCGCGCTTCGATCCGGCGCCCCGGAGCGCCTTGCGGCGCATGCGGAATCTGCGTCATGGCGTGCTCGCCTCTCGCGACCGGGGCCATTTCCAGCCCTGAAGCGTTTCAAGTACAGATGGTGTATGTGCGCAGGCAACCTGAAGTCCGGGCTTGGCCACGGCCGGATTTTACGGAATACAAGTAAGCCCTAATCCGTTAGCGGAAGAGGGCCTCAATGTGCAACCGGATTGCGGGGGCGCCGCATTGGGTGCGAAGAGCATAGGGCGTCGTCCGAACGAAAGCGCGACAAGCTCCGGCGTCTCACGCTCGCCGACCCGGCCCGGAGCCGCCCTTCCATCCGCGGCGCGGGGTAGATCCATGGACAAGACTGTCCTGGTCGTTGACGACGATAGCCAAATGCTCGCCCTGCTCCAGCTGATGCTGGGCCGGGCCGGGTACAGGGTGTTGCTCGCGGATGGCAGTCTGGCGGCACTGGAGATGCTGGAAAGCGAGCCGGTCTCGGCTGTGGTGCTGGACATCATGATGCCCGTGCGCTCCGGCATCGAGGTGCTCGAGCACATCCGCTGGAACCTCAAGCACGCGAAGCTCCCGGTGATCATACTCAGCGCGGCGCAACTGTCCCCGGAGGAGCTCGAATTCGTCAACGAGTTCTCGGTCGGCTTCGTCGACAAAGCCCGCATCAGCGACCTGCTCAGCCACCTGAATACGCTCTTTGCCGGCGCGGCCGGGTAACCGGGTGCCGCCCGATTCAGCGTGAATCCCTTCAATTTCGTGGTCTGCCTGAAGGCCGTGTGGCGCACGGACGTTGCACCGCGCTTGGCTGGGCGCGGCGGTGTGCTTTCCGACGGCGCCGAGCCCGTGCTCAATCCCGCCGATGGCACCGCACTGGTCACGGCGTTGCGGCTGCGGTCCGCCCTGCGGCCTCGCCTACGCCCTGCGGGCACCTCTTCTCCCGGAGGAGAGGTGGAACGGCAAGAGCGAAATGCGACGAACGGGACTCCCCCTTCTCCCGCGGGAGAAGGGAGCTGGGGGGGTGAGGCCCTGCGCCTGCTCGCGCTCGCCGTGGGCCCTGAAGCCTGGGAGCCTGTGCTGCGCGCGGCGCTCGCCGCGGGGGCGGACGAGGTGTTGCGCATCTGGCCCGCGGCCTGGCCGGAGGGAACGGACGCTGCGGGTGTGCGGACGCTCGACGGATCGGGCACCCGCACGCGCATGCACGCGGCGCTCGCTGCCGAGGCCCTGCGAGGACGCGTGGCGGCGGGAGCGCTGCTGGTGCTCACCGGCGAGTCGAGCGCGGACGAGGGACATGGCTGCTTCGGCGCCTTCCTCGCGCAGGCGCTCGGGCTGGGGTTTGCGCACCGCGTGCAGCGCCTGGAGATCGCGCCGGCGGGCTGGTCGGCGCTCGTCAAGCTGGAACGTGGCTACACGCAGGACCTGACGCTGGAACGCTCCGCCGTGGTGACGGTCGCGGGGCCGGGCGAGCCGGTGCCGGAGGCGTCATGGCCTGCCTGGCTGGCGAGCCGCGCCGCGCCGATCCCCCTGCTTCAGCCCGCGCCGCCGGCCTTGGGCGAGCTCGCGCCGCAGACGTCCACCGCCTTGCGTCCGCCCCTGCCGCGCGTCAAGCGCTACCGCGTGCCCCCATCGTCCTTGAGCGCCGAAGAGCGCATCCAGATGCTCGTGGGCGGCCAGCCCCGAGGCGGCAGCCCGCAGTCAGGCGGCGCGCAGTCGGGCAATACCCTGCTGCCCGCCGGCGAAGGCGTCGAGCGGCAGGCCGAGGCCATCGTGGCGCTGCTCAAGGAGCGAGGGTACGTGAAAGGATAGGGGGAACGGTGAACAGGGCCGGTTGCTTTGCCGATCTCCGGTCCACTGCCCGTCGATTCGCCTGCGCCATTCCGCACCCAGTTTCAGGAAGAGATATCCGTCGCAAATCCGCGGTGAGGCACTCGTGGCTGAGTTCGCCGGTCGAGTTCACCTTTCCCTTTCTTCGAGCATGTGGCGCGGGACGAACGGCCGCGCCTTGACCCGTGTCGGGCACGGGAAGTATCCTTGGATTGTGCAGTCGGTTCCTCCGTTCCGCTTATTGGCGAGGGCCTGTTGATCTCCACCCGGCTCGAATCCCCGCGCGCGTTGCTGTTCGTCGTCCAGACCCCCGATCTCCCTACCGCCGCCTCGTTGGAGGATAGCCTCCAGGAACTGCGGGAGCTCGCCGTCACCGCCGGGTGCGTGGTGGTTGACGAGATGGTGCAGACGCGCGGACGCATCCATGCGGGCACCTTCGTCGGCAGCGGCAAGCTGGAGGAGGCGCGGGCGCGGGTGCTCTCCTGCGCCGCCAACCTCGTCATCTTCGACAACGACCTATCGCCCTCCCAGAGCCAGAAGGTAGAGCAGGAGCTCAAGGTGCTCGTGCTCGACCGCACGCAGCTGATCCTGGAGATCTTCCGCAACGGGGCGCGCACGCATGAGGCGCGGGCGCAGGTGGAACTGGCGCACCTCGAATACATGCTGCCGCGCCTGGTGGGGCTGTGGGCGCACCTGGACCGGGAGCGCGGGGGGATCGCGGGGAGCAAGGGTACCGGGGAAAAGCAGATCGATATCGACCGCTCCCTCATCCGGCACCGCATCGCCCGGCTCAAGAAGGAACTCCGCCAGCTCGCCCAGGAACGCGACGAGCAGAAGAAGACGCGCGCCAACTGCTTCCGCGTGAGCCTCGTCGGCTACACGAACGCGGGCAAGTCCACGCTGATGAACCGGCTCACGGACGCGGGCGTGGCCGTGGAGAACAAGCTCTTCGCCACGCTGGACTCCACCACGCGCATCCTGCTCAGGCACCAGCAGCCGCGCATCCTGCTTTCCGACACGGTCGGCTTCATCCGCCGCCTGCCTCACCAACTGGTCGCCTCCTTCCGCAGCACGCTCGAGGTGGCCAAGGACGCGGACCTGCTGCTGCAGGTGGTGGACCTGAGCCATCCGGCGCACGCGGAGCATATCGAGACGACCGAGCGCGTGCTGGCCGAGATCGGCGCGCAGGGCGTGCCCCGCATGCTGCTGTTCAACAAGCTGGACCGGGTGGACAAGGTTACGCGCACCCTGGAGCGGCACCGCTATCCGGACGCGGTGTTCGTCTCGGCCCTGAGCGAGGACCTGGAGCCGCTGCGGGCCCGCATCGGCGAGTTCTTCGACCAGTCCATGGTGACGACACCGCTCAGGCTCGCCTATGCCCACTCCCGCGAGCTGGCCAAGATCTACAAATGGAGCCGCGTGGACGAGGTGCGCTACGAGCAGGACGGCATCCACCTCACCATTACCTCCACTCCGGTCAATCTGCGCCGCCTCCAGCTCAACATGTCCGGGGCGGCGAGCGCCGACCTGCGCCTGGAGCCGGCGGCGCCAAGCGCCGGGATTGCGGACGAAGCTGGCGGCGCGGGCGCACCGATGCCCGGCGAATCGGGGATAGCGCGCGCCGGCTTGTCTGGCGCGTCAAATGAAGAGCACGCTGGAGCTTCGGGCGAACCCGCGGCGGAGAAGCCTGCCGAGCGGCCGGCCCGAAAATATTCGCATGCGGGGAGCGCATGAGCCGCATCGCCATGGTGCAGACCACGTCCACGGACGACTTCGCCGCCAACCTGGCCCATGCCCTGCAGCGTGTGGACGAAGCTGCCCGGCTCGGCGTCGAGCTGATCGCCTTTCCCGAGGTGTTCCTGTTCATCGGCGGACGGGCGGGCAAGCTCGCCAACGCCGTTACCGTCGACGGGGAAGTGGTGGGCCGCTTCCGCGAAGCGGCACGGCGGCACAAGGTGTGGCTGCTGCTGGGCAGCGTCCACGAGCGGATCCCCGGGCGCGCGGACAAGGTGTACAACACCTCGGTGCTGATCGACGGCCAGGGCGAGCTGGCGGGCAGCTACCGCAAGATGAAGCTGTTCGACGTGGAACTGCCGCACCTGAGCATCAAGGAGAGCGACACCATCGTCCCCGGCGACGCCCTGCCGCCGGTGATCGATACGCCGCTCGGCAGGGTGGGCCTGACCATCTGCTTCGACCTGCGCTTCCCGGACCTGTACCAGCACCTGCGGCGCAAGGGAGCGCAAGTCGTGTTCGTGCCCTCGAACTTCACGGCGCCCACGGGCGCGGCGCATTGGGAAGTGCTGCTGCGGGCCAGGGCGGTGGAGAACCAGGTCTACGTGGCCGCGCCCGCGCAGCAGGGCCAGCACAACCCGAAGTTCGCCTCTTACGGCCACACCGCGCTGGTGGACCCGTGGGGCTCGGTCACCGCGCTGGCGCCCGAGCGCCCTGGCATCGTCGTCGGGGAGATCGACCTGCCCTACCTGGACAAAGTCCGCCGCGAACTGCCCGTAGGTCCCGTTGGCTAGGCGCCGCTTGGAAGAGCGAAGAACCAAGGGGCGCTGCTCCTTGAACTCCGGCGGGGGTTAAGGGCCCCCGCGCTCCTATGGGCGCGAATGCCGCGCACGCGCCGCTTTCGCACCCTACCAGGGTGCAGCGAGCCAGCAGTTCCGACCCTGCTGGGAAGCGCGAGGAGCGCTGGTGCCTAGGCAAACCGCCCTCGTTTCCATCCCTTCGAATTCCCGCGAGCCATGGCCCTGCTCTCCACGGTGCGGCGCACAGTGAAGCGGGCCGTGCAGCAGGCCGTGCGCCGCGGCCTGATGGGCGCGGCGCGGCATGCGTACCGCCTGTTTCCGCTGCGCGAGCCGGCCAAAAAGCGGCTGCGCTTCTTCCTCAAGACGCGTCTGGGCGTCCTGTTCGGACGGCCGCGCGCCTGGAGCTACGCGCGCTGGGTGCGCACCTTCGACAGGCTGACCACCGCGGACGCGCGGGCGCTGGCGGCCTGGGTGCACGACGTGCCGGACCTGCCACGCTTCACCGCGATCGTGCCCGTGCCCGCCGGCGCGCAGGCCCGGCGGCAGGCGCTGGCCTGCTTGGCGAGCGTACGCACGCAGCTCTATCCGGATGTGGAATGCCGCGTGGCGGGCCCTGGCGCGAGCGAGGCGCTGCTGCGGGAGGTCCTGCCCACGGGAACGGACCCCGCGACCGCAGGCTGGCTAGCGGTGCCGCCCAGTTCGACGCCGGCGCGCGCGGTGGCTTCCGGCGGAGACGAAAGCTCCGGGCTGCGGGAGGGGATGGCGGCGGCCGGCACGCCCTGGCTGGCGCTGCTGCGGCACGATGCGGCGCTCGTGCCCGACGCCTTGGCCCTCGTTGCCGCGACCCTGCGAACGCATCCCAAAGCCGCGCTGCTCTATGGCGACGAGGACCGGCTCGACGAGCGCGGCGCGCGCTGCGAGCCGTGGTTCAAGCCCGAATTCGACTGGGATCTGCTGCTAGCCCAGGATTATCTCGGCCCGCTGCTGGTGCTCAGGCGGGACGCCGCCGGGCGGGCCGGCGGCATCCCCGGCGCGGGCAGTTCGGCTGGCGGCACTGACGCTGGCGGCGCCGTGGCCGGCGGCACCGCGGAAGCCTATGTCCTGTCGCTGCGGATGGCGGCGGGCGCCGTCCTGGCTGGCGGCGGGAACGCGGCTGAGATCGTGCGGCGCGTGCCCTTTGTCTTGGCCCACCGGCAGCCCGGCACGCTCCCCGTGCCGGCCGAGCCGCGGCGGCGCGCGGTGCAGTGGCACCTGAGCGCGCGGGGCGCCGCCGTGGAGGGGGTGGACGTGCTCGCCACGGGGGACCTGCGCGTCCGCTACGCGATCGGGCCCACGCCGCCGCTCGTGTCGCTGATCGTACCGACGCGGGACCGCGTGGACCTTTTGCGCACGTGCCTGACGGGCTTGCTGCGCGGGACGGACTATCCGGCCCTGGAGGTGCTCGTCGTGGACAACCGCAGCCGGGAGCCCGCGACGTTGGCCTACTTCCGGGCACTGGAAGCGGACCCGCGCGTGCGGATCCTGCCCTACGACGCGCCCTTCAACTTCTCGCGCATGAACAATCTCGCCGCAAGGGAAGCGCGGGGCGCCGTGCTTGGGCTCATCAATAACGACATCGCCGTGCTGCATCCCGGCTGGCTGAAGGAAATGGTCGCGCAGGCCCTGCGGCCGGGGGTGGGCGCGGTTGGGGCCAAGCTCCTCTATGGCGACGGCACGATCCAGCATGCGGGCATCGTGCTGGGCCTGCTCGGTCTCGCGGGCCACGTGTGCCGGCACTGGCCGGGCGATTCGCCCGGGCCCGGACGGCGCCTGACGGTCGTGCGGAGCGTGGCGGCGGTGACGGGAGCGTGCCTAGTCGTGCGGAAAGCGCTGTACCTGGACGCGGGCGGCCTGGACGAGGCCATGCCCGTCTCGTGCAGCGACGTGGACCTGTGCCTGCGGTTGGCCGCGCGCGGGCACCGCACGGTGTTCACGCCCCACGCCGAGCTGCACCACCTGGAGAGCGTGTCGCGAGGCTACGAGCGCACGGCCGGGCAGTGGGCGGAGACGCGTCGGGAGGAGGCGCTGCTGCGGGAACGCTGGGCGCCGCTGCTGCTGGACGATCCGGCCTACAGCCCGAACCTCAGCCTCGACAGCGAAGATGCCTCGCCCGCCGCGCCGCCGCGGGTACGGCGGCCTTGGCGAGCCGAGGGTTCCGGGGGCTAGCAGCGGGCGGCTACTCGATCGCGGCGATCATTTCCACTTCGGTCGCCACATTGGCCGGGAGGCTGCCCGTACCCACTGCGGTGCGCGCATGGCGGCCCTTCTGGCCGAAGAGCTGCACGATCAGATCCGAAGCGCCGTTGATGACCTGCGGCTGGTTGGCGAACTCGGGCACGCAGTTCACGAAGCCGCCGACGCGCACGATGCGCCTGACCTTGTCCAGCGAGCCCGCGGCGGCTTTGAGCTGGGCCAGGCAGTTCAAGGCGCACAGCCTGGCCGCCTCGTAGCCCTCCTTCTCCGTGAGGTCCTTGCCGACCTTGCCCACGTACTGGAGCTTGCCGTCGGGGCCGCGCGGCACCTGGCCCGCGATGAACACCAGCTTGTCCTCGATGACGAAGGGAACATAGTTGGCGACGGGGGCGGCGGCGGGCGGGATCTCGATGCCCAACTCCTTCAGCTTCGCTGCGATGGTCATGGGCCGGCTCCAAGTAGTCGGTTTGGGGAGAGGGGCGCACCCGCTCAAGGGGGGCCGCCGGGTCGGACTGGTGCCGTCTCTAGCAGGTCCCGTCCGCCCGCGCCAAGGCCTCTTGGCCGTCCAGGCACAGGCATGCGAGACTGAAGTTGCATGCGTCGCGCTCAGCGATGGATCACGCACACGATGCTGGGCGGACGATAGTCCGCACACGATACATCGGCACCTCATGCAACTCTTCTGCGACGTCGATGGGGTCCTGCTCAACTTCGAGCGCGGCTTCGTGCGCTGGCTGAACGGCGAATTCGGCATGGGGCTGGCGGAGGACTACGAGGCGAACCACTGGGATTTCACGGAGATCATGGAGGCGGCCGAGCTGGAGCGGCGCTGGCGGAGCTACCTGGCTTCGCCTGAAGCGGGACGGATGGTGCCGCTGATCGAGCCCGCACGCTTCAACGCTCTCGCCGACGCCCACGACGTGCACCTCGTGACGAACTTCCCCCTCGCCCATTGGGAGAAGCGCGTGCGCAATCTCGCCGAGCTGGGCTTCCGCTACGCATCGCTGAATCACTGCGGCTTTCTCGTTTTCGACGCCCAACCGCCGAAGACCAAGGCGCAGGTCGTGCGCCAACTGCGCGCGCAGCCGCACGACGCCCTGTTCCTGGACGACCATCCCGACAACTGCCTGGATGTGGTGAAGCACTGCCCGGACGTCGAGGTGTGGCTGATGACGCGCCGTTTCAACCGGCAGTTCGCGCATCCTGAGGTGCGGCGCGCGGAAAGCTGGGACAGCGTCCTGCAGCGGCTGGAGGTGCGGGGGTAGGGGGGAACGCTTGGTTAGCCTCGGGCCGGGACGTCTTCATCTCGGGGCGTGCGTTGCTTCTTGGGGCATTCGGCGCGACTGCCCCGTGCAGGTCCGCTGGCCAAACAAGCACAATATAAGGTTTGGCAGTTGCCCCAGGCCCGGGGTGAGGCTCTAGCCCTGCCCCGCGCGCTTCCTCGGCTTGAGGATCTCCACCAGGGCGCCATTGTAACTGGGGATGGAGCCTTTGATGAGGAGGAGATTCTTCTCGGGCAGCACTTTGGAGATCACCAGGTTGCGGATGGTGACGCGCTCGGCGCCCATGTGGCCCGACATGCGCTTCCCCTTGAACACCCGCCCGGGGAACTTGCGGTTTCCGATCGAGCCGGGACGGCGGTGGAAGTTTGAGCCGTGCGTTTCCGGGCCGCCGGAGAAATGGTGCCGCTTGATGACGCCCTGGAAGCCCTTGCCTTTGGAAATGCCGGCGACGTTGACGAGCTCGCCTTCCTTGAATATGGACAGGTCGAAGGTCTGGCCGACCTTCACTTCAGCGGGGTTGTCCGCCCGGAACTCGCGCAGGATGCGCTGGGGCGGCACGTCCTTGAAGTGGCCCTTCATGGGGCGGTTGACGTGCTTCGCCTTCGTGATCGGCTCGAAGCCGACCTGGACGCCCTCGTAGCCGTCCTTCGCCATCGTCTTGATCTGCACGACGGTGACCGGTCCGACCTGCACGACCGTGACGGGCACGCGCTCGCCCGCGGCGTCGAAGACCTGGGTCATGCCGATCTTGCGGCCCAACATTCCGTTCAACATGGCTTCATCCTTCCAGGTTCGTCTGTTGGCCGGTCACGGCCGAATCACGAGCAATACCGGCTATGCTGTTGCGCCGCCCTCGCTGTCTGTTCTCGGGACTGGCGAGGTCCATTGGGCTTAGCCGGCTCAGCGGCGTGCAGGCAATTTCACTCTCTGCCCGGCGAGCCGGGATGTGGGCACCGGCGGCGTGAACGCCGCGCGAGCGCCAGGCCGCATTAGCCCTGCGCTGCGGCGCTTAGGCCGCCTTCAGCTTCTTGAGCTGCGCGGCAAGGCGCGACTTATAACGGGCGGCAGCGTTGGCGTGGATCACGCCCTTGGTGTGCGCCTTGTCGATGCGCTTCTGCACTTCCACATACGCCCCTTCCGCCGCCTTGGCATCCTTGGCGGCTAAGAGCGTGCGGTAAGCCTTCAGGGCGGTGCGCAGCGTCGTGCGCAGCGCCCGGTTGCGTTCGCGGTGCTTGATGTTCTGACGTGCGCGCTTCTGCGCCGACTTGTGATTCGCCATCTCGTTCTCCCGGAAATGCCGGTGTGAAATTCGCCTTGCCCTCGCAGAATCCGCGCCATCCGCGGCTGGTTCCGCCCTTCCGTTTTCTTCCCGCCGGGTCGGCGCCCGGCCGTTCCGGTGCCCAGGGCGCGCAAGCGGCGCCTAGAACGCATTCGTCAGGTGCTCAATCTGGGGCTCGCGCCCGAGCACGACCAGCAGCACGTCGAAGCGGGGTTGCAAGGGCGGCGGAGCGCCGCCGAACGTCCGCTCGATGTAGCGCAGGGCGAGGTCCCGTACCCGCTGCTGCTTCCTGCGCGTGATCCCCAGCACCGGCGAATACGCGTCGCGCGCCGAGCGGGTCTTGACTTCGACGAACACCAGGTACTCTCCATCCGCCACGATCAGGTCGATCTCGCCCGCCGGGCAGCGCCAGTTCCGCGCGCCGATGGTAAAGCCCCGCTGCTCGAAATATCCGGCGGCCAGGTCCTCGCCCAGCCGGCCCGTGTCATCCCCGGCGCTGGGAAAGCGCTGTCGCCCGTCTCCGGCCCTGTTGCGTCCAGCCACATGCCCTCTCCACAGCCTGCAAACGTGCGCCGATGGATCGGGCTCGGGCCCAGCCGCGCCAGCGCGGCGCGGTGTGCCGCGGTCGGGTAGCCCTTGTGCACCGCAAAGCCCCAGCCCGGATAGCGCCGCTCATACACGCGCATCAGGCGGTCGCGCACGACCTTCGCCAGCACCGATGCGGCGGCAATGGACAGGCTCAATCCGTCGCCGCCAACCACTGTCCGGCACGGCACCGCTACAGGCGGCGCCTGGTTACCGTCCACAAGCACGCCATCCACGGCGCCGTTCAGCCCCGCCACCGCCCGCGCCATCCCCACGAGCGTCGCGCGCAGGATGTTGATCCGGTCTATCTCCCGCGCGGAAATCACCGCAATCCGGTATGCCGTCGCCCGGCGCCGGATTTCCACGAAGGCAATCTCCCGCGCCGCCGGAGTCATGCGCTTGGAGTCGTCCAGCGCAATCTGTCGCGGCCACTCGCGCGGCAGGATCACGGCGGCCACGACGACGGGTCCCGCCAGCGGCCCGCGCCCCGCCTCGTCCACTCC
>Ga0209415_10019153_pt1 | contig 10742 bp, 8 predicted proteins | sample PeaSoiSIISIP2007_FD_187696 | JGI IMG/M metagenome (GOLD analysis project Ga0209415, IMG submission 187696) | Peat soil microbial communities from Weissenstadt, Germany - SII-SIP-2007 (SPAdes) (version 2) | ecosystem: Environmental > Terrestrial > Soil > Wetlands > Peat | place: Germany... | reverse complement strand
CGTCAGCTTGAAGACAACGCCGCAGCCGGCTTGTTCGTTGCCGATGTAGCAGTCGGGGTTCTGGGCGGCCAGGTCGCCACCGTTTGAGGTCTCGCCGTAGAGATTTCCGGCTGAGTCAAAAAGCAAGAGAGAGTTGCCCTCCGCACCGTCGCTGCCTCCGGTAAAGGTGTAGAGTGGCGTTTCGTTCCAGACCCCTTGCGTCTGCGTCAGCTCATACACCACGCCGCAGCCTGGGGGAGCATTGATTCCGTACCCTCCAAGGCAATTCGATCCATTCGTATCGCCCCCGAAGCCGGTAGTGCCATAGACATTCCCGCCGGAGTCAAGGGTTACGCCATAATAGGGAATAGCGCCGTCCGTGCCGCCCGTAAAGGCATGAAGTACAGTTTCAGTCCAGGGGCCGCTGGAGGTAGGCGCCAGTTGGTAGACAACCCCGCAGCCGGGGGTTCCAAAGCAACTGACGGACAGGTCGCCGCCGTAGAACGCGGTTCCGTAAAGATTGTCGTGGGAATCGAAGGTTACGCCGTTGTAAATGGGGAAACCCCCGTCGGTGCCGTTGTTGAAGGTGTAAAGCACCGACTCGGTCCACGGGCCTCCGTTACTGGGAGTAAGCTTGAAGACGACGCCGCAGCCGTAGGGAAGGCAGCTAAGGTTGCCACCGATGCTGGTCGTGCCATAGAGATTGCCGCTGGAGTCAAAGGTAGGGCTAGCCCCCGGTTCGTTTCCATCCGCTCCCCCGGTGAAGGTGTAGAGCACCGTCTCCGTCCAGGGCCCGTGCGCGGTGGGGGTCAGCTTAAAGACCACTCCGCATCCGGGGGGATAAGGACCGCCGGCCTGACAATCTAAAGGTTTATGGTCACCGCCAAATAACGTGGTGCCGTATAGATTGCCTTCGGAGTCCAGAATCACTCCGGGGTTGGGCACTCCTCCGTCCTCGCCGGCGGTAAAGGTATGGAGCACCGTCTCCTTCCAAGACCCGAAGCCGGTGGGAGTCAGCCTAAAGACCACTCCGCATCCGGGGAGGCCCGTCCAAGGTGCGCATTTGGTGGACTCGCTGCCACCTGCCTCGGTCGTACCGTAGAGATTGCCGGCGGAGTCAGCAACCATATTGTTTCCTCCAACAGCACCGTCGTGGCCGCCGGTAAAGGTGTGGAGAACTGTCTCAAAGTCCTGGGCCAGCGCGGGCACGGCCAGCAGCATCAGCGTGGCTGTGACAACCACGATTAGGTTTCCTGCGTTTCTGCATTTATTCGTCATATTCCTTCTCCTTTAGTTGAAGTTAGGTCTGGCTCTGTTTCAGCGATGTCGTTACCTGCTAACACGGCTTACCTGATTGAGCAGCCACCGGTTATTCACTTAAGTTACGTGTCCACCTGACCGGGTTTCTGCGCGATCAACCCCGTGGAAAGGTGTCCTGCCTGCCCCGACTGCGTCGGGGCTAGCTTGCTGCCGCAAAGCGGACAGATATCGAGGCCCAAAGTGGCCGCGCTACCTACCAGCAAGGTCATCCCTTCCCGCCTTACTGTCGTCTCGGTGCGGACGGTGCTGCTGGCGCCGCGATCGGCGGAGTCATAACGGAAGAAACTTGCCCGCTGGCTCAGCCATTGGTAAAGTCGCTGCATGCAATCTCGCCGCTCCGCCGCGAATATTGCGGCGGCGGCGCCGAAAAGGCCAGTCATTCGTTCTCAAAATTTGTCAAGAGTTTTCAATGTCCTCTATGTCAATGAGACCGGAACAGCTATTTCAATTCGGGAAGTTTCAGATTGATGTTCCGGCCCGCACCCTGCGCCGCGAAGGTGCGATCGTCAAGCTCAACTCACGGGCTTTCGATGTGCTCCTGTACCTGGTGCAGAACCCGGGAAAGGTCCTCACCCGGGATGAACTGCTAAAGAATGTCTGGCCGGATGCCTTTGTAGACGAGCACAGCCTGGCGCAAAGCATCTCCGTGCTGCGGCGGGCACTCGAGGAAAAGCCAGGCGACAACAGCTATATCGTCACCTTGCCGGGGCGAGGGTATCAGTTTGTTTCCGAAGTGCAGGTCGTTGCTTCCGAGGGAGGAAATACCCTGCCGGAGGTGGCAACGGACGGCCGAAGCAAGCCCGGCGGGCTCGTTTTTCAGAGGCACACGGTCGAGACAAGTGTCGTTACTAGTAAAGAAGAGAAGAAACAACTAAGTTCGCCAATCTCACAAGGTCGGCTGCTAATTAGAACGCTTGCTGCCGTGCTCGTGGCAGCGGTTGCCGTTGCCCTCGTGCTCCGGCTTCGCATGCCACGGCAACCTGAACAGAAGCATGAACTGGTGGAGAGACAACTGACCGCCGACCCTCCGGACAGCAACATAAGCTCGCAGGCCATCTCCCGCGACGGCAAATACCTTGCCTATGGAGACTTCATTTCCAGGAACCACCTGCATCTGCTGGCCATCGACAGTGGGGAAGTTCGCGACATACCGTTACCCACCGGGAACGAGGTGGACGACTGGTTCCCGGACGGGAACCATCTGCTGCTGGAAAGCGGCGTGAACGGGGGCGCCCTGTGGAAAATGTCGACTTGGGACTTCAGCCGGCGAAAACTGTGGACCGGCCCTGCCGGCTTGGCAACGGTATCGCCCGACGGGAAGCACATCGCCTTCGTGAACGAAGGCCGCGAGATATGGCTAATGGGAGCGGATGGCGAGGAGCCGCACAGGACCCTCGCGCTCGATGACGCATCCGGAATTGCATGGTCGCCCACCGGGCAGCGTCTCGCCTACCTCCGGACGGGCACGTTGGCGAAGGCCGAAGGCATCCTCGAGACCAGCGACCTGGCCGGCGGCACTCGAACCGTGGTGTTATCCGACCCCCATCTGCAGAATTTTACCTTGGGACTCGATGGCATTGCCTGGCTGGCCGATGGACGCATCCTTTACGGGAATCATTCCGGCGACAACGAGTCGAGCCTATGGGCAATTAAGACAGACCCAAGCACGGGCAAGCCCAGTGGTGGCCCGAGTCGCGTGGCTGGTTGGAAGGATTTCCAAGCAGACGGACCTATGGCGAGTGCCGATGGAAAGCGCCTGATTGCGGGACGGCGACGCACCGGGGACACTATCTATGTCGGCGATCTTGGCTCAGGAAGCAAAGGGTTCACTCCGCACCGCGTCCTGCTGGATGATTGGAGCAGTGCGGTTATGGGTTGGACCCAGGACAGCAAAGCGATTCTCTTTCATTCTCAACGCAACGGAAAGTGGGCGATTTTCAAGCTAGTCATTGACGGCAAGACGCCAGAGAATTTGATTTCGGGATCGGAGAGCTACTTTCGCCCCCGAATGAGCGCTGGGGGAACGCTGCTCTACACGGCGACCGCGTCAACCAAGGTCTGGGACCCCGGCGATACTACGATTCGGCTGATGAGCACGCCGTATCAAGGTGGCCCACGGTCCACCCTGATGATGGGCAGATACGAATATAAGTGCAGTTTCTCGCCATCGTCCTCTTGTGTTGTGTCAAGTCTCAAGGACACCCAACTGACTTTCTTCTATCTTGATCCATTGAAAGGCAGCGGGGAGGAGATCGCCAGCATAGCGGGATTTAAGGGTGGCCAGCCTCGCTGGGATCTGTCGCCCGATGGGTCGAAGATCGCGATCGTGGATGAGGGTGAACAAAAGGGCGGCGAGATTCGTATTCTAAATCTGGCGGACCGAAGGATTTCACTATTGCGGGTAGGGAATTTCCAGTACTTACAGACTATAAGCTGGGCTGCCGACGGGAAAAACCTGTTTGCGGTCGCATTTGGTACCTCGGTTTCCCTTCTTTCCGTCGATGCGAATGGCACCGCAAGCGTCTTGTACGAAATCCCTGAGTATGCCGGTTGGATCTGGTCCATCATGCCTTCACCGGATGGGAAACACCTGGCCTTCAGCAAGAGAGTGAGCGCGAGCGACGTGATGCTGCTGGAAAACTTCTGAGCTGTCAGCCGCGTTTCACACAATTTCGATAACAACTGAACGCTGCCAGTTCTAGACGGCTATCTCATCGGTTCTACTTGTCCAGTTTCATAGCTCATACGTCGGCTTCTTAGGGAAGGGCGCGAGGGGAGCGAGGAAATGCCGGATTCGCTCAAGATCCGATTCAGATACCCTGATGAACTTCAAGCCAACGCCGCATCCCGGCGTACTGTAGGCGACTTCACAATCCGCCCAGGCCTTGGTCTCTCCGATCCAGATACCCATTTTTGCCTTGGTTCCCGGTTGCAGTGGGATCGCCATTTCAACGTAACATCCACCGAGGCTGAGATCCGCAATCCTTGCCCAGAAGGAGGCCCCGGCCTGGGTATGAAGTTCCACCGCATTGTCGCATTTGAACCGCGTGTGGCTCCGCTTCTGAGCGACTTGAGGCTGATGATCGTCGGGCACAGGAGACGGAAGTGGAAAATCCCAAAGGGGCTTCTCTGGCGAGATGTTGAGCAAGCCCATGTGGCCCGCTTTTGGTGTCTCCGGTTGGCCTACCCACTTGACGCGAAAGTGGACTCGGTTCTTGCCGTAAGTCAAACCGACAACTTCGTCGACATTGAGCCGGGGTTCCACCCCGCTCAACTCGACCCCCTGCAGGCTGACATTGACCGTAGTCGCCTTCACAGAGAACACCCGGCCACTGCTGTCGGTGCCGAAGATGCGCACCGGCATTTCGATCTTCTTGCGAGGCTCGCGGCGCCTGCCCACCCGTGTGCTACCCCCCCGGTCGTTCACAGTTAAGCGTAAGGCCGACATGAAGCATTGTCGGAGGAAGGGGAGGATTGTACCAAAGGCGTCGACGATGGCTACAACCTTATGTTCGGCGGTTCCCCGGCACAACCAACTTAGGCGGGAACATGGCCATCAATGGGAGCCAGGTGGACCCTGGGACGAACTTGGAGTCATCGCTGAGATGCTCAGGCAGCATGGCGGAAAATGACCAAGCAAGCCTGGCTGGGCCTGATTCCTCAACTGGCGAAATCAGGCGTCTTTTCCCAGAGCATGGTGAAACCGCAAACAGGGGACATTTCTATTGTGGTATGACATTGCGCTGCATGGGTACTTGACATCCTCGCCAACCCGCCGCAAAATATCGCCAATTCGGGGCCACACTTACAATTCCTCTCGCGAGATGAACAGTCGACAAGTTTATGACGCTTAGCCAGCCGTCGCAGTCTCCTCAGCAGAAAGTCAGTCCCGAGCAGTGCAAGCATCCTCGAGTGCAGATCGTCTCCCGCGACGAGGAGGCCGAATATGTGGAATGCCAGGAATGCGGGGACGTGTTTGAGTCCAGTGAATTGAAGGACATGGCGATCGAGGAGAAGAAAGAACCAGAAGAAGAGTGAGCCTGGTCGCGAGCGAGACTCACCTGATCTTAATGACCAGGTTTTCCGACGCATCCACCCAAAACTTCTTCCCCGGAGGAATCACCGTGGTCGCGCTGTATTCCGTGATCACCGCGGGTCCTCTCATCGCCCGACCGGGGAGAAGGCCGGCACGTTCATATACGGGCGTGGTCACTCGCTTGTCGTGAAAGAACACAGTCGGACGCTCAACCGGCGCCACGCGCGCCGATCCCTTTCGAGCCCTTTGGGGCGACGCAACCTTCAATTGGGGCCGCGGAGTGCGCAACCGGACCCGCAACCGCACCGTGACCAGTTCAATCTCGCGCCCGGCGTGATGATATCCGTACCGGCGCTGATGTTCGTCATGGAAACAAGCGATCACGTTCCCGGTGGCCGGCACGTTAAGTTCATAACCCTGACCTCGATACCGTAGATCCAGACTCCTGTCATAATGAAGGGCGCCACGCCACCGTTCCGCGCGGAATTCTTTCTGCGCCGCCGCCTCCAGCTTGCGAAATTCTTTTTGCAGCTCTGCCTGCGGCGCTGCCTGACGTCCACCATCGGCAAAGCGCCGCAACAGCGTGCGCGAGTAGTCCTTGACCACATCGCTGACCAGGATGCCAAATGCCGACAGCGCGCCTGGCCGCGCAGGAATCATCACCGTCGGGATGGCCAGCGTCTCCGCCAGTTCGCAGGCATGCAAACCTCCCGCTCCTCCGAAAGCCACCAGCGCGAATTCACGGGGATCGTAACCACGCTCGATCGAGACCACGCGCAAAGCTCGCTCCATGTTCGCATTCACCACGCGCACGACGCCGGCAGAGAATTGCTCCAGGCCCAGATGAGAGCCCGGACCCTGTTTCTTCAGCCATTCCGAGGTAACGCGCCGCGTTCTTTCGACGTCGAGTGTGAACTCGCCGCCGAGGAATCGATCTGGGCGAAGGCGCCCCATCAGTAAATTGGCATCCGTCACCGTCGGTTCCGTCCCGCGGCCATAACAGATCGGGCCCGGATCGGCGCCCGCCGATTCAGGTCCCACGCGCAGCGAGCCACCAGCATCGAAGTGAGCCAGTGATCCGCCTCCGGCGCCTACGGTGTGAATCTCCAGCATGGGAACGGCGACCGGCAATCCAGCCACTTCCGCTTGGCCGCCGGCTCGAACCTCACCCTGCACCGCCGCCACATCGGTCGACGTTCCTCCCATGTCGAAGGAGAGAATCTTCGGGAACCCGCTGCGGGCGGCCATAACCGCCGCGCCCACCAACCCGCCGGCTGGGCCTGATAGTACGGTGCGCACCGGCTCCCGGGCCGCCGAATCCAACGCCGTGATTCCCCCGCTCGATTGCATGACGAAAATCCGCGGCGAGCTTCGCCTCCCCGCCGCACCGGAGCCAACCTCAGCTTTCTTGGTGCGCGCCGTCAGTTTTTCCATGTAGCTCTGCATAAGCGGCTGCAGGTAAGCGTTCACCACAATCGTGCTCGTGCGTTCGTATTCCCGAAACTCAGGGAGAATCCGATGCGACACCGAGAGCGGTTTGCCGAGATTCGCCATGGTCTCCGCGATGGCGGCTTCATTTTCGGGATTGGCGAAGGAGAAAAGCAGCGAAATGGCGATGGCATCTGGATTGGCATGACGCACGACCTCCAGCAGTCGCGTCAACTCCGCGTCTGACGGGCGCTCTAAAACGCGGCCCTCGGAATCGGTCCTCTCCTTGACCCCGAATCGCAGTTCCCGCCGGACCAGCGGCGCCACTCGATCAAAAAAGAAGTCATACAGGCGAGGACGCGCCTGACGCCCGATCTCAATGACGTCCTCAAACCCCGCCGTTGTAATCAGCGCGACGCGAGCGCCGGTTCGCTGCAGCAGAGCGTTGGTCCCGACGGTGGTGCCATGCAGCAGAGTAAGTGGACTTCGGCCGCGGGTCTCGCTCGTACCTTCGCCAATCTCTTTGAGAGCTTGGGCAATCGCGCGCGAAGGGTCGTCGGGCGTCGAAAATACCTTCAGAGTTCTGAGTACACCGCCCTCCACCCACACACAGTCGGTGAATGTACCCCCGGTATCGATGGCGATTGCCCGTGTGGCGCGGGCGCCCTCGCCCGCGGCCTTTGGTTTTAATTTTGATTTTCGTTCTGGCCGGTCTGAGGAATGAAGTGCGGAATGTGAGGCGCGAGCCATGTATAGGAGTGACGATCAGAAAGAGGAACAAGGAAGACTACCACTGCCAACGGCCGCGCAGTAGTGGCCGGGGCCTGTGCCCGAAACATAACCGCCTCCCCGCCTCCCCTGCCGTATTCTGAAGCAGTGAACGAGAGAACGTGGAAGGCGTGGGTCGTCCCCGGCGGCTTGTTGCTGACGCTGGCGGTGACGCTTGTCAACAGCTCTCTGTTCGTCCAGATCGCACCTTCGCTGGCCTTCTACTACGTCGGCGTGTTCGCCGCCGGATTGCTTCTTGCCTGGCGTTTCAATTCCAGCCGCGCGCTTTTCTCTTTGCTGGTGCTGTTGCTCGCGCATCGCGCGGTCGATTTCTTTGCGGCGGGACAAGTTCATACTGGACCCGGGCGCACCGCCGTAGCGCTCGCTGCCCTGCTGATCCCGCTGAACTTCATCGTGTTTTCCGCGATGCGCGAGCGCGGCCTGATCGTTGCCGGAATCGCACCCCGCTTCGGACTACTTTTCTTCGAATCGGTTGTCTTCGCCGTGCTGTGCCGCCCGGAAAATAGCCCAGCCCATGCGCATCCTCCCGGCGGGCTGAAGATCCCGCTTTGGATCCTGCTAAGTTTTGCAGCCGCGATCGCTCTGTTCGTCCGCCGTTTCTTTCAAACGCGCAAGCCTATCGAGCCCGGCTTCGTGTGGTCCGTGGCCGCCGTCTTCCTGTGGCTCCAATTCGCCCCCACAGGCAAAGGATCGGACGCCTACGTCGCTACTGCCGCCCTCATCCTGGCCGCTTCGCTGATCGAGACTTCCTACGTGCTCGCCTACCATGACGAACTGACCGGCATTCGGGGGCGCCGCGCCTTCAATGAGTCCCTGCTCTCACTCGACCAGCAATACGCTATCGCCATCGTCGATATCGACCATTTCAAGAAATTCAACGACACCTATGGCCATGACGTAGGCGACCAGGTACTGTGCATGGTGGCCAAGCGCCTATCCCAAGTCGCTGGCGATGGGCAGGCGTTCCGCTGCGGAGGCGAGGAGTTTGCAGTGGTCTTTCGCAACACGTCCGCCAAAGAAGCATTCGACCATTTGGACGCCCTGCGCCAGACCATCGAGAAATCCACATTTCATGTGCGTGGTTCTGATAGAAGAGCCGGGAGAGTTGCCGAGAGGAGTGCTGAGATAACCAGCGATCGCCGAGGAGGGACAGCTCAATCGGATCGCAGAAAGCCCGGAAAAAAGAGAGCCGCGGCCACGACTCCGAACCAGCCGCCCGATCGTTTGTCCGATCATCTATCTGTGACAGTCAGCATCGGCGTGGCCGAGCCCAGCACCCGTTATCGCCAGCCCGAACAAGTGATCCAGTCCGCCGATCAGGCTCTCTATCGCGCCAAGCATAAAGGACGGAACCGTGTGGAACTCGCTTCCACAGCGCCACTTCGACTGGCCGAGCGCAAGCGCAAGCAGGCATCGCGGTCGTGAGTCGGCTTCACACACGTGACTCCGAGGCCGTCCTCCTTTAGTAGTTGCATCGCAAGTAATTCGACCCCCGGTGATGCAAGTCACATCTGCGAGTGAGTAGCCTGGCAGTGCCGCCTCATAGCACGCACGAGCTATTCACGAGACTTGGGACTGAGGTTAACTTGGGATTGAGCAGTTTTCGGGGGAGGGCTGTTCAACGATAGCGTCCCAGACTTGAGTCTGGGGCGCTTTCGTTTTTCACCCGGTGTTGGAACCGGCCGGGGGCGAGTCAGGCATCTCTTTGCAACATCACCACTCAAAAAGATGAACCAGAAACAAAATCACCGTAGCCCCCAGCGGCAGCAGCAGCCCAGCGCGCAGACTTCCCGTGGCATGCGAAATCAAACCCACCATCCACGAAATGAGCGCCGGCCCGATTGCCGCTAGCGAAAACATACCCGCGCCAATACTGCGAGCCGCGATGCCGAAGCGCTGCGAAAGGCGCGCCACGGTGATCGGATACAACGTGGAGAAACTCAGTCCCGCGATCAACGCTCCGCCAATCACTCCCGCCAGTGCCGGAGCCCACAGCATCAGCCCGATGCCCGCTGTTGCCGCGGCATAGCCCGCCCGCAAAACGCGGCGCTCCGAAAAGTGACGCAGGAAGGCTGTTCCAAAAGCCCGGCCCACCGTCAATGCCGACCAGAAAAACGCCGGCATGATGGACGCCATCGCCGCCCCGCGCGAACCCAGCCGCGAAACGTACGAGCCGATCCATCCGCCGACTGCCGTTTCCGCTCCCGGATACAGAAAAAACACGGCCGCAAACAGCCAAATCACCGGACTCTTCGCCATCTCTCGCAGGGAGGATGAAGCCGAAGCCGGCGATTCCGCGGCGCTTGCCGCTACGGGAAACGGCAAGTTGCGCATGGCCAAGGCCAGCAATACAAGGAACAGCGCCACCGATCCAAGAAAGAACGGGAGGAGCTGGTGCGCCGCTGTCCACGCCACCATCAGCGAGCACAACACCGCCCCGGCGCCCCAGAAAAAATTCAGCAGGCTCACCGCACTTGCTCTCGAACTTGCTTCCGGACTGGCTCTCGAACCCGCGACCGCCCCCCCACTGATCTCCGCAACCAGCAGACTGTCAGTAGGGATCATCAGCCCGAGTCCCAGCCCATAAGTTGCCACCGACGCCAGTCCCAGCCCAAGCGATCCCATATAGATGGTGGCCACTCCGCTCGCCATCAACAGCAACCCCAGCAGAAACGCGGGACGGAATCCCCAGCGCGCCAGCAGTATCCCCGAGAGTTGCACCCCGACCAGCGACGCCAGAAATTGCACCAGAAACAGATCGCCAGCCTGGGCGTCGTTCAACCCCCAGCGCGCAATCAGGATGGGAAGCATCGGCCCCAGCAGCGTGGTGAGAACGCCAGTAGGCAGAAAGGCAATCTGGCCCGCCAAGACCAGCTTGCGGTTCGATGAGGACCTGGAAACCTCGGTTTGAACGCTGGCCATGCGAAAGGTGATGTCACCAACCTCGGGTCAGAAACTCTCAGCATAGCGCAGCGTGCGCAGCTTCAGACTAATGGCAAAAGAAAATCGCTCCAATGCAGAACGGCCAAAAACGACATCTGGCGCCAAACCGGATTCCTCGCCAGTGGTAAACTGTAATTCCACACGCCGGAGAGGTGGCCGAGAGGCTGAAGGCGGCGGTTTGCTAAACCGTTGTACGGGCTAACACCTGTACCGAGGGTTCGAATCCCTCCCTCTCCGCCAGGTTTTC
>Ga0209415_10019152_pt1 | contig 10742 bp, 7 predicted proteins | sample PeaSoiSIISIP2007_FD_187696 | JGI IMG/M metagenome (GOLD analysis project Ga0209415, IMG submission 187696) | Peat soil microbial communities from Weissenstadt, Germany - SII-SIP-2007 (SPAdes) (version 2) | ecosystem: Environmental > Terrestrial > Soil > Wetlands > Peat | place: Germany... | reverse complement strand
CAATCGCCTCGACGAGTTGCTTCCGTGGAACTGGGCCGCGGCTCACCAAGCCAAAAGGGCCGCGTAACACCGCTTACGGACAAGGGACGTTTGGGATTTTTGATTGGCCGAGGAAAACGCCCAAAGACCCTCCGCTGCGCGATTTGTCGGAGGCGGTTCACCATCAATCGTCGAGGAAGACTCCCCGTTTTCTGTTCACACGCTTGTCGCCAACGGGGCTATGAGCGCCGAAAATGGAGCAAGCCAAAATACTGCAATTGCTTGATGCGGATTTAGCAAACGCGCACATGGCCGCTCTGATAAACGAGGTCGTGGACAAAAAGCTCCGCGAAGCGGGGATCATCCTAGACTCTCCGCCTCGAAAGCCGGCGAAACCGCTGCTCAGAGTTGTGGCTGCCAAGCAACCGGAAGACCAAGGCGAGCCACGCAGTTGACGGATCCCAATTTCTGACAACGGGTCCCTCGCTGTGGCGTCGTCGAGGATCGCGTCGGTCGGCAGCTTCTTGATTTTCGTGTTCTCGTCGCCGAGCGCTTCCGCCGGCAAGTGTCTGGCGCGTCAATGGCCGCCCTTCACTTTCCATTTGGAGCAGGGTCGTGTCGCGGCAGTGCTTGGAATTTGAAGGCGGCGTAATCTCCTGAGGTCGTGGTCGAGTAGCTCGGCCATTCGGCTTCGCCCTCACAGATCCGGGCAGGCGGCTTTCCCGCACCCGGCTCTTCCCGGAAGTCACCCGCATGAGGCCGCTCGTGGGGTCCAGGGGTGACCACGAGTGGCTGTTGCGAATGGTGGCGCACAGGATCGCCGATCCCCGAGTGCTGCGGCTAATCCGGCAGTGGCTCGAGGCCGGCATCCTCGAGAGCGATGAGTGGCACGAGACGGACAGGGGAATGCCGCAAGGAGCGGGCATCAGTCCGCTCCTGGCCAATATCTTCCTGCATTACGGACTCGATCTTTGGGTCCATCAATGGCGCCGCCGACATGCGCGCGGTCGGGGCTCGATCGTGCGCTATGCCGACGACTTCGTGGTGGGCTTCGAGAGTGTGGTCGATGCGCGGCGGATGATGGCCGACCTCAAGGAACGACTGGCCAAATTCGGTCTGTCGCTCCATGAGGACAAGACGCGACCGATCGAGTTCAGCCGATTGCCGGCCCTGACCCGACGGCAATGCGGCGAGCGGCACCCTGAGACCTTCACCTTGCTGGGCTTCACCCACTACTGCGGGTGGACGCGGGATGGCCGGTACATCGTGAAGCACACGACACAGAGCAAGCGCCTGACGCGCAAGCTGAAGGCGCTGCGCCAGGAGGTGTGGCGGGTCATGCACGCGCCGTTGGCCGAGCAGCATCGTTGGGACGCCAGCGTCCTGCGCGGGCACTACGGCTACTACGCCATGCCGCACAATTACCGGGCGCTCAACGGCTTCCGACAAGAGGTTCGGCGCATCTGGTTCAACTGCCTCCGGCGGCGGCGCCAGACAAGCCGACGCATGAGTTGGGAGATGTTCGACGCTCTGACCGCGCGCTTCCCTCTGCGCGTACCGCAGATCACTCATCCCTGGACGGCGCGTAATAGCATGCCGCGGGTTATCCTTGGGAAGAGCCGGGTGCGGGAAAGCCGCATGCCCGGATCTGTGAGGGCGAAAGCCGAATGGCTGAGCTACTCGACCGCTAACCCTTCTCAATGCTGCCGTCCTCGAGGAAGCGCACGAAGTTCGCCTCTCATATCCAAAGATGATGATCGCGCTTGTACGGTCGGTTACGGAAGACCGCCGGTTGATACGCGATTCAAGAAAGGGCAATCCGAAAATCTTAGTCGCCGCCGGGCAACGTCGGTTCCGCCCGAGAAGCAGCTGCGGGCGCACGTACGAGAACATTCCTTCCGTCCACTCGTCACTACAGCGCATCGCTCGCTCTGTCCTACCACCATGGGCAGCGAATCACATCATGCAGCCCAGAGCGAGGGTTTTTTCAGCAAGCTGCTCTAATTCAGGGCAAGCGATGTGTGGTACAGGTCAGCTCCTTGGTAATGTCGGTCTTCTCGCACAGCACGACGATGTGCTCGATCGGACCGACGATCCAGACGTAGGTTCCATGCTCATTGGCCGATGACGACGCGATCAGATCCGATGACCCCTGGAGGGTCGGCGGGCCCGGAGGCAATCGCGGCTCGCCGGTGGGCCGGATGGTCGGCGCCGTTGGCCCCTTCTCGCTCACCTGCGCGGACGCAGGCATTGCGGGAGAAAGGATCTGGAGCACCGCGAACGCGGTGATGAAAGCGATAGGCCAGCGCATATCGTGCTTCTCCTTCCAGGGCGACGCTCATTCGCAACCATTTTGGCCCCGCACGGAACTATTGCGCTAGTCTAACAGGCGATAGCCGCCGGAGAGCCTGTGTCGCCGTCATCGCCGCGTACACACCGACGAGGTCTCAATGCCGCGCAACCTCGCGCCACGCAATGTTGACGCTCTCGAGCGCGGCTTCAGCCGATACTCTAAGAATCGAACACGCCATCCAAGAATGGCGCCTTACGACGCGATCCACAAGTGACGAGGCCGGCGGCGCGCACGATCCGGCTGCGACGCTTGCTGTCTTCGAACCGAACTCACCGCCGAAAACGGTGTTGCCTTCATCAGCAGGGGTGGCCGGTACCGGGTTCGAATAGGACCGGAAGCGCTGGCGGGGCGCCACCGGGGCAATAATCGACCAAAATATTTGGGCCAGTTTGTAGCGCTGAGTCCTCAAAGACCGAATATTGAAACTGCACACCCGCGCTGTAGGTATACGTAATCATGCCCGAACTACTGATCGAGTAGGTTCCCGTCGTTCCTAGCGGATCGGTCGGGTCAACCGGGTCACTAGGGCCCAGCTTGTAATCGGTTAGGCCGCCGGCCGAATGCGCTTCCTGATTTCTCCAGGGCGGGCCGCCGTTGGGAACGCAGGCCGTTTTACCCTCAACGAGGGTCGACACTAGGCCTTGTGTATTTAACTGCTGATAGGTCCCACCTGACGTACAGTTACCGGCCAATGCGGGACCAGCGACGACCGCCACTGACACCGAAAGGGCAAGGATCGCTGATTTCATGGCTGCAACTTCCTCCCACCAACACGTCGATAGTTGAGGCGTCTCACATTTCGCACCGAGATCCGCGGATAATGCCGGCATTGAGAGCGGGACGCAATAAACGGACCAAATTCAAAGAATAATCAATTTCAATGGCTTGTCCGCCACGCTCGAACGGCGCTGTAAAATTTTCCGACGGTCGGACAAGCTGGCCTCATCCGGCGCACTCACTTTTCGGTCAGGACGATCTCGGAGCCAAGCTCACCGCGGAACAGCCGCGTGAGGTAAAGCTCGACGCACTGATCGTCCGGCGCCTCGCGCTTGAGCGCGGCGAACAGTGCCTCGGCCTCAGGCGCGCTCGCCTCGAGCAGGGCGAAGGCCGAGCCGTAGCGCGCCAGGAAATCCTGGCGCGGGTCGTCTTCGTGCAGCGGCTCCCACACGCCGATGCCCTTGGTCTTGCCCTTGACGACGACCGCGCCCAGGGGCCGGAACGCGATCCCGGGGCACCCCTCGCGCGTCGCCTCGCTGACGCAGATGCGCGTCCCGAACTGCTTGTTGACGCCTTCGAGGCGCGCCGCCGTGTTGACCGCATCGCCGATGGCGCTGTAGTCGAAGCGCGTCCACGAGCCGAAATTGCCGACCACCGCCGCGCCCGTGTGGATGCCGATGCGCGTATGGCCGAACGGCACGCCTTGCGCCTTCTTCTCGGCGCTGAAGCGATCTGCGAACCGGTCGATCTCGAGGGCGCAGCGAACGGCGCGCTCGGCGTGGTCGTGCTGGTCCACCGGCGCATTGAAGATCACGAAGATCGCGTCGCCCTCATATTTGCAGATCGTGCCGTCGTACTTCAGCACGATGTCGGTGAGGCCGCTGAAATAGTCGTTCAGCGTGCGTGCGAGCTCGCGCGACTCGAGCGCCTCGGACAGGGTCGTGAAGTTCGCGAGATCGGTGAAAAGAAAGGACATGACGCGGCGTTCGCCCTCGAGCGACATCCGGCTCGGGTCGCGGATCAGTGCGTCGACAACCTTCGGCGAGACGTAGCGGCCGAAGGCGCCGGTGATGAACTCGCGCTGCTGCCGCGCCTCGCGGCCGCTCAGCGCCTCCATTGCCCAATGCGCGATCGCCAGCGACATGGTCGGAGCGATGAGCCCGATCATCGCGCCCTGATAATGAAAGATCGCGCCCGCTCCGATCCAGAGCGCCACCAGGACCACTGTCCCGGCGCCGATCCTGACCACCATCGAGCCGCCGAAGGCCGGAAGCATGGCGCCGATAGCGGCACAGCAGAACACGATCAGGAGATTGCGCCACCAGCCGACTGACGGGGAATGCCGCCCTTCGAGGAACTGCGCGAGACCGTGCGCATGGATGAACACGCCCGGCATCATGCCCTGATCGCCTTCGAACACCGTCGCAAACGGCGTGCGGTGGCGGTCCGTCAAGGTGAGGTCGGTGCCAATGAGGATGATCTTGTTCTTGAACCAGTCCGCAGGGAGCGCCGCGACGAGGTCGGCCGCGTATTCGCGGAACGCCGGCACGTCAAGCGACGGGCGGCCATGCCAGGCGATTTCGACGAGCGTCGCCGGCGTCTCGACCCCTGCCGCGGCCGCCAAGGCGCGCGCGAAGCCCGGAACGTAGTGTCCGTCGGCAGCGGCGTGGCCCGGATAGACCCAACGCGCCGTGTCGAATTGGTCGGTTGCGAGGGTCGCGAGGGCGCGCTCGCGCGGCGGCACGAAATCGTCGAGATAGGCCCGCTGCTCCTCCGAGACGACGCCGGCGTTGTCGGTGTAGCTAACTAAGAGCGGAACGATCAGCTCGCGCAGCGTCTCGCGCAGACGTTCGTCCTTGGCCGGCTCGGTCGGCTGATCGAACAGCACGTCGAGGCCGATCGCGCGCGGCCCGCGCGCGGCGAGCGTCTTCAAGAGATCCGCCAGGTATTGCCGGTCAATCGGCGAGCGATAGGGAAATTGCTTGAGCGTGTCCTCGGTAATGCCGACGATCACGATATCGGCGCTTTGCGGCTCGGAGCCCGGCAGAGCCGCGGTCTCCCAATCGCCGAGAAAGCGGTTCGCGTTGGTGAGGAACGCGATGTGGTCGACGCCGAGCGTGGCCACAACCGTCGCCGCGAACGCGACGATGAACGGGATGAGCGCCTGACGCAATGTCTGCGAGCGTATCCGCTGCGGACGATGCGCGATCGCCTCGGCGGTCATCGCTGCGTTCGCAGCAATGCCTCCGCTTGCGCCTCGCATCCTTGATGCGCGAGCCACGCGGCCTCCATCGGCACGCTGGGGAGGTCGGACGGCACAAGATTCACCGTCACCGCGGCTTCCTCAGACCCGTCGAATGATACGTAATAGATCGCATCGCCGCGGATCGCCGACGAGATCGGCATGACGAGGCGATCCGATGCCTCGGGCCAGTTCAGTTCCGCTATCCAGCTCCGGTCGGCCGCCGTGATCACCACGGTCGGCGTCCGCACGGTCGCGGGGCGCCAGAACACGGCCGGCGCTCCGTTGGGCAGGCAGACGTTTCCGCTGCGGCTGATGTCAAGCACCCACGGATCGGGAAGACGCGCCACCGCCGATCCCGCGCGCGTCGCGCCGACTTCGACCGTGCGCGCCTGCTGCTGCGTGACGAGCGCGTTCAAGGCGGTCGACAAGTCGCTTCCGCCTGAGGCGGCGGCGGGCGTCTTGTCATAAGGACCGCTCAGCTTGAGCGTCACACCATTGACGGCGATGAGGGTCACGTGCTGCCCTTCGACGAGCACGAGCGGCTTCGCCGAATCGATCTTCTCGCCCGGATGGAGGGCGATGCCGCGCGCGGCGACGACCACCATCTCTTCCGCGCCGGCCCGCGCCGGAAGCCACGCCAGACCGAGGACGAGGAGGGCAACCCCGCAGTGTGCGCTCACACTCATATCTGCCCCCGTGCGGTTTGTTCCTTCGATGGCGTCGGCGGCGCGGCCGCGGCCCGGTCGATCGACCCGGCATCGCCGATGAGCGAGAACGCCGCCCAAAAATAAGGATGGGACGTGGCCGGCTGCGCCATCAGCGCGAGCTGCGACTGGCGCAGCGACTGCGCGAGCCCGGAACCCGGGTCGCGCGCTTTGATCTCGAACAACCCGGTCATCAGCTTCACCGTCGCCAGCGACGGCACTTCCCAGTGGCTGGCGAGCACAGCGCGCGCTCCCGACGTGAAGAAGGCGTCGGCGAGCCCCGACAAGGCCTCGCCGCCGAAATGCTCGCCCCCTTCCGCCGTGTTGCAGGCCGACAGTACGACGAGGTCGGCATTGACCTTCATCGCGGCGATCTCGCTCGCCTCTAGCAGTCCGTCGTCATCCGTGGAGCGTGCCGGTGTCGCCGGCGGCGACAGGACCAGGCTCGGCTCGGCCTGGCAATGGAGCTCGCCGGGCAGCAGCCCGTGGGTCGCGAAATAGAGCACCCGATACTGGTCGATAGTCCGGGCGCGGAGATTGAGTTCGGTGGCATTGGCACCGAGCAACAGGTCCTCGTCGCCGCCGCCGAGGAGATGGGCAATGGTTTTGACCTCCACCGCCGTCTCCTTCAGCGGCGACAAGGCGCGGATCAGCTCCGCCGGTATCGGACCGTTCTCGCGGCAGCGTCCGGCGAGGACGCCGAGCGCGCTCGGACCGGAGGCATCCGGTCGAGGCGCGGCGCCAGTGAAGTCGGGATCCGCGACCGCGAGAATGGGCTTCTGCGCCGGCTGCCGGCGCGCCGCGACATCGCGCAGCGCGAGAAAGGCGCGGGCGGAAGGAATCTGGCTGATCGCCACGCGCCGCACCAGCCACGCCGTTTCGGCCCCTGCGTTCGGGCGCGCGGTCACCAGCAGGGACAGCGGCAGGCTCGCGAGCGCGCCGCTCGGCTCCACCACGAGACGGTCGATCCCGCGCAGCATCGGCTCCAGCGGCCCGAGAATGCGCCGGTACAACTCGTATGACGACGCAGCATCGAAATCCTGCAGCCGGCCGAGCCGCGGCACGAAGGCGCTGCGCAGTTCGGCCACGTCCTTTTCGAGCGCCGGCTGCGTCGTCTCGAGCGGCCGCATCGTCAGAGCGTCAGCGGTGACGAGAAGCGCGAACGCGCCGCTGTTGCCGACGATGTAGGAAAGATAGGCTTCGCCCGGCTGAAGCTGCTTCTGGACATCGGCAAGCTCCGCAGGACCGGGATCGGACAAGGTGGCGTAGTCGGGGTATTCGAGCCGAACGCGCTGCGACAACTGGGCGTAAAGGTCGGATGCCGCCTTCATCTCCGCGACCAGCCTGCTCTCGCGCGCTGGGTCGCGCCGGGCGTCGGGCTTCGCCGTCTCCGCCGCCACCGCGATGCGAAGCGCATCGCGGTGGCGCTGCGCCTCGGCCGTATCGCGAAGAAGATCCGCCAGCGCCGGAGTGTCGGCGGCGCGCCGGGCGGCCGCGCGGGCGATCGTCTGGCCCTCGACCGTGGAGCCGATCAGCTGGCTTGCGCGAAAAGCCTCGGCCTCGAGCTTGGCGCGCTCGCCCTGATCGCGCTCCGCTACCACCGCCGCGGCGGTGAGAAAGGGGATAATCTGGTCGGGGATGATGGTTGCGCGAGCTACCTCGTCGCGGGCGAGAATGGCGAAGGCGGGACGAAACGCGGCGACTGCAGCAGGATAGAGCTGCTGATCGGTATAGAATTGTCCAAGCCGCAGCTCGCCGAAGGCGGTCGGCGCGGTATCGCCGAAGAGCTTTTGCTCCATTGCCACCGACTCGCGGAATTCTCGTTCGGCAGGAACGACGCGTTCGCTGCGTGCGTCAATCTCCGCCATCATTGCCACAGCTTCCGGTCGCCACCAGAGCGGCAGACTCGGTTCATCATTGATGATCTGGAGCGCCTCCGTCGCCGCAGCAAGGGCCGTCGACATGTCGCCGAGGCGTAGCGCCATCGCCGCCTCAATGCGAAGGCTGACCGTTAGCTCGCCGCGATTCCACACGGATGGCGCCGAAGTTCTATCGTTGCCCGACACGAAGCCCTTAAGTTCGGCTCGCCGCATTTGCGTTGCCGCGCGCGCATATTTCAGCGCATCAGCGAAATGGCGCTGGTTCGCCGCATCGAGCGCCTGGTATGAGGCAAGCCGCGCGCGCGCGGCTACCTCAGACGAAGCATTGACAATCGGCTCTGCGCGGCGGAATAAGCCAGCGGCTTCGTTGAAACGCCCCTGATTGCTGACCTGAAGCGCGAGCTCCATCAGAATTTCGCCTGCACCAATCCCATTGTCGCCGAAGAGCTGAGATTGGATCGCGAGCGCGCGCCGATAGGCCGCCTCAGCGGCGGCATAGTTGCGCGCGGCGGCATTGGCTCGCCCGAGCTCGGCGAGCGTCTTGTAGGCCGCGACGTCGGCACCCCCGTCGCGCGCTACGGTCCCCGGGAATTTCCCTTCGACCAGCCTAATTGCCGCCTCTGTCTCTGCGGCGGAGACCGGCCGGTTGGCAAGTGACGCGATTGCCGCTTGCAGCACAGGCAGCAGCGCCGGCAAGCCTTCGGCCTCGTAGACCGCGCCGCCGGCCACTGTCACAAGCGCGATTCGCGGCCAGCCGACGCTTTGCAGCACGCAAAAGAAGAGCAGATTGTCGCGCTCGGGCGTCAGGGCCTGACCCTGCTCGCATTGGCTTGGCACCGCGCCGCCAAGCGCGCCCGGCGCGGAGCGGGCGACAACAAGGATCGCCGCTTCTCGCGTTGGCCCATTTTCGGGTAGCGCTTCCGGCAGCTTCATCACCCATAGCTTGCCGGTGTTCGCGGCCTCGTTGCCGCAAGCAATGGTGAGATCTTGGGGCTTACCCGCCGTAAGCTGTATTACGGGAGGCTTGTTCCACCGGCACGTCTCGCCGGCAAGTGTCTGGCCGAGCGGCGCATCCTCCGGCGACGCCGCGTGCCCCAACGGGCCGCCGAGGAACAAGCTCAGCGCCGCTGCAGCGAGAGACCGTAGGAGGCTGAGCCTCATTGCCAGTAGGCCTCGTTGCCCCAGTTGGAATATGTGAGCTCAATCGGCTGCACGCTTTGCGGCGTGTCGGTGGGCCTCGGCTCAGGCAGCATCTCGCATACGAATGTATTTGTATTGGTGCAGCGAGTCGACCAGCGACCATTGCGCGGAACGCCGGGCTCGCCGGCAAGGGAAGAGAAAATGCCGGAGGAGAGATCCTCTCCCTCGTGAGCCGCTCCGTTCCCCACACCGGCATCAGGAGACGACTGCGTGTTGGTCATCGCTTCGAGCGGGCCCACAGTCGTGCTGCTGGGCGCAGCGCCGCTCGCGCTACTCGCGGGCTCATTCGTGGGGCCCGTGGGCGCCGTCGTCAGGCCCGTCGTGTCGGCCGATGACGACGAGGTGTTCCCCGTTAGGAGCGCCATTTGCGCAGCCGCTTGCGCGTCCGAGAGCACGGGCGGCGACGGCGGCGACGGCGACGGCGACGGCGACGGCGGCGGCGTGTCGTGCAAGGAAGTGACGCCGGACACGACGCCTTGGCCAGTCGCATTCCCGATCCATGCGAGGCCAGCCGTGCCGCTGTTCAGCGCTATCGGCGAGGCGACGGTGATTAAGATGTCGCCGCTCGCGTCGCCGACGCTAGCATGCCCGGCGTCGCCATTGCCGATCTGCGCGTAGGCGAAGGCGCCGGTGTCGCCGCCGTTGAGCGACGCGCTTCCCAACGCGCCATTGATCGTCACCGTGATCGCGCCCGATGCGCTCATGCCGCTCGCGCCGACCGCGCCATCATTGTCCGTCCATCCGCCGTTGCCGATTTGTGCGAAAGCGTCGCCCCTCATAAACAGCGCCCCGCTGGACGTGGAGGTGCCGATCAAGACGATGAGATTGCCGGAATCGGTGATCGCGCCGCCGGTGAGGAGTGCGTCCAAATTGGTCGCATCGCCGCCATTGCCGATCTGCGCATAGGAATTGGAACCGGCCCCAGTGAGGGTCAGCGTGCCGGTCGCCGTTACGCTGATGTCGCCGCTGAAGGTCGACGACGCCGCAAACGAGCTCGACGCGGCCTCGAACCCGCCGTTCCCGATCTGCGCATAGGCATCGGCACCGACGCCGGCGGCAAGGGCTACCATAGTGCCCGCCACGGTGATGGCGCCCGTATCGGCGATCGTCGCCGCCGCTACCCGGTCACTGTAGGCGCCGCCGTTGCCGATCTGCGCATAGGCGTCGCTACCGCCCCCTACGAGGCTCAGCGCGCCGGTCGCCATCACGGCGATGTCGCCGCTATAGGTCAGCGAGCCCGCGTGCGCGCCGAAACTGGCGTCGAGCCCGCCGTGGCCGATCTGGGCATAGGCGCCGGAGCCGGACCCGGCGGCCAGCGTCACGACATTCCCCGTCACGTCGATGGCGCCATTATCGGCGAAGACCGCCGCCGCACCCAGGGACGCGAAAGCGTTCGCGAAGGCGCCGCCATGGCCGATCTGGGCGTAAGCGTTAGGCGCGCCGGCCGCGGTCAGGGTCACGTCGCCGCCCGCGGTCACGGTGATGGCGCCGCTCTCGCTGCCGATGGTCTGAAACCCGCCATGGCCGATCTGCGCGAAGGGCGCGCCGATGCAGGATGCGACGCAGCCGGCGGTGCCGGCGGCGAGGGTCACATCGCCGCTGGTCGCGACCGTGACGGCGCCGGTGGCGCCGGCCCCGGCGAAGCCGATCTGGGCGAAGCCCCC
>Ga0209415_10019151_pt1 | contig 10743 bp, 4 predicted proteins | sample PeaSoiSIISIP2007_FD_187696 | JGI IMG/M metagenome (GOLD analysis project Ga0209415, IMG submission 187696) | Peat soil microbial communities from Weissenstadt, Germany - SII-SIP-2007 (SPAdes) (version 2) | ecosystem: Environmental > Terrestrial > Soil > Wetlands > Peat | place: Germany... | reverse complement strand
GTCTTCGATCCCGAAGTTAGGAATGAATTGGACCCATTGTTGATCGGTTGTAGGTCGCCATTGTTAGACTTTCCATCGGTCCTTCGATCCCCGAATTCCTTCCCTCTCCACCGACACCTAAAAAACGAATGGTCCCCACGAATGTCCAAGAAGAAAATCTTCCTCTCCGTCGGAATTCTGGTCCTCCTGCTTCTGGGCGTGCTTCTTTTTCTGAGAATCCGGGTCCATGAACTGCCCGCGAGCGCGCTTCCGATGGACACGACTGCCGTCGTACCGGAAAACTCCGAATCCGGTCCACCCGGAGATATTCCCTATGCACTGACAGGATGGATCGAAAGATCGCTCTGGAAGAGCGGACTTTGGGCGATGAGGGATTCGTTCCTGGCCATGGACTCGGGAAAACGTACACGACTTCGCAAGGATACGACTGGACACGCGACGGCACCGGTTTGGGTCGTCGACTTCTCCAATCTTCCCGTCAGCGACTTGGATGCCGATGATGAACTGACGACCGACGACTACGAGGTTGCGGTGCGATTGCAAGGCACACGGATCTGTTCGACCAAGGAAATTCCGGAATGGATACGTACCCGAGCCACCGGCATTGGACACGGAAGCTGCTCCGGGGGGGACGATTTCGCTTTGGCCACCACCTGGTTCCAGCACAATTTCAACCGGGCTCCTTCGCAGACTGAAATTTCGGGGCCGGCGAACCGAGGTCCGACGGCGATCCGGGTGCGTTGCGAAAAGGGTGGTTCCCTGCTCGAGCTGGGACTTCTCGCGAGCCTTGCCCCCGACACCCTGGAAATCGATCGCTGCAGACTCGGATCGTCCGAGCAGCTCGCCCTGCAGCAAATCCACGCGGGGAGGCTTGTGCTCAGGGACTTGCCGGATACCGTTCTGGATCTGGATCCATCGAGAGTCGTTCGGGAAATATCCGTGGAAGGGGGGGAGGTGCAATGGCTCGATCTCCCGACCTCCTGTCCCGAGGACAGCGAGAAATGCTCGAAAGTGCACCTGCGACAGGGACTGACTGTGAGCGTATCCCAGGCACCGATCTGCCAGCCGGACTTGCAGCACGATCTTGTTCAATACGGAGTGGTCCTCTCCCAACCGAAATGCCAGGATTATCCCACGACGTTGCTCGATCTTCGCCGCAGCATGGTAGCGGAGTGGGATACATTGGTCGGAACGGAGATTCCCTCGGAATCATGGCTTCCCGGTGCGGACAGTTTACGACAAGACTCCCTCCCGGAGATGCCCACCAGCGACACCGTTCGCAGGGAAGCACAGGGAATTTCCAATTGGGGAGAAGGAGAACCCGTCTACCCCAACGGCTTCGATATCGACTACGCCCAGTACGGTCGCGATTGGATCCAGGACAACCAGGGATCATTTTCCACAGGGGATGCTCTGCGAACAAAGTTCAAAGGTCGGCCGTTGCAGGCGGGCATGACCAGGGAACAAGTCATCCAGGTCGTTGGGAAACCCGCCATCAACCGAGGAGATTTTCTCGGTTGGATCGCCGACAGGGGCTGCGAGGATACGGACTATTCCGTCAGTCTGAGGGCGCATTTCGACGCCAAGGGCCTTCTGGACGGCTGGTTCCTTGACCCCATGGACGTATGTGGAGATTGACGTTTCCTGAAGAGGATGATCTCGGAGGAAACACGAAATCGGGGCACCACCCCTGGAGGGGAAATGCCCCAGCCTGGATCCGGATCACTGGGCCTGTTTGACGGAATCCTTGACGGGCGATGCGTCCGACCCTGCAGGAACGACGGCAGTCGTCTCTACCGGGGCGGTGGCGGGTGACGGACCGTTCGCGGAATCGATCTTGGCTTGGAGAGCCTTCGCTATGTTCGATGACCGGTCCGGGAGAACGGCCAAGCCCGCCTCCCAAGCGGATTTTCCGCTCTTCTTGGCCATGGCGGGACCAGCCAATGCGGCGGCGAGAACGTCCGAGGAATCCGTGGAGATGTCGGACTTCCGGACCCATCCGGTCTGCCAACTGCTGGCTGCGACCTTCACGAAATCGTCCTGGTTTCCCTGGATTCCCACAAGCTGACCCATCGGAAGCTTTCCGCGAGTGGAAGCGAGGATGGTGGGGCGTTGGTACAGGGGTGTCTCGATGAGGACGGCGCCCGGGTGGCCCAGGATCAATCCGTAGTTGCGGGCCCATCCAACGGTCCCGTCGGAGAGCTTGACTTTGTAGAAGGATTCGTTCTTCCCGGTTGGCGACTGCGCCGAATCGCCGAGAAAGACCAGGGTTTCACCCGACTGCACCACAGCCAAGCTCTTGGTCTTGGCATCCGCTTCGGGGAAGACGGCGGTGCGTTGCGTCACCACGATCTCGTTGGGGCTGTCCTGGGTCGAAGCGGTCACGTCCGCTGCGGGAGCACCCGCCGAGTTCGATGGAGATGGTGCTTTGTGGCAACCGACAACAGCGAGGAACCCGATGGCAGACATGGATGCGCGGGGGATGCGGAAAATCATTCGAAACTCCTGGTCATGGGGGGGAGGCTCACGGCCCTGATGGAAGGCATGATAGAATCATCGCGCTTCACCTGTCATTTCCTCGCCCGGATCCAGGATCGGGAACGTCGGCCGTCGTCTCGACCGCGGCGAGGCTCCCCTCATCGACGCAATGACCTCCTGGCGGGCTTTTCCTCCGACCAGTCCACCGAGAATCGCGAGGCGGCGCGCGTCCCCTGGGCATCCTCGCACAGGAGGTCGTGTGTTCCTGGCTTGGGTTGCACCGCCCACACCGGCGAAAGAGTGGACAGGCCGAGGTCCGCTCCATCCAGGAAACAACGCACCGGCAGCGACCAGCGGTGGCTCAGCTCCACGACCAGTCGTTGACGGGTTCCGTCCAGGTCCAACGGAAGGGTCAAGTGGGCGCCGTTTTCGGGCACGAGGATCTCGATGGCGTCGGAATCTTCCGATCCTCGGCAATCCGACCGGAACGGGGGAAGCGGCGGGACGAGGTCAGGGTGCGCCTGGCGCAGATAGGCGTCGGCCGCGGGAGGCAACACCAACCATGGCTTCACCACCTGTCGGTGTGGTGCCTCGCAGGATCCGTCCACCCGGTACAGGCCGCCGGAGTCCAGATGGACCAGTCGATGCCATCTGTCCAGGGGAGCGGTTCGGCCCGCGGCAGGTGCCCAGACGAATGTTCCCGGTGGGCAGAGGGCGGATCTTCTCCAGCCGGTCTCCGGACAGATTTCGACCGATTCCAGGTGGGCGGGACGCGGGAACCAGCGATCGTACCCGGAATCGGGAAGCAGCGGGAACAGCCGGAACAGCAACGGAGCCGCGGCGTAGCTGCCCCAGAGACCGGGGCGACCCTCGCCGCCGGGATTCCCGACCCACACGCCCACCACCCAGCGCGGGGACACGCCGATGGCCCAGGCGTCCCTCTGCCCCCAGCTTGTTCCGGTCTTCCAGGCCAGCGGGCGCCCCCCGGAGAAGGCCCTCCAGGACTCCTCCTCGTCGATGCGTCCCGGTTTGCGCAAGGCTTCCAGCGCGAGCCAGGCCGCCTCGGGAGACAGAACCTGCTCCGTCCTTCCCGGCTCCTGGAATGCCGCCAGGAAAGCTTCGTGCGCGGCGCCCAGGGAAGGTGCGGGGAGATCCTCGCCGGGACCGGGAACCCGCAAACCGCCTGTGCCGCTGCGCGCGAGGTCCATCGGGGATGCCGTACCCATGTTTCCCAGCATCGCGTAGAGTCCGGCCAGTTCGGCCAGGCACAGCTCGCCTCCACCCAGCACCAGCGGGACTCCGTAGGCGTCGGGCCCGCGGAACAGATGGCGCGCGCCGGAACGGCGCAAAAGCCCAAGCAACGATGCTGGACCCATCTCCTCCAGCACCCTGGCCCAGGGCACGTTCAGCGAGCGGGCCAAGGCCTGGTCCGCCGGTACCATTCCCGAGAACTCTCCGTCGGAGTTGCGCGGTCGGTAGTCCCCCCAGCGGGCGGGGACATCGGGAAGCCACTGGGTGGGCAGGAGCAGTCCGCGGTCCAGGGCCAGGGCGTAGAGGAACGGCTTGAGCGTGCTCCCCGTCGAACGTGGGGCCAGGACCATGTCCACGGGCGCCGAGAGGCCGTCGTGTGCGCCCGCGTCCCCGATCCACGCCCGCACCGCGGGAGCCTTTCCAGGCACCAGCTCCACGGCGATCACCGCGAGCGAACGGGCGCCGATCCCGCGCAGATCGCGCAGCTGGTCGGCGGCGGACCGCGCGATGTCGTCCTGCAACGCGCCATCGATCTCGGACCTCCAATCGCGACCCGGACCCTGGGCGCGCACCAATTCAGCAAGGTGGGGTGCCCTCGTAGGCAGGGGAAGAGCCGTCCCGGGAAGAGGCTCGGAACGCGCCAGCGACCACGACATGGAATCGATCCGTCCCTCCCGCAAAAGGCGCAGCAGGATCCAGTCGCGCCGCTCGCGCAAGGGCGCCTGTCCGGAGGCGGAACCCAGCCGGGCGGGGGAGTTGGGCAGTGCCGCCAAGGCGGCCGCCTCGCCCCACGAGAGGGATTCGGGCGCTTTCCCGTACCATCGCCAGGCAGCGGCCTCCAATCCCACCACGTTGCCGCCGAAGGGCGCATGCGCGGCCCAAAGCGCAAGGATTTCATCCTTGTTCCATGCCATTTCCAGCCGCAGGGCCCAAAACGCCTCGAGGATCTTCTCCCCGAGGCCCCTTCGGCCATGGTATCCCCAGGCCCGACGGGAAAGCCTTGCCACCTGTTGGGTGATGGTGGAACCTCCCTGGACGGCGCGATCGCGACGGAAATCGACGCGAAGGGCGCGTACCACGGAGAAGGGATCGATCCCCGGGTGGTACCGGAAGCGGGCGTCCTCGGCGGCCTCCACGCAAAGCGAAAACCGTTCGGGGACCGAATCCCCCGCCGCGATCCGCCATTGGCCGTCGGAGGCGGTGAACGCCCCCAGCAGGGCTCCGTGGCGGTCGTGCAGGGAGGTGGAATAGACATCCGGGAAGAGCGGACGCGGAAGGAGGAGCAAGAACCCCACCGCGAGGAGGCCCGCGACGACCTTCGCCGCGAGCCGCCACCATCTCCTGGCGAAAGCCGTCACTTCTTGGGATCGACCCGCGAGGTTCCACCCGCGGTGGTGGCCGAGATCCGCTGGTCGTACATCGCGTACACCTGCGCGCCGGGACGGGCGTAGACTCCCGCGTAGGCCGCGCGCGCTCCCACGACCACGCGCACCGAAGCGCCTCGCTCCAGGTTCAGGTAGTGCAACGTGCGGTCGTCTCGCATCTCCGATCGTTCGATGGAGCCGGAACCGGGGTTCGGCTTCGCTCCCGGTGCCTGCGCCGCTCCTTCCAGGTTCTCGTTGCGAAGTTCCCAACCGCCGGGATACACCTGCACCAGCGCCAGGTTCTCCAACGGCTGGTCCGAAACGTTGGTCACCGTGGCCACCACGAGGAAGTCCTCGCCCTGGGAAAGCGCGGAGGGATCCACCGCCTCTCCTGTGGGCCTTCTGTATTCCACGGAAAGGGCAAGTCCGTTGGAGTGGGCGAGGGTCAGGGCCGGATCCTCCACCGCGCTTTGCACCAGCAACGCCTGCACCGGCGAATTCGCCGTGCATCGGACTTCCACCGCGCCGTCGGTTCCTGTCAAGGGGATGGAGATCGTCCCCTTGGAGGATTTCGCGGTTGTCCACGCGCCTTGGCCGATGCGCCATTGCGCGTCCACTCCCTTGGAAACCCCGGCTCCGTCCAGCCAGCGCGAAACGGCCCAGAGCGCAGTGCCCGCTTCCTGGGTGGAGAGCCAGATTCCACCGTCGGCCAGATCGCGTCGGATCTCCTGGAAGTCGGCGTCGGTGCGGCTGTCCGGGGCCCCCGCGCGGATCATTGCCTCCAGCAGGAGGGCGCGGTCGCGGGTGGGGGAATGGAGCCAGCCTCCGAGCATCCGCGGCGACTCGGGAAGGGTGGCGTTCGCCGCCTTCACCAGATCCTGCGCCGCGTCCGAACGGCCCGCGGTGGCATAGGCCGCCGCCAGGATCCACCGGGTGAGTTCGGGCAGGTTCGCGACCCGCAGCCGGTTCATGAGGGCCAACTCGGGTTTGCCGGACAGGGCCAGCAGATCCAATCGCTCCACCTGGGCCAGGGTGTCGTCCGCATCCGCGTAGGAGCCGGGCACCCAGCGTGCGGAGGCTTCCGAAAGGTGCGCCAGCACGCGATCCAGCAGTCCCGCCGGAACGGTGTGGCCTTCGTTCTTCGCGAGGATCAGGAAGCGCGCCGCCCACAGGGTTCCCCATTCGTAGGGCTTCTGTTCCCCGGGCCAAAGGGAAAAGGCCCCGGAGGCCGTCTGGAAGCGCGAGAGCTTGGCGAGGCCGGTGTCCACGTTCGCCTCGGATTCGGCCAACCGCGCTTCGGACACTTCGGGCAGGAGCTTTCTCAGGTAGAGTTGCGGAAACGCCGCGGACACGGTCTGTTCCAGGCATCCGTGGGGGTACTGCACCAACTCGCCGATGCGGTTTTCGATGCCCAACACCCCGGTGCCGGAAAGTTCCAGCCGTGCCGAGCGCGTGGGCGCCAGTCCGAACGGAGGAACCGACCCTGCCCAGGAGGCCCCGGGCCTGGCCGTTCCCTCCTGGGTCCTGGACACGGGCTCTCCCGGGGTGCGCACGGGGATGGACAGATCCTGGTCGGCCGTTCCGTATGGAGCCGTCGCGTGGACGGAGAACACGGCCTGGCCGAGTTGCCCGGTGGCCCGGACGCCGAATTCCACCAACTGCTCTCCCGCTTCTCGGAAGTTCGCCTCGGCGACGGCCGGACCGACCGATTGGACCGGACCGCTGGTCCGGAGTTGGACCGAGACGCTCCCCCTGCGGTCCGAGAAGACGCTGACCGGAATGGTCGCCTCGTCCCCGGGACTGAGTGCGCGTGGGGCGGTCCCCAGGACCATCACCGGAGAACGGACCGGAACGGTCTTCTCCGAACGGCCATAGGCGGTTTCCGAGGTCGCGACCGCCATCACGCGCACGGATCCGGTGTAACGAGGCACCGGAATCTCCACGTCCAATCCACCCTTGGGCACCTTGAACGGCCCTCGAACCACCACCATGGGCGGAAAGGGATTGGACTTGGCCTCGCCGTCCTTCCGCTTCGCGTCCGCGTCGCCGCCCACCGTGAAGAGCCGGTCGATGCGCCCCGACCAGGCGTCGCTCACGTCGTCGTAGAGGTCCCATCCCTGGATGGACAGGGCGGTGCGGGCGTGGAAGGTGGTCCAAGGGTCGGGAGTCTCGAACCCCGTGAGGTCCAGCAATCCTTCATCCACCACCGCCAGCCAGGCCTGCATGACCTTCCCGTTCCGCTCGGATAGATGGACGGTTTGCGTCGTGGCCGGCTGCCAGGTCGAAGGGGTGGAGATTTCCGGTTCCAGGCGCGAAGCCGGATCCGCGACCAGGACCGGCGCCACTCCCCACAGCCGCAGAGGTCGGTCGCTGGGAGGGGGATAGGGCTGGAGCACGGTGACCTGGACGTAGACGCCGGGTTCCATGTCCGCGGTGACATCGCCCTTCCAAACGGTTTCCGGCGCCTTGGTGGACACCCATTCCTGCGAGAGGATCCGCCTTCCGCGCATGACCTGCACAAGCGCCTTTCCTTCCGACGGTCCTGGGAATCGCACCTCCAGAGTCTGGCCCGGAGCAACGGTGTCCCGGACCGCGCGCACCTGGAGAAGGGCGGGTACCTTGTGACGCGAGCCGCCTTCGTCGTCGCCATCGTCGTCCGAGCCCCAGACGTTGGCGAAGGCCCCGGCTTGGTGTCCGCCGTCGGGGTCCCTCACCATCACCAGGTAGCGACCGGGCTTGTCCAGATCGAGCATTCGGGATTCGCCGGAGTTCATGGAGAAGCTTTGGATCAGGCGCGTCTCCCGTTTGGACACGAAGCCGGAGGTCTGGTCGCCGTCTTCCCACCACCACCACTCGGGATTCACGTAGACGCTCACCTCGACAGCGCCTTTTTGGGTGGCTCCACCCGCATTGGCGAGCACGGCCTCGACCTGCACCTTGGAGCCGGCCGATGCCCACCCGAAGCCCTGGTCCGTGGTGAGCCGTACACCGGCATAGCGCCTGAACGGAGAGACCAGCACGCTGGTGCGTTGGATGCTGGCTTCGCCTCCGGGCTCGAACACGCGGGTCCGGAAGGTGCCGCGCAGAAGCCCACCCGCTTCTTCCTTTCCGGGGAGGCCGACGCGGAAGGTGGACTTGCCCTCGCCGTTCAGGGATCCTTCCCATGCCGTGCGTTCGGAAGGAGGCGCGACATGTCCACCCACGGGGCTCGCGAAGCTGTACCCCCGGAGATTCGCTCCCTGGAGGGCGGCGTTTTCGAAGGAGACCTCCACCTTGGCGGAAAGCCCCGCCGCCGACCCGCCCGAAAGCCATCGCGAGGAGAGGGTCATCTCGGATCCATCCCCGCCTTGGAGCACGGGCCCCGGGGCGGAAAGTTCCACCTTGAGCCGGTTTGGACGGACTGTTTCCACCAGGATGCCGTGCGATTCCTGCACAGGTCCCGCCTCGGCCAGGATGGTCCACCGCCCCGTGGGATCTTCGAGCCGCGTCGCGGTTCGCCAGGCGAAATGGCCGTCGGGGGCGGATTTCAGGACGGTGCTCGCCACCGTGCGCCCCTGGGGGTCGCGAAGCGAGAGCCGCAAGGGAAGCTTCTCCACCGGACGGCCGTCGCCGCCGCGCAGGACGCAGCCCAGGTAGATGGAATCTCCAGGACGGTACACACCCCGCTCGGAATAGACGAATAGACGAATCCCGTCTTCATCGGCGCGGCCATCTACGTCGAACTTGGAAAGATTGCGAACCGAGCCTTCGGAGAGGGCTAGATAAGCGAGGTTGTCCCTGCCGTCGCGGGACGCGCTCGCACGGACAATGGTGGCCTTCGCTCCCTGGTCCAGGAATGCCGCGCCGTCCCCGTCCGTGTTCGCCGTGCCGACCACCGCGTCCTGCTTGTCCAGGAGTTCCACCTTGGCGCCCTTCCACGGACCCCCGGCCACGAGATCCGTGGCGATGGACAGGACGCGTCCATCCGGTTCGCGCCAAGCCATGAGGCCCAGGTCCGAAGCCAGGAGATTGCGGAAGACCCGCCCGCCGCCGCCCCACTGCGACCAGTAGGAGGGTTTGCAGGGATCGTCGCGATCCTCCCAGTTCCAGTCGGATCCCTCCTCGTCCGACCCTTCGTCTGCGGGTTTGGCTTTGGGCTCGTCCGCACAGGGGTAGAGCATGCCGCGCTGCACCCGCGACAATTCCACGCTGTAGAGGCCCGGACCCGATTTGGTCAGGGCCTGTGCGAGGTCCACCTCCGTGCGCAGGCGCTGGTTCTTCGCCGCCGCGAGCTGGACCTGGCGATCGAACACCACCTCGCCCAGCGGCATTTCGCCCGCCATGGTACGTTCTTCGAGCTGGTCGGGGACCTTTTCCGGGCGCAGGCGCAGAAGCCGGATCCGCACCGCGGACAGGTTCATGGTCTCGATGTGGATCCGGTCCTTCGAGGACGATGGCAGGATGGTGCTCTGTTCCAAGAACCGGGCCTGCGGCTTGAAGTCCCTGAATCTGGAGGCGAATTCCCGAGTGGAGGAGAGCTTGCGTCCTGAAGCGCCGGGAAGTCCCGCCATCAGCTCCAGCTTCACGCTCTTGCCCTGGGCGGGCCAGGAAATGCGGAACCTGGAGCCGTTCACCTCCAGGTGGGCGGCCACGTCGGATCCCGCCACGGATACGAGTCCTTCCACGTCCGCGAGCGCGCCCAGAGGGTCGCTGAACACGACTTCGAACCCTTCCATGCCGTCTTCCAGGAAGTCGCGCGAGGAGAGGATGTCGAAGGAGTCCTCCGCCGGAATGGTCCACGACCACGAAAGGTCCCCGGGAAGGGCGTCGTGCCGGGTCCTGATCTCCAGTTTCCGTCCGTTGCGCGCCAGGCCCGAGATGCGGTACGTCCCGCCGGCGAAGCTCGGCACGGGCGACCCTCCGCTCTGGCTGGCCTCGATGATCCCTGCGGGATCGTCCTTGGGCGGTCGCGTGAAATCCGCGGCGAGCGAAAGGCTCCAGGTCCCGTCGGCGTCCTCGTGGAGCCCCGTGGGTCTGAGATCCAGTGATTGCGGGGTGCATGAAAAGGAGAAGGGATAGTCCGGAAACCGCTTGTCTCCGGTGAGTCCGCGCAGGTCCAGGGTCGCGGTGTAGAGGGTTCCCTCCTCGAGTCCTTCCGCGGGCTCGAAAACCAGGGTCTGATTGTCCTTCCAGCGCAGGGTCCCCTTCAGGGACGGGGAGATCTCCATCAGGGATGGATCCGCAGGTTTGGTCAATTCCAGGTCCGAGGCCCATGGATGCAGGAAATGCACCTCCACGGGCCCTCGTTCGCCCACGGAGCCGGCGGTGACCCAATCGATCTCCTTGGCAACCAGAGTCTCCTGGTCGGCGGACAGGAGCGGCGCGCCTCTCGTGGTCCGGAAGACCTTCTTGCATCCGCCCAGCGGGACAACGAGGGCGACGGAGAGTGCGAGCAAGCACCAATGGCGGGTGACGGGAGAAAGCATGGGGCCTCCAGGGGCGGTGGAGTCCACAATGGAGAAAATATTCCAGTGGATGTCGAGGTATCGGCCTGGAGGGCCTTTGGCCCCGTTCCGGTGCAGGTCTGACCCCTCCCCCCCATAGCCATCAAGCTAAGGCTTGGGGTTGAGGCCTGATCTTTGTTGAAGGGAAGATGTTTTCGAGGCGCTCC
>Ga0209415_10019150_pt1 | contig 10743 bp, 7 predicted proteins | sample PeaSoiSIISIP2007_FD_187696 | JGI IMG/M metagenome (GOLD analysis project Ga0209415, IMG submission 187696) | Peat soil microbial communities from Weissenstadt, Germany - SII-SIP-2007 (SPAdes) (version 2) | ecosystem: Environmental > Terrestrial > Soil > Wetlands > Peat | place: Germany... | reverse complement strand
GTCGCGGGTTCTGGCGCGACGCCGTCCGCTGGCGAGCCTCCCCCTCCGCCGCCGGACCTGATCCCGACGTCCCCGCCCGCGTCGGTGCGGCCGCTCTCGCTGGTGTCGGCCATCGGGCGCAGCGATCCCAGCCACGGTCCCGCCGAGCGGACGGCGATCGTGGACCGGCACCACCTCTTCGTGCTCGCCGACGGCGGAGGTCAACGCGTCCAGCACGAGCTCGTCAGCGCCGTCATGGTCGACGGTCTCGCTGCCGCGTTCGAGGCGGACGTCGACGACGCGTTCCCCGTCGACGCGAGCCTGCCGCGTCGGGCAGACCGGCTGCGTCGATCCGTCCTCTGCGCGGAGTCGGTCGTACAGTCACGAGGTAAGGATGCCGGCATCGACCTGGCACGCGTCGGCGTGCTCGCGGCTCACTTCGCCCCTGACAACCGCACGCTCTACATCGCGACCGCGGGCCCCGATCGCGCCTACCGCTTGCGCGGTCTCGACGTGACCCAGCTGAACAAAGCGAGCATCGCGCCGCGCGGAGAGGGATCCGCACGCGCGGTCGACGTCGCCGTCGTCGAGACCGACGTCGGAGACGTGTTCGTCTTCGGGTCCGATGCCGCGTTCCTCGCGCTCGGCGACGAGCTGCGCACGGTGCTCACGTCCGACCCTTCGATCGAACGAGTCGCCGCGCGCTTCGTCGAGGCCGCGACCCGTCAGGCGAAGAGCGCAGGGATGACGGCGATCGTCGTCCGGGTCGATCCCCCGCGGGCGACGACGCGACCACCGCCCGCCTGAGCCCCGTCAGGCCGGGAGCTTCGCAGCCTTCAGCACGCCGCGGAGCACGTAGTCCTGGTAGGTGTCGTCCCCCTCGGTCCAGACGACCAGCGGCTCGATGAGCTCGCCGTCGGCGTCGACGGCCCTGACGAGCTCGACGAGCCCGAGGGCCGGCAGCTCCTGGAGCGAAGCGCGTGGGGGGATGGCGCTCTCCTCTTCGAAGCGGGCCGCGTCGAAAAGGATGGGCTCGTCGTACGCAAGGATGGCGCCGCGGTGTCGCACGGGGTCTAGCTCGGCGAGCGGGTAGAGCTCCCAGCCGGCGTCGACGAGCAGCGGGTGGAGATCGTCCTCGACCGTCTCGTCGAAGGGGGCGTGGCGAGGGACGTCGAGACCCAGGGCGTGGAACCGCTCGAGCAAGTGATCGCACGCGCGATCGGCGACGGCTCCTGGCACCCAGAACGCCTCGAGGAGGCCGACGAGCTCGGGAGGGGTGGCCTCGCGGAAGAGCCGGGGGTCCTTCGAGTCGACCTCGATCGAGGGATCGGAGAGGGTCTCGCGCGCCCAGCGGCACGCGTCCGCGAGCGACGGGGGGAGAGAGGGCCCGCCGTGCGCCCCAGCGACCGCCTCGAAGGCGAAGGCGTGGATGGAGCAGAGGCGCCCGCGAACATAGCGGTGCGCGCCGAGCGCGCGGATGACTCGGACGGCGTCTTCGCCGGTGCGGGCGGGGAGGGGGCGGGCGATCATGGCGGGGACCGACCATACGACGATCGCGTCGCGGAGCCGGCACGCGTCGAACGCTGCCGGGCTCGGACGGCATGTGGCTTGCGTTGGCCCGGAGCCGATGCGCTCCTCGAATCCTCACTCGCCCTGATGGCCATGCCGCGCTCTCTTCTCCGAGGGCGCCCTCGTCGCGGCGGGAGCTCTGTGGACGCTGGCTTTCGTGATGCGAGCGCGCTCTACACCGCGCCCCGGCTCACGAGCAGAGCGTGACGGACTTGATCGTCGATGACGGGACCGTCCTCCCACGCTCCCACGACGCTCCACGCCTCGCCGCCGAGCGGCCCCTCGCGACTCCATCGCCACGCCTCCGCGCGGTCGTGCGAAGCGAGCAGGACGGGTTCGCAGCGCCAGCCGTGCGTGAGCGCCCGGAGCATGAGTCGAGCGTCGCTGGTGGGGCCGCCGGCGCCGACGTCCGTCGAGGGGCGGCATGGGGGGGCGGTCTCCGCGGACTGAGATCGTCCCGCCTGAGCGGGCGCCTCCCAGGAGGACTTGTCGCGGACTCCGGGACGCGCGTCGAGGCACAGGGCGCCGCACCGAAGGCACCAGAACGTCCCCGTTTCGCGAGCGATGGCGACGAGCTCGTGGCCCTCACGGGGCTGACTGAAACGATCTTCGAACGCCATGGGACCCAGTCTTTCCTTGCCGTCGGGATGCCGTCCGGTCTCCCGGAGAATCGCTCATCCGTATCTTACCTGGATGCCCTCGATCATCGCGAGCAACGCGCGCTTGGCCCCTTCGGTCGTCGCGTGACGCACGTAGGCCCAGCCTTCTCCTTCGTAGCCCGCGGCGCGTGGCTGACCGACCCTCGGGGCCCGCAGCTCGACGAGCGCTTCCCCTGCCTTCGCCACGGCTTCCTCGACGCCGACGACCTCGACGACACGATCGCCCGGCCCGTGACCCCGAAGGAACGCGGCGCCGGCGGCCCAGCGCCGTGCGCGCGGCGTGAACCGGTCGAGCGCCATGAGCGTCGCCCAGTCGCGGAAGGAGTCGGTTTCGTAAGCGAGGCTCATGAGCGGCATGATACCGACCCCGGGCGGGCGTGCTCCGACCTCGTTCACGAGCACCGATCCGTCCTCGCGGAGGAACCACTCCATGTGGGTCAACGCCGTCCCGGCGGCGGTGCCCGCCGCATCTCCGAACAGGGCCGCGAGCGCCGCGCCGTTCACGGGGGCGAAGCGCGTCCATTCGGTCTCCTCGCTCTCACGCGGCAGGAGGACGCAGTACTGGATCCATGGGTTCTCGACGACCTCGAGCGGTGTGGGGAGGTAGCGCGTGCCGGAGCGCCAGACCGGGACGCCGCGGACCGTGACCGTCTCGCACGTGTGCTCGCGCGCGCGGACGAACTCTTCGACCTGTAGCGGGCGGTGGGGCGCGGGGACGAACCCTCGCGCGGCGAGGGCCTCGAGGTCGCCGATGGTCGTCACACGGTGCGTGTCGCGCGTGCCGAGGCCGGCCTGGGGTTTCACGATGACCGGGAATCCGACGGCGTCGATGAACGTGTGCAGCGCTTTGAGGCTGTGGACGAGGGCACTCTTCGCGACCGGGACTCCGTGCGCTCGCAGCACGGCCTTCATCCGATCCTTGTCACGGAACCGCTGCGCCACCGCGTCCTTCATCCCCTCGATGTCGAGCGCGTCCCGCGCCTGCGCCATGGGGATTTGCAGCTGCTCGAGCGCCCCTGCGAGGCGGTCGACGGGGCCGACCATCTTCCCGAGAGCGGCCGCCGCGGTGGTCAGCGCGTCCGCGTCCAAGCAGCTCGCGACGCGGTAGTGCGCTGCGACGCGCGGCTTGAGCGCGTCCGGGATGGCGGCCTCCGGATCCTCGCTGATGAGGCTAAGGGTGACCTCGGAGAGTGCGGCGAAGGACGCGGCATACCGGTTCGTGGTCTCGAGGAACCGGGGAGCGACGAAGACGACGTGCGGCATGGCGCGCGTAGCGTACTTCAGGCGCGCGCGGCGCGGTGGGCGGGCTACGCCAGCGTGACCCGCGCGACCAGCGTCTCGAGGGAGAGCCTCACGCGCCCGCTCGTCGCGCTTCGGTCGAACAGCGCGAGGACCTCCGCGGCGAGCGATTCGCCTTCCGGTCCATGGCGCGGAAGGTACGACGCGCTGCGCGTCCGTCCAAGGAGCCCCTCCCGGTCGAGCCACTGCTCGTTCGAGAAGGTTCGCCGGAGCTGTGTCCCGGGCAAGCGCAGAAACACGTCGACGCTGTCGAGGCGCCGCTGCTCGGTGTCGTCCGTCGCGTACCGTTTCACGATGCCCCCGTACGCAGCCGTGAACGCGTCGCGCGAATCGCGCTCGTTCAGCACGAGCGCGGCCGTGCCGTGGGGACGAACGACGCGGCGAATCTCGCGCAGCGCATCGTCGTTCGCGAACCAGTGGAACGCCTGGAAGGCCGTCGCTGCGTCGACCGAAGCGTCGTCCAGCGTCGTCCGTTCGCCCGTTCCCTCCACGAACGTCACCCGCGGCATCGGCTTGGCGTGCGCGCGCATCTCTCCGTTGGGCTCGATCGCGAGGACCGTCGCGCCGCGCGCCGCGAGGAGTCGCGAGGAGATCCCGGTGCCCGCGCCCAGGTCGGCCACACGCGGCGCATCCCCCAGCCCCGCGAGGACGAAGTCGATGACGTCGTCTCCGTACGCCGGGCGGTGGGCGGCGTAGGCCTCGGCGCACCCCGTGAACCGCGTCGTCGCATCCATGAGTGGCGAAGCATACGGGCGGATGCGGGAGAAGACGAGGTCACATCAGGTAGACGACGCCCGCTTCGAGCAGCTGGTCCAGCGCCACGTACGCCGCGCGCACGGAAAGAGAGCTCGCGTCGATCGCCCACTCCACCGTCGGTGCGCCGTCGATGCACGAGAGCAAGTAGAGCGCGTCTCGAGAGAGCGAGCGCCCACGCAGCTCGGACCAGTTCAAGATCCGCACCGGTACGGCGTCCGGCTTCGGCACCTCGCGCGTGCTCTTCGCGGCGGCGACTGGGGGGATGCTCCGTTCCTTGATTCGCCGCGCCACGCCGTGCTCTGGCTCGGTGTAGGCAAGGGCGCTCGCGTTGATGAGCGCGGCGGGCCCGTTTCCCGTGACCAGCGCGTGGCAGAGGCGCTGCTCCAGCTCGACTGCGAAGTCGTCCCGCGGCGGCGTCTTCTGCTCCTCGACCCAGCTGAGGAGTTTCTCGGACGGAGGGGAGTACAGGGTGGGAGGAGCTGCGCGGAGGCGGGTCTCGGAGACGCGCGGCTCGTCTGCGGGCGGAGGTGAAGTCGGTCGCTCGTGTACGCCCGGGTCCAGCTCGAGCGCGGCGGCGACGTGTCTGTGGCGGCGCATCGCTCTACTAGAACGGCCAGCCTTGACCGGACTGAAGGACTTTTCTTCCGCGCCGCCTCGAAAAAGGGAACGGGGCTGGCGGCCGTCGCGGAGCGTCTACGCGATGTACGCTCCGAGCTGGCGAAAGCGCGCGTAACGGTCGCGGACCAGCTCTTCCGGCGTGAGCCGCAGCAATGACGTGAGCGCATCCGCAATCGCGGCGTCGATGGCTCGCGCGGTCCCCTCGACGTCCTGGTGCGCGCCGCCCGCCGGCTCGTCGACGATGTGGTCGACGACCTTGAGACGTAGGAGGTCGGGAGCCGTCATCTTCATGCGAGCGGCCGCTTCCTCCGCCTTCGAGCCGTCCTTCCACAGGATCGAGGCGCAGCCCTCCGGGGAGATGACGCTGTACGTCCCGTATTCGAGCACGTGCACGCGGTTCGCGACGCCGAGCGCGAGCGCGCCGCCGCTTCCGCCCTCGCCGATGATTGTCGCGATGATGGGTACGCGTGCCCGCGCCATCGCTGCGAGGCAGGCGCCGATCGCTTCGCTTTGTCCGCGCTCTTCCGCGCCGATGCCCGGGTAGGCCCCTTGCGTGTCGATGAAGGTGAGGATGGGCAGGCCGAAGCGCGAGGCGAGCTCGTACAACCGGCAGGCCTTGCGGTTCCCCTCTGGATGAGCCTGGCCGAAATTGCGGGCGACCTTCTCCTTCGTGCTGCGCCCTTTCTGGTGCCCGACGACCACGACGCTGCGTCCTCGGTACCGCGCCAGCCCACCGACGATGGCCTGGTCGTCTCCGAAGCGCCGGTCTCCATGGAGCTCCTGCCAGTCCTCGAAGAGGTGCTCCACGTAGTCGAGCGTGTACGGTCGGTTTGGATGCCGCGAAAGCTGCACCTTCTGCCACGGGCTGAGGTCGGCGAAAAGCTCGCGCGCGAGCCGGCTCGCCTTCTCCTCGAGACGCCGCAGCTCGGGCTCGAAGTGCCGGTCGCTCTGGGCGAGCTCGCGGAGCTCCTTGACCCGGGTGACCAGCTCGACGACGGGTTTCTCGAACGGAAGGACGTACGCGGCCATCGTCGGCGTCGGTTACCCCGTGACCTTCGTAGCGGAGAGCTTCTCGCGCTTCACGTTGAAGATGCGCGTCGGCTTCTCCTTCCCCTTGAGGTGCGCCGGGGGCAGCTCCTCGACCTCGAAGCGGCCGCCGAGGCGCGTGAGCGTGGCCTCGGTGATGATGATCTGCCCGGCGAGCGCGACCCCGCAGAGTCTCGCGCTCGTGTTCGCCGTGTCGCCGATGACCGTGTAGCTGAGCGCTTTCGAGCTCCCCACGTAGCCCGCGACGAGCGGACCGGTGTGCAGCCCCATACCGATCGCGAGCGGCGGCTGGCTCAGCTCGACGAGCTTCCGGTTGAACTTGCCGAGGGCCTCCATCTGGTCGAGGGCGGCCTGCACGCTTCGGATCGTGTCATCGGGGTGCACCGCGGGCGCGCCCCAGAAGGCCATGATCCCGTCGCCCATGAACTTGTCGAGGGTTCCCTCGTACTTGAAGATCACCTCGACCATCTGCTCGAAGTAGTCGTTCAAGAGCTCGACCATGCTCTCGGCGCTCGCGCCCTCGCTCATGCGCGTGAAGCCGCGGATGTCGCTGTTGAAGACCGTGCAGTCGCGGATCAGCGTGCCGCCCTTCTTCACCTCGAGGGCGCCCGAGAGCACCTGCTCGGCGACGTTGGGAGAGAGGAGGCGCGAGAAGCGCTCGCGGTTCACGATCTCCTGCTCGATCTTCTTTCCGAGCTGGATGTTCTCGATGAACATCGCGGCCTGGTTCCCGACCGCGGTGATGAGCTCGAGGTCCTTCGGCTGGAACTGCGCGAGCGTCTCGGAATCGAGCCAGACTGCGCCGAGCACCTCGCTCTCGTAGAGGAGGGGGACGACGATGGCGCTCGAGATCCGGTTCAGGATCATCGATTTGCCTTTCGAGGAGGCGAAGTCCATCGACGCGTCGTGGGTCAGAACGGCCGTCTTTTCTTCCACGATCTTGCGAAGGATGGTCGAGCTCACCTGGATCGGTGCGTCGCTGCCGTCTCGTCTCCGCGCGACGCGCGGCTGCAGGGAACCGTCGGATTCGGTGAGCAGGATGACGCCGCGGTCGGCATTCACGAACTTGAAGAGCGCGAAGAGGATCTTCTCCAGCAGCTTGTTCAGATCTCGCTCCAGGCCGATGTCGCGGGTCAGCTCCCAGGTGATGCGGAGGCGCTCGTAGTCGACGCGGAGCTGCTGTGTGTCGTGGGCGACCTGGTCGTAGGGGAGGAATCCTTTGGCGAGCGCGGCGATCTGCGTGCCGATCGCGCGCGCGGAGTCGAGCATGTCGACGCGCGTGCCCCGCAGGTTGGGGCGCTGGTCGAGGGGGAGCGTGTTGTGCTCGCGGCCTTGCGGAGCGCCAGGCGAATTCGCGGAGTATCCGTAGGTCCCCGGAGGTTGCCGCCCGGCCTGCGGCTGTGGCGCGAGGGGGTTCGGCTGCGGTCCGCCGACCTGGTTCCAGGGGCCCTGCGGCGGTGGCGGCTGAGGCGCGCGGGATGGCTGAGGCGGCGGCTGCATGGCCCCGGGCGGCGCCCCCATGCCCCCGATTCCGCCCATCCCTCCCGGACCATTCGCCTGCTGGCCCTGGGGAAACTGCTGCGGCTGCGCGTGCTGGACGGCCCCCGGCCCGGCTGCGAGCGGGGCGAAGTTCAAAGGAGCCGTGCCGTCGTCGTAACGGGCGCGCGTGGAGCCGAGCGCGATCTCGTCGCCGTGACGGAGAAATTGCTCTCCTTTCACGCGCTCTCCGTTGATGTACGTCCCGTTGAGGCTTCCGAGGTCGCGGAGCAAGAACTGCCCGTCGCGCACCTCGACGATGCAGTGCTCCTTCGACACGATCTTGTCGAGCAGCTGGATCGAATTGTTCGGGTGCCTCCCAAGGCTGTTCGTCGGGCGAAGGTCGATCGCCTGCGGTCCCTCGGCGGTGGCGAGGATCAGTCGTGCCATCAGTCCGAGCCGGAGCCTAACTGACCAGAAGCCCAACGCCCAGTCATAACGCGAGCGCGGCCCCGGCTGTGCGAGCCCGACGCGTGCGACCGAATCAGGCGGACTCTTCGCAGGCCGCGTCGGTTTGCCAAGTGCCGACGTAGTTGGAACGCAGCGAACTCTGGTAGCCTCGAGAGCGTCGAGCTTGCCTCGACTTCACCAATGGAACGAAAGCGCCGGACGTCTCCACACACCGTCTCCCGGACGCCCGCGGCGTCCCGGCAAGGCGCGCGTCGGACGCCCGCGAAGCCCGGCGCTTCGCCCGGAACCGAGCCGCGAGCAGGGAAGTCCTCCAAGGATGCCGCGTCGGTGGCCGAAGCGATGGCGCTCGGTCAGGTGGTGGTCAAGGCGTGGTCGGAGGCGGGGGCGGATGGGAACCCCGCGGCCGTCCGCAGCCGTGACATGTTCCGCGTCCCCGTGGAGGCCGCGACGACGCACACCGACCCGGACGTGCTCCCCGAGACCCCGCGGGCGAGCGACGGTTTGTTCGAGCTCGTGGCCCCGGTCGCGCGCCGCGCGCTCGAGCTGGGCCTGGTCGCGCGCGAGCCGAGCTTCCATGTCTTCGTTGCGGCGGCCCCCGAGGTGATGATCGAGGACGACGTCGTCCGGTATGCGCAGCGCTTCGCGGAAGGCCGAGCGACACCACCCGATATCGTCTACGTCCACGACTTCGACCGACCCGAGGCCCCGCGCCCGATCACGCTCCCCGCCGGCCTCGGACCGGCGCTCGTCGCTGCGATGGACGCCCTCGTCGAGAAGCTGCGAGCCGAGATCCCGTCCATCGCCGAGGCGGAGGAGGTCAAGAAGGCGCAGGCGCAGCTTTCGAAAGAGCTCGAGGCGAAGAACAAGCAGGTCGTCACGGACCTCGAGTCACGCGCCCGCACGCTCGGGTTCGGCATCCGCTCGGTCCCGGGGGGCGTGCAGACGTTCCCCATCCTCCACGGCAAGCCCGTCAGTCCCGAACAGTTCGACGTGCTCGACGAGTCGACCAAGCGCGCGCTCGAGGGGGCGGAGCTCGGTCTGACGAGAGAGGTGGAGAAGGCCGCGCGGCTCGTGCGAGCGCAGTCCGCGAAGAGCGAGGCCAAGCGAGACGCTGCGTTCACACGCGCGGCGGAGGAGCTGATCGCGGCCGCGATGAAGCAGCTCACCGACGCGTTTTGCGAGCTCTGGACCGCCCCGCCGCCGCATCACCGCGGGCACTGGGGCGCCGTGTTCTCCGGGGAGGATCTCAAAGCTTACTTCGATCGCGTTGGGAAGGCGTTGGTCGACGACTGGGAGGACCTCGTGGACGTCCAGGAAGACCACGACGAGGGCGAGTCGCCCGACGCGCGGGACGACCCGGAGCATGCGACGCGGCTCCTCCGATTCAAGGCGAACCTCCTCGTGTCGCACCAGCCGGGCACGCCGCCGCCGGTCCTCTACGATACGAACCCGACTTACCCCAACCTCTTCGGGTACCTCGAGCGGCGTGCGCGCTTTGGCGCGCTGCTCACCGACTTCACGCGCATCCGGGCTGGGTCGCTTCACAAGGCTTCGGGCGGCGTGCTCGTCGTGCGAGCAACCGATCTCCTTGCCGACCCGATCATTTGGGAGCGCATGAAGCGCGTACTCCGAGAACGGCAGATCGGCGCGGAGGACCCTCTCGGACCTCTCGGGCTCTACGCGACGTCGCTCCGCCCCGTACCCGTGCCCATCCGCGTGCGCGTCGTGCTCGTCGGAGCGGCCGATCTCTACGCCGCGCTCCTCGAAGCCGACGCGGACTTCGCCGCGCTCTTCCGCGTGAAGGTCGAGGTCGAGCCCGCCATTCCGCGCAGCAACGACAGCCTCGTCTCGCTCGATGCCTACCTCATGGCCATGGCGAAGGAGCGGGAGTGGGGCGCTTTCGATCAGCGGGCGCGCGCGCGCCTCCTCGATCTTGCCACCAAGCTCGCGGGAGATCGCGACAAGCTCGCGCTGATCCTCTCGCCTCTCGAGGAAACGGCCGCCTTCGCGAGCGCGCTCGCCGCCGCGCGCGCGATCCGCGCGAGCGGCCCGGAGCGCTCCCGAACGGTCGACGAGGAGCTTGCCGATGAGGCTGCACGCGGAGGGAGGCCGTTCCGCGCGTCGGTCGCGCCGCCGTCGATGACGATGGTTACGGAGGACGACATCGACGCGGCCTGGAAGGAGCGGCGGGATCGCGCGGGCTCGGCGGAGCGTCACATCCGCGAGCTCACGCTGCGTGGAGAGATCGCGCTCGACACGGGCGGCCATCGCGTCGGCGTCGTGAACGCGCTGTCGGTGTTCAGCGCGGGCGACGTCGAGTTCGGTCAACCGATGCGCGTCACCGCCGTCATCGCGCTGGGTCGGGAGGGGCTCATCGATGTGGAGCGCGAGGCGCAGCTCGGTGGCTCCATCCACACGAAGGGCGTCGCCATTCTCCGCGGCTACCTCGGGCGCATGTTCGGGCAGGAGCGCCCGCTGAGCCTGCGCGCGCAAATCGCCTTCGAGCAGAGCTACGGGGAGATCGACGGCGACAGCGCGTCGTCGAGCGAGCTCTTCGCAGTGCTCTCGGCACTCGCCGACGTGAGCATCGATCAAGGGCTCGCGGTGACCGGCAGCGTCAACCAGCTCGGAGAGATCCAGGCCATCGGGGGGCTCTGCGCGAAGATCGAGGGGTTCTTCGACCTGTGTCAGGCGCGCGGGCTCACGGGGACGCAGGGGGTGCTCATCCCGCGGACGAACCTCGCCCACCTCGTGTTGCGCGCGGACGTCGCCGAGGCCGTCGAGCGCGGCAAGTTCCACCTCTACGCCGTAGCCAACGTCTCGCAGGGGGTGGAGGTGCTGACCGGAATCCCGTGCGGAGAGCGAGACG
>Ga0209415_10019149_pt1 | contig 10743 bp, 7 predicted proteins | sample PeaSoiSIISIP2007_FD_187696 | JGI IMG/M metagenome (GOLD analysis project Ga0209415, IMG submission 187696) | Peat soil microbial communities from Weissenstadt, Germany - SII-SIP-2007 (SPAdes) (version 2) | ecosystem: Environmental > Terrestrial > Soil > Wetlands > Peat | place: Germany... | reverse complement strand
GCCACGGCCGAGCGGGTCGCCGCCGGGGCGATGGCCGCGGTGATGGCCGACCTGGACCGTGCCCGGCGCGGCATCGTGGTGGACTCACCGCCGGGCGCGGGTAAGTCGGCCCTGGTGGTCCATGCCGCCGCCGAGCTTGCCGCCGCGGGCGAGCGGGTCATGGTCGTGGCACAGACCAATGGCCAGGTCGACGACCTGACCGACCGGCTAGCCACGGCCGCCGGAGACCTGGTCATCGGCAGGCTGTGCCGGGCAGACTACCTGCCACCGCCGCCGGTGACGCGGCACGCCTCGGTGAAAGTGGCCGCGCAGATCGGCGATCTTGCTGGCTGCCAGGTGCTGATCGGAACCGCAGCGAAGTGGGCGACTGTCACCAGGGGGACATGGCCGTGGGCGGTCATCGACGAGGCCTACCAGATGCGCTCGGATCTGCTGCTGCGGATCGCGAGCAGGTTCGACGGCGCGCTGTTTGTCGGTGACCCCGGCCAGCTCGACCCGTTCTCGACGGTCGAGATTGACCGGTGGACCGGCCTCAACTGGGATCCCATGCAGAGCGCGGTCGCGGTCCTGCTCCGGAACAATCCAGGGTTCCCGGTCCGGCGGCTTCCGGTGTCCTGGCGGCTTCCTGCCTCAGCGGTTCCTGTGGTAGCTGAGGCTTTCTACCCGTTCACCGGATTCCTGCCTGGCACGGCGTGGGATCAGCGCCGGATGGAGTTCGCGACCAGAGCGCTGGGGTTCGGCCCGATTGATCAGGCCGTCGAAACCGCAGCGGCCTCAGGCTGGGCCTTGTACGAGCTGCCCGCCAGGCACACGATGCGCACAGACGGCGAAGCTGCCGCCGCGTGCGCTGCGCTGGCCGAGCGGTTTCTGCAGCGCGGAGCGGTCTCAGTGTCCGAGCGAGCGCCAGATGGGCAGCCGGTGACCGCCGACCGGATTGCGATCGGCACGGCGCACCGCGACCAGGCTCAGGCGATCCGCTCCAGGCTCGGCCCGCTGGCAGCGGCCGGCGTCGTCGTGGACACCGCCAACCGGCTGCAGGGCCGCGAGTTCGACGTGACGATCGTGCTGCATCCGCTGTCCGGGCGACTGGACGCGACCGCGTTCCACCTCGAGGCCGGCCGGCTATGCGTGCTGACCTCCCGCCACCGCCACGCCTGCATAGCCGTCGCCAGGGCCGGCATCCCCGAGCTGCTCGACGCCCACCCATCGACCGAGCCGGTCCACATCAACGTGCCGGTCAAGTTCCCTGACGGCTGGGAAGCCAACCAGGCAGTCATGGCTCACCTGGCGGCCTGGAAGGTGCGTGCCGTGTGAACCGGCTAGCCGACGATCTCGCGCGACCTTCGTTAAGCGGACATTCGTGGCATCGAATAGCTAATAGCTCGGGTTTCTGCTTGCGAAGTCACTGTTGCAGTCAAGAGCACCAATTCGTGCCGCCAAGGACGTACACTCGCGCGCTATGTCAGGACTTCTCCTGGCGAGCGGGCGACGCTTTGAAACTGCGGTCAGCTACTCATTGAATGAGGAATGATAGTGGAGTCTTTTGACCAATTCTTCCGCGTTGCTACAGGCCGGGAGCCCTATGGCTATCAGGTTCGGCTGGCAGGAGAAGGCCTGCCGGCGGTTGTGCAGGTGCCTACCGGGTGCGGCAAGACGGGGATCGTGCTGGCGTGGCTGTGGCAGAGGTTGTGCGGGCCAGACCCGGCCGCCGTGCCCAGGCGGCTGGTGTATGCGCTGCCGCAGCGGAGCCTGGTGGAGCAGGTCGGCGGCCAGGTGCGGCGGTGGCTGGACAACCTCGGGCTAGCCGATCAGGTCGCGCTGCATGTGGTGATGGGCGGGGCGGGGGAGAGCCAGCGGCAGTGGCGGCTGGACATGCACGAGCCCGCGGTCGTCGTAGGGACCGTGGACTCGCTGGTCAGCAAGGCGCTGAACCGCGGCTACGGCATCGGCCGGGCTACCTACCCGATCGACTTCGCGCTGGTCACCAATGGCGCGCACTGGGTCATCGACGAGGTGCAGCTCTGCCCCGAGTCGACGACCACGCTGCGGCAGCTCGCCGCGTTCACGGCGGCTCTTCGCACGGCCGAGCCGTTCGGGCTGACCTGCATGTCGGCGACCGTTCCTGAGTCGCTGCTAGACACGGTGGACAATCCGCCGCCGGCACCAGAGGAGTTCCTGCGGATCGAGCCGTCCGAGCGGACCGGGGAGCTGGCCCGCAGGCTGAACGCGACCCGGATCGTGCGCCGGCTCGCGGCAGAGCCTGGCGACTACGCGGAGATTGCGGCGACCGCGCGAGGAAGCCACCGGCCTGGCACGCGGACTCTTGTCGTGCTGAATACGGTCAAGGCGGCTCAGGCTGTGTACCAGGAACTGCGCGGCGGGTCAGTGCCGTGCACGCTGATGCACTCACGTTTCCGAGGCGTCGAGCGGCAGCAACTGGTCAAGGACGCGATGACGGCCCCGGGAGAGCAAGGCCGCATCGTCGTGGCGACTCAGGTCGTGGAAGCCGGCATCGACCTGAACGCCGCCCTGCTGGTGACCGAGGCGGCGCCCTGGCCGTGCGTCGTGCAGCGTGCCGGGCGCTGCAACCGCACCGGGGAGTTCGACGACGCGCTGATGTACTGGGTCCGGCCTGCCACTCCGCACCCATATCCAGACGCCGACATCGACGCGACGGCTGCCGAACTCCAGGCGCTGCAGGACCAGGCCATGACCGGCGAGGACCTGCTGCGCAGGCAGGTCGCGACGACCGATCCAGCGGTCGCCGTGATCCGTAAGCCCGACCTGGTCGGGCTGTTCGACACCGCGCCCGACCTCAGCGGCGCCGACCTGGACATCGCCCCCTATGTACGGGATGCCGACGACCTGGACGTGCAGCTCGCCTGGGCCACCTGGGAACCGGACGGCGACGTCAGCGACGGCAGCCCGCCGGCGACGGCCAAGGCGCCGCCGATGGAGTGGCGCTGCCGGGTGCCGCTCCGCGACCTGGCCGCGCTGGTGGACCGCAAGATCGCGGTGTGGCGGCTGGACCAGGCACGGGAACGCTGGACCAGGGTGACCAAGGACGAGCGGGCCAGGCCCGGCGAGGTCCTGGTGATGTCAGCGGCCGACGGCTGCTATGACCCGCGCACCGGGTTCGACTTGGCGGCGCGGGGCACCGTACAGGACAGTCCGCCGCTGCGGTCGGCCGTCGAGCTCGCCACTGGCACCGAGGACGCGTTCGGCGCGGACTCTGCGAGCCTGGCGCAGCGTAGCTGGCTTTCGCTCCAGCAGCACAGTGATGACACGCGCGAGCAGGCCAGCGCTCTGCTGACCGTGCTACTACCGGACCTGCCGGAAGGGGTGGCGCATGCGGTCATAAGTGCCGCCTACCTGCACGACACCGGCAAGGTGCACAAGACCTGGCAGGACGCCCTGTGCGCGCTTGCGCCGAGTGAGCAGCGGTCCGAGATCGACCTGAACAGGCCCTGGGCGAAGTCTGCGGTCGATGGCCGACTGCGCTTCGACGGTGGTGTGGCCTTCCGGCACGAGCTGGCGTCGCTGCTGCTCGCCGACGGGCCGTTGGCCGGCCTGCTCGCTGATGTGGCCGACAAGGACCTGGCGCGGTACCTGATCCTGGCTCATCACGGCAAGCTCCGGGTCCAGGCCCGTGAGCCGGGAAAGGCCAGCACGGGCTCGCTGCTCGGCCTGGAACAGGACGCCACCTGGTCGGTAGAGCCCCTGCTCGGCCAGCCAGCCGCCGAGCTGGCGGTCGACCTGAAGCAGTTCGAGTTCGGCGGAGACCGGTCGTGGACGCGGACAGCCCTGGCGCTGCGCGATCGTTACGGGCCGTTTGTCCTTGCCTACCTGGAAACGGTCGTCAGGATCGCGGACTGGCGCGCGAGTGCCGGAACGGAGCCAGCCCGATGAACGAGACCCTGGCGCGCCACCGGCACGTGCTGACCGGATTGCGACCTGAGCCGCTGGGTTCCTACCTGGCCGGGCTGGGCCTGATCCGGCTGCTCGGTGAGCAGGCCGACTCGGCGGCCACCTCGGCCTGGACCCCGGCGGGCCTGGTGATCGAGACATCAGTCGCCGACCTACCGCAGTGGCTGACCAGCGAATACGTGCCCACTCCAGTGCTCAGCCCGTGGAATGGCGGCAGCGGGTTCGGCGAGAAGGACAAGGAGCCGAAACGGCGGATCACCGAACTGCTATCCCATCCGTCGCCGCGTCTTCAGCCGATGCGAGATGCCATCGCCGTGGCCGAGCGCGTTTCGGCCGATCGGCGGCGGCACGGCTGGGACAAGGGCCGAGTCGTGCAGGAGTTCCGCAATCGCTGCCCGGAGAGGCTGCTGCCCTGGATCGACGCGACCGTGGTGCTCGCCGGAGACAAGCCGGAGTTCCCGCCGCTGCTGGGGACGGGCGGCAACGACGGGCGGCTCGACTTCTCGACGAATTTCCACGAGTGCCTGATCGGGCTGCTCGACGTGACCGCGAACGGCCAGGCGCGGTCGCTCGCCTGCGCGCGGGATCTGCTGGACAGCGCGCAATCGCAGCGACTGTCCGACACAGCAGTCGGGCAGTTCGACCCGGCGCTGGCCGGCGGCCAGGGCTCGTCGCCGTTCGGCGCTGCCAGCTCGCTGGTCAATCCGTGGGAATACGTGCTGCTTGTGGAGGGCGCGCTGCTGTTCGCCTCTGGGACCGCTCGTCGCCATCAGCACGATGCTGGCCGGGCAGCGCGGCCGTTCACGGTGACGTTCTCACCCGACGGCACGGTCAGCGGCGCGGTCGCCGAGCAGTCACGCGGCGAGGTCTGGGTGCCGCTGTGGTCCTGTGCCTGCACGCTGTCCGAGATCCGGCAGCTCTTCGGCGAGGCCCGCGCATCATGGCGCGGGCGGCCCGCCCAGCGGGCCGTCGAATTCTACGCCGCGACCCGCACGCTCGGAGTCGCGAGTGGCATCGGCGAGTTCGTCCGGTACGGGCTGCAGCAGCGGAACGGGCTCGCGTTCGTTGCCGTGCCGCTCGACCACGTTCAGGTGCACAGCGACCCTGCGGTTGTTCTCGCCGCCCAGATCGAAGACTGGGTCTCGTGGGTCAGGAGCCCGGATGCCTCGTCGGCGATCGGCTGTGCCCTCCGGAAGTTCGAGCAGGCGCACCTGGATTACGTTCGGGACGGCGGTCCCCTTCGGCTGCGTGACATGCTGGCCGCCTTGACCGCGCTCGAAATGGCGGTAGGCAGGAGCGGGCGGGCAAGGGACAAGACCCCGGTCTGGACGCCACGCCGGGCCGGGCCGTTCCTCGTCGAGTTCCTCAAGATGGAGCAGCAGCCAGCCGAGCTGCGGCTAGCGGTCGGCCTCGCCTCTTGCGCCAGCAGATCTGGCAGCACTCCAGTCAGGACCATGCGGCAGCTCTTGCTGCCCGTGGACCCGGGTGAGGCACCCTACGCCCGTGCCCGGTGGCGTGATTCGCCCGTCGTGCCGGGGTTCGGGCTGCGCCCGCTCCAGGACGTTCTGGCCGATGTTCTCGCATGGCGCAGCCGTACCGCTTCTGACGAGCATTCCAGCACAACGCCGGAGCGGGGCGCCCCGGACCGTTTTCAAGGTGTTCCGACCTTCCGCAGCGGAATCCGAGTGCCCGCCGGTGACCTGCACGCCTATGCTTTCGGGGAGCTCGACGAGGCGGCCCTCGACCAATGGCTGCGCGCCTGCCTCGCCCTGTCCTGGCGGGGAGTGCCGTGCCGCTGGCCGGCGGTGAGCGCGGCCTGGCTGCTGCCGACGCTGGGCTTGCTGCATCCGCTGGCCGAGGGTCTTGGCGACGACGGCGAACCGGACAGCCCGAAGCTGGCGATGGGACCGGACTGGGCGGTGCGCCTGGCTGCGGGCCAGGTGACGTCCGTCCATGTGGACGCGGTCCGGCGGCTGCGGCAGGCCGGCTGGGACGCGGTCCCACCGCCGAGAGTCGCCGGTGTAGACGGGGCCTGCTTGGCGGCCGCGCTGGTGCCGCGCTGCCGCGGCGCGTTCCGCTTGATGCAGGCACACTTCGCGGTCCGAATCCGGGCCGAGCTTGACGAAGACGGCGCAGCCGAGGTGGCGGGCGTCGCCGACGAAGAATCCAACCCCCTCGAATTGGCACAGGAGCTGTCATGACGACACAACGCACGGTCCTTGAAGTCGACCTGAAGCCCATGGCCGGCCGACGATTCCAACCGACCGGGTTTCCTGATCTCGGCGCCGCAGAGTTCGACTCGGCCGACGGAAGCAAGGCCCTGCTGGTCGAGTCCGCCCAGTCGATGGCGAACCGGCTGGAGGCAACCACCTGGGACGAGTCCCGCGCCGACCAGGCAGAAGAACTGGCCATGCTGCCCTACGTCAGGATCGTCAGCGCCGAAGACAAGGCATTCCTCTCCTCCAGCCGGCTGGAGGCGCACCGGCTCGCATCGGCCTACATCATGGAGGGTCAGGTCAGCGGGACGGACGGCGAGAAATGGCTTGAGCAGCAACTTGGCCTCACGGCCGGCCGCCCGCTCGACTACCGGGGCGTCGCCCGAGCCTGCTTCAAGCTGGACCCTGTCTCGCTGGTTCACGGGGTGTTCTTCGCCCGCAAGAACTGGCCGTGGCAGCCGAAGATCGCCCGTGCCGTCACCAGCTTCATCGAGGCCTACCAGGTGGTGCCAGCGGTCAGTGGCGGAGTCAAGCGCGACGTTGTCATCAACGAGGCCAAGGAAGGGCTCACCGCGAAGGGCTACGGAACGGTGCCGCATCACCGGATCGAGTACACGGCGGAGACGATCACGGCGTATTTCACCGTCGATCACAGCCAGTTCCGGTCGTACGGCCTATCCGAGCCGGCTACGGCCCTGCTTGAGGCGCTCGCCGACTTCGAGATCGGGACGTTGCTTGATGGCGGGCTGCGGCTGCGCACCGCGTGCGACCTGAACGTGGTAGAAGTGCGCGGTCGCCGGCCAGACAGGGAAGAGGCTGCACGGCAGGTCGCCAAGCTGGCGACGGAGTGCGCCGACGAACTAGGCCCGGTTACCGAGGTTGCCTGGAAGCGGAAGTAGCCATGGCGACGACAATCGCGATCCGGTTCCCGCTCGGGCGATATCACGCCACGCCCTGGGATCGCAGCGTCAACGAAGGGGCGGCGGAGTGGCCGCCGTCCCCGTGGCGGCTGCTCCGGGCGCTGGTGGCGACCTGGTACACGCGCTGGCCAGACCTGGCGGCCCCGGTGCTTGACGGGCTGCTTGACGCGCTCGGTGAGCCGCCGAGCTACCTGACCCCGTCGGCCTGGCCGGCGCACACCCGCCACTACCTGCCAGGCCTCGGCCATCGGAAAGGTGACGCCGGCGGGACCGACCTCACTTTCGACCCGTTCTTGTCGCTGCGGCGGGACGCGAGCCTGCTCGTCCGCTGGGGCACGGATCTTGGCGGTGAGCAGCGGGCAGCTCTGGCGAAGCTGGCCGAGCTGCTGCCATACCTGGGCCGGGCTGACTCAGTCTGCGAGGCACGGCTGCTTGACGACAGCCCTGATCCAGACCAGACCTGGTGGCAGCCAGATGCCGTGGGGCAGCAGACCGTCCGCCTGCTGTCGCCGGTGCAGCCAGTCAGTCGGCTGGCGCTGGAGACGTCCACGGTGCAGGTGCGCAAGATGCACCGCACGCTGCCGCCCGATACTACGTGGATCAGCTATGGCGTGACCCATCAGGCCGCCGCGAAACGGGAGCCGGATGAGCTCAGGGAGGTGCAGGCGATCCGGTTCGCGGTCGTCTCACGGGCGCCGGTCAAGTCCTCCCATGGGATCTTGCTCGCTGACGCGGTGCACCAGCAGGGAGCGCGGTTCCTCGCGGAGAGCGGCGGAGCGGACCTGCTCGGCGGCGGCGGGGCGGCGACGGATCATCAGCATGCGCATTGGCTGCCGATCGCTGAGGGCACCGGTGCGGACGCATTCGTTAGAGCCATTGTTGTTTACGTCCCTAGCGGATTGCGGGCCGCCGACGTCGCGTCCCTCGTGCGGATCCGCGGGGCCGGCGGCCGCCGGGGATCGGCGAACGGCGACGGCTACGAGTACCGCGGCTTGCCGGCCGTGAAGCTGTTGCTGCAGGCCGTGGGGCCAGCGTCGCAGGTGGCGCCTGAGCTGTGCGAGCCCGCGCGGCGGTGGCGCAGCCGTACGCCTTATCTTCCGGTGCGGCATCGCAGGCGGGAGTCGGTGCCTGACTATCTAAGCGGTGACGTGTCTACCGAACTGCGGTATCGCGGCTTGCCGGCCACGGCGGTCAGTCAGCTGGATCCCGACGGCAGGCTGCCGGATCGGTGGGCGCTCAGCTTCCGGCGTTACCGCATGAACGAGCGCCTTGCCCAGTCGCGGCCCGGTCTGGGGTTGCGGCTGGAGTTCGCCGAGCCGGTTGCCGGGCCGATGCTGCTCGGGCAGCTCAGCCATTTCGGATACGGAATCTTCGAGCCGGAGTGATCATGGCCGTGACCGAGCTGCCGGAGCTGGTGCCGGCCCGGATGCTGAACGAGTACGCGTACTGTCCCCGGCTGTTCTTCCTTGAGTGGGTGGACTCGCTGTGGGCGTCGAACGCTGACGTGGCCGAGGGGGATCGGCGGCATCGGCGGGTTGATGCCGGTGGGGGAGCGGCGCCGCTGCCGGATGAGGGCGAGCTGAAGAAGGCGCGGTCGGTCGAGCTGTCCAGCGAACAGCTGGGCATCGTGGCGAAGCTGGATCTGGTCGAGGCAGCAGACGGCGGTGTCGTTCCCGTCGATGTCAAGAAAGGGCATCCGGCCGCCGATGGCCTGCCGTGGGAAGCGGACGCTATTCAGGTGTGCGCGCAAGTGTTGCTGCTGCGCGAGCACGGGTACACCTGTCACGGCGGCGAGATCTGGTACGCCGAAACCCGGCAGCGGGTCGCGGTCGAGCCGGTGCCCGAGCTAGTGTCGCGGACGCTTGATGTCGTGACCGAGGCGCGCGCGGCCGCCGCCAGGCTGGCACCGCCGCCGCCGCTGGAATCGAGCCCGAAGTGCCCGCGTTGCTCGCTGGTCGGGATCTGCCTGCCGGACGAGACGAACCTGCTCTCCCGGCGCAATGAAGGCAGGCCGCGCCGGCTGATCGCCGCCGATCCCGACGCGGCGCCGCTGTATGTCACCGAGCAGGGATCGTTCGTGGGCGTTGGCGGCGGTCGGCTGACGGTGACCAAGCACCGGGAGCCGCTGGCCAGCGTCCGCCTGATCGACGTCCTGCATGTCTGCGCCTTCGGCAACGTTCAGGTCAGCGCGCAGGCGATGCGCAGCCTGTTCGAGCGGGACGTCGAGGTCTTTCATTTCTCCTATGGAGGCTGGCTGCTCGGCATGACCACGGGGCTTCCGAGCAAGAACGTGATGCTCCGGATCCGGCAGACCACGGCCGCTGCACGCGGCCAGCTTGACGCGCCGCGTCAGATGATCGCCGGGAAGATCAGGAACTGCCGGGTTCTGCTGCGCCGCAACGGCGGTGAGCCGGTGGCCCGGACCGTCGCGCAGCTTGCCGAGCTGGCACGGCGGTCCGAGGAAGCCGCCGGGGCGCCTGAGCTGCTCGGCATCGAGGGGGCGGCCGCGCGGTTGTACTTTGACGCGTTCCCGCAGCTGGTAAGCCGGGCCGACGAGCTGCCTGGACCTGGGTTCACCGGCCTGCGTAACCGGCGTCCGCCTGCCGACGTGGTCAACTGCCTGCTCTCGTTCTGCTATGGACTGCTGACCAAGGAGATTCTGGCGGCCTGCCTGGCGGTGGGCTTCGACCCCTATGTGGGGCTGTTTCACCGGCCTCGTTTTGGTCGGCCCGCGCTCGTGCTTGACCTGGCCGAGGAATTCCGGCCGCTGCTGGCCGACTCGACAGTGCTGACGCTGATCAACAACCGCGAGGTCAGTAGCTCCGATTTCCTGGTGCGTGCCGGCGGCGTCACTCTCACCGCTGGCGGGCGCAAGGCTGTGATCCGTTCCTGGGAACGGCGGATGACCACTCAGATCCGCCACCCGATGTTCGGATACAGCGTCAGCTACCGGCGAGCTGTCGAGCTGCAGGCTCGGATCCTCGCCGCGCATCTGATTGGCGAACTGCCGCAGTACGAGCCCCTCGTCACCCGGTAGGCAGTCATGGCTCGCCGCCGTTATCTGGTCGCATACGACATCCGCGAGGATCGTCGGCTGCGGAGCGTCGCGACCTGCGTGGAAGGCTACGGCGAGCGGATCCAGTACTCGGTATTTATCTGCGACCTCTCCGAGCAGGAGGCCGTGCTGCTGCGCGGCGATATCGAGGTGAGGATCAAGCATTCCGAGGACAGCGTGATGATCATCGACCTAGGTCAGGCTGGTGACTCTAGCCGGTTCCTCTTCATCGGCCATCATGAGAGACTGCCAGCATCTAGCGCGGTCATCGTCTGAGCGTGCGAGAGCCTCGGTGGTGACTGATATGCCGGGCAGCGCTCGCGCCCAGGTCACAGCCCGTCTACGCACCTTGACAAGTCCACAGCGAAAGGCATTGTCGCTCCTCTCACAGCATCGCTCGCTCGCAGCTGCATTTTCGCAGCTCAACCGGCTCGTTTTTCGCGAGCCGTCGTCCCGCCGCTGGTCGGCGGGCTCCATTGCGGCCATGTGCGGTCTATCAGCCGCACGCTATCAGGCTTGTCGTCCCGCCGCTGGTCGGCGGGCTCCATTGCGGCGCCTCCTGCGTCTTGGACAGTTCCTCATGCGCGGCCGGGTCGTCCCGCCGCTGGTCGGCGGGCTCCATTGC
>Ga0209415_10019148_pt1 | contig 10744 bp, 8 predicted proteins | sample PeaSoiSIISIP2007_FD_187696 | JGI IMG/M metagenome (GOLD analysis project Ga0209415, IMG submission 187696) | Peat soil microbial communities from Weissenstadt, Germany - SII-SIP-2007 (SPAdes) (version 2) | ecosystem: Environmental > Terrestrial > Soil > Wetlands > Peat | place: Germany... | reverse complement strand
TGGAACGCCACGCGGGCGGTGCCCGTCGGCGAGATCCCGAGGGTGCCAGACGCCGTCGGGGCGCCGTAGCCGAGCGCGTCGTTGTGGACCGACCCGTCCTGGAAGCCGGTCGAGGAGGTGATGGTCGTCCCGGCGGGCGTGGACACCGAGACCGAGACGTTGGGGCCGGGGATCGCGAACCCGCCGGACACGGTCAGGTTCCAGGCGATGCCCAGGGTCCCGGAATTGCCGGAGGTCGGGAATTGCAGGGTCGAGCTGCTGGTGATGGTGATGGGCGCGGGGGAACTGTCGGCGCCGACGGCGCCGTCGAAGGTGACGCCGTCGAACCTGGAGGAGCCGGGAGCGTTCCCGTCGAGCGACATCTGGAGGATTCCGCCCCCCGTGAGGACGGCGGACGGGATCGTCCCGGCCTCGTAACGGAGGAGGTTCTCGAACATCGCCACTTCGGCGGGGCTGACCGAGCCGGCCCCGTCCCCGAACAGTTGGCCGATCCCGATGGTCGATTCGGCCGACTTGATTGCCGCGAGGATGTTCGCGTGGCTCGACGCGTTCCCGGGGAGCGCGTCGACGAGAAGCGTGAAGTTCCCGTCCATCGCGTAGCGGATCGCAGAGCCGTTCGGGTCGACGAACGAGAGCGCCACCGCGACGGTGCCGTCCGAGCCGACGGTCAGACCGGCCGATGGGTTGGCCGCGGACGCGGCCATCGGGAGGAAGAGGAACGCAGCTGCGACGAGGAGGACCGAGGCCGCCTGACCCCGCTCGGGCCTACGCGACGGCGCGGAGGAGCTTCTCGTACGCCGCACGGTTCGTCTCGAGCCCGATGTCCGCGCGGGCGGGTCCGACCTTGTCCGGGAGGAGCTTGAGCTCGAGGCCGGGCTCCTTCGGGTTCGGTTCGGCGGGGCGGTGCATCACCCCGATGGGGATCCGCCCGGCCTGCATCGTCTCGACGCAGAGCCGGAACGTCGTCTGGCGGTCCGCCGGGTTGTAGCCGGGCAGCGTGGAGATGTCGAGCACCCGCGCTCGCCAGTCCTTGAACGTGTCGTTGTACGTCACGCACGGCGACAGGTCTTCGACGAACGCGAAGCCGCGGTTCGCGCGGTTGAACCGGATCGCCTCGACGAGCACCTGCGTCATGGTCTTCGGGTCGCCGGAGAACGTCCGCGCGATGAAGTTCGGGACGGGGATGGAGAGCGCCGTCAGGATGGCGTCGAACGGCGCCTCGATGTTCCCCTCGAACCCGACCGGGCTCGTCGGGGACGCCTGGCCCTTCGTGAGGCCGTACGTCTCGTTGTTCATCACGACGTAGAGGAGCGACGCGTTCTTCTTGAACGCGTGCATGAAGTGGCCCATCCCGATCGCGTAGCCGTCGCCGTCCCCGCCAGCCGCGATGACCGTGAGCTCCGGGTTGGCGAGCTTGACCCCGACCGCCTGCGCGAGCAGTCGTCCGTGGAGCGCGTGGATCCCGTTCGTCTCGATGAAGTTGTGAATGCCGCCAGAGCATCCGATGCCGCCGACGAGAACGACCTCGTGGATCGGCACGCCGACCTCGGCGATGGCCTTCTTGACGGAGGCGAGGAGCCCGAAGTCGCCGCAGCCGGGGCACCAGGTCGACGCGACGGGCTTGACGGAGGTGACCATCGCTACGCGCCTCCCCGGACCGGGCCGACGATCTCCGGCGCCCGGAACGAGGCGCCGTCGAACTTGCGGATCGACCGGAGCTTCTTGTAGTGCTGCGGGAGGGCCCCGCGGATCAGGTCGGCGAACTGGCCGGTGTAGTTGTGCTCGACGACGTAGGCGACGTCGACCGAGGCCAGGAACGGCTCGAGAGTGCGGACCGGGACCGGGAAGAGCGTACGGGCGTTGTAGAATCGCGTCGGTACCCCGTGTCGCTCGAGGATCGCCTGCGCCTCACGGATCGGGCCGAACGTCGAGCCGTACCCGATGAGTCCGATCTTCGCCTCCGGCGAGCCGAACATGTGGGGCCCGGGGAGTTCGGGCTCCGCGTGGATGAGCTTCCCCATCCGCTTCTCCATCATCTTGACCCGGTTCACCGGGTTCACCGAGACGTGGCCCATCTCGTTGTGTTCGTTGCCAGTCACCTGGCTGAAGACGCCCGGGGTCCCGGGCGGCACGTTCGGGGAGACGCCGTTCGGCGTGAACTGGTACTGGGCGTACGTCTCCAGCTTCTGGAGTTGCTCGGGAGTGAGTCGGGCGCCCCGGTCGACCTCGACTCCCGTGAGGTGGAACGGCTCGGCGGTCGTCGTGTTCTGGCAGAGGGCTTGGTCGAGGAGGAGAATCACGGGGAGCCGCCAGCGTTCGGCGAGGTTCAGCGCCTGGACGGTGATCTCGAAGCAGTCTTCGACGGTCCCGGGGGCGAGGATGAATCGCGGATACTCTCCGTGGCCCAAGTGGGCGAGGTGCGCGAGATCCGACTGCTCGTGCCGGGTCGGCTCGCCGGTGGAGGGTCCGACGCGCTGGCAGTCGGCGACAACGATGGGAATCTCCGCCGTTCCCGCGTGGCCGATCCCCTCGGTCATGAGCGAGAGGCCGGGGCCGCTCGTCGACGTCATCACCCGAGCGCCGGCGTACGACGCCCCGATGATCATGTTGATCGCGGCAAGCTCGTCCTCCGCCTGCCGGACGACGCCGTGGAACGCCGGAAGGTACCGCATGAGGTACTCCATGACCTCGGTCGCCGGGGTGATCGGGTAGCCGGCGAAGAACCGGCCGCCGCCCACGACGAAGCCGAGGGCAACGGCCTGGTTGCCGATCGTGAGGATCTGATGCTGCGCGTCGCCGTCCACGACCCGCCAACGGTCCGGGAACCCGGCGGTCTCCTGGGCCGCCTTTCGACCGATCTCGAGCGCCGTGAGGTTCTTCTGGAGCGCCTCGCCGCCGCGCCGCGCAAACCGCTCCTCGATGACCTGCCGGGTCTGCACCGCGTCGAAGCCCATCAGGACCGAGATTGCGCCGTACGCGGCCGTGTTCTTGAAGATGGGCTGGCCGACGGCCCCGCCCACGAGCGTCGCGAACGGAAAGCCGAAGGCGTTCGGTCCCTCGAGCTGGAACGACGACGAGTCGTAGAGGATCGCGCCATCGGCGGCGAGCTCGGCACGGCCGATCTCGGCGGCCTCCTTGTCAAACGCGACGATCAGGTTGACGTCCGACTTCACCGCGGCCGTCGGGTCGCGCGACGCCCGGATCGAGGCGTCCGCATGCCCGCCGCGGATTCGGGAGAGCACGTTGCGCGAGGTGTACACGTACAGTCCGCGCTTCCGGAAATATCGGCCGAGCAGGTCGGAGACGGTCAGCGTGCCGTCGCCCCCTTGACCGCCGATCATCACTGCGAGGTCGCTCAGTTCCGTCGGTCTCGCCGGCGATCCTTCGGACCCGGTCGTGCCGGGATGGGGGGTGGATTTGGAGGCCGGAGTAGTCATCGGAGTTCCGTCGGACGCGTGGCGTGTGCGTTCCTTCCGATTCGAGGTTGCGGTGCTATTTAACGGTGGGGACGCGACGTGATTTTCCGCCGACCGGCGCCGCCGATTCGGCCCGGTTTCGCGTGGCCGGGGACGCCCGTGGAACGGCCGTACGTTAGCGTACGAACGACGTCGTCCGAGAAAGGTTATCTCGGCGCCGCCGCTCGATGCCGTCGATGACGGACCGTCCGCTCGTGGAGAACTATCACGAGGCGACGGCTTCGTCCCGGCGGTTCGCCGACCCGATCCAATTCTGGGACGAGACCCTGCGCGACGGCGAGCAGATGCCGGGCGTCCATTTCACGCCCGAGGAGAAGCTCCGGATCGCCACGGTCCTGAGCGACATCGGGATCTCCGTGATCGACGCCGGGATCCCGGTCGTGTCGCCGGAAGAGGCCGCGGCCGTTCGGCTCGTGGCGCAAGCCGGGTTGAAGGCAAAGGTCCTCGCGTCCGCCCGAACGGTCCCGGCCGATGTCGATGCCGTCATCCGCAGCGGGGCCTCGCACATCGCGATCTTCGTCGCGGCCAGCGAAGTGCATCTCCGCTACAAGCTGAAGATGTCCCAGGCCGAGGTCCTCGCCGCCTCCTTGGCGTGCGTCCGCCGGGCGAAGGAGGCCGGGCTCCACGTGGCATTCGTGACGGAGGACACGGTGCGCGCGCCGTTCGAGTTCGTCGAGCAGCTGTATACGAGCGTCCAGGCCGCCGGCGCCGACCGCCTCGTCGTCTCCGACACCGTCGGCATCATGACGCCGCTCACGTTCCGCTGGTACCTCGACGAGTTCGCGCGACGGGTCCGTCCGAAAGACTGGTCCGTCCACTGCCACAACGACTTCGGCCTCGCGGTTGCGAACACGCTCACGGCGTGCGAGGTCGGCGTGACGGCACCGCATGTGTGCGTCAACGGTCTTGGCGAGCGCGCGGGGAACGCGTCTCTCGAGGAGGTCGTCGTCGCCCTCGAATCCCTGTACGGGGTGCGCACCGGGATCCGAACGGACCGCCTGTACGAGCTCTCGCAGCTGGTCGAGGAGATCTCCGGCGTGCCGATCCCGCTGAACAAGGCGCTCGTCGGCTACAACTCGTTCAGTCACGAGGCCGGCATCCACACCCACGGCGTCCTCGCGCACACGCTCACGTACGAGCCCCTGCAGCCGGAGGTCGTCGGCCGCCACCGGCAGATGATCCTCGGCAAGCACACCGGGAAGGCCGCGGTCGTCGAAAAGTTGAAGGAGCGCCACGTGGAGGCGACCGACGCGCTGCTCGCCGAGCTCCTCCGACGGGTCAAGGAGAGCGGGGAAGCCCGGGGGAAGGAGCAGCTGCGGTCGTTCCTCGGGGAGTATCGGGCGCTGTTCGAGCACCCCGGCATCTCGGACGCCGAGTTCTGGAAGATGGTGGAGGACGCCGGGATTCGGATGGAGGCACAATGAGCACCAACAACGGCCACGGAGCGACCCTCGCCGAGAAAATCCTGGCCCGCGCGAGCGGGCTCGAGCACGTCGTCCCTGGCCAGATCGTGGAGGGCCGGGTCGACCTCGCGATGATGCACGAGCAGGGCGCGCAGACGGTGGGACCGTTCCACGAGATGGGGGCGAAAGCGGTCTGGGACCCGGAGCGCGTCGTGATCGCGATCGACCACTGGGTCCCCGCCTCGTCGGAAGGGGCGGCGGTGCTGCACCGGATCCTACGCAAGTTCGCCGCGGAGCAGAGCCTTCCGCACTTCTACGACGTCGGCAACCACGGGATCTGCCACCAGATCCTCGCCGAGAACGGATGGGTGGTCCCGGGAGACCTCGCCGTCGGTACGGACTCTCACACGAACATGCTCGGCGCGATGGGCGCGGTCGCCGCCGGGATCGGCCCGACCGAGATGGCGGCGGTGCTCGCGCTCGGTCGCCTGTGGCTGAAGGTCCCTCCGACCATCCGAGTCAACGTGCGCGGGACGATGGGGCCCGGGGTCGTGGCGAAAGACCTCGTCCTCCGCATCCTCGGCGAGATCAAGACCACCGGCGCGACCTACAAGTCGGTCGAGTACGGCGGTTCGGCGATCTCGGCGATGTCGATGCCCGAGCGGTTCACGATCTGCAACATGACGACGGAGATGGGGGCGAAGTGCGGCATGGTCGCCCCGGACCAGACCACGTACGAGTACCTCGAGAAGATCGCGAAGCACGCGATGCACCCGCTCCAACCCGACGCCGACGCGAGGTACGAACGCGTCGTGGACGTCGACGTCTCCCGCTTGGAGCCGATGGTCGCGTGTCCGTACTCGCCCGACAACGTCCGGCCGCTCCCCGAGGTCGCGCGGGAGCACGTGAAGGTCGACCAGGCGTTCCTCGGCTCCTGCACGAACGCCCGCATCGAGGACCTCCGGGAGGGCGCGGCGCTGATGCGCGGTCACAAGGTCCACGCCGGCGTCCGGTTCATCGTCTCGCCGGCCTCGACTCCGATCTACCAGCAGGCCCTTCGCGAGGGGCTCATCGACCTGTTCACGGAGGCGGGCGCGGTGTTCACGAACTCGAGCTGCTCGGCGTGCTTCGGCGGGAACATGGGGATCATCGCCCCCGACGAGGTGTGCGCCTCGTCGTCGAACCGGAACTTCCCGGGCCGGATGGGCCCGAAGGAGGGCCGAATCTACCTGATGAGCCCCGCCGCGGTCGTCGCGAGCGCGATCAAGGGCGAGATCGCGGACCCCCGCGAGGTCCCGGCCTAGGAGGAGCGATGCAGGACGTCATCGAAGGTCGGGTCTGGACGCTCGGGGAGGACGTCGACACCGACGGGATCATCGGCGGCAAGTACCTCACGATCATCGACCCGGACGAGCTGAAGAAGCACGTCTTCGAGATCGCGCTCCCGGCATTCGCGAAGGGGGCGAGGGCGGGCGACATCATCGTTGCCGGCGGGAACTTCGGCTGCGGCTCGAGCCGGGAGCACGCCCCCCAGGCGCTGCGCGCCATCGGCGTCGGGGCCGTCGTTGCCGACTCGTTCGCCCGGATCTTCTTCCGGAACTCCATCAACCTCGGGCTCCCGACCGTGGAAGCGGCCGGCGTCCGGGCGATCTTCGAGAACGGCGACCCCGCCCGCATCGCGATGCGCGAGGGGAACGTGACCAACGTCCGGACCGGCGCCACCGTCCGGTTCCCGCCGCTCCCGCATCACCTCCTCGAGTTGCTCGAGGTCGGCGGGCTCGTGCCGAAGGTCCGTCAGGAGCTCGAGGCACGGGAACGCGGGGCCCCGGCATGAGCTCGGCCGGCTACCGGATCGTCACGCTTCCGGGCGACGGCACCGGCCCGGAGGTGATCCGCGAAGGGATGAAGGTCCTCGGCGCGCTCGCCGAGAACGGCCCGGCCCCCTGGTCGGTCGACGAGCGTCCAGGCGGGGCCCAATACTACCTGAAGACCGGGAAGGAGCTCGACCCCGAGACGCTCGTCGCGGCGCGCGAGGCCGATGCGCTGCTCCTCGGCGCTGTCGGATGGCCGGGGGCCTCGCTCCCCAACGGCGACATCGCGGGGGCCGCGCTCGTGCTCGGCATGCGGCAGAACCTCGACCTCTACGCGAACGTCCGCCCGTGCAAGCTCTACCCCGGCGTGCTGCACCGCATCGGGCAGACCTACAAGTCCGTCTGGTCGCCGGAGAACGTCGACATGGTGATCGTCCGGGAAAACACGGAGGGGCTCTATACGCCGGCCCGGGGCCGGCTCCGACGCTCCGAGGAGACCGAGGTCGCGATCGACACGCGCGTCATCACCCGGAAGGGGGCCGAACGCGTCATCCGGTACGCCTTCGAGTTCGCGATGCGCCGGCCGCGCGGCGCGCCGGACGACGGGGTGAAGCGCGTCACGTGCGTCGACAAGTCCAACGTCCTCGAAGGGTGCCGGTTCTTCCGGGAGACGTTCGACCGGGTCGGGAAGGAGTACCCGTCGATCGAGCGCGACTACGCCCTCGTGGACGCTTTCACCCAGTGGCTCGTCCGAAACCCGGAGCACTACAACGTCGTCGTTTCCACGAACATGATGGGCGACATCATCACCGACCTTGCGAGCGTCCTCCAGGGCGGGATGGGGTTCGCCGCCGGCGGCAACATCGGCGACCGCCACGCGATGTTCGAGCCCGTCCACGGCAGCGCGCCGAAGTACGCGGGCAAGAACCAGGTGAACCCGTTCGCCACGTTCGCCGCCGTGGAGATGCTGCTCCGGTGGCTCGGCGAACGGAAGTCCGACGTCGCGCTCCTCCGCCAGGCGGACCGGCTGGGCACGGCCGTCGCGACGACGATCGCCGCCGGCACGGCCCGGACGTACGACCAGGGCGGGCACGTGACCACGAGCGAGGCCGGGGACCGGGTCGCGGACGCCGTCCGGGCGGTGCCCGCATGAACCTCGGGCGCGGTGTCGCGCTGGTCGGCGGCGCGACGACGAAGTTCGGCGTGCGGGCGGCGACGTGGGCCGAGCTCGCCCAGGAGGCCGGCGAGGCGCTCTTCAAGGCGATTCCGGCCCTCACGAGCGCGGACGTCGACAGCCTGTTCGTCGGTGCGGCCGAACCCGAGCGCTTCGCCTTCCAATCGCACGTCGCGCCGTTCGCCGCGGAGCAGCTGGGCCTCGCGCCACGGAAGGTCATCCAACGCACCGAGCTCGCGTGCGCGTCGGGCCAATCGGCGATCCGGTCCGCCTACGCCGCGATCGCCGCGGGGCTCTCCGACGTGGCGGTGGCGGTCGGCGTGGAGAAGATGAACCTCCCGTCGATGGCGGAGGCGAACACGTCGATGGCGTGCGTGATGGACCGCGCGTGGGACGGCGCCCACGGCGCGACGGCCCCGCCGTTCTTCGCGATGGTCGCCCAGCGCCACATGCTCGAGTACGGGACGACGGAGGACGCCCTCGCCGCCGTCTCGGAGAAGAATCACAAGTACGCGAACGCGAACCCGAACGCCCAGTTTGCCGACAAGACGTTCGACCGCGCGAAGCTCGGTCGGTTGCCGCTCGTCGCCCCGCCGCTCCGGCTCGGCGACTGTTCGTCGATGACGGACGGGGCCGCCGCGGTCGTCCTCGTCGCCGAGGATCTCGCGAGGCGATACACCGACCGCCCTGTCCGGATCCGAGGGACGGGCCAGTACGCCGACTTCCACAATCTCGCGAACGCCGGCTCCCTCACCGACTGGGTCGGGCTCCGACATGCCGCGAAGGAGGCGTTCCAGTCCGCGGGGATCGGACCGCGCGACCTCGACTTCGCCGAGCTCCACGACTGCTTCACGATCTCCGAGATCGTCGAGTACGAGGCGCTCGGCTTCTGTCCCCCCGGCGAGGGCGGGAAGTTCGTCCTCGATGGCCGCTCCTCGATCGGCGGCGACGTCGCCGTCAACACCCGCGGAGGCTTGCTCGGCTGCGGCCACCCGCTCGGGGCGACGGGGATCGCGCAGGCGGTCGAGGTGTTCGACCAGTTCGCGGGACGGGTCGCGCCCGCCCGTCAGGTCCCGGATCCGGAGTGGGCGCTCGTCCACAACCTGAGCGGTAGCGCGAACGTCCATTCGGTCATGATCTACCAGGGGGCGTCGTAGGATGGCCTCGGAAGTCGCTCGCGAGCGTCGGAAACCCGCGGCCGAATCAACCGCGGCGCTCGCCGAACCGGCCGCCCCATCGGATTCCCCCCCGCCCAAGAAGCTCGCCGCGCCGCCGCCGTTCCTGCTCGACTTCTTCCCGCTCGAGGAGGCGAAGCAGACGAGGCTCTCGCCGTTCTACGACCACCTGCGCGCCGGTCGGCTGACGACGACACGGTGCCGGAAGGACGGGAAGATGAGCTGGCCACCGCGGGTCGTCTGCCCGGACTGCCACACGAGCGAGCTCGACTGGGTCGACCTCCCGTCCGAGGGACGGATCTACGCCTTCAGCGCCGTCCTGGTCGGCGCGCCGCTCGGGATGGAGGCGGACGTTCCGTTCGTCGTGGGCCTCGTCGAGATGGATGGGGTTCCGTTCCGCCTCTTCGGCCGGATCGTCGGCGCCAACTGGGAGTCGTGCCACATCGGTCAGAAGGTTCGGCCGGAGCCGTATGACCTCGGGGACGGCCGGTTCTTCTACCGGTTCCGCACGTCCGCCTAGGGCGATCCGGCCCGGACCCGCCGGATCCCGACTGGGGCCGGGCGGGTGAGCGCCGTCCCGTTCCTCTCGGTGTTCCCGGCGCGCGTGCTCGTGCGCGAGGTTGAGCCGAGCCTCCAGGCCGCGCTCGTCCGGACGGCCGGGCGCCCTCCGTAGGTCCCCTTGGAGGCTCCGGAAATCCGGGGGTTTTCGCCGGTCCGGGGCCGTCGGCGAAGCCCGCTCCGGTGCCTATTTATACCGCACCTAGGTCTCGCGCCGCGCCGTCCTCAGGGAGTCGGCGACCGATGGGATTGCCCGAGACCAGCTGGTGGCGCCGGCATGGATGGACCATCGCCATCCTGCTCGGGGCGTTCTCGATCTCCTTCCTCGTCCGCACGCTCTACGTGATCCCGCTGCTCCAGCAGTGGGGCCCGCAGTACCTGTTCGCGGGCGGTTCGGACTCCTTCTACCACTACCGGGCGGCCAACTACATTCTCCTCAACCATACGAACCTCGTCCGGGACCCCCTCCTGCACTTCCCGTACGGGGCGGTCAACCCGCGCGAGCCGCTGTTCGACTGGATGAACGCGATCCTCGGGATCCTGTTCGCCGGCGCGTTCGGCGGGAGCACGGTGGGGGCCCAGCACGGCGCCGCCTTCTTCCTCGACTTCCAAGCCCCGTTCTGGGCCGCCCTCGGCGTCTTCCCGGTCTATCTGATCGGCAAGGAGGTCAGCTCGCGCCGGATGGGCCTGATGGCCGCGCTCCTGTACCCGGTCGTCGTGGCGAGCATCGATTCGTCGACGTTCGGCTACGCGAACTATCTGTCGTTCTACACGTTCTTCATTCTCATCGCCCTCTACGGGTACCTCCGGACGGTCAAGGCGGCCGGGAGCCGCCGTTGGGTCGAGGATTACCGCCAACCCCGCCAGTTCTGGCCGGCGCTGAAGTCGTACTACAACCGAGAACGGTCCGCCGTGAAATGGGCGGTGTTCACCGGCGTGGCCTTCGGAACCGTGATGCTCGCCTGGCAGGGGTACTCGTTCCTCGTCGCGGCGGTCGTGGTCTTCCTCGTGATCCAGATGGTGATCGAACGGATCCGGCGCGTCGATTCGTTCGGACTCTACGTTCTCACCTGGATCGTCGGTCTCGTCGGGTTCCCGATGGCCGTCCCCTACTACTATTTCCAGGGCCTTGGGCGGGTCTGGTTCG
>Ga0209415_10019147_pt1 | contig 10744 bp, 10 predicted proteins | sample PeaSoiSIISIP2007_FD_187696 | JGI IMG/M metagenome (GOLD analysis project Ga0209415, IMG submission 187696) | Peat soil microbial communities from Weissenstadt, Germany - SII-SIP-2007 (SPAdes) (version 2) | ecosystem: Environmental > Terrestrial > Soil > Wetlands > Peat | place: Germany... | reverse complement strand
TTCGGCCTCCTGGGGCCGAACGGCGCGGGCAAGTCGACGACGGTGCGGGTGCTCACGACGCTGACGCAGGCGGACTCCGGAACCGCGTCCGTCGCGGGCCACGACGTCGCGCGCAACCCGAACCGCGTACGGCGCGCGATCGGCTACGTCGCGCAGGACTCGGGCGTCGACTGGGAGGCGACGGGCCGCGAGAATCTGCTCCTGCAAGGACGCATCCACGGCATGGCGGGAACGTTACTGCGCGCGCGCGTGGACGAGCTGCTGGAGCTCGTCGGGCTCGCCGAGTCGGCCGACCGGATCGCGCGCACGTACTCGGGCGGGATGAAGCGCCGCCTCGACGTCGCCATCGGCCTCGTGCACAAGCCGCAGGTGCTCTTCCTCGACGAGCCCACCACCGGGCTCGATCCCGAGGCGCGCGCCGCGATGTGGGTCGAGGTCGAGCGGCTCGCGCGCGAGGAGAACCTGACGATCCTGCTGACCACGCACTATCTCGAGGAGGCCGACCGCCTCGCCGAGCGCGTCGCGATCGTCAGCCGCGGCCGCATCGTCGCCGAGGGGTCGCCGGAGGCGCTGAAGGCGGGGCTCGAGGGCGAGTCGGTGACCGTGGAGCTGCAGGAGACCGACGGCCGTCTCGGCTCGGCGGCCGACGTCGTGCGGGCCGCCATCGGCCGGCCCGACGTGCACGTCGAGGGACGGCTCGTCCGCGCACGCGTGCCGAACGGAGCGCACGCGATTCCGGTGATCCTCTCCGCCCTCGAGAGCGACGGCCTCCACGTGTCGTCGGTGACGACGGCGCGCCCGTCCCTCGACGACGTGTACCTCCACTACACCGGGCGCGACTTCGCCAAAGAAGACGAGGAAGGTCGGTGAAAGTGCGTACGCACTTTCACCGGTCGAGTTTCCCGCTTCGCGGAAACGCCCGCGGGCGAAGCCCGCGGGCTCCTCGGAGTCTCGGCGACGGGTCGTTCTGCGCGGGCGGCCGTGCCTGCGGCAGAGCCGCCCGCTTCCTCCAGCCGGCTCGAACGCTTCGCGTTCACGACGGCCCTTCACGGGGTGGCCATTCGAGCGCTCCAGGCCAGGCGGCCTGATGCAGACCGCGCGGCAGACCGGCTGGATGGTCGTGCGCCAGGCGCGCAACCTCATGCGCGAGCCGATCTGGATCGCGATGATGATCATCCAGCCGATGCTGTGGCTGCTCCTGTACGGGCAGCTCTTCTCGAGGGTGACGCCGCTGCGTGCGGGCGCGGGGAGCTACATCGAGTTCCTCACGCCGGGCGTCGTGTGCATGAACGCCTTCTTCGGCGGCACCTGGGCGGGCATGGCGATGATCAACGACCTCGACCGCCACGTCGTCGATCGCTTCCTCGCAGCGCCCGCGTCTCGGCTCGCGATCGTCCTGTCGCAGGTCGTGCGCGCCGGGATCACCGCGATCCTGCAGGCGATCATCCTCCTGCTCGTCGCGCTCGCGCTCGGCGTGCGCGTCCACGGCGGCGCGCTCGGCTGGCTCGTCATCCTCGGAGCGTCGTTCCTGCTCGCGATGGTGTTCGCAGGCTTCTCGAACGGGGTCGCCCTGCTGCTCCGCCGCGAGGCGTCGATGATCGCGACCGCAAACTTCGTCGGCATGCCGCTGATGTTCCTGTCGTCCATCCTGGTGACGACGGCTCTCATGCCGGGGTGGATCAAGGCGATCGCGCGCTTCAACCCGGTGAACTGGGGCGTCAACGCGTCGCGCAACGCGGTCGTGACCGGCGGCGACTGGGGGTCGTCGGGCGTCTACCTGCTCTTCCTGCTTGCCGCGGTGGCGGCGACGTCGCTCTTCGCCACCTGGTGCTTCCGGTCGTACCAGCGCTCGATCTGAAGATCCGTCTTTCGGAGGAGCGAAGACCGTCCCCACGGCCGAGGCGCCGCACACGCCTCGCCGCTTCGATGGGGACATGAACACGACATCGATCTCTCCATACGTCGTCGAGACCGACGGGCTGTCGAAGCGCTTCGGCGAGCGGACAGTCGTCCGCGACGTCGACCTTCGCGTCCCCCGCGGCTCGGCGTTCGGCTACCTCGGCCCGAACGGCGCCGGTAAGACGACTCTCATCCGCATGCTGCTCGGGCTGACGCCGGCGACGGCCGGCTCGATGCGGCTGCTCGGCTACCCCGTCCCCGAACAGCGCACCCGCGCGCTCGCGCGCGTCGGCGCCATCGTCGAGGAACCGCGCTTCCACGGCCACCTCACCGGCCGCGAGAACCTCCGCATCGTCGCCGCCGCGCGCGGCCGCGAGGCGGCCGGGCTCATCGACGGCGCGCTCGACCAGGTCGGCCTGACCACCCGCGCGGGCGACCGCGTCAAGACGTACTCGCTCGGCATGAAGCAGCGCCTCGGCATCGCGCGCTGCCTGCTCGCCGATCCGGAGCTCCTCATCCTCGACGAGCCGATGAACGGCCTCGACCCGGGAGGCATCCAGGAGTTCCGCGGCTTCGTCCGCTCGTTCGTCGAGCAGGGACGCACGATCGTCCTCTCCTCCCACCTGCTCGACGAGGTGGAGAAGACGTGCGACCACGTCGCCATCGTCGACGGCGGAGCGATTGTCGCCCAGGGCTCCATCGACGAGCTCCGCGGCGACGGCCACGTGGTCTTCGTCGAGGTCGACGACACCGACCGCGCTCGGCGCGTGCTCGCCGGCAACGCTGCGGTCGAACGCGTCGTGGACGACGGCCATGTCCTCGCGGTGTCGATCCTCGACGCGCGCGCCGTCCCCGACCTCAACCGCCGCCTCGTCGAGGCAGGCGTCGCCGTCCAGCGGCTCGAGCTGCAGCAGGCCTCGCTCGAGCAGCGCTTCCTCGAGATCACGACCCGATTGGAGAACGCAGCATGACCACCTTCGCCCTTCCCGCGCCGCGGCTCGTAGCCGCGGACGTCCTCAGGCTCCGGCGCAACCGCAGCCTGGCGGTCGTGACCGGCGTGCTCACCGTCGGCGCGGTCGCCGTCACCATCGCGGTGATGGAGCTCATGCACGTGGCGAGCCCTGCGAAGCACGGGCCCGCCGGCGGCGTGCAGAACCTCGGCCACGTCGCATTCCTGATCGCGATGCTCGGCACGGCCGCGGCGGCGATCGTCGGCTCGCGCGCCGGGGCCGGCGACAAGGACGCGGGCGTCTACCGCGACCTGGTCGTCACGGGCCGGTCGCGCGTGTCGCTCTACCTGTCGCGCATTCCCGCCGGCTTCGCATTCCTGTTCCCCTTCGTGGCGGCGGCGTACGCGCTCGAAGCCGTCTCGGCGGTCGTCTTCGCCGGTTCGAACCCGGTTCCCGACGCGCGGCTGCTCGCGCTCACGGGCCTGTGGACGGTGCTCGAGGTGGCGTTCTTCTACCTCCTCTCCGTCGCGGTGGCGGCGCTCCTGGGCTCGCGGTCGTATGCGATCGGCGTCGTGCTCGCCTTCCGGCTCGCGATCACGCCGCTCGTCGCCTCGATCTCCGCCCTCGGGATCGTCCGCGAGCTGATGCCCGGCGTGGCGATGCAGGCTCTCGCCCCCGCCGGACTGGGTCACGCGGCGCGGCAGGGCCCCACGGTCCCCATGTCGATCGGAGCGGTCGCCGCCGTCCTGATCGTCTGGGCGGTCGCGGCGGTCGCCCTCGCCGGCTGGCGGGACGTGACGAGGGATGCCTAGGCTGCGCTAGCCCATGGTCTGGAACTGGCTCCGGCGGCATCCGAACCTCGTCGACGTCGCCCTCGTGCTCGCGCTCGCGGCCGGCTACGTCGGCCGCGCTGCGCATCTCGAGGAGTGGACGGGCGGCGTGCCGCTGGCCGTCCTGCAGGTCGCGCCGCTGCTCGTCCGGCGGCGCTACCCGCACGCCGTGCTCGCGGCGATCACGGGAGCGTTCATCCTGCAGGCGGTCGTCTACACGCCGATCCCGCCGGTGGCGCTCTTCGTTGCCGTCTACACCGTGGCCGTCAGCCTCCCGCGCTACGAAGGGCTCGTCGCCGCAGCCGTCTCCACCGCCGCCGCGACGATCGCGCTGCTCGCACTCGGCGACTACAACCGCGCCGCGTCCGATCTCATCCCGCTCGTCGGCGCCTGGGTGCTCGGCGACAACCTCGGCACGAGGCGCGCGTACACGAGCGCGCTCGAGGAGCGCGCCGAGCGGCTCGAGCGCGAACGCGAGGTCGAGGCGGCGCGAGCGCGCGCCGAGGAACAGGCCCGCATCGCGCGCGAGCTGCACGACGTCATCGCCCACAACGTCAGCGTCATGGTCGTGCAGGCCGCGGCGGCGAACGACGTCTTCGAGACGCGGCCGGAGCTCGCCCGCCAGGCGTTAGAGGCGATCGAGACGACGGGCCGCAGCGCACTCGCCGAGCTGCGCCGGCTGCTCGGCGTCGTGCGCGAGGACGGAGCGGAGTACGCGCCGCAGCCGGGTCTCGACGGGCTGGACGAGCTCGTCGCGCAGGTTCGTGCGGCCGGCCTCGCGGTCGCCGTCACCGTCGAGGGCGCGCCGCGCCCGCTTCCGACCGGCATCGACCTCTCCGCGTATCGCGTCGTCCAGGAGGCACTGACGAACACGCTCAAGCACGCGCACGCGACGCGCGCCGACGTCGCGCTGCGCTACCGCGACGGCGAGCTCGACGTGGAGGTGCGCGACGACGGCGACGGCGACGGCCACGGCGGCGGCGGCTCCGGCAGCGGCCTCATCGGCATGCGCGAGCGCGTGGCCGCGTTCGGCGGCTCCCTCGCCACCGGGCCCGGCGCCGGCGGCGGCTTCGAAGTGTCCGCGAGGTTCCCGTTGTGATCAGGGTCCTCGTCGTCGACGACCAGCCGCTCGTGCGCAGCGGCTTCCGGATGGTGCTGGAGGAGCGCGCCGACCTCGAGCTCGTGGGCGAGGCGGCCGACGGCCTGGAGGCGCTGGGCCTCGCGCGCGAGCTCGACCCCGACGTGATCCTCATGGACGTCCGCATGCCGAACCTCGACGGCGTCGAGGCGACGCGCCGCCTCGTCGACAGCGGCACGCGGGCGCGCATCCTCGTACTGACGACGTTCGACCTCGACGAGTACGTGTACGCCGCGATCAAGGCGGGCGCGAGCGGCTTCCTGCTCAAGGACGTCGAGCCCGCGGAGCTCGTCGACGCCGTCCGGGTCGTCGCGGCCGGCAACTCGCTCTTCGGGCCGGAGGCGACCGAGCGGCTCGTCGCGCGCTTCGCGCAGCAGCCGACGGCCGATGCGGCGCGCTCGCTCGACGCGCTCACGGATCGCGAGCGCGAGATCCTGCGCCTGCTCGCCACGGGACTCTCGAACGCCGAGCTCGCGGAGCAGCTGTTCGTCAGCGAGGCGACGGTGAAGACGCACGTCTCCTCGGTGCTGCGGAAGCTCGGCGTCCGCGACCGCGTCCAGGCCGTGATCGCCGCCTACGACGCGGGGCTCGTACAGCCAGGGGCCTAGACGACGGCGAACAGCCGCCGCTCGCCTTCGAGGCCCTTGAGCTCGAAGAGGCCGCGGTCGGCGAGTTCGATGCCCGAGCCGGCGATGAGGTCGCGCACGGTGCTCGACACGAGCACCTCGCCGGGAGCCGCCTGCGCGGCGACGCGGGCGCCGACGTGCACCGCCACCCCGGCGAGCTTCTCCCCGACGACTTCGCACTCGCCGGTGTGCACGCCGGCGCGAACCGCGAGACCGAGGCCGCCGACCGCGTCGACCACGGCCTTCGCGCACCGGATCGCACGCGCAGGCCCGTCGAACGCGGCGAGGAAACCGTCGCCCGCCGTGTCGATCTCCCGGCCGCTGAAACGGACGAGCTCGCGGCGGACGACGGCATGGTGGGACTCGAGCAGCTCGCGCCAGCGGCGGTCACCGAGCTCGCCCGCGCGTTCCGTCGAGCCGACGAGGTCGGTGAAGAGGACCGTGGCCAGGACGCGATCCGGCTCGGGGCCTTCGCGCACGCCGGTGAGGAACTCGCGGATCTCGGCGAGCGCGACGTCGGCGAGCTCGCCCCACATGGCGTGGTCGCCGCCCGGAAGCTCGAAATAACGCGCCCCCTCGATGTTGGAGGCGAGGAAGCGCGCGTTCTCGACGTGGCACACCTGGTCCTCGACGGAGTGGAGGATGAGCGTGGGTACCCGGATCGTCGGCACGACGTGCCGTACGTCGATCTCGAACGCCATGTCCAGGAACGCGGCGGCCGAGCTCGGCGAGCACGACTGCACCTTCAGCCGCGTCCACCACTCGATCATCTGCGGATCGTCACCCCGGCTCGGCGCGAACCCGGCGAGAGAAGCGGGCGGCGATGCCCAGCGCTCGGGCAGCATGCGGATGTAATCGTCGTGCTCCTCGCGTGTCGATTCGCCCCACGGCCAGTCGTCGGTGATCTCCTCCTTCACCTCGGCGCCGGCAAGGATCAGGGCAACCGTCCGCTCGGGATACGTCGCAGCGAAGAGGATCGACATCGGCCCGCCCTCCGATTCGCCGATGAGCGCCGCCCGCTCGGACCCGACCGCGTCCATGACCGCGCGGACGTCGTCCATGCGCTCCTCCAACGTGCCGGCTTCGACGCGGTCGGAGAGGCCCATGCCGCGCTTGTCGAAGACGATCAGCCGCGAGAACGACCCGAGACGCTCGTAGAAGCGGCGGGCGGCGGGCTCCTCCCACATCACGTGCCGGTTCGACATGGAGCCCTCGACGAAGACGATGTCGACCGGGCCGTCGCCGACGACCTGGTAGGCGACGTGGACGTCGCCCGAGCGCGCGTACTGGACCCGTGGGGCGGCCGTGCTCATTCCGAGGAGATCATGCAGATCACCTGACCGGTCGCGATCGGCTGCTCGGGGGCGACCGACAGCTCCGACACCGTACCGGCCCGATGCGCGTGCACCTCGTTCTCCATCTTCATCGCCTCGACGATGCAGATGAGCGCGCCGGCCTCGACCTCGTCGCCGTCGACGACCGCCACGGAGAGCACCGTCCCCTGCATCGGCGAGACGACGACGTCGCGCCCGTGCGCACCACCGGCGCGGGCACGGACGCGTTCATGGCGGCGGCGGGCGAGCTCGGCCCACGGCGCCTCCGGCTCGCCGACGCGAACCTCGAAGCGGCGTCCGTCCACCTCCACGGTGCGAACGTGCTCGACCATCCGGCCGTCGGCGGCCGCAACCGGTCTCGCCGCGGCATCGGGCTCCACGTGCAGCGACTCGACGATGCCCGCGCAGGTCTCCGCGCGGACGAAGCACTCGTGCGAGAGCAGCGCGCGGTGGAACCCGATGAGCGTCGTCGGCCCTTCGATCACGTACTCGCCGAGCGCGCGCAGCATCCGGCGACGCGCGTGCTCGCGGTCGACGCCGTGCACGATGAGCTTCGCGACCAGCGGGTCGTAGACCGCGACGACCTCGCGGCCCGCCTCGACTCCCGAGTCGACGCGGACACCCGGGCCTGACGGCTCGCGATACGCGGTGACGAGGCCGGGCGCGGGCAGGAAGCCGCGCGACGCGTCCTCCGCGTTGATCCGGCACTCGATCGAGTGCCCGCGCAGCGACACCTGCTCCTGCGTGACCGACAGCGGCTCGCCGAGCGCGATCAGCACCTGCTCGCGCACGAGGTCGAGGCCGGTGACCATCTCCGTCACCGTGTGCTCGACCTGGATGCGCGTGTTCATCTCCATGAAGAAGTACTCGCCGCCGGCGGTGAGCAGACCCTCGATCGTCCCCGCGGAGCGGTAGCCGGCCGCACGTGCGGCCTCGACGCCGATCGCGCCGATCCGTGCGCGGAGCTCCTCGTCGACGGCGGGCGACGGCGTCTCCTCGACGAGCTTCTGGTGGCGGCGCTGGATCGTGCAGTCGCGCTCGCCGAGATGGACGACGTTGCCGTGCGCGTCGGCGAGGACCTGCACCTCCACGTGACGCGGGTCGACGATGAGCTTCTCGACGTACACGTCGGGGTTGGCGAAGTACGACCGGCCCTGGCGGCGCGCCGTCTCGAATGCGCGCTCCGCATCCTCCGGCCGCTCGACGATCTCCATGCCCTTGCCGCCGCCGCCGGCGGCCGCCTTGATGAGCAGCGGGTAGCCGATCGACTCGCCCAGCGCGAGCAACTCCTCGGCGGACGCGACCGGGGCGGTCGTGCCGGGGATGATCGGCACACCCGCCGCCTGCATCGCCGTGCGCGCGCGCGTCTTCTCACCCATCAGCTCGATCGCCTCGGGCGGCGGGCCGATCCACACGAGCCCCGCCTCCTCCACCGCGCGGGCGAAGGAGGCGTTCTCCGCCAGGAAGCCGTAGCCCGGGTGGACCGCCTGCGCGCCGGACCGGAGCGCCGTCTCGACCAGGGTGTCGATCCGGAGGTAGCTCTCGGCCGCCGGCGGCGGCCCGATGAGGAACGCCTCGTCGGCGTAGGCGACGTGGAGCGAGCCACGGTCGGCCTCCGAGTAGACCGCGACCGAGCCCGCGCCGAGTTCGCGCAGCGTGCGGAAGATCCGCACCGCGATCTCGCCGCGGTTGGCGACCATGACCTTGTCGAACATCTGCACGGCCTATTGTCTCCGGTAATGAGCCCCGCGGACCAGCTGACCGTCGCGCGCGCCCTCTCGGTCCCCGTGGTCATCGTCCTCTTCGCGTGGCCGTTCTCCGATCACGCGTACTGGGCCACAGCGGTCTTCTGCATCGCGATGACGACCGACTGGTTCGACGGTCGCCTCGCGCGGCGGCACGGACGGACGTCGCCGTTCGGCTCGCTGCTCGACCCGATCGCCGACAAGGTGCTCGTGCTCGGCATGCTCGTCATGCTCGTCGGGCAGCACGTCGTGCCCGCGTGGATGGTCGCGGCGATCGTCGTGCGAGAGGTGCTGATCACCGGGCTGCGCCAGGCGGCGATCGAGCGGGGCATCGTCATCGCCGCACGCGACCTCGGGAAGCTCAAGACGTGGGCGCAGGCGATCGCGGCGGGCCTGGGCGGCTTCGCGGCCGCGGGCGCATGGGGCACAGGCGTCGCCTGGTGGTCGCTGCTCGTGGCTGTCGCCCTGACGTGGGCGTCGGGGATCGACTACGCGCGCAGCGCGCCGGCGCTCTTCCGACCGCGGGTCAGCGCCTAGCCATTCCGCGGCCCTCGCACCACTCGTCGAAGCGGGCCGGCGCCGAGGAGCAACGTATGCACTCGTCGAACATGACGAGGAGAAAACGGACGGGCGCAGGCTGCGGTTACGCCTCCTGCTCCCGCCAGGGGCCTGCGGGCGGCTCCTCCTCGTCGATCTCTGCAAGGGCGGCGAGGATGGCCGCCCGCTCGTCCTCGCTCGGCTCGGGGCTGATCTGTAAATCCATCCACAGGGACACTAAAGTGTCCGGGGAACGGGGTCGATTGGGGTGAGAGTGGGTCGCACAGCCGTCGTCATCGCAGCAGGCGTCGCGCTGGTCCCGGCCGCTGCCGCCACCGCTGCGAGGAACAAGATCGACTGGGCTCTGCCGCAGATCCGCGTGGTCACATCCGCAGGCCTCATGGGTGCGAAGAGCCCGGCGACTTTCCGGCCGAACGGCGCGCTGACGAACCAGGCGCTCGCGAACCTCGTGTTCGGCCTCCAGCAGCTGGTCGCGCCGCCGCCGGCTCCCGTCGCGCCGCCGCCGCCGCAGCCCGACACGACGCAGACGACGACAGATCCGACCGTCACGACGACGACGACCGACCCGACGCAGACGGCGACCGACCCGACCACGACGACGACCGATACCACCACGACCGTGACGGAGCCCGCGCCCGTGCCGTCGCCGCCGCCGACGCCGCCGAAGGTCGCGGACGGCGTTGGTTCCGCGACGATGGCGACGCTCGACGCGCAGCTCGTCGACGGGCTCGGCCTCGGTGCAGCCGCGGCCGAGTTCGCGCAGAAGGCGCAGTCCGCGGGGCTCACGTTCCCGTGGCGCTTCGGCACCGAGGTGGTCGCGCGCCTGCTCGGCCTGCGCATCGACCATCCCGCCGACGAGGACTCGCTCGAGCTGCTGCCCGACGACCCGGCGACGCGGGCGGAGGCGGCGTACTCGGCCGCGCAGATCATCCACACCTCCGGCTGGCTCGTCCCCGTCGTCCAGGCGGCGGCCGACTCCTTCTCGCTGCCGCAGCTCTCGACATGGCAGAAGCGAATCATCGACACCGCGTTCGCGCGGATCGGCATGCCGTACGTGTGGGGCGGGACGAGCGACGGCCCCGAGGTCGACTTCGGCGTTCCCGCCCGCGGCGGCTACGACTGCTCGGGGTTCGTGTGGCGCGTCTACAAGCTGACGCCGTATCCCGGCGAGGGCGACCTCGCGTCGGTGCTGCGCGGCCGCACGACGTACGTGATGAGCGGCGAGGTCCCGCGGTCGGAGCTGATCGACTTCGCGCATCTGCAACCTGCCGACGTGATCTTCTTCGGCGCGCACGGCCCGCGGTCGAGCCCGTCCCAGGTCGACCACATGGGCATCTACGTCGGCGACGGGTGGTTCATCCAGTCGTCCGACTACGGCGTCGCGCTCGCACAGCTCACCGGCTGGTACCGGCAGAAGTTCGCGTGGGCGCGGCGGCCGCTGCGCGAAGCCGGCCTCACCGGGTAGAAGCCGGCGCGGAATCTGCGATTCCACGCCGAGAAGGTTGTGCTCCGCAGAGCGGACGCCGGCAAAGCCGGCGTCCTCTTAACTGACGTGGGCGAAGCCCGCGGGCTCTTGCTCTGGCGCAAGCGACGGTCAAGTTCTGCGCGTGCGGTCGCGCCGCGAGCCTACAACGGGATGTTCCCGTGCTTGCGGCGGGGGCGCG
>Ga0209415_10019144_pt1 | contig 10745 bp, 7 predicted proteins | sample PeaSoiSIISIP2007_FD_187696 | JGI IMG/M metagenome (GOLD analysis project Ga0209415, IMG submission 187696) | Peat soil microbial communities from Weissenstadt, Germany - SII-SIP-2007 (SPAdes) (version 2) | ecosystem: Environmental > Terrestrial > Soil > Wetlands > Peat | place: Germany... | reverse complement strand
GTCGTGGAGTTTGGGCCGGACCTCCTGGTGATCTACATGGGCAACAACGAGGTGGTGGGGCCCTACGGCCCCGGCTGTTCCTACTTGTCCTCGAACCCGCCCCTCTGGTTCATTCGGGCCGGCGTCTGGGTGCGCGGCACCCGCACGGGCCAGCTTCTGACCGCGCTGCTGGGCAAGGCGGCCATTCCCAAGCTGAGGCCCCGGGACTGGAGCGGCGTGGACACGTTCTCCGGCAACCCGGTCCGGGGCGACGACCCGCGGCTCGGCGCGGTCTACCGGAACTTCTCGGGCAACCTGCGCGGAATCCTGGAGGCGGCAGGCACGGCCGGGGTCAAGACGGTCCTCGCCACCGTCGTCACCAACGTGAGGGACAGCGCCCCGTTCATCTCTCGCCACCACTCGGGGCTGTCCCCGGAGGACTCCAAGGCCTGGGGCGATGCGTCCGAGGCGGGATCCGTGGCGCAGGACCTGGGTGACGCGAGAAGCGCCGTCGTCGGCTTCGGCGAGGCGCTCCGGATCGATCCCGAGTTCGCCGAGATCCATTTCCAGCTGGGAAGGGTTGCCGAGGCGGTCGGGGCGGCCGGGATCGCCCGAAAGCGCTACTTCGACGCCCTGCACTGGGATGCGATGCATTTTCGGCCGGACTGGCGCGTCAACGCGATCATCAGGCAGGCCGCCGGTGAGGCCGGGGGATCCGTGCTTCTGGTGGACGCCGCGCGCGAGCTCGGGTCCGACCCCGATTCCGCCGCGCCGCTGGCCGGCCACGACATCCTTCTCGACCACGTGCACCTCAACTGGGAGGGGAACTTCCGCCTGGCCCAGCTCCTGGCCGCCGGGTGCGCCCGGGAGCTGTTTGGCCAGGGCGCGCCCGCGGCGGGCGGGCTCGACTCGGCCGGCTGCGCCGCAGCGCTCGGATACACGGCCGACGCACGGCTGAAGATGCTCCAGGCCGTGGTCCAGGAGACGGTCAGGCCTCCGTTCGTGGACCAGTCGACGTTCACCGAGGACCAGGCAAGGCTGGAGAAGGACATCGACGCCGCGATCGCCGCCGTCGGCGCGCCGGGCGCGCGCTCTGCGGAAATCAGGGCGGTCAGGCGGGAGCAGCGGCTCGATCCGGACAACGCCGATCTTGCGGTGCTCCTGGCGGACATGGAATCGGATTCGGGCGACATGAGCGAGGCGATGTCGATGCTTGAGAGGGCCAGCTCGCTTGAGCCCCCGTCCGCCGAGCTGTCGAGGCGCAAGGCCAGGGCCTTGGTCGGCCTCAGGCGGTTCGACGAGGCGGAGGAAATCCTGCTCCTCGCCCGCGAGGCGGATGGGGACCATCGGGCCACCGACCAGGCGCTTGTCGATGTTTGGGGGGCCAGCCGGCAGCTCGACAGGGGCAGGCAATTCTTCGAGCGGGTGTTGTCGCGGTCGCCCGCGGACGAATACCTCCGGCTTGAGTACGCGGACCTGCTTTTCCGGTGCGGCGACCCGGCCGGCGCCGAGCGAGAGGCACGCAGGGTCTGGGATGACGACCCCGACGGCCGGCCCTCGGCGGCCGCGCTGGAGCTTCTGGTCCGCCTCTACCTGAGCCAGCAGCGGCCCGACGCGGCGGAGGCGATGACCCTCGAAGCGCGAGAGCACCAGCCGGGGGACTACGCCAACAACCGGCGCCTAGTGAGCATCTACACCGCCAGGGATGACCCCTCGAAGGTCGTCGAGGGCCTGCGGGCCGTGGAGGCCAGCGGCCCGTTCTCCTCGTCCGAGCACCTCGACCTCGCCCGCCGGCTGGCCGATCTCGACCGAGGACTTGAGATGCTGGGCGAACTCGCCAGGGCGCGCGACGTTGCGCGGATCGAGGGCAACGGGGAGCAGACCCAGACGATCAACCGCCTGATCGGCATCTACCGGCGGCGCCTAAGCCACGCGCCGGCCCCCTGAAGTGGCAGCGCTAGCGGCGGGCGCGCAGGAGCCAGAGAGCGAGGGACAGGGCGATGCTGACGAGAATGCAGGTGGCGACCGGAAAGTAGACCTCGGTGCCCCCCCTGCGGAAATGGATGTCCCCGGGCAGGCGCCCGAACCAGGACCGGCCCAGCCCCGACCAGGCGAAGGCGCCCACGGCGGCGATAGCGAGGCCGACGGCGACGAGGAGCTTTCCGAGGTCCTGCAAGGCGTGGCTGGGTGCTCCCCCGGGGAGGCTAGGGAAGGGCCGGTCCTCCCCGGCGGCCCGGGCGGGGCGCGGGCGCCCGGAGGAGGTTGAACGTCGTGATCGCGGCCTTCCATGTCCCCCCGCTGCGCCTGTACGTGGTGAGGTAGTAGCCCGACGTCGAGACCGCCTTGCCGTCGGGCGAGCGGACCGAGTTCCGCCACCGGCCGCCGTCGCAGAGGACGCCTTCGGAGGACTCCCTCCGCAGGGAGACGAGCGCAAGGCACCGCCGGCCCTCGCGCCTGAATGCCTCCCTGACGTGCCTGCGCAGGGCCGCCCGGCCCCTGACCGGCTCCCCGTCCGGGGGAAAGGTCACGGCGTCGCCCGCAAAGAAGTCGAGCACCCGGTCCAGCCGCCCGCGGTTGTAGGCGGCGGCGTAACCGCGGTTGAGGCGGTCGACGACGCGCTTCAGGGCCGCTCGGGAAATCGGCTGCGCGAGGGCCCTCTGCGTCGCGGGCATCGATCCATTTCTGCGCTCAGGCATCCTTGGGCCCGAGCGGATGGAGGAACCGCCCGAGCCTCGGAAGCAGCCAGCGGGTCGTGTCGAACGAGGCGATCACCATGGTCGCCCGGCCGACGATGTCCTGGCGGGCGACGGGGCCGAAGAAACGGGAGTCGTTGCTGTTGTCGCGGGAGTCGCCCATCACGAAATACCCGTCCCTCGGGACGAGGCAGGGCCCGAAGGTCCGCAGGGCCGGGCGGTCGGGGATGACCGCGATCAGGTGGTCGCGCCCGCCTAGGTGCTCGACCGCGACGACCGGGTTCCTGGCCTCCGGCATGTCCCGCAGGAAGGGCCGCGGGTCCTGGATCGAGTATCCCTGGCGGATCCTGTTCACGAACAGCACATCGCCGCGCATCTCGATCGCGTCGCCCGGCAGCCCGACGACGCGCTTCACGAGCCGCGTGCCGTCCCTGGGCGAGAACAAGACCGCGATGTCCCCGCGCGAAGGCTCGGCCCAGTTGCAAATGCGCCTCGTCGTGAACGGCACCTTAAGGTCGTACGCCAGCTTGTCGACGAAGACCAGGTCGCCCACCATGATCGTGGGCTTCATCGAGCCCGACGGGACCCAGTTCCAGTCGACGACGGCGGACCTGAGCGGGGCCATGACCAGGAGGAAAACGGCGAACGGCTTGATCCATTCGCGCCAGGCGGACTTGAGCGTCGGTTTCATCGGGAGGCGATAACGTGGGCCGGGTGGCGGCCGGGCGCAAGCCGCGTCCCGGTGGGCCACCGGCACAGCCATGATTAAGTCGCTCGCCGAGGAGGAATTAGTCGCACACCCGTCGCGTCGTGTTGGGCGGGCCAACGCCAGTCCGCGAGTTTCGGATCGGACAGCCGCCAGTATGGAGGCTAGGGAGCCGGCCGTGCGAAGGGCCGGTGCGATTGGATGAGATGCTCAAGCGCCTCGGTGTCTTCAATGTCACCGTAGGCGACCGCGTCCGCGAAGATGAGCTGTGGAAGCCGGGCATTCCTGATCGCGGCGCTCGAGGCCATGTAGAGCTGCACATCCCATTTAAGCTGATCGCGCACCCAGCTTCCGCGAAGCGCCTCCTCCAGGGCGTCCCTGCCCACGAGAGCCTCGGCCCTTGCGCGCACCTGATCCGGAGAGGGCAGCTCCGCGGAGCCCAAGAGCCAGTCGTCGAACTCCCGGAAGGCGTTCGGACGGGCGCGCCAGACGGCCAGTCCCAGCCGCGCGTAATCGCAGGCGCCAAAGTTCGCCGGCTGCGTTGCAGGAATAAGCGGATTGCAGTCCGAATCCAGGGGGGCCGGAAGCGTGATGATCGAGAGCTGCCCTTTGGAGCGCGCCGCGGCGTCCTTCAGCAGCGGATGGAGCCGTCGGCAATGAATGCAGGTGTAGTCGAAGAGGCAGACCACGAATGCCGGCGCCGAATTCGATCCGACCTGAGGAAGGTCATCGGGGTTAAGCGCGAAACGCCCGTTGAAAAGGTCCAGCTGGCGCGGGCTTCGGCCCGTCTGGACGGCCATCGCGGCGAGCCCGTAGATATGTTTCCTAACGAAAAGCTGTCCCCCGAGCAACACGACAAATCCAAGAAGGCCCATCCCAAGGCCGACCCGAATCTCCTTCGAAAGGCCATCATCCCGGTTAGGCACGGCGACCTTCCGGGAATTACGGATGGCAAGATGAAAAAGGCAGGCGGACGCAACGACTGCGCTGGAATGCGTGGCGAGGCAGAAGCGACACCAATGTCTCAGAACGGCATACTGGAGGAAGCCGAACCAAAGCGCCGCAACGACCACCAGGCCGCTGAGGCCAATCGTGGCGGCCCGCGCCAGACGGCGCTCTCCACGCCCGGGATCCGCGTCAAGAGTCGCTAGGAATAGGCACAGATAGACGACGAACGCCGGGGCGCTCACCGGGATTCCGGCCCAATATGCCCAGCGGCTCGAAAGCACCTGTTCGCATCCGGTTCCAGGGCCGCATCCACCTGCAGCTCGTCCGGTCAGCGATATCCACGCCAGGTAGGCTGCCCCAGCGAGGGCGCCCAACAGGCAGGTCCGGGCGGCCCAGATCTCGAGTCGATTGGACTTGGAAGGAATCACGGCGAATCCATGGAATTTGGTGGAAGAACTATCAAAACTGAAGAGCCTACTTAAGCGGTTTAAGCGCAGAGCGTTAAAGTTATCTATTGTCGCGCTGACGCGTCGCTGTGTCGGCCGACCTTACGTTCTCAAACAGGGCGGCAAAACTGCTGGCCGCGATTTGCGGCCACAAGGTAGAATCCTAGGCATTTGTTATAGAATAATTTACGAAACGCACAAGGGGATCGGATCCGTCCCGTCCGCGCCCATGGCACGGCCGATGCTAAAAAACCGCGAGGCCAGACAACCGCAACAACACACATAGATAGGGCAAATTATGTTCTCCAGTCCATTTACCATTAGATTTATTCGGAGCCTGGGCATGCTTTCCATTGCCTTGGCGGCTTCGAGTCTCGGGCGCGCTCAATTGGTGGGCACGGTTTACGAGAACACTAAATACTCAGGCGACGCCGACGAGGGACCGTCGTTCGACCCGGGATATTATGCGTCGCTTCCCAGCGCACAATTCGATACCGGCGCGATCAATTACCAGAGCCAGATCGGCGGTTATACGGTGGGAGGGTTCCTGAATAACCCAACCTTTTTCAACCTGATGAACGGGTTCAATCCCGCCGCTTCGGACGACAACAGTTTCGTGACGATCACCGGTCTGATCTACCTGAACAGCGGCGCGAACAGTTTCGTCGTGGCGCATGACGACGGAATATCGATCTACATCGACGGGATCGGGAGTGCCATCGATCAACCGGGCCCGACTGCCGAGGACTTTTCGCCCTTTACTGTGACAGCACCCTCGGCTGGCGACTACACATTCTCGCTTAACTATACCGAATGCTGCGGACCACCGGCCGACTTGGTCTGGGAGATCGACCAGAAAGTGGTCGGCGGCGCGCCGGACGCGGCATCGGGATTGCTGCTCCTGAGCCTGGGTGTTGGCAGCCTGGCCATTGTTTCTAGGAAGTTGATGGCAAAGGCAGCCTGAAGGGCTCCTTCACTTTGGTAGAATCCCCGCGGCCCTCGCCGCGGGGATTTTTATTCCGCGGCGCAATCGGGATTCACCGTCATGGCATCGCCTCCATGCCTGGCAGTGTCGGTCAAGTTTCGCACAACTGGTGACCGGCGGGGCCCCGGAGGAAGGCTTTAGGTATCTGCGCAGGCGAGGCTGAAGGGATGGGTCGGGCGCCCGCTGAATCATCGGGGATGTTCCAGCCCGTCATTTCCGGATGCTGCAGCCAACTCCCCGGCGCAGCGGGCGTCACGTTCGCATGTCAACTGCGCGGGTGCCTGCTCGCGTCGTCGCCTGGTTCCATCCGGGAGCCCCATTGTTCCCCGAATCCCTCGCAGCCCTCTTCACAGTCTCGGGCGGCCACGTGACTGAATCCGACACGCCGCGGTGTATCGCGGCGATCGGGTCCATCCGCCCATCGACCCGCCGGGGCTCCGTCTGTCCGTCCGCCTGGACGCGCTGCTGCTACCGGGAGGAACCCGCGCGCTCGAGGAACTCCTGGCGGGCGCGGCGCCCGTCCGGGGCTGCGCCGGGATTGGCCGCGATGCGCATCACCTGGTAGCCGTCCCGGGCGCCGTACTCGGGCCACGGCGGCAGGCCCGGGCCGTTCGGGTCGCCCGTCTTCGCGAAGTTGGTCCAGTAGCTGGACATGAGCTCCGACACCTCGCGGTCCTCCGGCCTCCACGGGAGGTGCCTCGATGACAGCACCCGGAAGACGTACTCGATATCGGACGCGTGGGGCGCCGTCGCCTCGGTGCCCGGCGGCGCGCCCTTGGGCAGGGGAAGCGTCTGGTCGAACTCGTACCGGTAAACCGGGGAGCCGCCCGTCCTCAGGTGGGCCTCGATCCATTTCCAGGTGTCGTGCACGATGAAGTCGTCCCCGGCCAGGTCCTGCGCCGCACGCCTCGCCTCGGCGTCGGTCGCCGCCGGGTAGAGCCTCAGGAACTCGTCGGCGCGGGAGCCGAACCTGACCCTGGCGAGCGCGATGTAGTTTGCGACGTTCGGCTCCTCCTTGCCGAAGAAGGAGTCGAAGTGGCCCTCGTCCATGTTCCATCCGGCCAGGAGGGGGACGTGGCTCTGCTCGCCGGCCGCGAAGATCGAGCGGCAGTCGGCCGGAAGGAAATACCCGTCGATGTCAGGGTCGAAGTAGTCCGATGGCAGCTTGAGCGCCGCGTCGAGGACCTCCCGGGCGGACCGGAAGCGCAGGGCCCCCAACGAGGCCGTCCCGAACGCGGCCCGCGCGAACCTGACGCCCGCGTCCTCGGCCTGGGCGCGCGTCCTCGTCGGCGGTTCCGCGCTGAAGAGCGCCCCGCTCTCGCCGATCGCCCGGCGGAAGAGACCCCGCGCCAGGGGCGAGGCCATCAGCGCGCTCACCGACTCGGAGCCGGCCGACTCGCCGAATATCGTCACGTTGGCGGGGTCGCCGCCAAACGCGGCGATGTTCCTCTTGACCCACTCGAGGGCGGCGACCTGGTCGAGCAGCCCGTAGTTGCCCGAGGCGCCTTGCTCCGACTCCCTCGAGAGCCCGGGAAGGGCGAGGAAGCCGAACACGCCCAGGCGGTAGTTGAAGCTCACCACGATCACGCCCTTTTTCGACAGGTTGCCCGCGTCCTGGCGCGGCTCCGACGAGGATCCGGCGACGAATCCGCCGCCGTGGATCCAGACCATGACCGGCAGCCTCGCCTGCGGCCGGTTCTCGGGCATCCACAGGTTGAGGTACAGGCAGTCCTCGCTCGGCCCGCTGTCGTTGAAGACCATGTCGCTGTAGATCGGCCCCTGCATGGCGCGCGCCCCGTAATCGGCGGCCTTCCGGACCCCGGCCCATGGAATGACCGGCTGCGGAGGCCTCCAGCGCAGCGGTCCGACGGGCGGCGCGGCGTACGGGATCCCCTTGAAGGTTCTCACCTTCCCGTCGGGGCTGACCACCCCCTCCAGGACGCCGTCAGCGGTTTGCTGCTGCACGTGGCGGAGCTGCTGGGCGCGCGCGGCCCCGGGCAGGATCGCGAGCAGGATTCCCCATCTCAGTCGGTTGAGCTTCATGGTCGGGCCTCATCCACTGGCGTGTCCGGCGGCCGCGCTCAGTGCTCGAGGAGCAGGAGGCGCGACGACTCGTTCTCGAGGACGGATTCCACGGAGAGGAGCCTTGAGTAGTCCTCAGGGGCGACCACCGCGGGCCTGGCCGCGAGCTCCTGCGTCACCGACCAGTCCCCGCCGCCGCACTTCGCCGAGACGTGGACGTCGCCCGCCCCCGAGGGCGCGACAAGGTCCTCGCTTCGCGGGGCGATCACCACGTGCCTGAACCCCGCGGGCAGCTCGACCTCGGCGTGCACGCTCTCGATGCGTGCCTTCCTGATGAGGAGCGGCAGGGTGTGCCGGTCCGTGTACGTCGGGAACAGCCTCAGGGAATAGGGCAGGTCGAAATAAAGGTACTTCCCGTCGACCACCGCGTAGTGGTCGATGTCCACGGTGAACTCCTCGACGCCCGGGTACACGTCAAACCTGGTCGCCAGGTCGCCCACCGGCCGCGCCCCCTGTGCCACCCCGCTGACGGCCTCCTGGAAATAGCGCTTGCGCTCCTCGGGCGGCAGCTCCGAGAAGAACTTGTTCTTCTCCCCGAACTCCTCCCCCGAGTACTCGCGCCGGATCCGAAGCCGGACCCGGCCGGTGTCGTCGACACCCATGCGGTAGTCCACGGCCAGCCGGTTCTCGTCGCCGCGCGCCGCACTGATCACGACGCCGGCCTGGTCCGCCAGGTTGATCCCCAGGCACCCGTCGTGCTCGGTCGCCCCCAGCCTCGCGTACTGGTCGGTGTCGTTGAGGTAGTAGTCCTCGCCGTCCACGCGGACCCGCACCAGCACCGCCTGGAACTCGTAGGGGAAGGGAAACTTCCCCGTGACGTCGCTGATTGCGCCTATGGCGGGCTCCTGGGAGCCCAGCACGAACTCGGGCTTCAGGCCCGCCGCCGAGAGCATCGCGTGGAGGAGGATCGCGTGGTCGGCGCCGTGGCCGTAGCCGTCGGCCAGGGTCGTGTCCGCGTTCGAGAGCTCCGATAGCGGCAGGTGGGTGAATGTCGGACCGGCCAGGCGGATCGAGGTGCTGGCGAGGTCGCGTATCGCCCGGACTGCGCCGAGCTTTGTCTTTGCGGCCGCGGCCAGCCTCCCGGCGAGAGCCTTCGCCTTTTCCGAGTGCGCCGAGCGGTCGAGCAGCGTTCGCTCGAGCTCCGACAGGTATGCCGCGGGGTCGCCGAAATAGTAGGCCACGCCTGCCCGGTAGAGCCACGCGGGCGGCAGCTCGCGCTCCGCCGGCATGGCCTTCATGTCAGCGGCCCTCCAGGTCAGCACCTGCGCCCCGTCCGCGGCCTTCCGGTCGGCGGCCACGATGCCGGCCGGCCCCCGGTCCAGCGTCCGCACGGGCAGGGAGGAGGGCGCGGTCACCTGGAAGACCTTCTGCGCGACCTCATCGTTCTCCTGGAAGGACTGGAATCCGGAGAGGAAGGCCTTGTCGTGGTAAGAGATCTCGTACTCGACCTCGATCGTCGAGCCGATGTCGACCCCGGGCAGGTTCGCCACGAGGATCCGGCCGCCGGTGTAGCGCTTCGCGCCGGCGTTCCAGCCCGCGTCCATCACGTTGAGCTCCTCCTTGGAGAGCTCCTGGCGCTGCCCGGACTTCGAGGTCACCACGGCCCTGACAATGCGGGCGTCGGAAACGGCCGGGTTGTATTCCACCTTCACCTCCGACTCCCTCTTCTTGCCGCCGTAGTTGAGGATCTCCTTGACCACCCGCACCCTGAAGAGCGCCGTGTGAGCGTCCTTTACCTGCAGCTCGTCGCGCTCCTCGAGGACGCGCGAGTCAGACTCCACCGGCCCGGCGGGGCCGGTGTCGGCCCTCGCGGCCAGTAGGTCGCCCGCGGTGTACGTCGTCGCGAGGACGGGCTCCTTGCGGTCGTCGTTCTGCAGCTGCTTGAGCGTCTGCTTCAGCACCAGGTACTGGGCCGGCGAGAACTCCACCGTCTTGAGCCTGATGTCGCGGGAGCAGGACAGGACCCCCTCCCTGAAGGAGAATGACCGCTGGTATTCCACGCAGGCGTCGTCCTGCGGGGCGCAGGTCGGCATCGACACCGCGCCCGTGAAGCCGGGGGCCAGGCGCAGCGAGACGTCCTCGTGGATGCCGCACGTCACCTCGGTCTGCATGGGGAACCGGCGCTTCTCCAGGCCCGTCCCGCCGAGGATGAAGTTGACGATGCCGAGGTCCTTGCCGATCCAGGGCACGCTGACGACGGCCTTGCCCTCGCCGAACGCCGTCGTGCTGGGCGCGGAGAAGTCGATCTCGGCCCGGACGGGCACGGAGGTGTCGAGGATGTTCGCGGGCGTTATCGTGAGGCTCTTGAGCGTCGCCCCCGGCATCGCGCGCTTGAGGTTGGCCTCGAAGAAGCGCCTGCGGTCGTCGGGCTTCATCTGCGCGAAGGCCTGCCGGTAGGCGTTGTCGTTGATGCCGTCGAACGAAAGGTGCGAGTGCGCCTCCAGGGCCCCGGTCGCGCTGAGCGTCCCCGTGGTCGCTATGCGCATCATGCTGTTCTCTGGCGGGTCCACCGGGCTCAGGCGCAGGGTCTCCCCGTCCGTGCGGCAGACGAGGTAGCTCTGGTTGTCGTCGTACGTGGGCAGGAGGTCGCGCGTGTTCTCGTCGGTCGGGTCCATGAGGACGTATCGGCCCTTGCCCAGCTCCACGCCGACGATCGCGTGGTTGAAGAAGGGGTTGGGTACCTGCGGGTCCTTCTTCCAGCCGACGCTGACGAGCACCGGGTAGGCTTTCTCGCCGGCGGCCCGCAGCAGCGAGACGAGCAGCGCCGCCTTGTCGCGGCAGACCCCGTACTTCTTCTCGTAGGTGATCTCGACGTCGTGCGGCTCGAAGCCCGGGCGGTCCTTCTCCGGGGTGATGCCCATGTAGCGGATCTTCTTCGAGACGTAGTAGAAGACCGCCTTGATCCT
>Ga0209415_10019143_pt1 | contig 10746 bp, 9 predicted proteins | sample PeaSoiSIISIP2007_FD_187696 | JGI IMG/M metagenome (GOLD analysis project Ga0209415, IMG submission 187696) | Peat soil microbial communities from Weissenstadt, Germany - SII-SIP-2007 (SPAdes) (version 2) | ecosystem: Environmental > Terrestrial > Soil > Wetlands > Peat | place: Germany... | reverse complement strand
CTGCCGGCGGGCGCAGGCGCCGGCGCGGGCTCGGCGGCTATCTCCGGTCCGCCGGTCTCGAGGGCCTTCCTCGGGAAGAGGCCTTCCGGACTGGTCTTCTGGTTGCTGTTGGGTTCTGAGATGGCTGGATCCGTGGTCGTCAGCGGGGTGTCGCCGAAGTAACCGAAGTAGTCGTCCAGCAGTCCAACGTCGGTTCCGCTGAGCGCGACGGCGTTGCCGAAGGCGTAGAAGAGCGAGACGGGACTGATGAACTGGCCGCCGTGCTGCAGGCCCTGTTCGCCTGAGAGGAAGGCCGCGCCGCCGGCGGACGAGACCCACGCAACGCTGCCGGTGCTGACGGGCGTGCCGATGACCACCGCCTCGCCACCCGGCAGAACCACGAGCCCACCGAGACTCGGGTGATTCAGTGCAGAGTAGCCCGAGTACTTCGAGTCTTCCAGCAGCACCGGCGCGCCACCCTCGCACCCGGTGGCGCCCGCCGGCAGGACGCAGAGATCGACTCCGGGCTTGACCGGATCCGACCACGCGACGTACGTCGTCTGCGTCGAGGGGTCATAGGCGATCAACGGCGCCGTCCCATTGTCGGGCGCGTCGAGCGCGATTGGCGCGGTCGCCGACGCGGCCGCGGGAAGCACCGCAACCCCGGCCAGAGCGCCGCCCGCAAGCGCAGCCGCCAACGCCATGGAGCGCAGCCGCCGAGCCATCGGCTTCGGGGTCGTGCCAATCGCGCTCCAGACCGCTCGCCGACCTGCACGCAGACAAATCTTCCTGGCAGCCATGGCTCCTCCTCGCGGGTGGTCTGCAGTGCAGCCCGGCCCTTCGCCGAGCGCTTGCGCAACACTATCGCGTAGCACAAGCCAGCCTCGCCACCCAATCTCTCTGGCCACGCCACCCAATCTCTCTGATTCGCTCTGCACCCCTCCCGGCGCATAATGCGCCATTTTTGGCGCATAGCAAGGCCGCCCGAACGGCGGCGGGCGCATCGCCGCCTCAGGTTCAGCCATTGCCATACGGTCCGACCCCCGCCAGATAGCGGCGCAGCAGGGGGCTGGTGAAGCGCCAGTCGGCGCGCCCTCGGCTCTCGACGATGGCGGCGTCACGAAGCCCTTCCAAGGCGCGGCGCACGGCGCCACGAGGCAGTTGCGGATAAACGGGCTCTCCGCGGGCGATCCGCTCGGCGACGACGAGGCCGAGCCGATGCAGCCTGCGGATCCGCTCGACCGTCTGTTCATGGCTGGCGCGCTCGGCGCGGAGCGCGGAAAGGAGACCCTGCTCGACGATTGTCAGGTCCACGTGGCGGACGTCCAGTTCGACCGTGGTGAGGTGGCTCTTCTGAGCAATCAACATGGTCGTACGGGGATGTCCCTCGCCGTATTCAATGGCGCGGGCAAGGGCCTCGAGAGAGACCGTGCAGCCATCGGCACGAAAGCGCTCGGCCAGCCCCTCCGACCATGCGCCCCGGTCGATCGGACGTAGATCGTAGAAGCCGCCGAACTGGTGCAGCGCCCGGTGGGTGGGGGTGAAGAGGTCACGCATCATGTGCTCGAGGCTCCCCGCGAACAGGTAGCTGACGCCGCTGGCGCGCTGGAAGATGGCACGCATGCGCTTGGTGAGGCGATCGGGATCGCCATAGGGGTGCTGGGGCCCGGCGACCTCCTGGAACTCGTCGAAGAACACCACCACCTCCTTCCCGTCGGCAGCGGCAATCCGGCCAGGGAGCGAAAGGGCGTAGTCCAGGTAGCGGTCGGGGTCACGCGCGGCGAGGCCCGGGGCGAAGGCGATCTCCAGCTCCTCCCCGAGCTGGGCCTTGGACTTCAGCACCGCAGAGGTCTGCAGGGCGTCCGCGACGACCCGCCCCGCGCGGCGGGTCTGGTGCAACACCCGCCGCATGGGCGAGCGGTTGGCGATTGTGGCAGCCACCAGTGTCTCGGCGAACTCGGCGGTGGTGGCGATCCGAAAGAGGTCGACGGCGACGGTGTAGAGACCCTGCCGGGAGAGCCGGCCGAGGACGGCATCACACACGCTGGTCTTGCCGGTGCGCCGCGGGCCCGCCAGCACGACGCTCGCCCCGCCAGCCAGGGTCGTGGCGATCTCGCGCACGTCGAGTTCCCGCCCGATCATCTGGCTCGCGGGGATGGGCTGGTCGGTGGGAAAGAGGTCGCTGCTGCGCTGCCTGGACATCCCTCCATTGTATGCACCCATCACGGCGCATCATACGCCATATCTGGCGCATCCGCCGTCCCCCTCAGCCGCCACACTCCACCAACCACGCCGCCAGCGCCCGCGCGGCGCGGCCCCGGTGGCCGATGGCATCCTTCTGCTCGTCGCTCAGCTCGGCCATCGTCAACCCCGGCGGGCCGTCGTCGGGCAGGAACGCCGGGTCATAGCCGAACCCACGCTCCCCGCGGGGGTCGCTCGCCAGGCGTCCGGCGCAGCGAGCCTCGAACAGCTGCTCGACCCCGCTCGCCGGGTCCACAAGCGCGATCGCGCACACGTACTCCAGCGCGCTCCCCGCCGGGGCCTCGCGCAGGAGCAGGCGCAGGTTCTCCTCGTCGGTGGCGCCCTCCCCGGCGTAGCGGGCGGAGCGCACCCCTGGAGCGCCACCGAGCGCGGCGGCCTCGATGCCGGAGTCGTCGGCGATCGCGAGCGTGCCCGTCGCGGCGGCTGCCGCGCGCGCCTTGCCCAGCGCGTTCTCCGCAAACGTCTCACCGTCCTCAGGTGGGAGCTGGATGTCGTCGGGCAATGCGCGCAGGTCGTATACCCCGACCGCTCTGCCACCCTCCGATACTCCACCGCCCTCGGGAGACCCGCCATCCTCCTTCACCCCGCCACCATCAGGCCCCCCGCGCAGCAGCCGCGCGAACTCCCGGCGCTTGTGCTCGTTGTGGGTGGCGAGCAGGAGCTGCACGCGCGTCACGCGCTTGGAGCCGCGCGGGCCGCCGCCGCACCTGCCGCCGCCGCAGGGCCCGCCGCCGCGACACCGACCACCGCCGCGTCCTGCAGGACGCGCAGCTCCGCGATGCCCGTGGCGGCGAGCGCGAGCAGCTCGTCCAGGTGCGCGCGTGAGAGCGGGGTGCGCTCAGCGGTGGCCTGCACCTCGACCAAACCCCCCTCCCCAGTCATCACGACGTTCGCGTCGACCTCGGCGTTGGAGTCCTCGGAGTAGTCGAGGTCGAGCAGCGCGCGGCCGTCCTTCATGCCACACGAAACCGCGGCCACCGCGCCCGTCAGGGGCGATGCCTCCAGCCTGCCTTTGCCCTGCAACTGCGCGCAGGCCAGCGCCAGCGCCACGTAGGCGCCGGTGATCGACGCGCAGCGGGTGCCGCCGTCGGCCTGCAGGACGTCGCAGTCGAGATAGATCGTGCGCTCGCCCAGCGCCTTGAAGTCGACGACGCCGCGCAGCGAGCGGCCGATCAGGCGCTGGATCTCGACCGAGCGCCCGTCCAGGCGACCCTTGGTGATGTCGCGCTGCTTGCGGTCGCCCGTGGAGGCGGGGAGCATCGCGTACTCGGCCGTCACCCAGCCACGGCCCTTGCCGGCCATCCAGCGCGGAACCGACTCCTGCGCGGAGGCGGTGCAGATCACGCGTGTCTCGCCGACGGAGATCAGCGCGGAGCCGGTGGCGGTGCGGACGAAGCCAGGCTCGATCGTCGTGGGGCGCAGATCGTCGGGCCCGCGGCCGTAGCTGCGCCTCATGCCGTCACCCCGACAGCGACCACCCGCAACTCGACCGGCGCGACCGGCGCGCACCTCACGCCGGCACCCCGACAGCGGCCAGCTCGACACGCTCAACCGTGCCCAGCGGCATCTGCAGGAAGCGGGTGCCCAACTCCTGGAAGGACTCGGCGTCGTCGGTGCACAGGAAGCGATACTCGCCTTCGCCCGCGCGCGGGTTGCGCAGCTCGCGGGTCGACAGCGCGTGCTCGACCTGGCGCGCGAGCGCGGCGCCGGAGCTGACGAGCGTCACCGACGGACCGAGCATCCGCTGCAGCATCAGGCCGATCAGCGAGTAGTGCGTGCAGCCGAGGATCACGGCGTCGACGTCGGCCTCGCGCAGCGGCGCGCAGGCGGCGCGCGCGGTGGCGACGGCGCGCTCGTCGAACTGCTCGCCGGCCTGGATGATCGCCGCCAGGCCGGGGCAGGGCACGGCGTGGAGCGTGACGTAGGGGTCGATCGCGCGCACCGCCTCCTCGTAGGCGCCGCTGGCGACGGTCGTCGGCGTGGCCAGCAGCCCGATGCGCCCGGTGCGGGTGGCCGCGACCGCCTGCAGCGCCTCCGGGCGCACGACGCCGAGCACGTCCACGCCGAGCGTGGTCTCCATCATGCGCCTGCGCAGGGCCGGCAGCGCGGCGGAGGTGGCGGCGTTGCAGGCCACCACGAGCAGCTTGGCGCGGCGGCGCAGCAGCTCCTCGGCCATCTCCGCGGAGAAGCGCGCCAGCTCCTGCGGCGAGCGTTCCCCGTAGGGGAAGCGGGCCGTGTCGCCCAGGTACAGGAAGTCCTCCTGGGGCAGGGCCACGAGCAGCTCGTGCAGGACCGTCAGCCCGCCGACGCCGGAGTCGAACACGCCGATCGGCCCCGCGCGGGGATCGTGGGGTGCGCTCGCCACGCGAGCCATCATTCCAGAGCGATACGGTCAGTGGGTGGCCGCACCGCCTATCGCAATGCAGGGGGCCGCACCGTCGCCTTCAACGCGGGGGACTCCACCGCGTGTCTCAACCCACGGGCTGCGTGCGCTGGTGGTGTCCAACATGCTCCCCGACGCCGGCCACCCCGAGCGCGGGCGCTTCGTGCGCGACCAGGTGCGGGCGCTGCGGCGGCTGGCGGAGTGGGAGGTGGAGCTGTATGAGTTCCCGCCCGGCGGCCGCGCGCTGCTCGCGGCGGCGCGGGCGCTGCGGCAGCGGCAGCGGCAAGGAGAGCGGCTGGACGTCGTGCACGCCCACTTCGGCCTGAGCGCGTGGCCGGCGCTGGCGGTGCGCGCGCGCGTAAGGGCGCTGACGGTGCACGGCACCGACGTGCGCCACCCCCGCACGCGTCAGGCCACCCGTGCGGTACTGCCGCTGATGGACCTCGTGGCCGCCGCCTCGGCGCCGCTGGCGGCCGAACTGCCTGGGCGCAGGGCGCGCCGCCGGGCACTGGTGCTGCCCTGCGGCGTGGACATGGAGCGCTTTCGCCCGCTGCCCCGCGCGCAGGCGCGGGCCGAGCTGGGCCTGGACTTCGACCGACCCTACCTGCTGTTCCCCGCCGACCCGGCGCGGAGCGCCAAGCGCTTCGACCGCGCGCTGATGCTCGCCCGGGAGACGGCGCTTGGCGGGGACAGGCCGTACGCCGGGAACACTGCACCGGCCGGGAATACCGCGCCGGCCCGGAATACAGCGCTCGCCGGCGAGGCGACGCTGCTCACGCTCGGGGGCGTGGACCCCGAGCAGGTCCCGCTGTGGATCAATGCCGCCAACGCGGTGCTGGTGCCCTCAGAGCAGGAGGGCTTCGGCCTGGCGGTGCTCGAGGCGCTGGCGTGCGAGGTGCCGGTGCTGGCGACCCCCGTGGGCGTGCATCAGGAGGTCCTGCAAGGGCTCCAGGGCACGCTGTGCGCCCCCTTTGACCTCGCCCGCTGGCGGGAGGCGCTGGAGCCTCATCTGAGGGCCGAGGACCCACGCATCGAGGGCCGCTCGCGCGCCGCGCGCTACTCGGCCGAGCGCATGGCCCAGCGCGTGGCGGCGGCCTGGCGAGCCCAGCTGGCCTGAAGACAGACCCCATGGCGAGCGCTGCCGCTGTGAAGGTGGATAGCATGATTCGATGGTGGACGAGGGCAAAACTCAGAACGAGCCCGCCGCGGGTCCGGTGGGAGCGGGACGGGAGACGCTGCAGACAGGTCCCGTCGCGGGCGTGGACGACGGCGCGGCGCCGAGCGACCCCGGTTTCCTGGAGCGGGGCGGGCTGCGGCGCAGGCTGCGCTTCCTGCGCAAGACACGTGAGCTGGCCTACCGCGACCTGGGCGGGCTGGTGTTCGAGATGCACCGGCTCGGTCAGCAGCGCGAGGATCTGCTCGCCGGCAAGCTGGCGACGCTGCAGCGCATCGACACGGAGCTGCGGGCGATCGAGGAGACGCTGCGCCAGCGCCGCGGCGTGACGGTGCTGCGCGAGGCCGGCGTCACCGCCTGCCCGCGCTGTGCCGCGATCCACGGCAGCGAGGACCGCTTCTGTCCCGCCTGCGGGTTCTCGATGGGAGGCCACGCCGAGCGGCCGATCGGCGCGCCGCCCGTCGCGCAGGCCTCACCGGGGCCCGCCGCGCCGACCCCCCAACCGGCCGCCGTGACGCCGCCCGCGCCGCCGCCGCCGCCCAGATCTCCGATCACCGTGCCGGTGACCCCGCCCCGGCCGCCGGCTGCCGCGCCGACCTCGCCCGTGGCCCCCGTGCAGCCCGCCAAACCCGTCCAGCCCGCCGCGCAACCTCCGCGCGATGAGGACCAGCCGACCCAGGTGATCGAGCCGCCGACGCAGATCGTGCGTCCCTCCCAGGACGACGTGCGTCCCTCCCAGGACGAGCCTCCCGCCGAGAAGTCAAACCGGGCGTGAGCGCCGCGGCCGTCTCTCCGGGAGCAGCGCAGACCGGGGCGCCACCGCGGGCGGCCGAGGAGTGCCCGCTGTGCGGCTCGCCGCTGCGGCCAGAGCAGGATTGGTGTCTGCGCTGCGGCGCGGCGGCGCGCACCCGCCTGGCCTCGACTCCCAATTGGCGAGGACCGCTGATCGCGCTCACGGCCGTGATCGTGCTCGCGCTGGGAGTGCTCGCCGCCGCCCTGGTGAAGCTCGCCGGAGGACCGGGGACGCTGCCACCCACGACGGTCACCCGGACCGTGACGACGCCTGTGACGAGCGCCACGACCCCGACGACCCCGACGACGCCGACGACGCCGGGAGCGCTGACGCCCGGGACGAGCACGCCCGGGAGCTCGACCACCCCGCGAACGACGACACCAGGCGCCACCACGCAGCGGAGCACGACGCCACGCGCGAGCACCACGGTGACCACGACGACGGGCGGCGTGGCGCGCACCGCCACCATCCCCTCGATCCTCCTGCCACGCATCCCGAAGAAGTGAGCACAGAGCAGATGGAGGTCGACGTGGCCGTGGTGGGCGCGGGCGCGGCTGGACTGTATGCGGCGCTCTGCGCGGCAAGGGCGGGAGCGCGGGTGGCGCTCGTCTCCGCGGCGCCGCTGGCCCAGACGGCCAGCTACTGGGCGCAGGGTGGGCTGGCGGCGGCGCTGGCGGCGGAGGACAGCGCCGAGCTGCACCTGAGCGACACCGAACGCGCGGGGCGCGGGGCGGTGCGGCGCTCGGCGGCGAAAATCCTTGTCAACGAGGCGCCTGCGCGCGTCGAGGACCTGCAGAAGCTGGGCGTCCGCTTCGATGCAGACCGCTTCGGGCGCCTGGCGCTCGGCCTGGAGGGCGGGCACTCGGTGCGGCGCGTGGTGCACGCGGGCGGGAGCGCGACCGGGCGGCGGCTGCTGCGCCAGCTCTCGGCGGTGGTCGTCGGCGAGGGGCGCATCGCGGTGCTGGAGAACGCGCGGGCGCGGGCGTTGTGGATGGACGACGACCGCTGCCGTGGCGTGCTCTGCGAGGACGAGCGCCTGCTGGGCGCGCGGGCAGTGGTGCTCGCCACGGGCGGAGCGGCGGCGCTGTGGGCGCGCACCACCAATCCCCCCGGCTCCCAGGGAACCGGCCTGCTGCTGGCGCACGCCGCAGGGGCGCAGCTGGCTGACCTGGAGTTCCTGCAGTTCCACCCCACCGCAGTGGTCGGGGTGAGGGGGCGCGAGGGGTTCCTCATAACCGAGGCGATCCGTGGCGAGGGCGCCACCCTGCACGACACCGCGGGCGAGCGCTTCGTGGACGAGCTGGCGCCGCGCGACGAGGTGGCCCGCGCGATCCAGGCGCGGCTAACGGAGACCGGGGGACGCTCGGTGGGGCTCGACATGCGCCAGATCGACCCCGCCCTCTTCCCCAACGTGGTGGGGGCGCTGCGCGAAGCGGGGCTCGACCCTACCCGCGAAAGGGTGCCGGTGGCGCCCGCGGCGCACTACACGATGGGCGGAATCGTGACCGACCTGGAGGGACGCTCCACCGTCGCCGGGCTCTACGCGGTCGGGGAGTCGGCGTGCACAGGTCTGCACGGGGCAAACAGGCTGGCGAGCAATTCGTTGAGCGAGTGCTTCGTGTTCGCGCGGCGCGCGGCGCGGCGCGCGCTGGAGGAGCCGCCGCCGGAGCCGCTGCCCTCACCGGCTGGCGAGACGCTGAAGGCGCTGCAGGCGCCGCCCCGGGCAGAGGCGAGCACGCGCGAGGCGCTGTGGCGCGAGGCGGGCGTGGAGCGCGACAGAGAGGGCCTGGAGCGGCTTGCGCGCGACCCTCACCCGCTGGCACGGCTGATCGCGCGCTGCGCGCTGGAGCGCACCGAGAGCCGCGGCGCGCACCGGCGCACCGACCATCCCGAGCGCGACCCGGCCCGCGACCGTCAGCACGTCGTGGTGGGCGAGCAGGAGCGCGTGCGCTGGCAGACGTGGAGATGAGCGAATTAACCCACGCTTAACCATTCCTTGCTCTCGGCTTCATGGTGGCCTTAGAAACAGCGCCATCATTGGAAGGGCAAGGGAAAAAGTCTTGGGATAGCGGTCCTTTTGTGCGCAGCGCGTGTTGTGGGGGGGAGGAAGGTCTCAGAGACAATTCGAGTCACTGGGGTCGGCGAGAACACCCACAAAACGACCTTGGTCGAGAACCAAAGGAGGGCGAGGGCGCCGTGTATCAGTTCAGTCGAGCCATCTACCGGGAGCTGGCGCCCTACATCAGCGCTCCCAAGCCCGGAACGGCGGCCGGGGCCGCCGGGGCCAGCGCCTACCACGAGCAGGTGCTGCACGCCTGCGAGGCGGCCGTCGCGCGCATGGCGACCGACCGCTACTACTTCGCCCGCCCGGAACGAACGCTGTTCTGCGACGTCAGGGGGTACTTCCCGATGAACGCGCAGGAGCGCGTCTACCAGGTGGTGGCGCGGTACATGGCCCTTGCGCAGCAGTACCTCGAGGAGAACCCGCTGGCGGCCTACGCCGAGGTCAACGGCAAGCCGCTGGAGTGTCGCGCCACGACCCGCAAGGGGGCGGCGTGCCAGCGCGTGCCGCTGCCGCACAACGGCTACTGCCCCTCCCACCAGCACCTGGCCGACACCGAGAATCGCGAGCGGCTGGCGGCGTAGGAGGCGACGGCAAGCCGGTCCCGTCCGCGACCCTGACAGGCGCCGCGGACGACGGGCCGCGTAGGCTCCGGGAGTGCTCCTGGGAGTCGACGTGGGCGGGACATACACCGACGCGGTGCTCGTCGTGGAGCGCACTGACGGACACGGAGCCCGCGTGCACAGCGCGAAGGTGCCGAGCACGCCCGATCAGTCCGACGCGGTGATGGAAGCGGCGGAGGCTGTGCTGGCCGCCGCCGGAGCGCAGCCGGCGGACGTAGAACGCTTCGCGCACGGGATGACGGTGGCCACGAACGCGCTGCTTGAGGGCAAAGGGGCGCAGACGGCGCTGATCGCCACCGAAGGGCACACCGACGTGGTCGAGCTGGGACGCCAGGCGCGCGCGCACCTGTACCGGCTGTGCGAGGCCGGACCACGACCGTGGGCGCCGCCGGAGCTGCGGTACGGGGCGCCGGAGCGGATGGGACCGCACGGGCCGATCCGACCGCTGGAGAGAGAGCGCGCACAGGCACTGGTGGAGCAGCTGGCGCAGGCAGAGCCGGAGGCGGTGGCGGTGGTGCTGCTGCACTCCTATGCGCACCCCGAGCACGAGATCGAGATCGGGAGAATGCTCGCCGAGCGACTGCCGGACACGCACGTGTCGCTGTCGCACGAGCTGGTGGGAACGTACCGCGAGTACGAGCGGGCGGCTACTACCGAGGTGGACGCGGCGCTGTCGCCCAAGGTGGGCAGGTATCTGCGCAGCCTGTCGGCAAAGGCCCGCGCCATGAAGATGCCGGAGCCCGAGGTGATGCAGTCATCCGGCGGAACGATCGACTGCGCGCGGGCGGCAAGGCACGCGGCGCTGACGGTGCTGTCCGGACCCGCGGGCGGGACAGGCGCGGCGCTGATGCTGGCAAATGCGGCCGGAACACCCAACGTGCTGTGCATCGACATGGGCGGGACGTCGTGCGACGTGTGCGCGATCGTGAACGGCGAGGTGGTCGAGACGGCGGAGCGCAAACTGGATGGGCGGCCGATCGCGCTGCCGGCGCTCGACATCCACACCGTGGGGGCGGGCGGAGGGTCGATCGCGTGGCGCGACGCGGGCGGGGCGCTGCGGGTGGGGCCGCGCTCGGCGGGCGCGGAGCCGGGACCCGCCTGCTACGGGAGGGGCGGCGAGCAGCCGACGGTGACCGACGCGAACCTGTTGCTGGGAAGACTGGCGCCCGAGACGCCGCTGGCGGGCGGGCTGAGGCTCGACCGCGAGGCGGCACAACGCGCGGTGAGAGCACTCGCACACGAACTCGACCTGACGACACGGGCATGCGCGGAGGGGATCGTGGCGGTGGCGGAGGCGGAGATGGCCCGGGCGCTGCGCCGGGTGACGGTCGAGCGCGGGATCGATCCGCGACGCTTCACGCTGATGGCGTTCGGCGGCGCGGGACCCCTGCACGCGGCCGCGCTTGCCCGGGAGCTGGGAATCCAGCACATCGTGTGCCCCCGCGCACAGCACGCCCGCCGCGACGCGGC
>Ga0209415_10019142_pt1 | contig 10746 bp, 14 predicted proteins | sample PeaSoiSIISIP2007_FD_187696 | JGI IMG/M metagenome (GOLD analysis project Ga0209415, IMG submission 187696) | Peat soil microbial communities from Weissenstadt, Germany - SII-SIP-2007 (SPAdes) (version 2) | ecosystem: Environmental > Terrestrial > Soil > Wetlands > Peat | place: Germany... | reverse complement strand
CGAAGCCGTAGCCGTCGCCGTCGCCGTCGCCGTCGCCGTAGCCGTCGCCGGAGCCGTCGCCGTAGCCGTCGCCGGAGCCGTCGCCGTAGCCGTCGCCGGAGCCGCCGCCGTAGCCGTCGCCGGAGCCGGAGCCGTAGCCGGAGCCGGAGCCGGAGCCGTCGCCGTCGCCGCCGCCGTAGCCGGAGCCGTCGCCGTCGCCGCCGCCGTCGCGGGAGCCGTAGCCGGAGCCGTCGCCGTCGACGCTCACTTGGCCACCGGCATTGCATACAGATTCGCCCGAGCCTCTTCGGTGAGCGGGCAGACCTGGACGATCTGCCCGTACACCGTGACGTCCTGCGGTCCCGTCAGACGCGAGACCGGGTTGCAGCCGATCCGCGCGATCGTGTCTACCGACAGTGCGCCGCTCCACGAGTAGATACGTCGCGCCGCACGCAACTCGACGCGTTCGGCGCTTGGCTCGCCCACCAGCTCGCCCACGAAAACCCCCGCGAGGTGGGAGCGGACGAGGACGTGTTTCGCGGACTTCGCCTTCTTGGTCGTCATGGTCGTCATGGTAAATCTCCTTGGTGGAGAGGAATATACGGCCTGAATCGTGAGCGTCAACAGAAAAAAACACGTTGACGGTTGATTGTGTGGGCCTTACAGTCCGGGGCATGGCCAAACGACACGTGCGACAGGACGGCGAGCGCACCGTCTCAATCCCCCTCAAGCTCCACGCGCGGCTCGTCTCGATTCGCGCAGGTCTGCACCCCACGCCAAGCCTCAAATCTCTGATCCAGGACCTGCTAGAGGTCGCCGCGACTCGAATGGAGAAGGGGACGTGAGCGCCACGACACCGCTCGCAGAGCGTCACCCGGGCAATCCGAACGCGGTTCTTGTGCGGTCCTGGCACTGCCTCGACCGCGCGGAGGAGGCGGCGTTATCCGCGCAGTGCCTACGCCACGACGGTCTATTAGCTCGCGCGCATGAGATGAGGCATGGTTCGATCTGGACGTGGGTGCAGTCGTGAGCCAGGGCGACGGCACGCACCTCGCGACAGGCTCGATCCAGGCCGAGCTACTGCGACTCCGTGCGCGGTGCGCGGCGCTCTCTAAGGAGCTGGACCACGCGCACCTGGAGAGCGCCTCGCTCCAAGCCGAGCTTGACGGCGCGCGCGCGCTCAACCGACGGCTTGTCGGCCTGCTCCGCGACCTCGCCGCGCCGCTAGCCCGCGCGGTCGCGTGGCTGGACGGTGTGCCATGGGGGCAGTGACCGGAATCTCTTGGTGTCATCACACGCTGAATCCGTGGATCGGATGCGCCCGCGTCAGCCCGGCGTGTGAGAACTGCTACGCCGAGACCCTGAACAATCGGCACGGCTGGGCGGACTGGGGCGTTCACGGGACGCGACATCTGACGAGTCTCGCGAACATGCGGCTGCCGCTTCGGTGGAACAAGATGGCGAGTGAGGCCGGCGAACGTCGTCGCGTCTTCTGCGCCTCGCTCGCGGACATCTTCGAGAATCGCGACGAGTTGAAGCCACGCCGCGCGGAGGTCTACGACCTCACCCTCGCGACACCGGACCTCGACTACCTGCTTCTCACCAAACGCATCGACCACGCGGATCGGCTCTGGTCGATCGCCGCGGACAGCCGTGACGTCGTGTGGCGCTCGAATCACTGGCTCGGCACCACCGTCGAGGACCGCAAGTTCGGCTTTCCGCGCATCGACGTCCTGCGCAACATCCCGGCGCAGACGCGGTTCCTGTCGTGCGAGCCGCTCCTCGAAGACCTCGGCGATCTCGACCTCACCGGCATTCACTGGGTCATCGTCGGCGGTGAGAGCGGGGGCAACCCTCGGCCCTTCAATCTCGCGTGGGCGCGCCGGCTTCGCGACCAGTGTGCCGAGAAGGGTGTGGCGTATTTCGCAAAACAGCTCGGCGCGAACCCGGTGGACGGGGCAACGAAGTGGCGGCTGGACTTCGACAAGAAGCACGGCGCGGACCTGCGCGACTTCACCAACGAACTGCGCGTACGTGAGTTTCCAACGACGAAGAGCCAGGCAACCCGATGAAGCACGACATTCAGATTGCGGTCGAGAAGTTCAGCGGCATCGTCGAGCCGGTCACGTTGCGAGTCGAGGCAGAACATGATCATCGAAATCAAGCATCGGTGGACTGGCGCGGTTCTTTGGAGCGGCGAGGCCGAGGTGGGGTCGTGAGCGGCCTCAACTACGCGCGCGCCTCCAGGCGCCGGGGGTGGCGGCTTCGCGGCAAGGCGAAGGCGGCGCGGTCGGGCATGTCGTGGCTCGACCAGCTCCGAGCGAGTTCGTTTGGTCAAGCCATCCTGGACGCCTGCGATCGCCAGGAGGACGCTCCGAGGTCGATGTTGGCGGAGGGTTGGTCGGGGCAGATTACGGGCGACGTGTGTCCCGTTCAGGTTGAAGGAACGGTCGACGGCTTCGCGTTCTACTTCCGCGCTCGCGACGGCATCACGTTCCGCGTGGCCGCGCCGGGCTCGACCGATGCGGTGATGCCGAACCTCGACGCGGGTGGCTATGACATCGAGCTGCCCGAGGAGACCGACGACTACGGCGGATGGATCGCCCACTCCGAAGCGTGGCGGCTCGTCGCGGAGGGCGTTCGGCGGTGGCGCGAGTGGCGGTCGCTCGGCTCGCCCAGCCTATTGCCGGAGGCCCCATGATCAGCCTCTCCCTCGCGACCCCGCCCCGCCTCCGCTGGTGGCGCTGGCATAGCCCCACCCTCCGCGGGCTCACCGCGCAGCTTGGCCCGGTCCTCGTGCGGATGGCGTGGGGGGCGAATTGAGCGCCGCCTGCGTCTGGTTCGATGACGACCTGGACGACAACGCGATGACCGACGCGGCCATGACCGAGGCGCGGGAGGCCGACCTCGCCGAAGCCGTCACCCTCCTGCGGAGTCTCGCCCGTCGCGACACCTGCCCCTCCTGCGGCGCCCGTGACGGCGAGGCGTGCCCCACGGATTGCGAGCTCACCGCCTTCCTCGCCCGCTTCCCCGCCGGAGTCGGCTCGTGACGGCCGGCTCGCGCGGGGCGGATGACGGACGGGTTCAGGGGGCGCATCCGGACATCGCCGAGGTCCTCGCGGGCACGCGGCGGTGGGCGATCGCCGAGGGCAACTGCCTCGGCGTCATGGCAGCGATGCCCGCGAAGAGTGTCGACCACGTCATCACCGACCCGCCGTACGAGGTCGAGGCGCACACGAAGGAGCGGCGCACGTTGAAGGACGCGACCCAGAAGCGAGGCGCCGTGAACCTCGGCGAGGTGCGCCGGATCGACGGGACCCTCTCGTTCGACGCGATCGACATGAACACTCGCGAGGCCGCGGCCGACGAGTTCTTTCGTCTCTCCCGCCGATGGTCCGTCGTCTTCTGCCAGATCGAAGCCATCGCGGTCTGGCGCGGCGCGCTCGTGTCGGCCGGCCTCGAATGGATCCGCGGCGGCATCTGGCGGAAGCCGGACGGGATGCCGCAGTTCACGGGTGACCGACCGGGGCAGGGATTCGAGTCGATCGCCATCGCACACCCCGCGGGCCGGAAGCGCTGGAACGGCGGCGGTCGCCACGCCGTGTGGACGGTGCCGCTGGACCACTCCCATGGAGGCGGCGGCAAGAGCGGGCACCCGACGATGAAGCCGATCGCGCTCATGCTCGCCTTGATTGCCGACTTCACCGACCCGGACGACATCGTACTTGACCCGTTCTGTGGCAGCGCCTCGACCGGCGTAGCTGCGCTTCGGATGGGGCGTCGTTTCATCGGTTGCGAGTTGAAGCCGGAGTACGCGGCGCTGTCTCGCGAGCGGCTCACGGCCGAGGGCGCCGGCCACACCGTTGCCGACGAACGCGCGGGGCAAACCTCCCTCTTTGGAAAGACCGGCACCCCATGACCCTCGACTTCCCCTCCATCCTCGCCATCGCCGTGCTGCGTACGGGCTCGCGCGGTGCTGGCCGTGAGCGAACCAGACGGCTCAATGCGCGAGCCTCGCCCATCCGACTGGGGACCCGTCTGGCTAGCGGCTACCGCGTGCCTATACGCGGCAATCTCACTGGGCCAGTGCGACACGCGTGGTAGCGAAGGGTGCGGCGACCTCTCGCGGCGGATCGAACGCCATCCGCCACAGGTCCGCCCGCTCGATCCGGTGCGCGATCATCGCGGCACACGTCGTCCTCGTCCCGCGGATCACGACGACGTCAGCCGCGCGCCTGCACCCGACATAGCCGAGCAGACCCTGCGTCCGCATCCGTCGGAGCGCCTCACGCGCGCCGTACGAGGTCGCCGGTGGCATCACCTGCCAGGCCCCGCGCTCGCCCGCAGCGCCGACCGCGTCGCGCCGGAACCCGCTCTCGAGCGCGGCGATCCCCATGAGTCGAAGGCACGCCTGCGCGTCGCAATCGGTAGCCGCGACCTCCTCGGCGTCGGCGCGCATGTCGCGCTCCTGCTGCCCGTGGATCGTCGGCCAGTTCGCGAGGACGAAGGCGATCAGGTAGGCGGCCATGGCGCCGGGTTCTAGCATGCGACCGCCCGCCGATCTATCGCATCGCCCGCCGCATCATCGTCAAGGCCAGCTCCGTCGAGCACTGTAGACAGGTAGGCACCCGCCCGAACGCCACCACGGCCGGCCTCGACACGCACGCCGCGCAGAGACCGCCCTCGCTCGAGAGCCCGGCGCGCATCGCCTCCAGGTAGGTCGCGGGGGCCCACGGGTTGTCAACGTAGGGCGCGTCCTCGGGCGGCGCGGGCCACGGTGGCGGGTTGGGTACCGCGGGCACGCTCGGCACTCGGTACGGGTGTGCGTCGTAGCCGAGGGAGGAGGGCGTGGAAACGTCGTGCGTTGTGAGCGCAGGTAGCGTCGCAAGGATTGCGCGTTGCCTCTCCCATGCCCACTGGATCGCGACGTTATCTTCGTTCATGTGGGCGGCGGCGCGCCAGGGCAGCCCCGCCCAGTAATCGAGCAGCGCACGCGCGACATCCGGAGGCATCAGATACGCGGGGCCCGAGAGCCAGTAGCACCGCGCCCACCTAGCGCCTCCCGCAGCAGCTGCGACGGCAGCAGGCGCCTGCACGTGGAGTGAGACTAGCTCGCCGGGCGCAACACTTGCGACCTGCGCACAAGCGCGCGCGAAGCCATCGCACACGAGGATGTCGTCGTTGAGCACAGCGACCGACTCGTCCTGCTGGGCGACCCACTCCCACACGCGGCGGGCCCACACTACGGCGGGCTCTCTAACGTGCGACGCGAAGACCGTAGCGGAGAGGCCGAGCTGTCCCAGTAGCCGCGCAAGCGTCGCCGCCCGACCCGGCATCCACTCCGCGTGAGCGATCGCTACGCGCACGGTGGCTCCCGCCAGTTGTGGTCGCCCGTATGCTCTAGCAGCCTGAGCAGTGCGCGACCGTTGGGGTGGACGATGCGCGGATCGCCGAAGCTCACCACGCACGTCGTAAAAAACGTCGGCCCCGTGCGCGCAGGGATCTCGCGCTGCGCACGCACGCGGGGATCGCGGAGGTTATAGATGACGTACCGGAGGAACTCGCTCCCGGCCGCGAACCCAAAATCGGAGTTCGTCGTGTTGCACCAAGGCTCCCCGCTCACCTGGACGAAAGGGCGGCACATGTCTGAATGGAGCGAGCCAGGACCGTGGCTGATGTGGTCGACGTCAAGGTAAATCCCACCGTAGCGGTGGACGAGCTCATAGCGGAGGATGTCCGCTTTCGCGCCGAGGTTCGTTTCGGCGTCGTAGAGGTCTTGGTTCTGCAGTTCGAAGGGCGGCGCGGACCAGGTGACGCACGAGTGGCTCGGGTTGTCCTCCGCGATCTGCGCGATCGTCGCGCGGTACTTCGCCGGCAGCGCCGAACCGATCCAGACGAAATGCACCATCGGCGGCACTGCGACGCACGACTCGGGCGCGAAGCAGGACGGCGCGAACCGGAACGGTAGGCACCCGCGCGCTAGATCGACGGGTACGCCGTCGCCCGAGCCGGTGGGGATGATCATGCCTGCACGACCCACCACACCGTCTCTCGGGTATGCACATCCAAGGGCGAGTAGTGACGATCAACGGCCCACTTCACGCCAAGCCATGGCCAGTCATGGCCCGCGATGAGGCCGCCGCGCTTGACCAACGGCGCGAAGGCGGTGATGTCCATGTCGACGCTGCGACGGTCGTGCGCGCCGTCGATGAAGAGCACGTCGACCGGCGATAGCACGCCAACCGTTGCGGCCGTCCCGCGGAGCACTCGGGTCCGTCTAAGCACGTCGGGCGCGTGCTGGAGCATCGTGCGCAGAAAGGCCAGGAAGAGGCCGCCCCGTTCCTGCACATAGCCGGTGTATTGGCCCAAGCCGCGCCATCCCGGCGGCTCATCACCGACCGGCTCGCTCGGCTCGTCCTCCCACGGGTCTACGGTGATTAGCGCAATGTCCGGCCGGAGCGTGCCCATGTGCGCGAGCGACGCGCCGAGAAACGTCCCAATCTCGAGGTACGTACCGCACTGCGGAATGTGCGGAGACGCCACCTCCTCTAGCCACGGGTAGATGTCTGCGGCCCAGCCTGGAATGCTAGCGTTGTGTGCGATCATGTGTGGCTCACGTGCAGCACGACCTTGTGCGCGTTGTGGATCTTTGGAAAGCGGTAAACGATGTCGCCGTGCAGCTTGAACGGTTCGGCGCGTAGATCCAGCGCGCGATACTGGCCGACCGCGATGTCCTCGGCCGTCCCGTCGGCGTGGTCGTAGACGTAGAGCACGTCGCGACACGGGCTAAGGTTGTCGGCCAGTCTGATCACGTCCGCGTTGGGCAAGTGGATGGCGACGTCCTTGACGATCGCGAGGTCGTAGCGGTCCGCCATGTGCCGTCTCAGGTCCACACACTGGAACCGTCGCAGCGCAGAGCCGTGCTCGAGACGCAACCGATCCACGAGCGGCTGCACCAGCTCAGTCCCGACGTACTCGCGCTCGCCCCAGTTGACGAGGCTGGAAAACTGCCAATCTCCGCAACCGACGTCGAGCACGGAGCGCACGCCGCGTTCGCCCATGAACCGCTCGAGGAACGCCCGATAGGCCGACGTGTAGCCGACCCCGGAGCCATCGCCTGAGCCGGTGCCGCCCGCCGCGTACCACGAATCGAACGCGCTCACGGCAGTCGCTCCAGTCGCGTGTATGGCTGCCTCGCGCGCACCCACGCAACGGCCTCGAGCTCAGCCAGGCGCTGCGGCGCGCTCGCACCCCACTCCCACGAGGCCGCGAGATCGTAGACGTAGTGGACGTACGGATCGAACACGGCACGCTCGCCCGCCATCTCGAGCATCGGGATCACCATGGCGACGTCCGTGGCAAGTTCGAGCCATGCGCCATCGCGCTGTAGATCCTTGGCTCCGATCGCGCGGAACAGCCCCGCCCGAAACGTCACCAGATGCGTCGAGCTCCACGCCGCGCGCCGCGGGGCTCCGAGGACCGGCGCTGCGAACCCGGGCCGCCCATCCGCGTAGCGAAACGAGCCGTAAGTCAGCCACGCACCGCCGCGGTGCAGCCTGATCACGTCGGCGAGCGCGTCGACGTGCGCGAGCCAGTCGTCGCCGTCGACCATCGCTACGATCGCGTCTGACGGGAGGAGCGAGCAACACTCGCTCACGTGGGCGAGCTTGGGCGCACCACCGGCGTAGCACGCGTGCGAGAGCTCGACGCCTCGCTGGGCCCCAACGGTATCCAGGCAGCGTCCGCCCACCGCGACCGCCGCCGTGCTGATCACCGTGATCACTCAAGCACCTTGGGGACGACCCCGTTGGGGACGACCCCGAGCGCGAGGAGCATAGCGTCGATCCGCACACCAGCCCGGCCGCGCACAGGCCAGCCGAGGAGGCGCCGCATCACGGATTTGAGGTCCGTCCCGGAGCGATCCGCAATCTCCCGAGCCCGCGCCTCAGTCACCATGCGCGAGGAGTAGCGCACGGGCGCCGTGGCGTCAAGCGCACCGCACCACCCGACGCACCACCCGACGCACCACCCGACGCTCGGCACCCCGTCAAGCGCCCCTCACGCCCCTCACGCCCTCACGCCCCACGCCCTCAGGCCGACGCACCGCGTCACACGCCCCCGCACCACCCGACGCACCGCGTCACAAGACCCGCACCACGACCCGCACCACCCGCCCCAACCCGACGCACAGCCTGGCACACCGCACCCCCTGCTGCCCACGCCCACCCCACGCCCTCCAGACGCCCACAGGACAGCCCCGACACGCACCCCACGCCCGACCACCCACCCACCCACCGCCAGCCCCGCTCACACGAACCTCGCGCAAGCAACAGCATCCCTCCCTACCGAGCCCACCAGCGCGGCCACACGCACACATGAACGTGTGATATGTAGTCGTTTTGCACACACTGAACGTCGGGGTGGGACGGATACCCACTCGCACTTTTGTAAAAAGTACACTCGTAGCGGATATAGCGGTTGAGCTGCCCAACCTTGCCCAACCTCCCTCTCCGAGGTTGGGCAGACATAAACCCAGGGTAATATTCGGTTTTTCTCTAGGTGACCAACCTGCCCAACCGCGATCGAGAGTATATCCATGGGCAGCCGCGGCTGCGGGGGACTCCAAAGTCGTTTTGAGGTTGGGCAGGTTGGGCAGCTCAAGCGTAACGGGTGGCTCCGCGGGCTCCTGCCGGCCGCGGCGCACGGGCGCCCAAGCGCGGGGCTCGCCCTTCGGGCTGCCAGGCTCGCGGGCGTCCCGCTCGAAGACGTGCTCAGCGGGGCGTGGCCCCTACGACGGCCGGCCGCTACTGCGCGGCGACGTCGGCGACGTCGGCGACGGGACGTCGATAGGTCCAGCCTCGCAGTCCGTCCACACTGCGCCGCTCCCGCACGAGCCCGCAGGCAAGTAGGATCGAGCTGATCCGCATGACATCGGCCCGGGCCATGTCGCTTGGGCGCATCCGCACCGCGTGCTCGAGTACCTCTGCAGCGCTTACTCCGACCTCGAGTCGTGCGAGCTCCGGGTGGCCGTCCTCGCCGGTGACGAGGGGGCGCTCGAGCCAGCGGAGGACGATCGACTCCCACGGGTCAACCTGCAGCCGGTCCGCCTGCTGCGCCTCGGCGAGCTGACGTAGGCCCGGCGTGTCGATGTGCCAGCGTTCGCCGGCGACGAAGCGGGCGAACGCTTCCGCCCACAGTTGATCGCGGTCACGGCGCAGCGCGTCAAGTGAGACCCGCCCCACCCGCACCGGCCAGAAGCGACGGCCGCCCGTCGGGTCCACGAGGTACTCGAGCTCGTTCGTGGTCCCGCAGAAAACGTTCTGTCGACGGAAATCGCGAGTGCGGCGCGCGTAGGGCGGGCGGTAGTGGTCGCGCGTCTGTGAGAGAAACGTCTTCCAACGAGTGACCTCTCCGCGTCGCAGAGAGTCGAGCTCGTCGAGCCCGTAGATCCACACCGAGCGGAGCGCGTCGCAAGAGTCCTTGTTGCCGACGTCGAGGCCCGAGTCCGCGTACCACTCCTCGACGGGGACGAGCGCACGGAGCGCCGATGTTTTGCCGATCCCCTGCGGGCCCTCCAGGATCAAGGCGCTATCGGCCTGACAGCCCGGCTCGATGACACGCGCGATCGCGCTGAGCAGCCAACGCGAACCAACGCCCTGCTCGTAGAGACCGTCGGACGTGCCCAGGTACGTCGAGAGCCAGCCATCGACGCGGGGGGTGCCGTCCCATGCGAGCCCACGCAGATACTCGCGCACCGGGTGCCGTCGTTCCGTGTCGCCGGCTACCGCAAGGCCGCGCTCAATCTCGGCCGTCGGCACGTCGAGGAACTCCGCGCGCGCCAGCCAAGTGGCCAGGCGACCCGTGTCGTTGTCGCTCCAGACGCCATCGCTCACGTCGGGCGGCGTGTCGATCTCGTTCCACCGGGGCGCGCGCGTTGTGATCAAGGATTCGCTGAACTCGTCGTAGGCGAGGACGCCCCTCCAGACGGGATGGTGGCGCAGGATCGTGACGACGTTGGCGGCGATCGCCTTCGTGTACTCGGCGTGGTCGCGGCCCCTCTCGGCGCGGAGCAGCAAGTGTCGCCAGCCCTCCTGCACCGGCAAGGTCTTGCCGTGCTCCGTCGGCATGTCGCCCACGTCCATGCAGGCATCGGGGCTCGACGGCTCGCCCTCCGTCTCGCTCAGCTCGTCATGCAGGTCGTCACGGGGTCGCATCAGGTCTCCCAAGAGGCGCAGCGCACGCGCGGCCGTCGGGCCCGGGCGCGCGGCGGAGGGTCGAGCGTGAGGATCAACGCGTCGTACAGCGTACCGCGTCTACGGCGCATCGCGTCTGACTCGAGGCCGGCTCGCTCGTCGACGAGGACTCGGCTGGCGAGCGCGAGAAGCACCCACGCGCGCACCGTGGCAGGGCCGATCAGCACGCGAGCACGCTCCGCACCACGTCCTCGACGCGGTCGACTCCGGCGCGCGCCAGCACGTAGAGTCCCCCCGCCTGCTCGACCGCGCGCTGCCAGGCGACCTGCGCGGATGACTGCGCCGCCATGGCCTTGCACTCGACGGCGACGAAGCGCCCTCGATAGAGCCCTACGAGGTCTGCGCTGCCGAGGCCGAGACCGTAGCGGGTGCGTCCGCCGGTCTTCCATGTCGCCACGCCCACATTGTTGCGCCAGAGCGTCACGCCCGCGGCTACGAGCGCGTCGTGCAGGGCGTGCTGGTAGTCCTGCTCGTCGCGGCGTCGCGGGGTCATCGGGTCTCCGGGGCGGACACC
>Ga0209415_10019141_pt1 | contig 10747 bp, 10 predicted proteins | sample PeaSoiSIISIP2007_FD_187696 | JGI IMG/M metagenome (GOLD analysis project Ga0209415, IMG submission 187696) | Peat soil microbial communities from Weissenstadt, Germany - SII-SIP-2007 (SPAdes) (version 2) | ecosystem: Environmental > Terrestrial > Soil > Wetlands > Peat | place: Germany... | reverse complement strand
GTCATCATGTCCCCGATGGGCGCCGCCGAAGCTCCGGCAAAGCTCATCGGATAGCCGCTATTGAGAAAGTAATTGGCCGCAAAATACTCGAACATATAGCAGAAACAGCCCTGCACCAGCAGCGAAATGATGACCGCGATCGGGACGTCTCGCTTAGCATTCTTGGCCTCGCCTCCCATCGAGGTCACCGACTCAAATCCCACAAGAATAAGGATGCCAATCGTGGCCTGCACAAACATCCAGCCAAAATTGTGCATACTGACCACCGACCGTGCCGTGGGATGGGAAACAAAAGCGCCGCTCGCATCCTTTTCCGGATAGCTGATGTGAAAGGGAACAGGCTTGCCCGCCGCATCCAATTTCGGCTGCGGCACGCCATTCGCGTCGCGCGTAATGACATCGGTAGCTTGCCCATTCACCATCTGGGACGTGGTCGCGAACTCGTACTTGTACGCGGCACTGGTTTGCGCGTCAAACTGAAAAGCCACACTGCCCGGCGGATGGTTCGCCCGGTAGCCAAGTGCAATCACCGCGAACACGATCAGAGCGCTGATCTGGATGACGTTGATGGCAATGTTTACGGCCGTCGAACCGGTGATGCCGCGGTGCGCGATATACGACACGCCAAACGAAAACGCAATGGCCACCGCCATCATGAACATCGGCCCGGGATTCGAGGCGCTCATAAAATTCGGCCAAATCGTTCCCACCAAATAACCGGAAATCACTCCGATGACGCCCACCATCACGCCGGGGTAGATCCAATAATAAAGATGCGAGCCCCACCCGACGACGAATTTGGCCAGCCGCGCATAGGGCCACGCCTTATCGTGATTAAGAAATGATTGCTCGGCAAAGTAGTACGAACTGCCCGTACCCGGATACAGCTTCGCCATTTCCGCGTAACAGATAGCGGTGGCAAGACACAACAAGGTGGCAAACACGATGCCCATCCACATGGATGGCGCAGTCGCGCCCGCAGCCGCTTGCCCGGCAAAGGTGAGCCACAAAAACGCTCCCGGTGCAATCAACGCCATGGCATTCATCGTCAAGCCGGTCAGGCCTAACGTCTTTTTCATCTTTACTGCATCTTCCGCCATTGTTTGCTCGCTTTCATCCTCATCGGTGTGCGCCGGGCACACAAAGACTCTCCAAACCTAAATCTGACCTTATCGACAGCAGCGGCTCAAGTCCAATCGGTATTTCTTCTGCTGCGCATGAGTCTTTCCGCTAAGAACAAAAACTTATAGGAGGGATAGAGCAAGGGATATAAACGCAACTTATTTTGTGTGCCTGCCCATTGGCGCAGTTTCTTCCTACTGCGGTACCCTGTTCAGTGCTCCCCCAAAAATACATACCGGCCAGCCCACAAGGAGATGCATGTCCACAGAACTGAGGAATTTTCTAACCATCCCCTACGACGAACTCGAACAGTTGAATCTGAAAGCCAAGGAACAGCGAACCAGCCGCCTTGCCCTCCACAAAATTCAAGAAGAACGCCTGAAATATCTCACCGATGAGAAGCGCATCAAGGCCCTGACCGTGCTCTTCAGCGATTTGGAAGGCCGTCTTCACATGCTGGACTACGACAAGAATTTCCTGTTGAAGAGCTGGGACAACCTGACCTTCGATGGATCTTCAATTCGCGGTTTCACCGCGCAGCGCGAAAGCGATTTGCGTCTCGGCATCGATTGGAGCGCCTTCTATTGGACTCCGGCCGACGTGTTCGGTCCCGGCAAAGTGCTGGTGTTTGGCAATGTCATCGACAAGGGTGGAGACCCCTACGCCGCCGATATTCGCGGCGTCCTGAAGACGTTTGCCGCTGACCTGAGCGCCCAGAAAGGCTACACTCTCAACGCCGCCAACGAAATCGAGGGCTTTATCTTCCAGGGAAAAGACGCCGAGCAGAAGCATTACCAGACCGGCAAGTTCGAATATGTGAATACCGGCGGATACTACCACTCGCTCCCCGGCGATCCCTTGCGCAACTTCATCGATACGACCGCCGAAGTGCAGCGTGCGATGGGTTTCCAGAACGAGAAGGATCACCCCGAGGTCGCGCCTTCGCAATTCGAAATCAACTACAGTTACGCCGAAGTGGTCGCTGCCGCCGACCAAATCCAACTGTACAAATTAATCTGCCGGCAGGTAGCGACGCACATGGGACTGACCGCTTCGTTCTTGCCGAAGCCGGTCGTCGGCGTGAATGGCAGCGGTATGCACACCAATGTTTCCGTCAGCAAGAATGGCAAGAACCTATTCTGGGATTCCAAAGGCGAAGAGAAGCTGAGCCAATTCGGATGGGATTTCCTGGACCGCATCCTGACCCATGGGAATGACATCTGCCTGATGCTGAATGCCAGCGTGAACGCCTATCGCCGGCTCGATCCGCACTACGAGGCGCCGAACCAGTTGAAGGCGTCGGCGGTCGATCGTGGTGCAATGGTTCGCATCCCCATCGGCAACGAAAAGAGCATGCGGCTGGAAGTGCGCGCCGTCAGTCCCGACGCCAATCCCTATATGGTGATGTATTCGATCTTCAAGACAGGCCTGGACGGAGAAATAGCGAAGATAAAAAACCTGCGCCAGGCGGAGCGCTATTTGCCAGACAATATCTATGACGCGATCGACAGTTTTCGCAAGGCGCACTGGACCTCGGAGATTCTCGGAGAAGATGTCAAAGGCCGCTATGCCGATCTGAAGCAAGCCTCGGCCGACCGCTGTCCGCGGCTGCTGGGCACTTTCGTCAAGACGCAGGAAGTCCAATATCACCACGACGTCTATAACCAGTTTTTGTGGAATCTGTTCTAGGATGCTCGAACCTTAGAATGCTCGATCGCTACTTCAAACTCGCGGAAAACCATACCACCGTTAAGCAAGAGCTGCTGGGCGGCCTCACGACATTCGTCACCATGGCCTACATCATCGTCGTGAACCCGCAGATCCTCGCGCAAGCGGGAATGCCGCCCGAAGGCGTCGTATTCGCCACCTGCATCTCGTCCGCCGCCGCCACGCTGGTGATGGGCCTCTACGCCAACTATCCCATCGCGATGGCGCCGGGAATGTCGCTGAACGCGTACTTCACCTATGCCGTCTGCCTCAACATGCACGTTCCGTGGCAGACGGCGCTGGCCGTGGTTTTCTTTTCCGGAGTGCTGTTCCTGATCCTGACCGTCTCCGGCGTGCGCGAACAGATTGTCAACGGCATGCCCGACTGCCTGAAGCACTCGACCGCCACGGGCATCGGAATGTTTATCGCCTTTGTCGGCTTGCGCAATGCCAAGCTCGTAGTCGCAAACCCAGCCACCTTCGTCGGTCTCGGCAATTTCTCCGACAGGGAAGTGCAAACCGCCTGTTTCGGCCTCGTCCTGACCCTCGTCCTCATGGCGCGGAAGATCAATGGCGGAATCTTGATCGGCATCTTCGGAACCACGCTGGTGGGAATGCTGCGCGGCATGTCTCGTTGGCCCTCCGCGTTCCTGTCTTTCCCCCATCCCTCCTCCACTTTCTTGAAATTGGATTTTCGCGGCGCCATCCATCTAGGCCTCCTCGAAATCCTGTTTGCATTCCTGTTCGTCGACCTTTTCGATAACGTCGGTACCCTGGTAGGCGTGTGCCAGCAAGGCGGATTCATCAAAGATGGAAAGATCCCCCGTGTAGGCAGAGCTCTGGTCTCCGATGCCGTAGGTACGGTGTTCGGCTCCTTGACCGGCACCTCCACCGTGACCAGCTACATCGAGAGCGTGGCCGGCGTAGCCGCCGGAGCCCGCACCGGCCTGAGCAACGTAGCCGTGGCCGCTCTGTTCCTGATTGCCACCTTCTGCTCGCCTCTCGCCACCGCGATTCCGGCCTACGCCACCGCGCCCGCATTGATCCTGGTAGGCGCGCTTATGACGCAATCCATCGCGCACGTCAAATGGAGCGAGTTCAGCGAAGCCTTTCCCGCCTTCATTACCATGCTAGCCACGCCCTTGACCTTCAGCATAGCCACCGGCATCAGCCTGGGCCTGATCTCCTACACCGTGGTGAAAATCGCGGCCGGCAAAGTACGCGAAATAACCGCCCTGATTTGGATTCTCACCGCGCTCTTCATTCTGCGGTATATCTACCTAGCCGTCGCTTAGTCCTCCGAACGCCCTCATCAACAGCATTGTCATCCTGAGCGAAGCGAAGGACCTATGCAGTTGACCGTTGCAATGCGCAAGTCTTCCGCTTCGATCGAGACGGATTACTTGAAGGGAATGTCCGTCTGCTTCGAACTCCAGCCAACGCTCGGTACGGCGCCCCAGAACATCCTTACCGACGGAATGTACTTAGTCATAGTGCCGGTCGGCGCAGTGCGGGCGAATACGTCAAAACGCCAGTTCAGCACATCCGCGACGTAGATGTTCTGATCTGGTCCCATGGCCATGAAGTGCGCCCACGCCATTTGGCCGGGCTTGTGTCCAGGTTCGCCGAACGCGCCCAGAATCTTGCCATTCTGATCCAGTTCAACGATCCGGTCGTATCCTCCGTCCGTCATCCAAACGTGCTGATCCGGCGTAATCAGCAAGCCATAGGGGTAGCCGATACCCGTCCATTGCTGCAGGAAGTTGCCGTCTGCATCAAAAATTTGTATGCGCTGATTTTCACGGTCGCCAACATACACGCGTCCCTCTTTGTCCACGGCAACGCTATGCGGCAAGTTGAATTCACCAATGCCCGTCCCGTATTTTCCCCATGCCTTGAGGTAGTTTCCGTCGCGATCGAACTTCACGACGCGAGAATTGCCATAGCCATCCGCCACGTAAATGTCGCCATTCTTCGCGAAAGCCACGTCAGCCGGCTTGTTGAACAGCCAGTTCGCCTCTCCGCCGGTGTTGATTCGACCCAACACCAACAGCACATTTCCGGATCGATCCAACTTGAGCACGAGATGGCTGCCGTCGTCGGTCGTCCAGATGTTGTCGTCCGCGTCTATGCGCAAACCGTGCGGGTGCGAGAAGAGACCGTCGCCAATGCTCTGAACGAAGTTCCCCTTTTCGTCGTATTCGGCAAGCATCGGCTTCGTTCTTTGGAACAGAAATATGTGGCCTTTCGAATTCACCGCGACGGCAGAGGCTTCGCCTGCGGTCATTCCTTTTGGGAACTGGAAAAACTTCAGCACAACACGATACGGCAGTTCGGGAACGGCCTCGAATGGGGCGGTCTTCACTGATGCAGACTGCGCCCCGGACTGCAAGGGCAAGAATGCAATCCACGCGAACACCGCGAACACGATGGTCAGTGACTTTTTCATATTCCTCCAGCAGGAAATGGTTTGAAATACTGTATCGCAAGTTGCGTTTCCCGGCTGACCACACGCTGACGCAGTATGATCTGGTGTGGGGAAGTCGTGCCCCCTGACACACCTGAGAAAATAGAGACTAGCAAATGAAAAGGAAACTCCTGCTGGCTGGAACCGTCGTTCTGGTAGCGATGCTGGCGCAGTCGTTCGCCGCAGGCGCAGACACTAAAAGCTCAGATGATCAGAATTCATGGCAGCGCGACCTGCTCGCCTGGCGCACCAAGCGCGCAACCGGCCTCCAGGCTCCGGAAGGCTGGCTTTCCCTGATTGCCCTCGGCTGGCTGAAAGAAGGCGACAACAGTTTCGGTTCCGCTGAAGACAGCCGCGTTCAGATCGCGGGTAAGTGGCCAGCCCACATCGCGATCGTACGCCTCGAAAAAGGCACGTTGCGGTTACTGCCGCCAGCCGGCGGTTTCCCAAAGGACCTCCTGGTGGATGGCCAGCCCGCGAAAGAGCAAGCTCTCGTTTCCGACGATGCCGAGAAGCCCACGAAGTTGACAATCGGCACGCTCACCATCATCGCGATACATCGCGACGACCAATTCGCCCTGCGCGTCAAGGATCTCGACGCCCCCACCCGCACCGGCTTCCACGGCCTGAAGTGGTACGCGCCGAATGCGTCCTACCGCGTCCACGCGCGCTGGATTCCCTACAACCCTTCCAAGGTACTCGACATTCCGACCGTACTCGGCACCACCACCCACATGCCCGCCCCCGGCGCTGCCGAATTCACCCTCGACGGACAGGTCGTCCGCCTCGAGCCCGTGCTGGAAGATCCGAAATCGACCGATCTCTTCTTCATTCTCCGTGACGCCACCAGCAAAACCACGACCGACGGCGCCGGACGCTTTCTTTACACCGAACTTCCCGACCATGGAGTAAGTCAGCCTGGCGAACTCTGGCTCGACTTCAATCGCCTGTTCAACCCTCCGTGCGCCTTTACCGCCTACGCGACGTGCCCGTTGCCTCCGCCGCAGAATCGCCTAAGCGTACCGATTCCGGCCGGTGAGCAGCGTTACTGATTTGTTTGTGGAGCGACGGGCGTCCTCGCCCGTCCTTTCACGAAATTCGCAGCGACCGGCGGGGCCCCCCGCGCTCCACCGATAGTGATTGGAGGAAATCGTAGATAATATCTACGTAATGAATGCAACGTCGTTTTAATAGCTCTGGGAGTCTTGCATGAGATGGTTGCTGATTGTGCTCGCCGTAGCCGGTATCGTCGTGTCCTCACTCGCATTGCGCGAGCATTACCGCACCGACGCTTCGCCCTGCAGCATCAATGCACGCTGGGATTGCGGCGTAGTGAACCACAGTCCGTTCGCCATGCTCTTCGGGGTTCCCGTAGCTGTGATTGGCATAGCCGGATATCTGCTGCTCGCCGTGCTGGCTTTAGGAAAAGCCTACCCGTGGATGCTCCCGTTCACGACGGGGGCGTTCGCCTTTGCCGTCCACCTGGCCGACGTTGAATCCATGGTGCTGGGCGCCTGGTGCATCTACTGCGTCATATCGCTGGGCGTGATTACTCTGATGACGCTGCTGGTGATTGGCAAAGTCATCGTAAATTCGATGCAGCCGTCGCGCTAGGCCTTGTTCATTCCACGCCCAGCTTCCACGCGATCTGGCGCAGCATTCCGAGCCACACCTCGACGTCATTGGCACTCAACTCCATGCGCCGGAGCAGTCGCCGCGATCTTTCTTCCGCGGCCACCGTCCGCGGCTTCACGTACCCACTAGCGCGCAGAACTTCCAGCAACGCCTGCGTCAGCCGCTCCACCTCTCTCGCCGTGGGGCGAGTCTTTTCTTTTTTCCCGGGCAGAATCCTTGCTGATGTCTTCTTCTGTCCCCGCACCAGTTCGTAAAGGCAGACGGCCACCGCTTGCCCCAGGTTCATCGAACCATGTTCCTCGCGCGTGGGAATCCGTGTAACCCAATGGCAGTGGCTCATCTCCTGATTCGATAGTCCCACCCTCTCGGAGCCGAATAACAAAGCCACCGGTCCCGTCTTCAACTGCCGCTTGATCATCCGCGCGCCGTCCTCCAGCCGCAGTAGCCGATGCTGCAACTCGCGCCGCTGCCCCGCAGCCGTTGTACCCACCACCAGTTTGCAGTCCGCGACCGCTGCGCCCACACTTGCAAACTCCTCGGCCTTCGCCAGCAAATCCGCCGCGCCCACCGCCGACCGCGCTTCGCGAAAAGCCAGCTCATAGGGGTTCACCACCCGCAATCGTTCGATCCCAAAATTGCTCATGGCCCGAGCCGCTGCCCCGATATTCAGCGGATTCCGCGCTGCCACCAGCACCACCCGGAGATTGTCGAGATCCGTCACGAATGCAAGACCCTCATTTTACGGTGCTTTGCCCTCCCGGCAACGGCTGCGTCTTCCACGATTGCAGCGCATCCAATCAACAGTGCTAGGATAGTAGGTTCGCCCGGACGAGACCAAGCGTTTCGCTCCGCGGGGACTGGCAGTTTACCGAGAACTCTGGAGGATGAATGGCAAGCAACGCCACCGTCGAAGTCACCGACGCTAATTTTGATTCCGATGTATTGAAGTCCGATAAGCCCGTGCTGCTGGATTTTTGGGCCGCCTGGTGCGGTCCCTGCCGCGCCATTGCTCCCATCGTGGAGGAGTTGGCCGGCGAATATCAGGGCAAGATCAAGGTCGGCAAAATGGATGTAGACCGCAACGGCGCCACCCCCATGCGCTACAAAGTCACCGGCATTCCGACCCTGCTAGTCTTCAAAAATGGACAGGTAGTAGAGCAGTTAGTAGGCTACCGCTCCAAGGACGACATTCAGAAAGCCCTGGACCGCCACCTAGGATAGCCATCAGCTTTCAGCCGTCAGCTTTCGGTTTGATGTCCCCCCTAGGGGGTAATCTTCGCAGCGATGGGCATCAAATTCCCTTTGTGCGGCTTCTCCTGCCGTTTCATTGGTGCGAAGCTGCACTGAAGCGTGCCAGTGGCATCCGGTGCACTGGCACGCGACCAGCGGGCCATTCGTGGCTGGTCTAGCAATCAACTCACGTCTATTTTTCGTCATACCTAGTGGCGCAAGAGCGAATCCAGTTCTTTGCAGTTACTGAAAGCTGATGGCTGAGAGCTGACAGCAGCTCTTCAATATTTCCGCAGCACGCCAATCACGCGCCCCTGAATTTCGACCGACGCCGCGGGTACAATGATCGGCTTCATCGCCGCGTTTGAAGGCTGCAGACGGATATTCTCTCCCTCGCGAAAGAAGCGCTTCAGCGTAGCATCCGACGAATCGATCAGCGCCACCACAATATCCCCGTTGTGCGCGGTTTTAGATTTCTCGACGAGCACGTAGTCGCCGTCAAGAATAGCTTCGTCCTGCATCGACTCGCCGCGCACTTCGAGCACGAACACTTCCTTCGAGCGCACAAAATCCGCCAGCGAGATGGTCTCGTTATGTTCCACCGCCTCAATCGGACGCCCCGCCGCAATTCGTCCCACCAGCGGCAACACGACCGCCGTGTTCACCCCCATCGACTGCTTCAACTTTCCCTTGGGCGGCACCAGATCGATCGAGCGGCTGCGGTTATAATCCCGCGTCAGCAGGCTTTTCTTCTCCAGGTTGGTGACGTGCTTGTGCACCGTAGCCAGGGAATTCAGCCCCATGGCCACCCTGATTTCTTCATACGAAGGAGAGTAGCCGTGCTCCGCCACGAAGCGCGAAATGAAGTCATACAGCTCGCGTTGCCGCCGAGTAATTGCCATGCGCGCAGCATAGGCGAATGATTGGCGAATGTCAATATCCAGTGGGGAGCCGACGTATGACCCCTCAACGTGCCACCGGGTGCCCCACTCATCGCGCACTTTGCGATGAGTGGGTACTACGGACCTCAAACGTCAATCTTCCAGCCGAAGCAGCAACTTTCGGCTGCGCGCCTTCATCGCAGCAGTACCGTTTCGCGTGGCCTCGCGCAGAATCTCCATCACTCCCGGCCGAAGACTCTGATCATCCTGCGCCAACTCAGCCAGCCCTTGCAGCGCGAACGTCTTAACAATGGAGCTGCGGTCGTCCAGATATCCAATTAACAACGAAGTCGCGAGATTTCGTTGCTTCGTGTTGAGCTGTAGTCTCGGAACCATCGCGGCGAGATGCCACCGCAATTCCTGCTGTTCAGTTTCAACCATCAACCCGAGCAATTCTCCCTTGTACGGCTGAAGCAACTCGCGCCTGTTGCGCGTGACCTTCTCGGCCGCGTCCGCCGCCCGCATTCGTATCAGCGGATCAGTCGACCACAAACCTGCCATCAGCTCCGAAAAAAGTTTTGGATCTTTTGACACCATGGCCACTACTTCCTCCGAGCGGCCAATCATTCGTCGATCTCCTCCTTCGAGGAGATGAAGGATGTCTTTTCGGGGCATGGGAAAACCAACAGTACCACTACAGCTGTCAGCAAAATTCGAGAATACGCATGGATGCAACTCAGCCGTTTTTTCGCCTTGACCTCCACGTCCCCATAAGGTTAATCTCCCGAGCGAACTTCGCAACTCTGTCCTGTGCGAACGAGGTGCTTATGGCTTTTCTCGCTGCTCTTTGGCTCCCCATCGTGCTCTCTGCGGTCATTGTGTTTGTGGCCAGCTCCATCCTGCACATGGTCCTGAAATATCACCAGAGCGACTGCCACCGCATGGCCAACGAAGACCAAGCCCTCGCCGCTTTGCGCACTGCCGGAGTGAAGCCAGGCTACTACCATTTTCCTTACACGACGCACCAGGAAATGAAGTCGCCGGCCATCATGGAGAAGTTTAAGCAGGGGCCGGTTGGTTTCATGACCGTGCTCCCCAGCGGCCCACCGGCCATGGGGAAGTACCTCGGGTCGTGGCTTGCTTATTGTCTGATCATCGCCTTTTTCACTGCCTATCTCACCTTCCACACGGTTGCAACCGGAGCACACTATCTCATCGTGTTTCGCGTAGCGGGGACGGCGGCGTTCATGTCGTTCGGCCTCGGGCCACTTGCCAACAGCATCTGGAAAGGCCAGCCGTGGAGCATGACGATCAAAGAAGTCATCGACGGCCTCATCTACGGCCTGCTGACCGCCGGCACTTTCGGCTGGCTCTGGCCCCGCTAGGCTCCGAGAAGGAGACCCTAAGGAACCTCCTGCGAAAGGTGAGTCATGCGGCCGAGGACCACGCCACCGGTCAATAGCAGTATTGGTCAAGAGGAACAAGATGCTGTCCGCGATTACCAACCCATTTGGCGCATCCGCTCCAGGATGCGCGCGCTGTAATTATTCATGCGCTCGGGCCGTCGCTTCAAGGGAGCCGGCAGAATCGCGGCGAGCCGTGCCCCCTGTTCCCGGCCCATATTCCGGGCCGCAATTCCGTCGTAATAACGACTAGCCGACTCTGCACCATAAATACCAGGGCCCCATTCGACCACGTTGAGATA
>Ga0209415_10019140_pt1 | contig 10747 bp, 9 predicted proteins | sample PeaSoiSIISIP2007_FD_187696 | JGI IMG/M metagenome (GOLD analysis project Ga0209415, IMG submission 187696) | Peat soil microbial communities from Weissenstadt, Germany - SII-SIP-2007 (SPAdes) (version 2) | ecosystem: Environmental > Terrestrial > Soil > Wetlands > Peat | place: Germany... | reverse complement strand
CTTTTCTTCCCTGCCGCCGGCTCAGCGCCTGCGATCCCAGAAAAATCGCATCGTAAAGCGCCGTCGCCGAGCCATTGTGCACCCGGTCGATGCCGGCATCGATCCTTTTCAAGTCGGAGGTGAACGGCACCATTTGACTCACTTCTTCGCTGAACTTGTACACTGCGAGTCCGTCCTCCGGCCGCACAATCGCGTGCGCGAACCTGCGCGCTGAGATCAGTTCCAATGGCAGATCTTTTCTCGTGCTCAGGCTCGTATCGACCGAGAGCACAATCGACAGCGGCAGCGCCGATTCCCGGCTGAAGATCGCTATCTTTTGCTCTTTGCCGTCTTCCTTTAGCAGAAAATTCTCTTTCTGCAGATTCGCCACCGGAGCTCCGCGCGCATCCGTCACCGTCACGAATACGTTAACCAGCTTCACGTCGACCTTGATGGTGGTTTCCGGCTCCTCCGCCAGCAACCGGGCGGTGGCCAGAATGATTGAGAGGAATATGAATAAAACCCGTTGGGCGCACTTCATATGAGCTTCAGTCATTTGGATGCCGGCTGCTCGCCCGCCGTGCCTCCCGGCGATCGGATTTCTTCGGGAAACGGCTCCCCGTCGGCCCACACCGCTCCATCTTCAAAGTATTCTTTCTTCCAGATCGGCACCGTCTTCTTCAGCGTGTCAATGATCCACCGGCAGGCCTCAAACGCCGCGCCCCGGTGCGCCGCAGCCACTACGATCAGCACGCTCGTCTCGCCAATCTCCAGCCGCCCCAACCGGTGAACGATCGACGCTCCCCGCACCCCGAAGCGTCTCCGCGCTTCCGCCGACAGCGATTCCATCTGCTTCAGCGCCATCGCCTCATACGCTTCATACTCAAGATACAGTGTTCGCCGTCCGCGGGTGTTGTCCCGTACCACCCCGTTGAAAATCACCGCCGCGCCGTCCGCCGGCCGCTTCAAGCGCCCAACCACGGCCTCGGTATCAATCCGCTCGCGGACAATCTGAACTTCACCCCGAACTTCACCGCCGCTCTCCGCCAACCCGCCACTCACCGGCGGTAACAGCCCGACTTCATCGCCGTCGTGCAGCACGCAGTCCGCTGCTGAATACTCGCGATTCACCGAAATCGCCAGTGACGGCTCCATCTCTCCAAATCGCGGAGCCTCTCGCGCATAATGAAGGAGTACTTCCCGCACCCGCGCCCCTTCGGGCAGATCGACGGTCTCCGAGGACCGCCCGACCAGGTCCCTTAATACTCCAAAAAAAAGCACGCTAATCTTCATCTGGTTACTGGAAACGGGGGTGTTGCGTCTCCAGTGTAGCGCGCCTGCTTCCCAAAGGACCTGTCCCTCCGTGCCGTCGCCGGTATCGCTGTCCCGTTCGTTCAATTACCTCCGTAATCGTGCATCGGGTCACTTTCGCGCTTAATCTTGTTACCAATACTCCCGTACCGAGAGGAGCCGGTTATCGCCAACGTCGCTCAAATCGATGCTGACCGCAGCGCGTCTGCCCGGTCTTTCCTCCACAGCCTCAACATTCTGATCAAGTACACCCGGCTGTACGGAGTGAACCACAAGCGCACGGAAGGCCAGTTCCAGACCGCCTGGAACGAACTCCAACAAGCGCTGCCCAAGAGCGGTGATACTGGTTTTCTGCTCGGCGTCTCCGACAACAAGCTTCTTCTCGACGGCATCCCGCTCGAAACCGGCCAGGCCGAGCGCAGCTTCGCACAGCTGTTGACCGCCGCCGGGCTCTCCAGCATCCTGTTCTCGAACAAGGTCACGCTCGAAGACTTTACCCGCTTGGTCCGCGCCTTCTCTATGGGTGGTTCCAAAGCGCAGGATTTCGCCAAGCAGCTCAAGGAAACGATCGGCGATAACAAGAATTCTTCTATCCGCATCAATGAAGTGAAGTTTGTCGCCGCCGATCCCGCCACCGGCGAGATTTCCATGGCCGCTCAACTCGCCGCTCAGGCCCTCGGTCCCGAAGCCAAGGCGTGGCTCAACGATCCACAAAAGCTTCTGCAGTTAATCGCCGCCGCCCAGGGAGCAAGCAGCGGCGGTTCCGGCACCCCTGGCGGGGCCCCTCTGGGCAGTGTTCCCACCGTTCCTATTCCCAGTGGCTCGGCTTCCGGTGGATCCGCGGGCGGATCGGGCTCGGGCGGAACGTCGTCCGGAAAATGGACCGGCGGCGTCGTTCCCTTGCAGGAAGAGGAAGTCATCGAGACAATCCGCCTGCTCACCCATTTTGGCCAGAAGATGCAGGAGCCCGACGCTTCTCCGGAAAAACTCCAGGTCGAACTCACCAAGGCTCCCGAAGGCGCCAAGGTCAATCTCGCCCAGTTGCTCGAAAGTTTGGCCAAGCAGACTTCTCAGGACGACGACGACGAAAACAAAGACACTCCGCTCCTGATGAAGGCCGCCGAGAGCATGGCCATCAAGTTCGCTCTTGACCGCTACCAGCGCGGCGACGTCAAGGTTAACGCCGTCCACGACATGATGGAGCACATGAGCCGGCAGATGGACACGCTCCGCCAGATTCTGCGTGTTCAGGAAGAGAAATTATCCAAAGCCGGCATCCTGGTCGATTCCCATGCCGACATTCTCGACCGCATGTTCTGGGCTGAGATTCCCGAGGCGGGCAAGAAAAGCGTTCTGCTCTCGAGCGAAGCCGCCTGCGTGCCGCCCCGCAATATTCGCCAGTTCCTCGATATCCTCTTTGAGCGCGGCGACAACGAGCTTGCGTCCAAAATTCTCGCCAATTACTGCAATGGGCTGGACGCCAAAGATGCCGAGCCGCGCCGCAAGACGGCCATTGGCCTGGCCCAGATCGCCGACCTCTATGCCACCGCACCTGATGAGGTCATGCCCAATGCCCTCGCGCTGATCGGCGAGAAACTGGGTAAGGAAAGCGATTCCGAGATTCAGAGCCTGCTGAGCGCCGCCCTCGCGCGCTTCGGGCAGGAGGCGTGTTCCCGCAAAAAGTACAAAGCCGTCGCTGAACTCTGTTACTCGTTCGAAAGTGTAGCCCGGCAACGGCCTGCCTTGGTGCAGGATCTCCGCTCCCGCGTCGGCATCGAAAACCGTCTGCCCGAGATGATCGAAGAAGCCATCAATGCCGATCAGGTACCCGAGGATCTGGTCGGCGTACTGCAACAGCTCCCCAAGATTTCCGTCGAACACCTAGCCGACCGTTTCTTCCGCTCGCAGAAACGCATCGAATGCGACCGCATTGTCGAACTCGCCGGCGAACTCGGACAGCCCGGCATCGACGACCTGCGCGACATTCTCCGCACCGCCCAGCCCCGCCAGGCTGCCTCCACCGTCGGCCTCTTGAGCCGCCTTGCCGTTACCACCCTGATCGAATTGCTGCCTTCGCGCATGGGCGAATTCAATCGCTTCTATCAGGACATCATCGTTCGCCAGATTGCCTATGGCGCCGCGCCCGACCGTGGCCGCACCCTGCTCGAACTGCTCGAACTGCTCGACTCCCTCATCTTGCCCGAGGCCATTGACGAGATCGGCATGAGCCAGGACCGCAGCGCCAGTTCCAGCTTGATCGCGCTCGCCACGGCTGGTGAAGCTCACAACCGTCCTCCCTTTGTGCAATTGAAAGCCATCGAGTCGCTGGGCCGCTTGCGCGAAGTCGAGGCCGTTCCCACTCTGCGCACCATCCTCGACGACAAGAAACTGTTCGGCTACAATCAGCACCGCGAATTAAGAATCGCCGCCATTCAAGCGCTCTCCAAGATCGATCCCCGTTACGGCACCCAGGCGCTCGCCGAGAGCGGACTCGATGGCGCCGAACTCGCAGTCGCTCCACTCGATCCTGGCCCCGGATGTCCCTGGGTCCGCCAGCGTCGCTACGAACGCATCGTCCTGCCGCGCACGCTCTCCGCCACTCTTTCCAGTTCCTGGGGAAAGTCGAACATCATCATGCGCGAAATGAGCCTGGGCGGCGGCATGGGCACGCGCAGTGACAATCTCCGCGTCGGCTCCGAAGCCCACGTCGAAATATCCCTGGGCGTAAAGAAAATCCGTGGCGAGGTTCTTCTCCGCCGCGCTCGCGTCAATGAAATCGGCTTCGAGTTCGTCAGTATGGACCTCGACAGCCGCTATCGGCTCCGCCGCGTCCTGGTTGAAGCCCTGGAAAAGGCCCCCGACAATCGCTCCAATCAGTGGGACGGCGAACGCAAAGGCTAGAACAAGGTGTCAGGTCTCAGGTCTTAGGTCTCAGGAAACCAACTCAGGAAAATCATCGAAAGCGGGTACTGCTGACTCCGGCGCAAAAGAAAAAGCCCCTGCCAGTGGCAGAGGCTCCTTCACAACTCAAGCTCGACAAATTGCGGGTGGTTCTAGAGCGCCCTACACCACCTTCACGAAAATAATCACCAGCGCAAACAGCACCAGCGACTCGATAAACGCGAGGCCAAGAATCAAGGCCACCTGAATGCCCGCGCGGGCAGCCGGATTGCGTCCGAGTGCCTCGCACGCCGCTGACGCTGCTTTGCCCTGGCCCTGCGCCGCCAAACCGGATGCGATGGCGATCGCGAAACCAGAAGTAATCGCTACCCAGTTGGTTCCGCCGGCCCCGCCTGCGCCGGTTTGCGCAAACGCCGGGACCGCCAGAACCAGGAACACCATCATCACAAACAACATCATCACAACTCTTCGCATTTTGCTTCTCCTTTATGAATTGCCCCAGTGGGTGGTTGACGCCGTGCGAGTACGCCGGCGCCCTCACGCTAAAGGCGAGGTGTTAGGTCTCAGGTCTTAGGTCTCAGGAAAACCAAGTGCCCTTCCTGAGACCTGACACCTAGGACCTGAGACCTAGTGCTCGTGCGCCATCGCCTCACCCAGATACACGGCAGGAAGCAGCACGAAGATGTACGTCTGAATGAACGCCACGAAGATGTGCAAACCCTGAAAGATGACGGGAAGGCCCACCGGTATCAGCGAGAAAAATACCAGCGTCACCATTTCGCCGGCGAACATGTTCGCGAAAAGACGAACGCTGAGCGATAAGATGCGAGCCAAATGACTGAAGATCTCAATCGGAAAAATTATGATCGGCAGAAATATCCGCACAACCAGCGGCATTCCCTCTTGCGGTCCGATGAAATGCTTCAGGTATCCGATCGCCCCGTGCTCTCGTAAACCTGCATACTGGTAGTAGAACCAGGTCAACAGGGCGCAGCCCAGCGGCACGATCACCACCGCCGTCGGCGATTCCAGCCCCGGCACCAGCCCCAGCAGATTGCACGTCAAAATAAACAGTCCCAACACGGTAAGATAGGGAACAAATCTTGCCGAATGTTGACCGATGATCTCCTGGGCCATGTTCTCGATGAAACCGTGAATTCCCTCCATGGTGTGCTGCAGCGCCCCTGGACGCTCCACCGAAAGTTGCGAGCGCACGGCGATAAAAAATATCGTCAGCAGTATTACCACCAGCAGTTCCATTGCAAAGGCGTTCGTGATTGGAGTCGCCGGATACTTCGGATGAATGTGCAACTTCAGCAGCAGCGCCAGCACCTGCGGGCCGAACAAACGATTCAGGAGTGCGGTAAGAGCCAGTTGTTCCATGGTAAGACTTCAATATCTATTTAGAATTTGTCATCCCGAGCGAAGCGAGGGATCTGCAGTTTCTTCACGCAGTTCACAGACTTACACCCCGCGCCGGAAGGCCGCGTACCCTTCCCATGCCGCCTCGGCCATCAAAGCCGCCACCGGCACACACAAGCCCCACAAAAAGCCGTGAAACGCCAGCGAAGAACCTTTGAATATAGCATAGGCAGCGGCTCCCACCAACCCGTAGCGCACCAGGAAGCGCAGGATGATTCGCCCACCTTTTTCGCGGCTGGCGCGGTTGACGATGCGATCGGCAAGGCCTTCGACGCCGAGCGTCAGCGAGCGGAAGTTAGCATAGGAAACCGCTGCCCCAAAGGCAAACCCAATCGCTCCCGCCCAGCGGTAAAACCACCAAGCCGGTCCCAACCCCAGCGCACTAGCCACCAGCAGGTTGCGCAACACGCGAGGAATGATGCGCTCGTACATCGAGAAATCATCGATGGTCTGCTGATCAATCGCGCGCTGATCGGGACTCTCCGCCGCTGGACCGTCCGCGCTTCCGTCGAAATGCTCCGGCTCATTCATTTGCATCTTTTCTGAAAGCGCCCAGAGCCATGCGGATCATCTGCCAAAATCCCACCACCGCGCCGAACAACAGCCCTACCAGATAGAGCCACTTGGTATGCAGCCAGTAATCTGCCAGCTTGCCCAGGAAGAACCCCAGCAAAATCGCCGCCGGAATCATGAACCCTATCTCGGAATACCGCGCCAGCGAGACGAGAGGGTCCTTTTCGGAAGGCTTCGTCATGCGGGAATTGTAATCCAGTTGCGAACGGGACGTTCGGCGAAGCCGGCAGGTTGGGGACCTCAGGACCCCTCGGACCTGGGGTTTTTGGAATCAAAGACTTGTCTGCCACTCTACCGCCAAGTCTTTGAGGAATAATGACTTACAAGTAAAGTCTTTATAAATTAATAGCTTAGATGAAATTACCCGAAATCGAGGCGAAGAAGGGCCGAGAACCACGATGAGTGCTATCGGGATTTAGCGCCAATCAAGATGTAGAATTGGCCCTCAATGGGCTTCCGATTTGAGTTCGACCCAGTCAACAAAATCCTGCTGGTCAGATTTGAGGGACGGCACACGGATGAGTCCCTTGCGCAGGCAACACAGGCAGCTCGAAAACACTGGGCCGCGACCGATGCTCGCGCGGGTATCGCGGACTACTCATCCGTTACCGAATTTGCCGTGTCCGCTGAACTTGTGCGCAACCTGCCGCGACAGGAACCACCTATGCCGGACGTAACCAAGAATCCCCTCGTTCTCGTTATGCCGACCCCGGCTGGGTATGGTCTCGCTCGCATGTACCAGATTATGGGAGACCGCACCCTGCCGTCAGTGAACGTCGTCCGCACCATGGACGAGGCATTCGCAACCCTAGGCGTTCAGTCCCCTCGCTTCGAGCTTTTGGAGTAATCAGCCAAGGTCAGTTGCTTCTAACAGGCGATCGCACTCATCGACCCCTTCGAGTAGGCAGGGCTCAACCCTGGTTCCGAAATTTACAAGAAAGAATTCTTCTGAAGAGTTCGCAGCTATCGCACCATCGCCGCGATGTGGGGGGATTGCGCAATCCCCAGCGACCAGTTCACGCCGCGAATAAACGGCTCCGGATAAACCCCAATCACCAGCGTCATCAGCGCTGTCACGCCCACCGCGCAACGCATTCCCAGGCTGACGGGCAGCCGCTCGGTTTCCATCGGCGCGCGCATCAACATGGAGTTCGCAATCTTCAGGTAGTAATACAGTCCAAACAGCGAATAGAGCACGCCCAGCGACGCCAGCCAGTAATGCCCGCTTTCGATCAGGCTCAGGAAGATGTAGTACTTGCCCAGGAAGCCGGCGGCGGGCGGAATGCCGGCGAGGGAAAGCAGGAACAGCAGCATCAGCGTGGCTTCAACCGGCGAGCGCTGGTAGAGTCCGGCCATGTCGTCAAGTTCGTCGCCAATCACCTTGCGCTGCCGCAATGAGGTGATCACCGCGAACGCGCCCAGGTTCATGAACGTGTAGACGAGCAGGTAAATCAGGATTCCCTTCAAGCCGTCGTTATAGCCCGGGGTGCCGGGCTGCGAAGTCCCCATAGCCACAAACGCCAGCAGCATGTAGCCAACGTGTGCAATCGAGGAGTAAGCGAGCAGCCGCTTCGTGTTCGTCTGCGTGAGCGCGGCGAAGTTGGCGCCGGTCATGGTCGCGATCGAGACAAACACAATCACTGGCGTGTAAACCGAGCGTAGCGGCCACAACCCAGATACCAGAATGCGCAGCAGCAGCGCCCAAGCCGCCGCTTTCACCGCCACCGACATGAATCCGGTAATGCAGGTGGGTGCGCCTTCGTAGGCATCCGGCGCCCATTGATGAAAGGGGACGGCGGCAATCTTGAACAGCAATCCCACCATGGTCGTCAACAGCGCAATTACGATCACCGGATTGTGCGGATTCTGCGCTGACACCGCGCGAGCAATGACCACCAGATTCGTGCTTCCGGAAATTCCATAGAACAGCGAAAGACCGTAAGCAAAGATGCCCGAAGAAAACGCACCGAGCAATAGATACTTCAGGGCAGCTTCGTTCGAGCGCCGGTCGCGGCGCAAGAAACCAACCAGCACGTAGGTGGAAATCGCCATCAGTTCCAGCCCAATGAAGAGCAGTACGATGTCGAACCCGGCCGCCATGCACATCATGCCCACCACGGACATCAGCAGCAAAGCATAGTATTCGCCGTGGTGTTCGTCTTCCAGTTCGAGATAGTGCACCGACATCAGGATGGCAATCGCCGCTCCCGCCAGAAATAGATACCAGAAATAAATGGCGAAGCGATCCACCCGCAGCGAGTTGGAGAACCCGGACGCGCCCCCTGGCAGGTTCGACTGAATTTCCCACACACACAACGCAGCAAAGAGCACGCCGGCAAAAGCGCCGAGGGCGTTGACCCATTTCAATTCACGCGGCACCCACAGATCAATCAGCAGAATGCCGAGCGCAAAAATGGTGAGTTCCACCATCGGCAGCATCAACTGGTATTCGGCTGGAGAAAGGCCTCGCACTTAATTGCTCACTTTCGGAACGGTGGAGTTCGGTGCGGCTTTCGGTCGAACAGCTTTCGAAGCAACGCCTTTCGGTGCAGCGACAGCGGACGCCTGCGGAACCACCGCGGGTGCAGCCTGCGCATTTACCGGCGCGTTGGCATTGGACTCATGAATCGTCTGCACAATCTGATTGACTGGCTGTTCCAGGATTTGGAAAAACGGCTTGGGATAGAGGCCGATCCAGAACGCCATAATGATCAGCGGCACGAAGGTAAGAACTTCGCGCGGCGTCAGATCGTGCAACTTTTCGTTCTTGGGATTGGTGACCGTCCCGAAGAAGACGCGCTGATAGAGCCAGAGCAGGTAAGCCGCGGCCAGAATCACGCCCGGAGCTGCCCAAGCCGCCCAGCGCCAGTTCGCAGTGAATGCTCCCTGCAAGATCGTGAACTCGCCGACAAACCCATTCAGCAGCGGCAAGCCCATCGACGAGAGGAACATGATCATGGTGATGGTCGCGTAGACCGGCATCACGTTTGAGATGCCGCCATACTCCGCGATCTCGCGCGTGTGCCGCCGTTCATACAAAATGCCGACGATCAAGAAGAGGGCGCCGGTTGAGATACCGTGATTGATCTGCTGCAGCACCGAGCCAGACAAGCCCGTCGAATTCAGCACGAAGATTCCCAACGTGCAGAAGCCCAGATGGCTGACTGACGAGTACGCCACCAGCTTTTTCATGTCCTTCTGCATCAGCGAAACCAGCGCGCCATAGATGATGCCTACCAGCGAGATCCCGATCATCCAGCCTTGCACTTTAGGATGCGAGACCACCGCGGGAAAGAACGGCAGTGAGAACCGCACGAATCCGTACGTTCCCATCTTCAGCAAAACGCCCGCCAGAATGACGGAGCCCGCCGTAGGCGCTTCCACGTGCGCATCCGGCAGCCAGGTGTGGAACGGAAACATCGGGACCTTGATCGCAAATCCAATAAAGAAAGCAACGAACAGCCAGATCGCAATGTTGAACGGAATCAGCGGCGCCGTCTTGTAAAGTTCGGGAATGCTGAACGTGAAAACATTAGTAACTGTGTGGTGATGGAAGTACAGGAACAGGATGCCCAGCAGCATCAGCACCGAGCCCAGCAACGTGTACAGGAAGAACTTGATGGCCGCATAAAGTTTGCGCGGCCCGCCCCAGATGCCGATCAGCAGATACATCGGCACCAGCATCGCTTCCCAGAAAACAAAAAACAGGAAGAAGTCGAGCGCCATGAAGACGCCCAGCATGCCCGTCTGCAACACCAGGAACCAGACGTAATATTCCTTCACCCGAATCTCGATGGCGGTCCACGACGAGAGAATCGAAATCCATCCCAGCAGCGTGGTCAGCATGATCAGCAAGAACGAAATGCCGTCAATGCCCAGGTTGTAACCCGCGCCAATCGAGGGGATCCAGTTGTTGGCCGTGCCTTCCAGGAACTTGAAGTGCGAAGGGGTTACCTCGAAACGCTGCGCCCAGAACATCGGCACCAGCGGAATCGAAATCAGGAAACCGCCAAGGGCAAAGATGTTAGCAATCCAGCGGATCGCGTCCTTGTTCTCCTTGGGAACAAACAGGAGAACCAGCGCGCCCACCAGCGGCGTGAAGAGAATGATCGAAAGTATGTGACTCTGCATAAGAGCTCTTAGCTATTAGCTCTTGGCCTTTGGCTTCTAGCTAACCGCTAAGAGCCAACAGCTAAGAGCCGGCATTTCACTTCCACACGTAATACACGCCAAATCCAAGCAGTCCCGCGACCATGACCAGGGCGTACCACTGCACCAGTCCCCATTCGAACAGCCGCGCCGGATAGGAGATCATCCGCGCAAGAATCGCCGGACCGTTCACTCCCAGCCCGTCGATGATCCACTTGTCCCACCAGGTCGACAACGTGGCAACCGCGCGCGTGACCCAGCCAACATCGTTCACCACGCCGTCGATGATCTTGGCGTCGAACCATGACGACGCTTCGCCTGCGCCCATGACGCCCAGGCGAATCTTGCCAATCTTGCGGCGTCCGGTGAAAGCGTAGTCGTAGGCCTCGTCAACAAACCACTTGTTGTAGAG
>Ga0209415_10019139_pt1 | contig 10747 bp, 7 predicted proteins | sample PeaSoiSIISIP2007_FD_187696 | JGI IMG/M metagenome (GOLD analysis project Ga0209415, IMG submission 187696) | Peat soil microbial communities from Weissenstadt, Germany - SII-SIP-2007 (SPAdes) (version 2) | ecosystem: Environmental > Terrestrial > Soil > Wetlands > Peat | place: Germany... | reverse complement strand
CGATGAACATCGGCCACCGCATCAAATGGTACTTCGAGCTGTTCGGCATGCGCGGCGTCGTTTCGTTCTGTTTGTTCCGGCTCTGCGGCAGGCCAAGAGAAATCTCAGTAAGACCGGAGGGCCTCAAACACAGGGTTTTCGTGCGCCTCAGAACCTCCGACGAACTAGCCTATGCGTCTTGCTTGGTCGAGAAGGAATACGAATTCGAATTGCCCTTTGCCCCTCGCGTGATTCTCGATGCCGGCGCCAACATCGGTGCGACATCGATCTACTTCGCCAGTAAATACCCCCGGGCAAGAATCGTCGCGGTAGAAGCCGAGGCGTCGAATTTTTCGATGCTCGTCAGGAACGTGCAACCCTATCCAGCGATCGTCCCCGTTCATGCGGCCCTTTGGAACTTCGATGGCGAGATTGCCATTGGAGAGCCGGATACGGGCGCAAGCTCGTTTGCCAAGTGGGGATTCGTTGCGCGTAACGAGGGCAGCGGTGAGCGGGTTCGGGCAGTCACCCTCGGGACTCTTAAGCGTGAGCTGAATCTCGATGCCTGCGAACTGGTCAAAATCGACATTGAAGGCGCCGAACAGGAGGTGTTTGCAGATACCCGTTGGTTAGCCGGCACGCGGTGTCTGATGATCGAATTGCACGATCGATTTCGACCGGGCTGTAGCGAAGCGGTCGAGGCAGCGATGCGGGGTTTCTCGCGGTCGCAGCGCGGCGAGACCACGTTCTATCTACGGGAAGCTTGACGCAAAACCGAGGTGCGAATCCCGAGCTCAATTTCCACGAGGAGCCGTTTTGCCTCCAGCGGGAAATCTGCGAAGATAGAACTGCTATGACCGTCACAGCTCCCGCAAAAGTCTTTGCCGATCGCATCGGCCGCATTGAAGTCTCCGCAACCATGGCAGTGGCCGCCGAGGCCGCCAAACTGCGCGCCCAGGGCATCAACCTGGTGGATTTCGGCGCCGGCGAGCCGCACTTCCCGACTCCGCGCCACATTAAGGACGCGGCGATCGCCGCCATCGAGGCCAACTTCACGCGCTACACCGTGGTGCCCGGCATTCCCGAGCTGCGCAAGGCCATCGTGGAGCGCCACGCCGCCGACTTCGGCTCCGACTACTCGGCCGACGAGGCCGTCTTTACAGCGGGCGGCAAACTGGCGCTCTTCAACGCCATCCAGATTCTCGTGGACCATGGCGACGAAGTGATTCTGCCCGTGCCTTACTGGGTCAGCTTTAAGGACATCATCCAATACGCCGGCGGCAAGGTCGTCTACCTCGAAACCAGCGAGGCGGAGGGCTTCCGCATCACGGCCGACGCCATCGAGCGCGCCATTACACCGCGCACCAAGGCGATCATCCTCAATTCGCCGTCGAACCCGGCCGGCTCCGTGGTTTCGGCCGCCGATCTCGAGCGCATCGTCCATCTCGCCCACGACCGCGGCATTTTTCTGCTTTTGGATGAATGCTATGTCTACCTAAACTATGCTGGCAAGTGCGTCTCCGGCGGCTCATTCACCTGGGCCAAGGAGCACATCGTCATTCTCGGCTCACTGTCGAAGACTTACGCGATGACGGGCTGGCGCGCCGGCTACGCGCTTGCGCCGAAGGCGATCGCGGCCAATTTGAACAAGCTGCAGTCGCAGTCCACATCGAATGCGACGAGCTTCGTGCAGAAGGCGGCGATAGCGGCACTGAGCAGCTCGCAGGAGTGCGTTGCCGAGTTCCGCGCCGAGTTCATCGACCTGCGCGACTACATGCTGGCCGCGCTCAAGAAGATTCCCGGCATCACCTGCACCAAGCCCGAGGGGGCGTTCTACGTCTACCCCAACATCTCGGCGTATCTGGGCAAGGGCGGCATCAAGACGGCCACCGAGATGGCCACGCGCCTGCTGCATGAGGGGCACGTGGTTACCGTTCCCGGCGAGGCATTCGGCACAGCCGAGCACGTGCGCATCTCCTACCCTGTGACCAAAGAGAACATCGACGAGGGCACGCGGCGCATGGGCGAGTTCCTCACCGGGCTGACGTAGCGCGGATTTTCCACGCAACCATTTTCGACCGTTTTGCGACGCGGCCGAAAGAGGAACGTTGATTCTATTGGGTCTCCTCTTTCGTGTTGTTGACGTTTTGCGCCATTTTGCGCCACGATTTTCGAACGGTTTTGTTGATTCCGAACGAGTTAAATCGGAAATGCACCATGAATGCAGCAGGATTTTTTGCATTATTTATTTTCGGGGCCCGCAGCAACCTCTGAAGAACCCGAAACTTGCGCTGGGCTGCGTGGGCGAGGACACCCGCGCTACGTCCCGCAGATCCGAATCGCGCCCATGTGAAGAGTATGCGCTTAGCTGCGGAAATTCCCGGCAAGGCAGCGCGAGGAATCGGCATTGTCGAATCAGGGGGATGCGGGCAATGGCAGCTCGAGGGGATTGACTTTAGGTGCGGGCATGCAGAGTTCGACTTGGTTTTCCGCAAGACCACCTGGAACCACTAGCCCTTGCTCGGCGCGCCGACTCCCTGCAAAGTTGTACCCTGATACGAGCCGGCCGCCATCCAGTCGCGCATAGGCGAGGACTTCTTGCACTCCATGCACGTGGTGTTTTGGAACTGCGCGCCGCACCATGGGCAGGCGGCGCCGGATTCAAAGGTGTCGAAGGCTTTCTGGCATTGCGCGCAGCGCCAGTTCGCTCCAAGCGGCGGCTTGGCTTTGCAATTGGGGCAGGCATAGCCTTCGCGGCGCGGCAGCTTTTCCATGCGGATCAGCGCGCGCGAGACCTTCCAGCCGTTCCAGCAGTTCATCAGCATGTAGGCGGAGATGACGAACGACCACACGGAGTGGCTATAGAGCGCAAAAAGGACGAAGGCCCCGGCGCCGATGAAGCCGATGACCGTTGCAACCGCCAGGCTCTTGCCGCGCCCCAGCACGAACCACAGTAACGCGCGCAGAATCTGCCCGCCATCGAGCGGATAGATGGGAAGAAGATTGAAAAGCAGCAGCCCAATATCGATGGAGAGGATGGCCATGAGCCAGGTAACGGCGTCGCTATGCGGATAAGGCTCGCCCCCGATGCCGGCCAGCAAGTACTTCCCGCCCAATGCGCCGAGCGGCAGCAATAGCACAACGTTCACCAGCGGTCCGGCGGCGAGGCTCCAGAGCATTGCGCCCGGACGCGGCGGCGGATCGACATAGGCCACGCCGCCCAGCGGCCAGAGCATGATGCGGTTGGCCGTGCCGCCCACCTGCCGGCAGGCCAAGGCGTGGCCAAATTCGTGCAGCAGTACGATCAGGAAGAGCGACAAGTATTCGAGCGCGCTCCAAACCAGGGACGTGTAGCGGTTCCGCAGATAGCCAATTTCGACCACTGCGATAAGGAACCACGACCAGTGCAGGTAGACGTCGATTCCCGCAACGCGAAACAGATGGATAGCCCCGGTTCGATTGGCTGGCATGGTTGCCAGCTTACCACCGTTAGCGTGCGCGCGCCGTGATACGGAAGTACCGCGCGGGGCAATTGCAGGCGGGCGCACCTAAAATGGTGGGCGTGCGCTGCGTATTGATTTACAATCCGGCGGCGGGCGCCAACCCGGCCACGGGCGTCAGGCGAGAGCGGCGCGCGGACGAAATTGGGCGGGCGGCGGCGCGATTGCGGTCGCTGGGACATGAAGCAACCACCATCGCTACCGAAGCTCCGGGATCGGCGGCGGAGCAGGCGAGAGCGGCTGTGCGGGAAGGTGCGGAGGTTGTGTTTGCCTGCGGCGGCGACGGCACAGTGCATGAGGTAATGCAGGGGCTGGTGGCGGAGGATTGCGCCGAGGGGGCAGCCGGCGCAGAGCCTGCGCTGGGAATTCTTCCCATGGGCAGCGCGAACGTTCTAGCGCGGCATCTTGGCATCTCGCGCGACGCGGAGCGTGCGGTCGAGGAGCAGGTGCTTGGCGAGCGGCGGAGGATTGCCGTGGGGCGGATCGAGATCGGGGACGAGGTGCGCTACTTTGCCGCGATGGCAGGCGCTGGACCCGACGGGACGCTCGCCTATGAGCTTGGGAGTGGGGATAAGGCGCGCTTAGGCCGGCTAGCATACTACCTGCACGCCGCGCGGATCTTTGCATCGCGGAGATTCGCGGAGTTCGAGTTGGAAACGACGGGGCTGGACGGCACGGTTCGGTCGCAGCGGGCAGTGAGCGTGATGGCGGCGCGCGTTCGCAGCCTGGGCGGGATATTTTGCGGGCTGGTCGAGCGACGGGAACGGATGGACGGGCCGGAGATCGAGCTATCGTTGCTGCGCGGGCCGGCGGCAATTTCGCTGCCGCTTTGGTTCTTGAGCGGCTGGCTAAGACTGCGGAGATGGAACCCGTTCTTGCGCGAGATGACCGTGCGCGAATTCTCCTGCCGGCCGCTGGGCGCGACACGCGTGCATTGCGAAGCCGATGGCGAATACTTAGGCCCGATTCCGATGCGGGTTTCTGTTGTGCCTAACGCGCTGACGGTGCTTGTGCCTCGACGGTAGCCTCCGATGCCGGCTGCGCCTTAGCGGAAGACTGACCTGAAGATTGACGGGAAGGTTGATCGGGCCAGCCAGGCAGGGTCTGGTCGCCGGTGATGAGGCGCGCGCTGCGCGTGAAGGTCACGTAGTTCCAAATCCAACTGGCAAACACCGAGAGCCGGCTGCGGAAGCCGATGAGGAAGAAGATGTGGATGGTGACCCAGATGAACCATGCGGGGAATCCGCTGAGGTGCGCCTTGAAGGGCCACTCCACTTTGGCCACGGCGGCCATGCGGCCGATGGTAGCCATGTCGCCCTTGTCGAAGTAGCGGAAGGCGGGGCGCGGCTTGCCGGCGAGGTCGGCGGCGATCATTTTGCCCACGTGGTCGCCCATCTGCATGGCGGGCTGCGCCACGCCGGGAACCTGGTGGCCGTCCTGCTCGAAGTGGGCGAGATCGCCGAGGACGAAGACGTCGGAGAGGCCGGGCGGATTGAGGCGGTCGTTGACCATAACGCAGCCGCGCTTGTCGAGATTCACTTGGGGTGGCGCGCCGAGCAGCTTGCCGAGCGGCGAAGCCTGCACGCCGGCCGCCCACAGAGTAACGACGGCGTTGAAGCGGGTGACGCCCTCGGCGCTCTTCGCCTCCACCCATCCCGGGCCGACTCCGGTGACTTGCGCCTGTGTGTGGACTTCGACGCCGAGTTTCCTAAGCTCGGCCTCGGCTTTGACGGAGAGGTCTTCGGGGTACGCGGCGAGGATGCGGGGTCCGCCGTCGAGCAACATCACGCGCGCTTTGGTGGGATCGATGTGGCGGAAATCGCGGCGCATGTAGAGCTGCGCAATGTCGCTGATGGCGCCGGCAAGTTCCACGCCGGTGGGCCCGCCGCCGATGACGACGAAGTTGAGCGGCGGGTGCGAGCCGGTTTCGACCATCTGCCGCTCGGCTAGTTCGAAGGCCAGCAGCACGCGGCGGCGAATTTCGGTGGCGTCTTCAATGCTCTTGAGGCCCGGCGCGAACGGCGCCCACTGGTCGTGGCCGAAGTAAGAGTGCGACGCGCCGGTGGCCAGCACGAGGTAGTCGTAGCCGAGGCGAACGCCGCTGGCCAGGCCGATCTGGCGCGCCTGAGGGTCGATGGCGACCACCTCGTCCATGAACACCTCAGTGTTCGTCTGGCGGCGCAGAATGCCGCGAATCGGTTGCGCAATATCGGCCGGGGAGAGAACAGCAAGTGCAACCTGGTAGAGGAGCGGCTGAAAGACATGATGATTGCGGCGGTCGATGACGGTGACGTCGACCGGCAGGTGCGCCAGCCCTTTGGCCGCATTCAGGCCGGCGAATCCGCCGCCAACGATGATGACGCGGGGACGGCGCAGCTTGCCGCTGGATTGTGCCGATGACTCGCTCACGGGGGCGACCCTCCACTAACAAGATGCGGAGCGGGGCCGAGGCGTAACAAGGTTAATGCAGCAGGGCAGCGGAATGTGGGACGGCGCCGGCACCGCTCGGCGTGCCGAGCACCGGCACCTGGCGCGCCGCCGACTTGCTCCCTCGCTCCCGTGCTGTAGCATCCAGCTATGATCGCGGGCGAGCCGTGGGCCTGGTGGGTGGCGTTTCACGCAGTAGTCGCGGTGGTCCTGGTGGCCGACTCTCTGCTGCCTGGCCATCGCGGACCCACGCGGCACGCACAGGCAGCGGCCTGGATGGGCACGCTCGGGCTGGCGCTGGCGGCGGCCGTTTTTGCCGGATGGGTGGCCGTGGCGATGGGCCGGCAGACGGCGCTCGAATTCGTAGCCGGTTACACCATCGAAACCTCTCTGAGCATCGACAATCTCTTCCTCTTTTTGGTGCTGTTCGAGGGATTTCGCATCAACCGGCAACAGCAGCACAAAGCCCTGCTGTGGGGAATTTGGGGCGCGTTTGTGTTGCGCGCAGTGTTTATCGCGGCCGGCGTTACGCTGCTGCGGCGGATGGAGTGGGTAACGTGGGCGTTTGGCGCGCTGTTGCTTTATGCCGCGTGGCGCCTGCTGCGCAGCGGATCGCCGCGCTCGGCGATGCCGGGGTGGATCGCGCGCTTGCAGCCGGCAAAGGGGTCACTCTTGCCGGTGATTCTGGCGGTGGAAGCGACCGACTTGCTGTTCGCGACGGATTCCATTCCCGCCGTGCTCTCGGTAACGCACAATTCGTTTGTGGCGTACACATCGAACGTGGCGGCGATTCTTGGCCTGCGATCGCTCTACTTCGCGCTGGCCGGAATGCTGGACAAGTTCCGGTATCTCAACTACGGGCTGGCCGCCCTGCTCACATTTGCCGCACTCAAGATGCTGGCGGCGCGCTGGATCGGAGTGCCGGTGACGGTGTCGCTGGCGGTGATCGGCGCGATTCTGGCGGTGTGCGCGATTCTCTCCGCGATCAACGGCAAGAAGGCGGAAATCGATACTTCTGGCGCAACAGAACAGTGAGCGTAAGAACCAATCGCGTTCAGGCGGAGCGGCCGGCTCGCAGAGTCCTTCGCCGGTGCGCTCTTTCGTCCCTGGTGCGTCGTGCGAATTATCAAGAGAATGCGGGTTTTTCTGCTTAAAGGACTTAACGTGACCGGCAAATCTGGCGCGAAGCATCCCGGGCAATCGCAGGCAGAGTTCGTCGTTCGCCATTCGCACGGGAGGGGCGTATGATCGCGCTGTCCCCGAGATCCCCCAATCGCACCGCCACTGGAGGTCGATACTGTGCGCCGAATCAGGCTTTCAACGTACTTTGAAGCCCTATGCTTCACGATCTTTCTTATCACCTCGTTCAGCACTCGCCAAGTGCTATGCGCACAAACTACTCCCGCGGCAGGCACCAGGGTCGCCGTGAAATTGGTCGACACTGTGGACTCTGCGAGCGATTCCACCGCCAAGCAGTACCGCGGCTTGGTCACCGGCGAAGCCGATGCCGGCAATGGCCTCATGATCGGGCGAGGCTCCGCCGCGACCATCACGCTGACGCGGAGCGGATCGGGCTATACCGCGCAACTGTCGTCTGTGACCATCAACGGCCAGCTGGTCGCGGTGACCAGCAACTCGGCGACGGTGTCGGCTGCCGCGCAGGATGTTCAGGCGAAAGCAGCGAATGCGGTCAATAACGTGCTGGCGGGATTTGGACATCGCGTGAGTGCGCCTGCGAGCGTCGCAGCCGTCGCAATGGGCCAGCATGTCCTTCTGCCGGCCGGAACCACTTTGACCTTTGTGCTGGGCGCATCCCCCGCGTCGAACACCGGTGGGCCAGCGGCGCCCACCACCGTTGCGTCGGCAACGCCGACTGGCAACCCGGCCCCGCCTCCAGCGCCGTCCGCCGCCAGTGCCGGCGGAGCCTTGACCGCTATGGAAATCTGTTTCTCAAACCCGCCGCCCAATCCATCCGATTTGAACTACAAGACACAGTTTTTGACCGCCGCGTTCGAGGTTCCGGTCGACACGTTGCGTGCGGTCCCGGTAATTGAGCCCGCCTTCTCCGCATATTTGAAGGCGGCGTATCACTATCCCAGCGCAGGGATCACCTGCCAGCCGATCTGGAGTATCGACGACGCCAAGCAGGCACAAAAGAAGATCGCCGACGGTCGCGCCAGGTTGAAAATGGTGGACACCGGGTGGAGATATGGCCAGCCGACGGTCGCGCAGGGACAGAGCGGCTTCGATCCGCTCGCGCTGGGACCAGGCGGCCTCGATCTCTCGCAGCATCGCCTGACGACGTATTTCTGCTCGTTGACTGCCGATGGAGGCACAACCATGGCAGTGGACATGACCAAACCGAACTGGAACGCGAACATGACAACGTATGTTAGCCAAGTATTCCAGGCCGACTGGGACTCGGCCCCTGTCAGCGTGGCCTACAACGTGTTTATCCGCGACAACTACGTTCACGATCTCACTCTGACGGACTTGAGCCCCAGGTGCAGCGCACAAAGCCCGGCCATGCAGACGATGCAGCATCAAACCGCCATGATTTCGAATAAGCGCATCGGGCACGCAGTCGCCGTGGATTTCTCCGATACGCCCGCCCAGCAGGCCGCAGCTGCTCATACCTCTGCTGCGCCAGCGGCACAGCCGCCGTCGTCAAGTGGATGCCGGCCTGGTGACCGAAACCCAAGCTGCTCGTTTAACCAACCTCAACCAGGGAACGCCACGCAACCAACTGCGTCTTCTTCAAGCGGACCCTTCATCTCCTGTTCGACCTCGGGCGGCGCAGGGTTCGACATCTATGTCACGGGTATCTTCCAGACCACGAAGCCAGTGAAATCTATGCCGAACGGCTGGAAATTCGTCGACCAATCGGTCCTCGATGACTTTTATGCGTACCTGACACAGAAGGGTTACAAATTTAAACCTGGCAGCAATAGCAGCTGCGACGTAAGCCCGACCGAAACTGCGGCGGAAACGGCGCAACATACGCGCATCCATGGCGGTGGCGGTGGCTGCGGCTACTGCGGCAATAAGGTCGTCGAGACCGGTTGGAAGGAGTAAGCGGCGTCCGCCGGTGCGGTCCTGTATTTCAGTGAGATCTTTCCGGAAACGAGACCGCAAGGCCAGGCCGGGACCAGTGGAACCAAAGCGCGGGGCGCAGCGGCAGGGCCCGAGTTGGGCCACCGGCGGTGTATCACCACTCTTCGAAGCGCACGCCGCCCACGCTGCCCATTACCGAATGCCTGCGGAAGTGCTCATCATCGCGGCGCGGGAAATCGTTGCGGAAGTGCGCGCCGCGGCTTTCGGTGCGCGCCGAAGCTGAGAGCAGGATGGCGCGGGCCACCTGGCAGAGGGATTGCGCTTCGCTGAGGCGGCGGCTAGTGCGCCCCGTGGCAGCGATCTCCGAGAGAGCCGATTCGCACCCGGCCTGATCGGCCAGACCCTGGCGCAGCGAAGGCTCATCGCGCAGCAGGCCGGCATGGGCCCACATGGAGGCTCGCAGCGCGGCGATCTGCGTCTCAATGTGCATTGCCTCGCGCGCGCTAACGTGCTTCGGAGCCGGGCCGGCGGCCTCAGGCAGCGCGAATGGAAGCGAATCGGAGAGCATGGCCTGGGCGGCGCGCGCGCCGAAGACTAGCCCCTCGAGCAGCGAGTTCGACGCCAGACGATTTGCTCCGTGAACGCCGGTGCAGGCGGCCTCTCCTGCCGCATAGAGTCCGGGAATCGTGGTGCGGCCGGCGAGGTCCGTGCGGATGCCGCCCATGAGATAGTGCGCAGCAGGGCCGACGGGGATGAGATCGCGGCGCAGGTCGAGGCCGTATTGCGCGAGGAACGCGCTGATGCCGGGGAAACGCTCCGCCGGATCGAGGTTGCGCGCTGGCCGCATGTCGAGGAAAACCTGACGCGTTGTGGGGTTGGACGAGCCGGGCGGCGCAGAGGGATCGGCGAGCATCTCGCGCGCGATGGCGCGGGCTACGACGTCGCGCGGCGCGAGCTCGAGGCGCGCGTCGTAGCGTTCCATGAAGCGCTCGCCGCGGTCGTTGCGAAGATAGGCGCCTTCGCCGCGCAAGGCTTCGGAGATGAGGAAGCGCGGCGCGCCGGCCAGAGCGAGCGCCGTGGGATGGAACTGATAGAACTCCATGTCGGCGAGCTCGGCGCCGGCACCTGCCGCCAGAGCGATGCCGTCCCCGGTGGCGACGGCGGGGTTCGTGGTGTCGGAGTAGACCTGGCCCGCGCCGCCAGAGGCGATGAGAATGGACCGCGCGGCGACGCGATGATGGGTGCGCACCGGCTTTCGACCCTCGGCGCTCGGCGCGGTCCGGGCCGGCTCGGCGCTCGCCAGATCCGCGCCGATCACGCGGCCCTCGGCGACAAAGAGCGAGGAAACGCGCGTCCACTCAGCGAAGCGGATGCGCTTGCGCACGCGCGCATAGAGCGCTAAAGCGCGGCTGATTTCGGCGCCGGTGGCATCGCCGTTGGCGTGCAGGATGCGGGCGAGGGAATGCGCGCCCTCGCGTGTGCGCAGCAACTCGCCGTTGAGGCGGCCTCCCTCTGAATCCGTGGCTTCATCGAAATTGGCGCCCCACTCGATGAGTTCGGCCACGCGCAGCGGCCCTTCCGAGACCAGCGCTTCCGCGGCCGGGCGATGAACCAGGCCGTCGCCCGCGCTCACCGTGTCTTCGAGGTGCAGCGCGATGTCTTCGTCGCCCTCCATCGCGACGGCGATGCCGCCTTGCGCATAGTGCGTGTTCGACTCGCCCACCGACTCCTTGGTGACGACCAGAACCTCGCCGTGGCGCGCCAGCTCCACCGCCGCGCGCAGCCCC
>Ga0209415_10019136_pt1 | contig 10748 bp, 6 predicted proteins | sample PeaSoiSIISIP2007_FD_187696 | JGI IMG/M metagenome (GOLD analysis project Ga0209415, IMG submission 187696) | Peat soil microbial communities from Weissenstadt, Germany - SII-SIP-2007 (SPAdes) (version 2) | ecosystem: Environmental > Terrestrial > Soil > Wetlands > Peat | place: Germany... | reverse complement strand
GACCGAACTCGACGTCGTCGAGGGCATGCAGTTCGACCGCGGCTATCTCTCGCCCTATTTCATCACCAACGCCGAGAAGATGATCGCCGAGCTCGAAGAGCCCTACATTCTCGTCCACGAGAAGAAATTGTCGTCGCTGCAGGCCATGCTGCCGGTGCTCGAAGCCGTCGTGCAGACCGGGAAACCGCTGCTCATCGTCGCCGAGGATGTCGAAGGCGAGGCACTCGCGACGCTGGTCGTCAACAAGCTGCGCGGCGGCCTGAAGGTGGCGGCCGTCAAGGCCCCCGGCTTTGGCGATCGACGCAAGGCCATGCTCGAGGACATCGCCATCCTCACCGGCGGTCAGATGATCTCGGAAGACCTCGGCATCAAGCTTGAGAACGTCACGCTGGCCATGCTCGGTCGCGCCAAGCGGGTGCGCATCGAGAAGGAGGCGACGACGATCATCGACGGCGCCGGAGCCAAGGCCGACATTGAAGCACGGATCGCGCAGATCAAATCCCAGATCGCTGAGACGACCTCTGATTACGATCGCGAAAAGCTGCAGGAGCGGCTTGCCAAGCTCGCCGGCGGCGTCGCCGTGATCCGGGTGGGGGGCGCCACGGAGGTCGAGGTGAAGGAGAAGAAGGATCGCGTCGATGATGCCCTGAACGCGACCCGCGCCGCGGTCGAAGAGGGCATCTTGCCCGGCGGCGGTGTGCCGTTGCTGCGGGCCGTCAAGGTGCTGCAAGGTCTCTCGCCCGAGAACCCGGACCAGAAGGCCGGTATCGACATCGTCCGCAAGGCCATCCAGATGCCGGCCAGGCAGATCATCGATAATTCCGGCGCGGATGGCGCCGTGGTCGTCGGCAAATTGATCGAGAACACCAATTACGGCTTCGGCTACAACGCGCAGACGGGGGAATTCGGCGACCTCGTCAAGCTCGGCATCATCGATCCGACCAAGGTCGTCCGCACCGCGCTCCAGGATGCCGCCTCGGTGGCGGGCCTGCTCATCACCACCGAAGCGATTGTCGCGGAACAGCCGAAGAAAGAAGCTGCGCCCGGCGGCGCCGGCATGGGAGGAATGGGCGGCATGGGCGGCATGGATTTCTGATCTTGCCGCCAAGCTCAGAGCGACGCCCACAAAGCCCCGGGTTTCCCGGGGCTTTTTATTTATGTTCGATAGCGACTTGCAACCGCCGCAAGATTTTACGATTGTGGCCGATCGTCGAGCGGCTCAAAGACTCTCGCTCCAGACAGAGCTCGAACGCCTCCTTGCCGCGAATGGCTTGGCCCGGAGCGCTCGGTCCATTTTGGGCTGGCCCGTGCGTCGAGGAGAAAAAAGTGCCTCAAGCGTCGCCGAACGAAACGGCCAAGAATACAACGACCCGAGCCGATCTCTTGAACGCCGTTTATGAATCCTGCAAGGGTCTCTCGCGCGCCCAGGCGCGCGATATTTTCGAGATGGCGCTGGAGGAGATTTCCGACGCCCTGGTGCGCGGTGAAACAGTCAAGCTTCGGTCATTCGGCCTGTTTTCCGTCCGCGCCAAGCGCGAACGGATCGGCCGCAATCCGCGCACCGGAATAGAAGTGCCGATCAAGCCGCGCCGGGTCTTGACGTTCAGGCCCTCGCCGGTCCTCGTCGCTTCGATCAATGTCGCAAATCCCGCCAGCCGAGATCTAGGCGACTGAGCTGCCCGGTCCCCGGGCCCGCCTTCAATGCGGCGCATTTTCCATTTGCAAAGGGCCGTCATCCTGGCGCATGTCGAGGCGAGCCCGGGGGGAACGATCCTACATAGTGGTAAAACAATGACTTAGAGCATGATCCGCAAAGTGGGAACCGGTTTTGCGAAAGGATCATGCGGTAATAAAGGAATCTGGCGCGGGATCGAAACGTGGGAAACGATCCCGCTCTAGAGCGCCGCCGCGTGCACCGGCCCAGAACATGCAGGCAAACTGGATGGCGCCCGCAGATTCGCTGTCCGAAGGGCTCTGCATCGGTACGCTGAGCGTTTGACGAAGGCCGGACTGCGCACATTGTGAATGCGTCGGACCGGCCGAGAACACCGCAAAGGTTCGCCGCGCGGAGGCGGCGCGGGTTGGCGTTCCTCATGAGACAAAATTCCCGATCAAGCGAACAGGTCCATGAAAATCCTTGCAATCATCATCGCGCTCTTCTCGCTGGCCGCCGCGGTTGTCGCGCAAAGGACGGGAGATACGACCCTCGTCCTGCTGACCGCCGCCTCGGCGATCTGCGCACTCACGACCTATCAGAGCCGTGCCATCTCGAGCTATCTCAGAATTTTCGCGGCGATCTTCGCCGTCGAACTGGTCACCTTCGGGTCGCTTTGTCTGGCGGCCAAGCTGAAACTCTGGCCGGCGGCGCTCGACAGCTACGAGCTGCCGGATAGCCTTCCGCTGACCGTCGCCCTCTTCGCCATCGTCGTTTACCTCGTCTCCTTCATCCCGATGGTGCGGGCGATGACGCGGATCGCCGATCGCTATTTCAATACGGATGAGCGCACCACCGCGCGCATCTGGCCGTTTCCGGCCTTCCGCGGGCTCGAACGCGCCGTCGCCTCGGCCATGGTCGTCTTCCTGGTCCTCGTCAATCAGGCGGAAGTCGGCATCGACATCCGGCTCTCCTACTTCTCGCGCGATTGGTTCAACGCGATCCAGAACAGAGATGCAAATGCCTTCTGGTATCAGCTCTTCACCGTCTTTATGGTCTGGGCGTTCCTGTACATCGCCGCGGCGGTCATCGAATTCGTCGTCCAATCGACCTTGGTCATCAAATGGCGACGTTGGCTCACCGACTTTTACATCGATCACTGGCTCGACAATCACACCCATTATCGCATGTCGCTCGTCGGAATCGCGGCCGACAACCCGGATCAGCGTATCGCCGAAGACGTCAACCGCTTCATCGATGGCGGTCAGGTCGGCTATGGAATCTATTCGTTTTCGATCCTGCTTATTTCCAAGCTGACTTCACTCGTATCCTTTGCGATCATTCTCTGGATTCTGTCGGCCAGTTTCACCTTGCCCTATACGAGGATCGCCGTGCCGGGCTTTCTCTTCTGGGTAGCGCTCGTCTACGCCGGGGTCGGTACACTGGTCACGCATTGGATCGGCCGTCCGCTCGTTCGCCTATCATTCATACGGCAGCGCTATGAAGCGGATTTCCGCTTCTCGCTCGCAAGGCTGCGGGAATATACCGAACAGGTCGCGCTGCTCGGCGGCGAGAATGCCGAGAAGATGTCGCTTCGGCAGAGGTTCGCGGCGATCGTCAAGAATTATTTCGAGATCGTGGCCTGCCGCAAGACGCTGACCGCCTTCACCGCTTCCTATGCGCAGCTAAGTCCCTTCATTCCCTATATTGTTTCGGCCCCATTCTATTTCGCCGGCAAGATCGAGCTCGGCATCATGACGCAGACGGCGCGAGCCTTCGGCAGCGTCAATGACGCCTTGACCTTCTTCGTCGCCTATTACGTCTCGCTTGCCGACTTCAAATCCGTCCTCGACCGCTTGACCTCGTTCGACAGGGCGATCGACAGGGCCGGCCACTTCGACCTCAAGCCGCAACAGGCCTCGGCCGAAAACGAAGGTGTCAACGTCGATGCATTGACGGTGCGCCTGCCGGATGGGCGCGCCATCATCGAAGGCGCCAATATGCGGCTGGCCACACACGAGCCGACCCTTTTCACCGGCCCTTCCGGCTCCGGCAAATCCACGCTCTTCCGAGCGATCGCCGGAATCTGGCCGTTCGGCGAAGGCAGCGTAGAATTGCCGGCCTCGGCGCAGGTGATGCTGCTTCCGCAAAAGCCTTATATCCCGATCGGCACGCTGCGCGCCGCGCTCGCCTATCCGGCATCGCCGGATAAGTATGACGATGCGACGCTGCGCGCCGCGCTGGTCGCGGCAAATCTCAGCGATCTCGGCGGCAAGCTCGATGTCGAAGACATCTGGTCGCAGAGGCTCTCGGGTGGCGAACAGCAGCGTCTGGCGGTCGCTCGAGCGCTTCTAGCGAAACCCGACTGGCTCTTCCTCGATGAAGCGACCACCGCCATGGACGAGCCGATGGAAGCCGAAATCTACAAGACCATTCGCGAAAACCTGCCCGGTACGACATTGGTCTCGATCGGCCACCGCTCGACAGTCGCGCAATTCCACAAGCGGCGCCTCGAAATGCAGGGCGCGGGTACTGGCATGTTCACGCCGCGCGACATGGCTGCGCAGGCCGCGGAGTAATTACGGCAGGCGTGCCAGCAGCTTCTCAGAAAGCTTGTCGTCTGCGGCATAGACATAGTCGAGCGCCGCGACCGTGACTTCCGCCGCTCCTTGCGTGAGGAGCCAATCGGCGAGCGCGGCGACCTTCTCGGCCGGGCAGGTCAGCGTCAGCCAGCTGTCGGCAAGGTGGCGCCGGGGCCGCGCCGCAAACAACACCTCGGCGTGCGCGAAGAGGTCCACTTCGACATGCGCAAGCCGTGCCGAAACTTCGCGCGTGGTGCGCGCTACTTCTTCCGCCGCGATGCGCGAGAGAATGACGCGCGCCGCCTCGCGGCTGGCTTTGCCCCAAGGCGCAGTCAGTGACGCGACGAGATTGGCCTCGGAGCGCAGGATGATTCCGTCGTCGAGAACCTTCAAGGCATTGGCGGCGAGCGTTGCGCCAGTCGTCGTGATGTCGACGATGAGTTCCGCGGTGCCGGCCGCGGGCGCGCCTTCGGTTGCGCCGGAACTTTCCACGATGCGATAGTCGGTGACGTGGCCCGCGGCGAAGAAACGACGGGTCAGGTTCACATATTTGGTGGCGACCCGCATCCGCTCGCCGCGTTTGGCGCGAAAGGCCGCCGCGACATCTTCAAGATCGGCCATCGTGCGCACGTCGATCCAGGCCTGCGGCACGGCGACGACGACATTGGCATGGCCGAATCCGAGCGGCGCCAGAAGTTCGAACTTGGCATCGGCCTCAGGCACGGTTTCGCGCATCAGGTCTTCGCCGGTCACGCCGAGATGCACGGTTCCCGCGGCGAGATGGGTGACGATCTCGGCCGCCGAGAGAAAGGCGACTTCGACATTGTCAACCCCCGCAATCCGACCGCGATAATCGCGCGCGCCGCGGCCTTGGACGAGAGCGAGCCCGGCGCGGGCGAAAAAAGCGGCGGCGTTTTCCTGCAGGCGCCCTTTCGAGGGCACCGCCAGCACGAGGTTTTCGGATTCGCTCATCGCCACCAGCCCGCGCCTTCGGAGACACTCAGCCGTTCCACCCAGATGGCGGCGCCGACCGCCGGGATCTCCGCTGGCGCGCCGAGCGATCGCAACAACCCGTCATAGCGACCGCCGCCGATGATGGGCCTATCGTTCTGGCGACCGCGCTCGCGGGCCTCGAAGACGAAGCCGGTATAATAATCGAGATTGCGGGCAAACCGCGTCGCAAAGCGAAAATCGGCGACGTCGAGTCCGCGCGCCGCCATGAAGCCCAATCGTGCGTCGAACCGGTCGAGCGTGACGGCGAGGTTGAGGTGAGCATCGGTGGCAAGCTGCCGCAATCGCAGCGAGGCCTGATCCGGATCAGCCTCGATTGCGAGGAAATTTTCGAGGATTGCGCGCTGCTCGGCCGGAAACCCCGGTCCGGATTTCAACGCGGCCTGCTCGAGGAAGCGCTCGGCGATCTCCGCGGCGCTGCGTCCGCCGACCGTCGAAAGGCCGGCGATCGCGAGGAGATCTTCGACCAGCGCGCGCGCACCTTGCTTGTCAGCCCCTTCGAGCGCCGCGAGCACGCCGCTGTGATCATGGCCGCCGCTACTCCCTGACGCGGCGAGGATGACGTCAAGCGCCTTATCCTGCGCGTGCCCGCGCAGAATGCGGCGGCGCCATTGCGGCGAGAGGTCGAGCGCCGCGAGCAAAGCATGGATGAGGCCCGCGTCCCCGAAGCGCACGGCGAGCTTCGGCCCGTTGGCGCTGGCGACGGCGTCGAGGGCCAGTCCGAGAACTTCGGCATCCGCCGCCTCGCGGTCGAGACGGCCGAAATTTTCGAGCCCGGCCTGCAAGAATTCGCTCGGGCCCTCGGCGCGGTAGCGGAAGACCGGGCCGCAATAACTGAATGCGGCCGGCCGCCCCGCCTCTTCCGAGGCCAGATAATGCTGGCAGACCGGGATCGTATATTCCGGCCTCAGGCAATATTCCGCACCCGATGGATCGCTCGTCAGATAAAGGCGGCTGCGGATATCCTCCCCGGACTCAAAGAAGACCGCAGCCTTTTGCAGGATCGGCGGCTCGCAAAGCCGATAGCCGGCAGCTTCGAGGTGCGCCAGGATAGCCGCGGAGCCGGCGCGACAGGCAGCTGAGTTCGGTTCGCCCACGGACATTCCTCGAATTTATCACTCTCTTTAGCAAGCGGTGGCCGCCGCGGCGACGGCTTTCGGTTTGCAAGGTGAATTGGTCGTCTCTGGCGCTCGTTGCGCCGTGGTCACGCCGGAATCGGGCTTTCGAGATCGGCCGCAGCCTACCGGGCGCCGATCCGGGCGAGCCGATCGCACGCCTCCAGGGCGACGATTGAGGCGGCGCCAATCCTGCCGGCATAAAGATCGCGGACTAGCCCGGATCGAGTGGCGAGGACGGCTGCCTGGTTGAGTGCACCTTTGTCAGTCACTTCACCGGCCTCGACCGAAGGCTCAAGGATGAGCGCGATTCGCGCGATCCGCGCCGATGAGCCCCGCGCCGAGTCCGAGAAGGCGCCAAGCAGCGTGCGGAATTTCTCCAGCACGGCCGGATGCGAGAGGATTTCGTCCGGCCGGACGTGAGCGCCGAGACCGGCCAGCGCCCGGCAGGCTTCGAGATCGGGAAAGACGAGAGCGGCGAGGTCGGTCTCGCCGGGTCCGGCAATCGCCAGGTCCTTCACATAGGGGGCGAAAGCCTCGATGAATTTTTCGCGCAAGGGTGCGACGCTGACCCAAGCGCCGGTCGCGAGCTTGAAATCCTCGTCCAGGCGTCCGTCGAAGCGGAAGCCTTTGCTGAGCCGCCCTTCGTGCGCGAAAGACAGAGCATCGCCGAGGCGGTAATAGCCTTCTTCATCGAAGGGGCAAAGATCCGGCCGCCGCCAATAGCCGGGGGTGACGTGCGGCCCCTTGATCCGGGCTTCCCGCTTTGCGCCATGCGGCACGAGCTTCAAGTCGGTGCCGGGCAGCGGCAAGCCGCCCGAGCTGTTTTCATTCCAGAACAGGGCGGCGGGCGATGTTTCGGTCGCACCATATCCGCTCATCAACAGGATCCGCTCACCGCAGGTCTCGGTCGCGATCTCGGCGAAAGATTCGAGACAATGGCGCGGGAGGGAAGCGCCGGCGAAGAAATTAAGTTGAATACGGCTGAAGAATTTTTGGGCGAGCGCCTTGTCACGTGCAAGATGCGGCAGAAGAGCTTCGAACCCTCTCGGCACGTTGAAATAAAGCGTCGGCGCGATCTCGCGCAAATTCGTAAGCGACGCCTCGATGGCCTCTGCCGTCGGCCGGCCAGCGTCGATGTAAAGCGTGCCGCCGTGACAGAGAACGAGGTTGAAATTCTGGTTGCCGCCAAAACTATGGTGCCAGGGCAGCCAGTCGACGAGAACCGGCGGCTCCTCGCGCAGGAAGCGCAGACAAGATGCGATCATCGCCTGGTTGGCGCAGAGCATGCGTTGCGTCGTGATCACCGCTTTAGGCGCCGCCATGGAGCCGGAGGTGAACATGAATTTGGCGATCGTGTCGGGGCCCACGGCGTCATGCGCCGCATCGAGCGCCGGAGTTTCCGCTGTCGCGAGAAGTGCTGCGAGATCGCTGGCGGGACGCCCCGGCGGCGGGGCTTGGCCCGCGAGAATTTCGACGCAGTCCGGCACCGCGGCGGCAATCGCCTGGGCAAACGGGCGGCCGTCCTCGACAAAGACGAGCCCGGGCATCAGCAACGCGATGATCCCTTCGAGTCTGCCGAAGTCAGACGCCAGCGAATAGGCCGGCGAAATCGGCGCATAGGGAATGCCGACATAAAGCGCCGCAAGGCCAAGCACCGCGTGCGCGATGCTGTTGCCCGAGAGAATGACGATCGGGCGCTCTGCGCCAAGCCCGCGGCCGAGCAGCGCCTGGGCAAGGGCACGCGTCTGCGCGCGCGTCTCGGCATAAGTCAGGCTTCGCCAATTGCCCTTCGGGTCGCGTTCGGCCAGGAAGATCCGCCGAGGGGCGCGCGCCGCCCAAAGATCGAGCCAGGCCGTGACCTTCGCGTCATAGCTTTCGAGCGCGAAAGGCGAACGCGCGGTGATTGCCCCGTGGCGGCCAGGCGCGACGACGATGTCCAGGGGACCCAGATCGACATGACGCAGAGGCGGTGCGGGCGGCATGATCATCCAATCGAGATGGCGGCGTGCGTGATCAGGAGAAATGGCGGAATCGGGAACACCACCCGCCCCGGTCTGTGGAAGCGGGGCGGCGCGCCTTCCTAGGGTGCCTTTCATAGAGGAAGTGGTTGCGGCACTCCAGGGGCGGCCCTATGGTCGCGCCGCCGCCGGCCGCGGGCTCAAGCAGTCTTCAAGGCGGTCAACCTCGAACGGTCTGTTGGGGCGTCGCCAAGCGGTAAGGCAGCGGATTTTGATTCCGCCATGCGGAGGTTCGAATCCTCCCGCCCCAGCCAGGCATTCCGAGAATTCGAGACCAACTGCGGTCTGCGCATGAAAGCCCGTGTTTACAGGGCTTTGCGCGGAGCGCAACTTCGCAGAGACCGCGAAAGGGCCCAAATTCACGTCTCTGGCGCGCTATTATAGCGCCGGTCTCAGGTCGCCATTTTCCAATGTCCAGAATTTCCCTCCCGCCTCTGGAAGAGACCGGTTCGGTTCCAGTGGAGACTGGTTCGCTTCCCGGCTGGCGCGTTCGGGCGACCCAAGCCTGCATGCAGCATCTCGGCATCTTCAGGTGGAGAAATCTGCCCTCAGCCGAGCCCGAGCATTTGCTCCTGTGCCGCCCAGGCGTGCGGTAGGATTTGTGTAAGGCGCGAGACCGTCAGGTCCGCTGGCGCAGTGCCATCGGCGATCTCCCGTACGATCTTGGGCGAGAGGAAGGCAAGAACAGCGAGGCGCCGAACATGGCGTTCAGCGAGACCTTCGGCGGCGACGATCTCGTCGAAGGATGAAATCTTGCCGTTCAGGATTGTATCCAGCCAGCCGCGCGCACGCGAAATCGTTTGCAGGAGCGTTTCCCGCGTTCGGGGATCTATGCCCACCGCTTCTGCCGGTGCATGCGCGATGCCTTTCCTGGCTGGATGGTTCGGGATGAAAGGGACTGTCAGGCGAGTTGAAGCGTCCTGTTCAGTTGGCGATTCCGCGCTGCGCAAAGTGATCTCGAGCTGCGCCCGGCAGACCACAACCCGCTCGACACGCTGCGTGACAAGATCACGATCTTGGGTCGCTTCATTCATCTGGATTGCTTGTCGCACGGTCTTGCAAACGAGCGCCTCGATGTCAGGGGCCGACACACGAGAGATCGAACCGGCCGCCGCCTTTCGATTCTGCAACAATGCCTGTGAGATGTAATAGCGGTAGCGAACGCCCTTCTTGTTGGCGTGGCTCGGGGTCATCCTATTACCACGGTCGTCGAAGATCAGGCCGGCAAGCATCGAGGGGGACTTCGATCTCGTGAGCTTTCGCTGAACGGCGCCTTCTGCCAGGCGCGCCTGGACGCCCTCGAACAGATCGCGGTCGAGAATCGGCTCGTGTTCCCCTTTGTGCGTCTCCCCGCGATAGACGATCTCGCCGATGTAGAAACGGTTCTTCAGGATGTGGGCGAGCGGCCCTACCATGAAACGCTCGGCGGCCATGACCCTACCGCTCGCGAGCTTCCTGAGTTTCGGTCTGACGCCTTCACGGTCGAGGGCGGCCGCCAGCTCGCCGATCGAACCAAGCCGCAGATAGTCCTCGTAGATTTTGCGGACGAGCCCCGCCTCCTCCGGCACAACCTCGAGCTTTTTGTCGACGCTCCTGTAGCCGAGAGCGACGGGGCCGCCAACCCAGATGCCCTTGCGCTTGGAGGCGGCAATCTTGTCCCGCACCCGTTCCCCGATGACCTCCCGCTCGAACTGGGCGAAGGAAAGAAGGACGTTGAGGGTCAGTCTTCCCATGCTCGACGTTGTATTGAAGGACTGGGTTACCGAGACGAAGGAGACCTCGTGTTGGTCGAAGAGTTCGACGAGCTTGGCGAAATCGGCCAAGGACCGCGTCAGCCGGTCGACCTTGTAGACGACGATGACGTCGATCTTTCGCGCGCGAACCTGCTCCAAAAGGCCCTGCAGAGCAGGGCGATCGAGTGAAGCGCCGGAAAACGCACCATCGTTGAAGTGATCCGGGACGAGCCTCCAGCCTTCGTGAGCCTGGCTCTTGATATAGGCCTCGCAGGCCTCCCTTTGGGCGTCGAGAGAGTTGAAGGCAAGGTCGAGGTTATGCTCGGTTGATTTGCGCGTGTAGATCGCGCAGCGTTGCGGTTTTGGCGCAACCGGCTTCATGCTGCACCTCCATGGCCATTGCCTGGAGACCTGGCCTTGACCGCCCCGGATCGGGATAAGGACTTCGCAGTGGCTGCCGCTCGTTTGGGAACCACGGCTGCCGAAGCCCTTGGCTCCTCTGCGCCTCGCAGGCCGAAGAAGCGGGGCCCGTTCCAGCTCGTGCCGGTGATTTTCTGGGCGATGGTCGACAGGCTCCCAAAGATCTGCCCTTGCCAGCAAAAGCCATTGGGCACGACCAGAACCTCGTGGAG
>Ga0209415_10019135_pt1 | contig 10748 bp, 11 predicted proteins | sample PeaSoiSIISIP2007_FD_187696 | JGI IMG/M metagenome (GOLD analysis project Ga0209415, IMG submission 187696) | Peat soil microbial communities from Weissenstadt, Germany - SII-SIP-2007 (SPAdes) (version 2) | ecosystem: Environmental > Terrestrial > Soil > Wetlands > Peat | place: Germany... | reverse complement strand
TCGAATTGCATGTAACCCTTGACCGCCTCGACCAGGTTGGGGATGAGGTCGTGACGGCGGCGCAGTTGGACGTCGATTTGACGCCACCCGTTCTGCACCTGGTTGCGCAGGCTGACCAGACCGTTGTAGCCGAGCACGGCCCATCCGACGATCGCAATCGCGACTATCAGTACGACAAGCGATGCGCTCATATCAGGACCACCGCCTTTTCGCCGGTAACCGGTCGCCGGCCTTCTTTTCGTCAGCCCACTTTGCGCCGCGCTACTGGAAGAGAGAAAAGGCGCGCCGCGCACTTTGTGCGCGGCGCGCCAGTCGAAGCTTTACGTACTAGTTCTCGACGTTAACCTTGATCCTGGTCGGCTTGGCTTCGGGCTTCTTCGCCACCGTCACCTCGAGCACGCCATCGCGATAGGTCGCCTTGATCCCCTCGGCGCTGGCATCCTCAGGCATCGTGAACGAGCGACGCACCGTTCCATAGCTGCGCTCTGACAGATGAACCTCGGCGTCCTTGGGCCACTCAGGCTGCTTGCGCTCCGCCTCGACCATCAGCCGTCCGTCCTCGACCTGAACGTTCACCGAATCGGCCTTGATACCCGACATGTCGAAGTAGAAATGATAGCCTTCGCTATGTTCGATAACGTCGGTGCGCGGCAGCACATTGGCCGACGACTCAGAGGCCGCGCGCCCCGCTTCGTTGAAGAGCCGGTTAAGCCGGTTCATCCGATCGTACAACCATCCGTTCGGATATCCGTTTCCGAGTACCACTTCCATCGTTCAATCCTCCCAACCGTATGATTTACCGGTCGATTTTTTAATTTCGCTGCGCGCACAGGGCCCGTTTTCCCTCCGCGCCTCGCTGAACAGAACTTAAGTACGAACTGCGCGCCGTCAAGCGGAGCACCCGCGAGCACGATAACAACGAAACCACTGACCGGCAGCCGTTTGGCGCGCCTGCCGCATCTTTTGGCGGGTCAGCAAAGCCCCCGCCACACCGATTTCTTCGCCTATTTCCCTTCGGGATCCGTGGGCGCTTTGGCGCGTTCCATCTCCGCCGTGAACAGGCGCGCCATCTTCGAATGCCCCTCGCGCTCGGCGAGATCGCGTCCCTCTTTGAGCACCTCCAGCGCACGCGCTACGTTGCCCTTGGCGAGATAGACGCCGGCCTTGCGAAAGATGCGGGCGTAGCGCTCGCCGTTGGCGCTGGAATCCATGCTCAAACGAACGAGTGAACCAATCGCGGAAGAAACGCTCGACTCGATCCTAGGCGGAGCACTACGTCTTTACCAGCCGCGCCGCGGCTACCGATTCTCGGTCGAGGCGGTGCTGCTGGCCCGCTTTGCCGCCGCGCGCCCAGCCGCACGCGTGCTCGAGTTGGGCGCGGGCTGCGGCGTGGTAGCGCTGATATTCGCCGCGCTCGCCCGGCCGCGGGAAGTAGTCGCACTGGAGATTCAACCGGCGCTCGCCGCGCTAGCCGCGCGCAACGCGGCGCTGAACGGTCTTGGCATGGTGCACGCCGTATGCGCCGATTTGCGCAGCCGCCGCCCGCTCGCCGCGGCGGCGGGCGGCTTCGACCTGGTGCTCGCCAACCCGCCCTTTCGCGCCCGCCACAGCGGGCGCGAAAGTCCCCTCGCGGGCCGCCGCCTCGCTCGCGGCGAGGCGCAGCGCCGAGCTCATCTCGGCGCTGCGCGCCCGCCGCCTGGAGCCCAAGCGCATCCGCTTCGTCTATGCTTACGCCGCCGCGAGCGCCTCGACCGTGCTGGTCGAGGCGCGCAAGGGCGGCGGGGTCCAAGTCGAAGTCGAGCCGCCGCTGGTAATGTACGACGCGCCCGGCGTCTACAGCGACGAGGCGCGTGCGCTGCTGGAGCGGCCGTAACCGGCCGCTCCAACAGCGCACGTCAGTAGCGTATCGCGTGGCGCGCACGGAGGCGGCGGCGCGCGATGCGCGTCGCCGCCTCCGTGCGCAGTGGGCTGCGGGGCGGGCAAGCGCGCGCGTCACGCGTGCTTGCCCGCCCAAGCTGAGATGGTTAGCCTCCGACCTTTCGAGGGATATTGCTCACAGCGCGACAGGGAGGCTTCGATGGCGTCGCAGAAAACGGTCGGTGTGCTGCTCTTCGAAGGCTTCGAATTGCTCGACGTCTTCGGCCCGCTGGAGGCGTGGGGAATGCACGCGGAGATCGCCAACGCGTGCACGATCGTGACCGCCGCCGAAGCGGCCGGCGCGGTCAAAAGCGCGCAGGGCCCGCGCGCGATGGCCGATTACGCACTCGCCGATTGTCCGCGAATCGACATCATACTGGTGCCGGGCGGTATCGGCACGCGGCGCGAGGTCTACAATGCTCCGCTGCTGGAATGGTTGCGCCGGCGCGCAGCGGAGGCGGAAATCGTGACCTCCGTATGCACCGGGGCGGCGCTGCTGGCCCGCGCCGGACTGCTCGACGGACGCCGCGCGACCTCCAACAAGCTTTCTTTCAAATGGGTGACCGAACGGGGTCCGGCCGTCCAGTGGATCAAACAGGCGCGATGGGTCGAGGACGGCAAATTTGCCACGTCATCGGGAGTCTCGGCCGGAATCGACATGACACTCGCTCTGATCGCGAGGCTCGCCGGCGCCGAGACTGCCGAACAAGTCGTGATCCGGATGGAATACGAATGGCATCGCGACCCGTCGTGGGATCCGTTCGCGAAAATCCACGGGTTGGTTTAGCGAACCAACTATTTGCGGTTGAAAAACTCGGCCGCCATCCGAGCGACCATTTCCGGCTGCTCCATCGGCAGAAAGTGGCCCGCGTCCGGAACTGTGACGACAGTGCCGTTCACCAGTTGTGAGGCGATCTTGTCGGCGATTTTGATGCCTGTCGAGTCGCTTTTTTCACCGAGCATCATCAGCAATGGCGAACGGCTCTTGAGAATCAGCGTAAGGCCGGGGAACTGGCGCGCTCGCGAGTAAAACTCCGCCTCGATTTCAGGCAGGCATTTCAGTTCCACTCCGCCCTCCGCAGCAGGCCGCGTACCGTAGTCGCAATAATCGCGCAACATGTCGCGCCGCCAGGTGTTGAATGGCGGCTTGTGCTCGAGGTTGCGAAACATCGCCTCCGCGCTCTCGAACCATCGCTTGCGCTTGCGCGTGCGCTCGTAGAGCGAGTCTTGCACTGATTCCGGCACCTCGTCGTCGAACACCACCGGCTCGACCAGCACGGCGCGCGAAATCAACTCGGGATGCGCGCCGGCCAGCGAGCCGATCGCGGTGGCCCCGGCCGAATGACCCAGCCCGCGCGTGCCCTCGAGCTTCATCGCCACGATGAACGCCTTCAAATCCGCGGCCGTGCTTGCCCAACTGTAATCGCCGTCGGCCGGGCGCGAGCTGTCGCCGTGGCCACGCTGATCGTAGCTGAAGACATGGCCCGCCGATCGCAACGCCAGCGCGATCGGCCGATACACGCGACCGAGGAATCCGGTCGCGTGCAGGATAATGATCGGGAGTCCTTCGCCGCCCCAGTCCTGACGGCACAGCCGGATCCCGTTCGCGTCCACCAGGAAAGTTTTAGGCTCCAGGAAGGTTTCAGGTTCGTCGTTGTGTCCGCTCTCCATGCTCGCGCAATATAGGCGAGCCGACGGGGCGATTGAAAGCGCTCTTCGCGTGTGAGCAAGCGCGCCTTTGCCGTTTGGAAAGCCGCGCGTCGCCGGATCCGCGTTGCGCGCTCCGACTGTTTGCGATTAGCTCATCGGGATGGATCGTCTGGTCGCACGCGGCAAGTTCCTGTTCGAGGGCCAGCGCAAGTTCCACGCCCGCGGCGTCTCTTACGGACCGTTCAGTCCGAACTCGCGCGGCGAGCGCTACCCGGAGCCCGAGCGCGCCGCGCAGGATTTCGCGCTGATGCGCGAGTTGGGCGCCAACCTCGTGCGCACCTACGTGCCGCCGCCGCCGTGGATGTTCGAGCTGGCCGCGAAACACGAGCTGCGACTGATGGTCGGGATGCCGTGGCCGTTTCATATGGCGTTTCTTGACTCGCGACAGATGGCCGCCGACATCCGCAGCACTATCCGCGACTCGGTAAACGAGATGCGCCGCTTCGCCGACGTGATCTTCGCCTTCAGCCTCGGCAACGAAATCCGATCCGACATCGTGCGCTGGCACGGCGCGCGCGCGGTCAGCCGCTTCGTGGGCGAGCTCTACGAGCTTGGCAAAAGCATCGCGCCCGACTCGCTCTTCACCTACTCGAACTACCCGTCATCCGAATATCTCGACCTGAGCTTCCTCGACTTCATCTGCTTCAACGTCTACCTGCATCGCGAGCCCGACTTCCGCCGCTACCTGACTCATCTGATGGCCGCGACGGGCGAGCGTCCGCTGGTGCTCAGCGAAACCGGGATGGACACCATCCGCGAGGGCGAGGCTCATCAGGCGGAGCTGCTCTCATGGCAGGCGCGCGCCACCTTCGAACTCGGCCTCTCGGGCTTCATCGTGTTCGCCTTCACCGACGAATGGCATACCGGAGGCGCCGATATCAGCGATTGGGCCTTCGGGCTGGTAACGCGGGAACGCACCCGCAAGCGCGCATTCGACGCGGTCGGTGAGGTCTTCAAGGGCCCGCTGCCGCCGCCGCTAAAGGATTGTCCCAAGGCCTCGGTCGTGGTGCCCGCCTTCAACGCGGAGGCGACGCTCGGCGCGTGCCTCGACTCGCTCGCCAATCTCAACTATCCCGACTACGAAACGATCGTCGTCGACGACGGCTCGAGCGACTCGACAGCCGAGGTCGCGGCACGCGCGGGCGTGCGCGTGCTGCGCGCGGAGCATCGCGGGCTCGCGGCCGCGCGCAATAGCGGAATTGAGGCCGCCGCGGGAAGCTGCGTCGCCTTCATCGACGCCGACGCGCGCGCCGACAGCGATTGGCTCTACCATCTGGTCGAAACCTTCACTCGCCGCGACGCGGCGGCCGCCGGCGGTCCCAATTTCGCACCACCACCCGCCTCGGCGCGCGCGGCCGCAATCGCGGCCGCGCCCGGACAGCCGCGCGAGGTTCGCGCCGGCGACGACACGCTCGAGCAAGTGTGCGGATGCAACATGATCGTCAACAAGATCGCGGCCCAGGCGGCCGGCGGATTCGACCCGATGTTCACCGCCGCCGGCGACGACGTCGATTTTTCGTGGCGGCTCGCCGAGCGCAAGCTGACGATCGCCAACGCTCCCGCGGCGGTCGTGATTCATGAACGTCGTCCGACGCTCGCCGCGTATGTCCAACAGCAGCGCGGCTACGGCCGGGGCGAGGGTTTGCTGTTCCGCAAGTATCCACTCAAAGCCGGCGGCGCGGGCGCGATATACGGCGGCACCTCGTGGCTCGGCGGTCTGCTTGGCGGCGCGCGTATCTATTACGGCGCGTTCGGCCGCGGACTTTTCCAGAGCGTCTATCCGGGCGGCGAGACTTCGCCGCTTGTGCAATTGCCGCTCACGATGCCCTGGGTCGCGATCGCAATCGTGATGATCGTGGCCGGTATCGCGAGCGCACCGATGGCATGGCTGGGATTGGCCGCGATCGCACTGACGCTCGCCAACACAATTCGTATCGCCACGGTCCGCGCGCCGTCGCACGGCGCGCGGCTGACCGTGACGGCGCGCGCGCTGCTCGCACCCGCCGCGCTGGCGGGAGCGCTCGCCCGCAGCGCGGCGCGCGAGCGCATCATATGGAGCTCGACCCCGCCACCCGGCCCCGCCGATGACGAGGCCGCGACGGTCCGCGCACGCGGCCGCGTGCTGGTCACGCTGGCGGAGCGGCTCGGACCCGGCGGCGTCGAGCCGTTGCTGGAAGCGATGCGCGCGGCGCTGGTCCGCGGCGGCCTTGCCGCCGCGGCAGGCGGTCAGTATGAAGCATACGATCTCGTGATCATAATTCCACCCTGGATGCGCGTGCGTCTCAATGGTCTGGAACTGGACGACGGCCGCGTATCGCTCTCGTGGCGCGCCGGGCCCGCCCGATGGCGAATCGCCGCGGCGGGAGCGTCAATCGTAATGTTGATGCTGGCGACCAGGTTCTCCGCCACCAGCGCCATAGCCGTTGTCGCGGTAGCGGGAATATGCGCGATGGCGCTCTCCGCGCTGCATTTGAGCCGCCTGCCCGCCGCGCTCAAAGCCGCCGCCACCGACGCGGTGGCTGCGCTCGGCGGACGCGCCCACGTTGAGGAAGAAGCCGCCTGATGAGCACGCTCGGGCTCATCGGTGTGGTGCTGCGCCGCACGCGCGCGCATCTGGGGCGCCTGGCGCTGGCCGTAATATGCGTGATGCTGGCTGCCGCGCTGGAAGTGCTCAAGCCCTGGCCGCTCAAGGTCGTGATCGACAACGTATTGCACGGCGCGCCGCTGAGCGCGGCGTGGCCCGCGCGCGCCGCCCAGCTTTCTCCGGCGAACCTGCTGATCGCCGCCTGCATCGGCCTGGTAGTGCTGTACATGGTGCTCGGACTGATCAACGTCTTCAACAATTACATCTCGATCTCGATCGGCCAGCGGATGGTCAACGATCTCCGCGCGGAAATGTTCGACCATCTGCAGCGGCTCTCGCTCTCGTTCCATCGCGGCCGCCCGATCGGCGATTTGATGGTGCGGATCACCTACGACACCTTCTCGGTCCAGACCATCGCGATGAACGGGCTGTTCCCGCTGCTCTCCTCGACCGTGATGCTGGCGGAGATGTTCGTGGTGATGATGCGGATCGACCCGGAACTGACGATTGTGGCGCTGGCCGTGGTGCCGTTTCTGGCCGCGCTGATCGCCACCGCCAGCAAACCGATCGACCGCATCGCCGCCGCCGCCCGTGTCAAGGAGAGCCGCCTCTACACGGTAGCCCATCGCTCGCTTGCCGCGATCCACGTGGTCCAGGCCTTTACGCGCGAAGCCGAATCTTACCGTGAGTTCGTCGAATCGAGCAGCGAGAGCCTGGGCGAGACGCTGCGCCTGTATACCTTGCAGACCGCCTACGCCGGCGCGGTGAACGTGCTGATCGCGGTTGGCACCGCGGTGGTGATCTACATCGGCGCACTGCACGCGCTGAGCGGCCGGCTCACGATCGGCGACCTGATCGTGTTTGCCACTTATCTCGCCTCCCTATACGCGCCGATCAACCAGATGTTCCAGACCTACGGCATGGTGCAGGGCGCGATGGCAGGGCTGCGGCGATGCCTGGAACTGTTGGAAATCGAACCCGAGGTCAAGGATCGGCCTGGGGCGCGGGCGCTCGGACGCGCACGCGGAGAGATCGAATTCGCGAGCGTCGTTTTCGGCTACGCGCCCGGTCACCCGGTGCTCAAGGGCGTGAGTTTTCGCGCGGCGCGCGGCGAGACCGTCGCGATCGTCGGGCCGAGCGGCGCGGGCAAGACCACGATGGCGAGCCTGCTGGTGCGCTTTTATGAACCGCAGCAGGGCGAGATCAGTATCGACGGGCATAACGCGCTGGATTTCACGCTCGAGTCGCTGCGGCAAAACGTCGCGATGGTGCTGCAGCCGCCGCTGGTGCTGTACGACACGATGCGCGCCAACATCGCGCTGGGCCGCCCCGGCGCGAGCCAACGCGAAATCGAACGTGCCGCCTCGGCCGCGCGCCTTGACCCGGTGATCGCGCGCCTGTCGGCCGGTCTCGACGAACTCGTCGGTCAGGGCGGCCACAACCTCTCCGAGGGCGAGGCGCAACGGGTGACGATCGCGCGCGCGCTCCTGCGCGACGCACCGGTGTTGGTGATGGACGAGCCGACCAGCGCGCTGGATGCGGAAACCGAGTCGCTGGTGCTATCCGCGGTGCGCGAAGCGATGCGCGGGCGCACCACCCTGGTGATCGCGCATCGGCTCTCCACGATTCAGAACGCCGATCGCATCCTGGTGCTGCGCGACGGTGAAATCGCCGAGCAGGGAACCTTCGCCGAATTGCTTTCGCGCGGCGGCTTCTTCAGCTACCTCTACAATCTCCAGTCTTGGGGGCGCGAAGCGGCCAGCTAGGCGCGAAGCAGCCGGCTAAGACCGACCGCGGCAACGGCGGCACTGTAATGATCGGATCGTGATGAAACCAATTACTATAGGACTCACGGGCGGAATCGGCTCGGGCAAAAGCACCGCGGCGAAAATTCTGGCCGCCCTCGGCGCGCCCGCAATCGACGCCGACAAGGTCGGCCACGAGATCTACCAGCCGGGCGCGCCCGCCTATCGGGAATTAATCGACGCCTTCGGCGAGGGCATCCTCGCTTCCGACCGCACTATCGACCGCCGCAAGCTCGGGCCGATCGTGTTCGCCGATCCCGCGGCGCTCAAACGGCTCAACGCGATCGTGCATCCGAAGATGTTCGCGCGGATGGGTGAGATGGTCGCGTTAATGCGCGGTGGCGGCGAGACGCGGCCGATCGTTATCGAAGCGGCCATCCTGATCGAAGCCAACTGGCAGCCGCTATTCGACGAAATCTGGCTGGTAACCGCCTCGCGCGAGCGCGTGATCGAACGTGTCGAGCGCGACCGCGGCCTTAAGCCCGAGCAGACCGAGGCGCGCATCCGTGCGCAGCTCTCGGACGAGGAGCGGCGCAAGCACGCGACCTCGGTGATTCACAACGACGGGACGCTCGAAGAGCTGCGCGCCGCGGTGATACGCCTGTGGCAGGACGCGCTCGCCCGCGCCGCCTGAGAGGGATAGAGATGAAGATTCTGATCATGGGAGCGGGCGCGGTCGGATTGTTCTACGGCGCGCGGCTGCAGCAAGGCGGCGAGGATGTCTACTTCTGCGCGCGCGGCGAAAACCTGCGCGTGCTGCGGGAGCACGGGCTCGAGGTGAAAAGCTTTAAGGGCGATTTCCACTTGCCGGTCAAGGCGACCGACAACCCGCGCGAGTTCGCTCCTTACGAGCTGATCCTATTCTGCGTCAAGTCTTACGATACCGTTGCTACGGCCCGGCTGCTCGACGGGTGCCTCGGCGAGGGCGGCGCGGTGATGACGATCCAGAATGGGGTCGAGAATGAAGCGGCGCTATGCACCGTGCTGCCGCGTGAATCGGTGATGGGCGGCAACGCGCGCGTGGGCGCCGAGCTGACCGCGCCCGGCAAGCTGCTGCATACCGCGTCGGGCATCATCGAATTCGGCGAGTTGGACGGTCGCGAGACGCCGCGCGCGCAGCGCATGGCCGAGTCTTTCAAGCGCGCGGGAGTCTTTGGCCAGCTCACCCGCGATCTCAAGAGCGTGCGCTGGAAAAAGCTGATGGGCAACAATGGCACCAACACGGTGAGCGCGCTCGCGCGTTGCACGCTCGGCGGGATGTTCGCCGAGCCCGAGGGCGCCGCGTTGGTTCATCGGCTGATGACGGAAACCGCGATCGCGGCACGCGCCGAGGGCGCGCAGATCTCAGACGAAGATATCGAGACGTACTACAACATCGCTCGCGGCTTCTCCAATGCGAGCGCGGTCAAAACTTCGACGCTGCAGGACCTCGAGCGCGGCAAGCGCCTGGAATACGACGCGATAAGCGGCGCCGTGGTGCGCGCCGCGCGCCGCCACGGACTTAGCGTGCCGGCGACCGAGACCGTGCACGCGCTGCTGAAGCTGCTCGACGCGCATCGCGGCTCGTAACCGGCGATGCGCGCCGCGGCCGCTTTCGGCCTAGCGCTTCTCGTACTGCTTGGGGCCGAACAGCGCTTGCCACGACTCCTTGTCGGGCGGCCCGTGATGCAGATGCTCGGCCATCACCGCGCATCCTTTCTGCACCGCCGGGCGTTTTTCGAGTTCGTCGTACCAGCGCTTGAGATGTGGGAAGTTTTCGAGTTCCTGCCCCTGCCATTTATGCGGCCGCAGCCACGGATAGGTCGCGATGTCGGCGATCGAGTAATCGCCGGCGAGGTACGGCGCCTCGGCCAGACGCTTGTCGATCACGTTGTAGATGCGTTTGGCCTCGTTGGTGTAGCGGTCGATCGCGTATTGGATCTGGTCGGGGGCGTAACGTCGGAAATGATGCGCCTGGCCGAGCATCGGGCCGACACTCGCCATCTGGAACATCAGCCACTCGAGCACGTTGTACCGCGCGCGCGGCTCCTTCGGCATCAACTTGCCGCTCTTATCGGCAAGATAAATCAGGATCGCGCCCGACTCGAAAATCGAGATCGGCTTGCCGCCGGGACCGTCATGATCGACCATCGCGGGAATCTTGTTATTGGGACTCACCTTGAGGAACTCGGGTTTGAACTGATCGCCCTTGCCAATATTGATCGGGATGACATTGTAGGGCATCCCCAACTCCTCGAGCGCGATCGTGACCTTGTAACCGTTCGGGGTCATCCAGAAATAAACGTCGACCTTAGCATCTCCCATGACATCTCCTTGATGCTGCTTGCGGGGGGCGCGGCATCATGCACGCGCCGTTTGATTTTGCGCCATCGCGGCCGCGCCGTACAAGCGCGCGGTCTGGTCTGACCTCACGCCGGAGCCACTTCGGCGCCCGACTTCCGCACGCCCATCAGGTACGCTTCGATAAACGGATCGATCGCGCCGTCGAGTACAGCGTCGGTGTTGCCGATCTCGACGCCGGTGCGATGGTCCTTCACCATGCGGTACGGTTGCAGGACGTAGGAGCGGATTTGGCTGCCCCAGGTGATGTCCTTCTTTTCCTTGGCGAACTGCTCGAACTGCTCACGCTTCTTGCGCTCCTCGAGTTCGAACAGGCGCGCGCGCAGAATCTTCATCGCCATCGCGCGGTTCTTGTGCTGCGAGCGCTCGTTCTGGCAGCTCACCACGATGCC
>Ga0209415_10019134_pt1 | contig 10748 bp, 6 predicted proteins | sample PeaSoiSIISIP2007_FD_187696 | JGI IMG/M metagenome (GOLD analysis project Ga0209415, IMG submission 187696) | Peat soil microbial communities from Weissenstadt, Germany - SII-SIP-2007 (SPAdes) (version 2) | ecosystem: Environmental > Terrestrial > Soil > Wetlands > Peat | place: Germany... | reverse complement strand
GGTCAAGGCCATGTATTCGTGAAGCTCGATGCCGGGATCATGCGGGTTCTTCTTATGTTCTTCCTCACGATACAGCGCTTTTGCCTGGCTGAGATGATCCCACGCTGACGCGAGATGCCCGCGATGGTATTGCACGGTTCCTACGATATGGTACCCCCAGGTTTCGGTCCTTGACTTACCATGACGCTGGCTGGCGGCTAGCGCCTGATCGGCTAGCGCTTGAGCCGAGTCGAAGTCCCCTCGCAACAGTGCTCCCGCGCAAAGTCCAGTGAAGGCGAGAACGACTTGCGTAGGATCGCCGAGTCTTTCGCCGAGATCAGTCGCACGTTGATATGCGGCGGCGGTTGCGGCATCGACGTAACCGCGCGTAGCGATAAGGACCGCGCCGATACCGAGCTGGAAGCCGAGTTCGAGCTGGTCGCGCTCGGGTGTAACGGGCAACTTTTTAAGCAGCAGCAGTGCTTCGCGATAAAATTCCGCGGTTTCCGTCAACGCGCCCTGCAAGCGAGCTCGTCTGGCGGCCATCGACAGGTATCGGATGGTCTTCGCGCTGTCGGCCGCCGCGCCCGCTTGCTGGAAGTGATGCGCCAGTTCTATGGCAACTTCTTCTAATGCTCCCGCATGCAGTTTTTCGAGCGCGGCGCCGACCTGCAGATGGATGCGTTGCCTTCGAGCGGCAGACACCTGGCTAATCACGGCTTGTCGCAAAAGCTCATGAGAAAATCTGAAACGCGCCTCAGGGTATTGAACCGCGGAGGAGATCAGGCCGGAGTTCTCGGCCTCTTCAACAGAGTCAAGCAAGGAATCCGGATCAACGTCCATCGCCGCAGCCAAGAGCTCGAACGTAAATGACCTGCCGATCACCGCCGCAGTGCAAAGCATCTTGAGGGTGTCTTCAGAGACGAGGGCCAGGCGCCTTCCGATCAAATCCCGTACGCTTTGCGGCACGTCGAGGTTGAGTTTTAAATCTTTGCGAAACGCTCCGGTGGAATCGAAGAGCCGCCCTTGTTCAACCAGATGCCTGTAGAGTTCTTCGACAAAGAAGGGATTGCCTTCGGTATCGGAATGGAAGAGTCGTACTACGGCTTCCGGCGGCTCTCGGCCGTTGAGCGCGTGGAGCATCTCGGCAACGGATATTTTGGATAGACCGGCCAACGTGACGCGCTCAACGAGGTGGTGGCGGTTCAAATCATCTAGGGTACGATTCCGCAGACCCGACGGATCACGCTCGAAATCGCGCAGGGTTGCGACAACCATGATCGGCAGCGTCGGGATGAAAGGTGCGAGGTGATTCAGCAGGAGCAGTGTGCCGTCGTCAGCCCATTGCAAATCGTCAATCAGAAGCAGCGTAGGAGTATTGTGCGAAACTCGGGCGACTAGTTCAGTGACCGCGTTGAACAAGAAACGCCTTGCCTGTTCGGGCGGCAGTTCAATCGGCGCCGGAATGTCGGTAAATGAACGGCGTAGCTGCGGCACCAGCCGTGCGATCTCGGGCGCGTCGGCTCCGAGCATTTCGCGAAAGACCGCCAGGTCGCGGGTCTGCGCCAGCGCCGCTTCCAGGATTTCGACGAACGGGATGAACGGCACCGGCTCATTCCGATCGTAACAGCCGCCGACGAAAGTCAGCATTCGCCGCCGCAAAGCTTCGTTGGCGATCTCGGCCGCGATGCGCGTCTTGCCGACGCCGGCGGGGCCACCGATTAGGACGAACCGGCCTTCACCGCGCTGCGACTGGTCGAGCGCGCATCAGGATTGAGCGCTCGGCGTCACGGCCGACGAACGCGGTTCCAGACGTGAAGGTGCGCAGAAAACTCGAGTCACGGCGTGAGACGATCGGCTCCAGGCCGGTGATTTCGCGCTCTACCGGTGCGCCGTCAGTCGAAAATTGCCAGACGACCGCGTGCTCACGATCGGGGATGTAGGAACAGAAGGATCCGGTCCTGATCGAACGATCGAGCAGTTCGCCGAGCGCGGCGTGTTGTTCCGAGATCTTCTCGAGCGCGGCACGGATCGCGCGGGTGACATTCAGCCGGGCACGTTCGGCGTTGGAGCCGGTGCGACGAATGCGTCCGCCTCTTCCAATCGAGCGTACGAGCTCGGTTTCGAGAATATCGACCTCAGCTTGAATCTGATCCGCGCGAGCGTGATTGCCGCGTTCGCGCTGATCCTCGAGCGACTCATTGAGCTCGTGCAAACGACGTTTGTATTCGCGTTTCGCTTGCGCATCCAGCACCTCGCCCGCGTCGCCGGTTAAGCCAGACCGTATCGTCACACCGACCTCTAGCCGGTCTTCATGGTCCGCGCTCAAGCTGGGCAGGTCCGGATCGCGGATCGCGGAGCCCAGCAGATCGAGAGCGTGCAATTCCTCTCCCGGGTGCTGAAGCAGACGCTGGATATACCGCAGCCCCTTAAAGTCTTTGATTGGGAAGGTCGGGCCGTTGAGGCCGAGCGTCCAGTATTCGCCATTGACCGCGAAGATTGCTCTTTGCGGCGGTGAAACTTCCGGTAGATTGCGATTGCCCGTCGCGAATTGCCGATGGGTTTTCCGTAGCCACATGAGACACCCCCCTCTCGCAGCGGTACCGGGATCGAGCTTTCAGATCACAGGGGAGTCTGCGACAAACAGACCTCTCGAAAGCTCGTGAGGCAACTCGATGCTATCACGTGTTGAAAGTGCTGTAAATCGCCTACTCGTGGCGTGGCTGAGCAGCCTGGCTCGCTCACGCGTTCTATCCAAAAACTGAAAGCGCAGCTAGGTAGCGTTTTGCTACAAGATGGTGCAAGCCCGCGGCGCACTCCGATCACGAAAGGCAGCTTTCAGTGCATACTCAATCAAGTGCTAATTGGTTCGGGCGATTCGCGTCGGTTCCAGTCTATAATTTCGCGGCGCGATCAGGTGCTCGCGACTGGCGACGGAGGAGCTGGGCCTCGGTCGGGCGAGCGCCACAGGCCACCCTCACTGAAGCACGCCCACCCCCAATTCAGCCATCCCAACAGTGCGGATGCGAGCCACAGGGCCCACAACAACATCGCGAGCCGATAGACCATCAGCGGCACCGAGACCGCCCACATCTGCGGCAGCGCGTTTGCCGTGCGGTCGTGGAACCATTGTAGATTTTGCGCGCTGGAACCGTTGCCGCTGATTTGCATTTGCGGCAGACCAAGCAGACCCGCCTCGATCGAGCCGAAGAGACTCGTGAGCGCGAGCACGGTCAAGACCGCGAGTGCGATCTGAAGCAGTCTGAACCGGGACCATCCGAGTGACGTGCCGCGCCGCTTGCGCCAGCCCAAAGCGAGCAACCAAGCGACCACCAATGCGGCCGACCAGATCGGGACTTGTGTCAGCCCCAGGCTCAACAGGAACCAGTGGCCGGTGCTTAACGGAGTAGCGCCCGATCGGCCGAGCGCGAATGCGATCAGCGCAAAGACCAGCAGCAGCCCCCAGAAAAGTACCGCCGGGCCGAGCAGCGCGGGCGCAACGAACAACGTCCATCGATCGACCGGCATGTTTATGATCGTAGTCGCGTTGACGCTCGGTACCCCCAGTTCGATTTTCGGCGTTCTCTCACCCGCAGTCTGATGCCATGCGGTTCACGCCATGCGATTGCAATCGTCTGGCGCCCCGGCACGATTGGAATGGTGACGGTCTGCTGGTCCTGGCGAATCGGTTGCGTAGCCCCGTTGATCGTGAGCGATTGCAATTCGGCCTGCGCCGGAAGGACGAAACTCTTCTGACCGCCGCGACTGCTGCGCACCTCGAGGGTGACGGTCACATCGGAGGCGCGCAGTCCGGGGTTCATTTCGAGCCGGCTCGAATCGATCGTGAGCGTCGGCCCGCTGATTCCCTCCGGCCTCGTGACCGCCAGCGTAACCACTTCACCAGGCCACGGTTGCCATTGGCGCATCCTGCCTGGGGATTGTTCCGCAGCCTGATAGACCTCGGGAATTCCGCGCGGCTCGACGTGCCACATCGGCCCAGGGTCGAGCTGCCACACTTCGGTCCACGGCACCGAATCCGGCGCCTTCAATTCAATTTGCGGTGCGATTTTGAGCGTCGAATGCCATTGGACGACCGGCGTTCCCGGCGGCATGCTCACGACCGCGTTGCCATTTTCGGTGCGCACGTCGGGCGTCGTCACCGACTCGCCTGCCAGCAGCGGAACTTGCAGCGTGATCGCGGTATCGCTCGCCGTCAGGCGTTGGACCGTGGTATCGACCGCCCACTCCAGCCCCAGATGAAGCGCGCGGGTCACGCGCACGAACAGCGGCAGTTGGCCCGGTTGCAACGCGTTACTTTGTTGCCCCGCGCGGGCCTGCCGCACCAGCCGGATAGTGTCCTCGATGACGCCGTCTTCGTGGATCCCTTCGACCGTCCAGCCCACCGCCGCGTCTTCGAGGCGATGCGGTTTGAGCGGCAGTGAAAGTTCGAGCGCGTCAACGTCCGGCAGCTCGCCTTCGAGCAGCGCTTCATGTTTGCCGGCCGGGACGAGCAGCCACAGGAGTCCGTCCGGCGTGCGCGCAATCGCCTCGGCGCTCTTGCCGTCGAGCGTCACACGCGCCGGGTTGAACCCGGTGGCGCTCCCGGGCAGTGGAATCGCGACATCGGCGGCGGCGTCGATTTCGATCCGCGCGGCCAGAGTGGCCGGCTGCACGTCGAGCCGCATCCGCGGAATCGTGGCGCAGGTCGGAGAGCAGTCCTGATTTTCGAGCAGGCGGCGCTGAAGCTCATTGAGCAGGGCGTCGGACGGATAATCGGCATGCGCGGGCGGGGCGAGCAGCGGCACAAGGATTATCATTGCGAGCAACGCAGCCGCGGCGCCGGGCGCGGACAGAGTCGGACGGCCCATCGCGCGCATCGAGTTAAAAGCGCGATACGCGAGGATCGCGATCAATCCCACCCGCAGGAAGCCGAGCAGAAGATTGACGAACGGCGAAAGCAGCCACAGACGAATCTGTTGGCCGCGCTGCACCGGACCGCGCCAACTGAGGCTCACCGTGCGCCATTGCCATCGCGGCAAGCCCGGCCCGGTCGTAATGATCGCGTTGGGGTCCACCGCCGCATAGCTGTATTTCGATACTGCTATCGACCCGCCTAAGGTGGCCGAGGCCCCGATGCTGGAACCGATCGCATTCTCGAGCACCATCCCCGCCCCGCCCGCGGCCCCCATTCCGCCCACCGCGTTCGTAACGCCTCGCTCTATCTGCATCCGTCCCGACCATCGGGGTAACGCCAATGGCATCGGTGCCGGCGCCGAGACTGCTCGTTCCTCATCGAACGCCTTGGGCGCCTCGTTACCCACTATCGAGCTCTCTGAAACCGCCACTGGCGATCCGGTGCTCAACGGAAACGTCAACGTCCGCTGCACCTCCAACGCCGGGTAGATGGCCGTCCTGATCTGATCGACCATGAAGGGGATCGCAATCACGACAAAGACCGCGGCGACCGCCAGCCGGTACGCATGAATCACCCAGGTGCCCCGCCCCTTTGGCAAAACACGATCGAGCGCTTCGCCCACCAGCAGCGCGAGCCAAATTCCTCTCGGCGCTCCGGTCTCGGGGTAAATCACGGCCAGCGTCAGCAGCGCCGCGACGCCCCATGCGGGGCCCCACATCCGGTAAATGATCAGCGCCGTAATGAGTACCAGGAAGAGTTCGAGCAGCGTCCAGTCGGTGATCCAACTCGTGGAGACGTCGTCCACTCCCGACGCGCTAAACAGGCGCCAACCCGGGGGCAGGTCCAGCAGCGCCGATACCGACTGGAAGTCATGGTCCCAGCCGACGGCCGGCAGGCGCGAGATTTTGCCGTCGATCCGGCTGTCGGCCTCCATGCGGAGTTGCCCTTGACGAATCTCGACGCCGGCCATCGCCGGAGTGCGGCCGCGCGGGATGACCTGCGTGATAACCTGATCGACATTCCCGATCGCGACGCGGCCGAGACGCTGCGGCGGGTTCATCTCCAGCCGCCAGCTTTTGCTCATCGTGCCGGAGATCCCATCCTGAACCGTGTAACCCCCACCGCTGAAATCGAGCCACAGCTTGCGCTGCAGGTTCAATTGATCGGGCGCCGGATCGGAGTTGCCGCGCCGCTTCTCATCCAGCCGCATCACTTTGCCGGGCTGCATCAGGAAAGTCGGAAACTGACGCCACTCCTGCGGAAGCCGCGTCTGATTAGGATCGACCGCACTGACCCCTTCGACGGAAACCAGCCGCAGATCGTTGTGCGCCTCGAAGGCCCAGACTTCCTGTGCCGCCCAAGGCGCGTCGGTCACCGGCATGGAGAGCGAGTTGGCCAGCCCTTCGTGGCGCGCCGTCAGCTCAAGCGTCCAGGTTCCCGGCCGCAGCTGTATCCGCAAGTGGCCGTCGGGCTCGACGCGCGCGGGGAGCGGACTACACCTCGCGATCCTTGCCCGAGACGTTGAGCTCGATACGCGTGACCAGCAGGGGCGGTATCTCGTCGACCACGCGCCGCTCGACCTCCACCTCGAGCCCCTCTGGCGCCGCCTGGGCGGTGGCGCTGCGCAGCCAGAGTTGGCCGCTGGGATCGCGGTTGGGAAAATCAATCGCCTTGCCGTCAACCGTAAGCGAAACGAGACCGGTCTCCGCCGGCACCGGTAGAATTTGCGGCATGTGATCCCATGCAAAGGAACCCTCGACCGTATGACTCCCGGTCTTCAAATAGACGGCAGGCATATCGTCGTGAGGTACGGCAGCGGCGGGCTTCCCATCGATACGCACATCGAGCGGCCATCGCGTCGGATCGCCGGGCAGCATCACGTAAGGGTCGCGGTACACGCGAAAGTCCTGGACGAACCGAGCCGAGGTTTCATCAACTATAAGAGTGAGGCGCGCTGGCCACAGGCAGCGATGCTCATTGGCGGGATTCTGGACCATCGGGCAGAGCTGGTCTTCGTGGCCGCGCAGCACCCAATCGGTCCACGGACGCAGGGGCTCCGGCACCTGGTCGCGGGCGAGCGGTTCGGCAAGCGCCGCAGGCGCCGCGATCAGCAGACACATTAAGACAAAGAATGCTCGAAGCTTCATTTTGTCCTACCCCACCCTCAGAACGTGACAGCCAGACTTTCTTGCAGATTAAGTCGAGCAGCGCCATCAGTGCGGGAAGGCGAGTTTCATGCCCCTGACCATCCGCCGAGCCGACGTGCCGGCATCCGCGCCGAGCTTACATCCGCGCAAGAACCACAAACCTCACCCAGCAGTTTGACTACCACGCGTACCGGCCGTGGCGCCGACCGTATCTCTAATTAGAGGCCCTAATGGCGTGAAGCATTTCCCCCTGTTTCGACTCGCCTGATTAGATTAGAGATAAAAGTGAGCTAAGGTGAAAGCCATCGATTCAATACGCGCCATCATTTCGTTCGCACTCGTTGTCTTGCTTTGCACGAGCATTTCCTTCGGAGCGTCAGTGCCGCCGCCGTCCGACGAGTCGGTGCTCGAACACAACTTCGATACTCTCATTCAGCCGAACGACCTGCGCGACTGGATGAAACTGCTCGCCGCCGAACCAAACCACGTCGGCTCGAAACATAACAAAGCCAACGCGGAACAGATCCTCGCCTGGTTCAAGGAGTGGGGATGGGACGCGCATATCGAAACTTTCCAGGTGCTCTATCCGACGCCGATCACCGAGACTCTGGAGATGCTTGGCCCCAAGCCGTTCAAGGCCACGCTCCAGGAGCCGCCGATCCCGGGCGATTCGAGCGCGACTGCGACTGAGCCTGCGCTTCCCGCCTATGTCGAATACCAGGGTGACGGCGACGTCACGGCCGGGCTGGTCTATGTCAATTACGGGATGCAGGACGATTACAAGATGCTCGAGCGGCTGGGCGTCAGCGTGAAGGGCAGGATCGTCATCGCGCGCTATGGTTCCGGCTGGCGCGGCCTGAAACCGAAGCTCGCGCAGGATCACGGCGCGATCGGTTGCCTCATCTACTCTGACCCGGCCGATGACGGCTATTCGGTCGATGAGACCTATCCGGCCGGCCCGATGCGGCCGCCCCATGGCCTGCAGCGCGGCTCAGTGGCGGACATGCAGCTATATCCCGGCGATCCGCTAACACCGGGCATCGGCGCAACCGAGAACGCCAAGCGCCTGAAAATTTCGGAGGCGCCCTCGATCCTGAAGATTCCCGTTTTGCCGATCTCTTACGCCGACGCCCAGGTTTTCCTGCAGACATTGGGAGGGAGAGCGGTTCCACCAAGCTGGCGTGGCGCGCTGCCGATCACCTACCACGTCGGGCCCAGCGCGGCTCTAACTCATCTCGCGATCAAGTCCGATTGGAGCCAGAAGCCGATCTACGACGTCATTGCGGTGATGAAAGGTTCGACCTATCCCGACCAATGGGTGGTGCGCGGCAACCATCATGATGCCTGGGTTTTCGGCGCCAGCGATCCTTTGTCGGGGCAGGTTGCGCTCCTTGCCGAGGCCAAGGCTATCGGCGGGCTTGTGAAGCAGGGTTGGCGGCCCGCGCGCACTATCGTTTACACGAGTTGGGACGCCGAAGAGCCGATGCTCGTGGGGTCAACCGAGTGGGCGGAGACGCACGCGGGCGAACTGAAGAAGACCGCACTTCTTTATATAAACTCCGACACCAATGAACGGGGCTTTCTGAGTGTGGGTGGTAGTCACGACTTCCAGCATCTCGTGAACGGCGTCGCCGCCGACGTGATCGATCCCGAAACCGGCGTCCCAATCGGTCAACGGCTGCGAGCGAAAATACGCATCGACGCCCTCGCACCTGATGCCAAGGAACGCGTTAAGGCCGAGGCTAAGATCGTCGCGGATCCGAACAAGGACTTCCCCATCGAGGCGCTAGGTTCGGGATCGGACTTCTCGAGCTTTCTTCAGCATCTGGGCGTGCCGGCATTGGATGTGGGCTTCAGTGAGGAGGGTCAGACGCGCGGCGTCTACCACTCACGTTACGATACTTTCGAGCACCACAGCCGCTTCGTCGATCCGGGCTTTGTGTACGACTCGTTGCTGGCCAAGACCATTGGGCGGATGGTGCTGCGCGTGGTCGAGTCCAGCGCTCCCGTTCAGCGCGCAACGGATTTTGCCGACGCGGTTTCCAACTATCTCGATGAAGTCAAGAAGCTGGTGGATGACAAACGCGAGGAGGCCGAGACGCAAGCTGGCCTGTTGCGCGATCACGCGTTCCAGCTCGCGGCGGATCCCACCAAATCGAGTGGCTTACCTACACAGTTGCAGCCCGTTCCGCATATTGAGTTTGCGGTGCTTGAAGACGCCGTTGATCGACTGAAGCACAGCGCCAAGACTTATGACGATGCGCTGGCGGAACGCTCCTCGGGTCTGTCAGGCGCGCGGCTTGCTCACTTGCAGATGTTGATGACCGATATCGACCAGACGCTGGCGCCCGACGTGGGCCTGCCTGGCCGCCCCTGGTACAAGAATCTCATTTACGCGCCGGGTCGCTTCACTGGATATGGCGCCAAGACACTGCCCGGGGTTCGCGAGGCGATCGAAGAGCAAAGGTGGGCCGACGCCAACCGCTACGCGAAACTCACGGCAGACGCTCTCAACGCCTACAGCGATCGCCTGGATAAGGCGACGGCCGTGCTCAAAGGCTCCTGAACCGGCTGACCCGCGACCTGGTTTCTACTTCGACTGTCGCGGAGTACCTTCGAGGATATTCAACTTCCCGGCGAACTCTTCCAAATCGACTTCGAGGGTTTCGAGGACGCTCGCGGTCTGCCGCCAGTGTCCGATGATAACCAGCAGTTCGATTATCTCACCCGGACTGAGGTGCTTCTTCAGTGCTTCGACGGTTTCGCGACGCCCTTTGACGTTGGCGTTGACCTCGTCGGTCAATTGCAGCACCAAGCGTTCGAGTTCGCTGAAACAGTTCGCGTCGGTCCATTTCTCGATCGTTGCAATCTGTTCGTCAGTCACGCCGACATGCCTTGCCGCGGGAACGTGCTGCGTCCATTCGTAGATCGAACGGCAATCTTTCGCAGTGCGCAGGATCGCGATTTCGCGCAGCCTCGGATCGAGCTTGATCTGAGTAAACAGTGCATTACTCAGTTTGCTGCGAACCGGGAAGATGCCCTGCGCGTTGGCCATCATCCGCTGAACGTTGAGTACCTGCGGGCGGACAGTCAGGATCTTCAACACCTCGGGTGAGGCGTCATTATTGTCGAGGTATGGCAACAGCGCCATTTCCGGTTTCTCCTTTCAGGTGGTGCGAATATCGATCCCTCAATCAATTGAGTTTCGCGAACGACTTCACGATGCGACGCACCGAAGTCGAGTAATCCTCGTTCACCGCATTTGGAACGATGATTGGAAGATCCGCCCCTTGCTTGCGGTACTGTTCGAGGCGCTCGAAGCATCGTGATTCGGGACCGACCAAGGCGAGCGAATCGATCATCGGCTCGGTGACCGCAGCCGCCATCGCACTCGCGTCGCTGCGCTTCGCAGCCGCCATGATCGCATTGGCGGCCGACTCGAAGCCGCTGCGCGCGATCAAACGATTGTAGAAGGGCAGGGCGCCGTAAAATGCGAGTCCGCGTTGGGCTGCGGCGTATGCGACCTTGAGATCGTCGTGCAAAAATACCGGCAATCCAACCGTCGCGGCAATGTCCGAGGGCTTACGGCCGTGCTGCTTCGCCGCCTCGTACGCGACGTCGATAGATTTGCGCATGCGCTCGGGTGGGCAGAGATACAACATCAGGCCGTCCGCGAGTTCGCCGCCGAGGCGAGCCGTTTCGAGTGC
>Ga0209415_10019132_pt1 | contig 10750 bp, 11 predicted proteins | sample PeaSoiSIISIP2007_FD_187696 | JGI IMG/M metagenome (GOLD analysis project Ga0209415, IMG submission 187696) | Peat soil microbial communities from Weissenstadt, Germany - SII-SIP-2007 (SPAdes) (version 2) | ecosystem: Environmental > Terrestrial > Soil > Wetlands > Peat | place: Germany... | reverse complement strand
CCCGCGATGCTCCTGCGCCGGTTCGCCGACGTCGATGGGCCCGGGTTCGAATACGTGCAGGCCGCGGCGATCCTCGGCGTGCACTATGACCACGCGACCGCGACGGAGCTCGCGGGGGTGGCCGCCGCGAGCGCCGACGCGGTCCTCGTGTCGCTCGTGCGCTCGGGGGTCCTCACCGATGTCGGCGGCGGCAGCGTCGCGTTCGTGCACCCGCTGTTCGCGCAGGCCGTACTCGACGCGCAGCCCTCCGCCGTGCGCAAGCGCCAGCACGCCGCGGCGTTCGCCCTGATCGTCGCGCGGCACGGATCCGACGCGCTCGCCGCCGAGCACGCCGCGCTCGCGGGGCTCGCCGGCAATCCCCTCGCCGTACAGGTCACCGCACGCGCCGGGGGGACCGCGCTTGCGCAGGGCGCGCTGCGCGCCGCGTCCACCCATCTCGAGAACGCGCTCGCGCTGGCCGGCGAGCACGCGCCGATCGATCTCGTGCTGCTGCGGGGCCAGGCCCTCGTCGCGCAGGCGGACGTGGAGCCTGCCCGGGCGTTGTGCGCGGGACTCATCGCGCGCGAGCTGGACGCGCCCACGCGCTCGCAGGTGCTGCGGCTGCTCGCCCGCGTCGAGCTGCTCGCAAGCCGGCCGGCGCTGGCGCAGGAGCTCTTCACGCAGGCCGCGGCGATCGCGTCCGACGACGCGGCGGTTGTCGAGGTGCTCTCGGACGCGCTGCTGACCTGTCTCGCGAGCGCGCCCGCCCCGTGGGTCCTCGACACGGCCCGACGCGCACTCGCGCTCGCGGCCGACGGAGCGCCGGCGCAACGGCTGCTGCGCTTCATCGAGGGCTACGCGGTTCTGGTCTGCGAGTGCGACCCGCACGAGGCGGTGCCCCTCACGCAGGAGCTGATCCGCGTCGGCGCGCGCGCGGTCTGGCCCGACCAGGGCTGGAACCTCACGCTCGCCGTGCACGGGCTGAACGTGTGCAAGGTCCTCGAGGACTTCGCCGGAGCGCAGGCGATCTTCGATCGCGAGTATGACGAGGCTGTGCGTGCCGGTGCACCCGTCCTGATGAGCGGCCTGGCGGTCGCGTGGGCGGACGTGCTTTTGCGACTCGGTCGCCTCGAGGAGGCCCTCGCGCTCGTCGAGCAGACCTCCGCGCTGATCGAGCGACGCATTCGGCCGTGGACCGACCTCGCGGCGGCGGTGCTGTGCGGCGAGCTCGGGCTCGACGACCGTTCGCGGACGCACCTCGCCGCGCTTCGCGAGTTTCAGCGCGAGATCCCCGACGGGCAGTACTCGGTCGTGTCGCTGTGGCTGGCGCTGCTGGACGCGCGCAGCCACCTCGCAGCGGGCCTGCACACACAGGCCTCCGACGCGATGCTGCGCGCCGGCGAGATCGCGGCGCTCGGCGGGCGAATCGAGCCGTGCCTGGTGCCGTGGGCAGCCACGGCGGTCGACGCCCACCTGGCAGCCGGGAGGCCCGATGCCGCGCGCGCCCTGCTCGACGAGCTCGAGTCGCGCGCGTCGACACTCCCGAGCCGCTGGCCTCGCGCGGTGCTCGCGCTGGGTCGCGCCGGCATCGCCGCGCTCGAAGGCCCGCGCGAGCTCGCCGACCAGCGCTACGGCGAGGCGATCGAGCGCTTCGAGGAGCTGGGCCAACCGCTCGAGCTCGCGCATGCGCTGATCGCCTTCGGCACACACCAGCGGCGCACGGGTCGCCCGCGCGAGGCCCGCGAGCCGCTGGCGCGCGCGGTCGCGATCTGCGAGGACTCGCACGCCGAGCGCCTTGCGCGCATCGCCCGCGCCGAACTCGCCGCCAGTGGCGGCCGCCGGCGCCGGCGCAGCGAGGATCGCTCGGTGCTGACCGCGCAGGAGACGCGCGTCGCCGCGCTGGCGGCCGAGGGGATGGCGAACGGCCAGATCGCCGCGGCACTGCACCTCTCGCCGCGGACGGTCGGCTTTCACCTGCAGCGCGTCTACGAGAAGCTGAACATCCACTCGCGCCGCGAGCTGATCCGCCGCGCCGGCGAGTTCACGAGCTGAGCCCGCGTGAGGGCATTGCGCGCAGTGGCGACGAAAGCCGAACACAGTCGGCGAGCACCTGGTCGAACTCGAAGGTGGGCTTCTTCACCAGCGAGCCCGGGCGATCTGTGTGCTCGGGACCACCTCCAGGCTGTGGGCTCGGCGAACGCGACCAGGAGGAGCCACTATGGCTGAGACCCCGACTCTGTACGTCTGCCATGGCGATGACGGAGGACCGCGCATCCATCCGTGCCGCCGCGTCCAGGAGGCGCTTCGCGCCGCCGGCATCGAGTACGAGAAGGTCGTCGCTGCTCACGGCAGCCCGATCCCGTTCCTGCGCCGCGGCTCGCGCGAGGAGCTGCGCTCGGCGACCGGCGAGACCAAGCTCCCGTTGCTCAAGCTCGCCGACGGGACAGTGATCGCGCACTCGAAGCAGATCCTCGGCTGAATCCGAGCGCAGGCCTGAACGTCAACCCGCGCTGGCGCTCGCGCACGTGAACGGCCCGCTGCGCGGCCGCGGCACATGGGGACCTTCCTCGGAGGAGTCGGGCGCCGGCGGCGCCGGCACGGCGTACCGTGTTCAAATAGAAATCAGGCGTCTGCGCGGCGGATGTGCTGGTGCACGAAGGCGATCGCCATGCTGCCCTCGCCGACGGCCGCCGCCACGCGCTTGATCGGACCGCTGCGCACGTCGCCGCAGGCGAAGACGCCCGGCACCGTCGTCTCGAGCAGCCCGGGGTCGCGCTCGAGCGTCCAGCTCCCGCAGGCGCGGGCGTCGGCGCCGGTCAGCACGTAGCCGCGCGCGTCGCGCGCGATCTCATCCGGCAGCCAGTCCGTCTCGGCGTCGGCGCCGATGAAGACGAACAGACCGCCGCACTCGAGCCGCTCGGTCTCGCCGGTGGTGTTGTCGCGCACGTCGATTGCCTCGAGCGAGGTGGCACCGTGGGCCGCAACGATCTCGCTGGACAACCGCGCACGGATGTTTGTCCGCGTCGCGAGCTGGTCGACGAGGTAGCGCGACATGCTCTTCTCGATCGCGTCGCCTCGGCAGACCAGCGTCACGCTGCGCGCGTGCCTCGCGAAGTTGATCGCCGCCTGCCCGGCCGAGTTTCCGGCACCGACGAGATACACGTCGGCGCCGTGCACGGTGGACGCCTCGCTGCGGGCCGCGCCGTAGGAGATGCCCTTCCCCACAAGGCGCTCGAAGCCCTCGATCTGGAGGTGGCGCCAACTCACTCCGCACGCGAGGATCAGCGTGCGCGTGCGCAGCACCTCGCCGCCATCGAGATGGACCTCGCGGGCGTCCGCGTCGATCCGCTCGATCGTGCGTGTCACGAGGATCTCGGCGCCGAGCCTGCGCGCCTGCTGGAGAGCGCGAGCCGCGAGCTCATCCCCCGAGACGCCAGAGGGGAAGCCGAGGTAGTTCTCGATCTTCGAGGAGGTGCCCGCCTGGCCGCCCGGCGCCTCGCGCTCGACGACGATCGTGCGCAGGCCCTCCGAGGCGCCGTACACCGCGGCGGCCAGTCCCGCCGGGCCGCCGCCGACGATCACCGTGTCGTACTCGCCCCCCTCGGGCTCCGTCGTCAGGCTGACCAGCTCGGCGACCCTGCGCAGCGACGGCCGGAGCACGGTCCGCCCGCCGATCACGCGGATCACAGGTCGATCGTCGGAGCCTGGAAGCGGCCCGTCCCACTGCTCCTGTGCGTCCGTCGCCTCCGGGTCAAGCCAACGATGGGAGACCTGGTTTCGGTCGAGGAACCGCCGCAGATCGGAGGTCGCAGGATCGAAGCGGTCGCCAACGACGATCGCGCGGGGCGGCGGCGGCTCGGCGGCGATCCCCGCAAGCCCGCGCGGCCCACCGATCCGCTCGCCCGCCATGCGGCCCACCTCTCTGGCGACGTCGGGCTCGAGCGCCGCGATCGCGTGGTAGTCCTGCGGTTCGAGCCTCAGTACGCGGGAGGCCTCGGCCGCGCGAAAGCCGACCGGAAAAACCGTCCCGAGCGTGATCGGGACCTCGCCGAACAGGTCGCCGGGAGCACGTGAGCCGAGGACGCGGTCGATGCCGTCCACGAGCTTGACCGCTTCGATCCTGCCACTCAGCACGGCGAACAGCGCGCGCTCATCGCCCTCGTTCGCCGCGTACTCGCCGGCAACGAGACTGACGTCCGCGGCCGCGTGGGCCAGCCGCTCGCGCCCGTCGGCGTCGAGCGCCGCAAAGGCCGGAACCGTGCCGATCTCCTCCGCCGTGATCATTGCTGGCCCCTGAGCACGTCACCGGCGAGCCGGGGCGGGGCGGACTCTACCGAGCAGCCGCTCGGCGTAGAGTGCGCGCCGACGCGCACCACACCAACACCGAGGAGACGGTAATGAGCGAGTCGATCGTCGTCGGGACCGACGGGTCCGGCACCGCCAAGCACGCCGTGGCAGAGGCCACGCGGCTGGCGAAGGCACTCGGCGCCGAGGTCCACGTTGTCTGCGCGCACGACCCGATGCGAGGCGTGGCAGCCGCGGGTGCGAGCGGGTTCGTGGTCGTCCCGACCGAGGACGACGACGAGGCCATCGCGGAGACGCTCGCCGACGCGCAGGCCGCGGTCAGCGGCGACGGCGTCACGGTGCACACCCATGCCGTGCGCGGAACCCCCGCGGATGCGCTCGTATCGGTCGCGGCGCAGACCGGGGCAAGCCTGATCGTGGTTGGCAACCAGGGTATGCACGGCGCCAAGCGCGTGCTCGGCAGCGTTCCCAATTCCGTCTCGCACAAGGCGCGCTGCAACGTTCTGATCGTGTCGACCGACCAGAAGTGAGCGGCCCGGCGGCTCGCGCTCGCTAGGGCGCGAGGTAGCTGCGCACGCCCGCGCCGGGCAGGTCGATCGACACCTTCCGCGGCGAGGAGATCCGGACGTCGTAGACGTTGGAGCGCACCGGCACGATCGCGGAGGAGCCCGCGGCGGTCCTGACCGTCACGGCCCTCACGCCGTCCGGAACGAGACCGATCAGAAGCTGATCACCGGCGCGCAGCCGACCGGGCGGCCGCAGCGCCATCACGAGCTTGCCCTCCCGGGCGACGGCGAGCGGCTGGCAGAACCACTGGGCGCCGCCGGAGGTGTAGGGCACGCGCAGGCAGAGCGCTCCGTTCGCCGGCACGACCGACACGAACCCGGCGGACATCCCGCCCGCCGCCTCGTGCAGAGTCCTCGCGAGCGACGGGTTGGCGCCGAGCGGCCCGGGCCCGGGATGGATCGCGACAAACGCGTCGCTCGTTCGCAGCGGGCGGCGCAGGATCGCGAACGAAGCAGCCTGAGCGGCCGGGACGGACTGGATCTCGGGCAGCGTCACGGGGGTCCGCCCGCCCGGGCTCCCGGAGGAGCCGGACAGCAGGGCCGATCCCCCGGCTGCGGCGGCGGTCGAGATCGCGAGGACCGCGACTGCCCGCAGCACGAACGAACGCGAGAGGCCCTGCGACCCCGCCGCTCCACTTCGGACCGGCGGGGACGAGGAGGCTACGGACACCCTTGCGAGTAGAACTCGGTGCCGTTCATGTACAGCCAGTACGGCGAGTCGTTGCCGATCCAACCGTGCAGGAGCTGATTGCCGGCGTAGCAGGTTTCGGTGATGCCGTATCCGCAACCCCAGCCACCAACGCTGTTGCCCGAGGAGTTGGTCGCCATGTCGCAGACGTAGGCGTTGCTGCCGGTGTCGTCGTAGGCGATGTTCGCGACGAGGGTGTGGTTCGGACCTTCGCAGGTGTTGCCGCTGGCGATCCAGGCGGCGCAGTAGTTGACGCCGTAGGCTGAGGCGCCCGCGCTGACCAGCATGACGCCGAGCAGTGCACCGGCGAGGGCGAGGGCGAGGAGGAACACGCGGGTACCGCGCAGGTGGGATGTGAGGTGATGGCTCATTCGCGATCCCTGCATCGGTCGCGCTGCAGGGGCGCTTGAGCGGAGACGCACACACGTCCATCAGCCATCCGTCCAGGTGAAACGGGCGCGTCCGCCGGCAGACGGCCACGCGTTTTGCGGCTTCCCGCGTGCGCGGGGCTAGATCAGCCGCGCGAGAGGGTGACCGTCGGCGTGCCCGGAAGGCTCGTCGACTGGTTTCCGCCGCCGGCGACAGGGACCGGCACGTCGAAGAAGTTGCCGCTGACCGCCACGGACTTCGTCCACGAGCCCAGCGACACGCTGACCGAGCTCACCCCGTCCGGCACGAGGCCGTACTCCTCTGTGGCGAGGCCGCCCGTGGCCTGCCCCGCGAGCACCTGTTGGGTGCTCCAGCAGTCGATCTGGTTCTGCGCGCTGGGCCCGCTCGCCGGGTAGTAGACGCACAGGGCGTTCTGGATGGCGGGCTGCCCCACGGCGGCGTTTCGCGTCTGCACCGGCACGAGGACGACGGGGCCGCCGCTGGTCGTGGCGAGCACGCGCACGTAGTTGCTGCGTATCCCGGTCGTGAAGTTGTTGACGTCGGTGAGCGCCGCCTGCACGCCGGGGCCCCGGTCAGTGGCGGTCTGCGCGCGGCGCAGCACCGCGAGCGCAGCGAGCTGCGCGGCCGGCGGGGCGCTCTCCGTGAGACCAGGGTTGAAGCCGTACAGCGGGTTGCCGGCCGGCGAGAGCCACAGCGAACTGGCCGCCGCTCCCGCGCCGCCCACCGCGAGGAGCGCGATGCCGACGGCGATCGGTTTGCGGAAGCGCACCGCGTGGCCGAGGAGCGGACGCCGGCGCACCGCGGGCGCGGCCGCGACGCTGGTTGCGAGCGCCGCCTCCTCGCGTCGGTTGTTGAGCTCGACGAGGGCCTGGGTGAGCGACACGCCCAGTCGTGCACGGAAATCGGCGCCGGCCATGCCGTCAAGGACGCGCTCGGAGGCATGCCCCGCTCTCACCCTCAGTCCCCACATCGCGTGCAGTGTGCACGAATACTTGTCGATGAGCAAGTGCGGCCGGTGCACCGGGCCGCGTGCGGCACGCTCGCGGCCCGCGACAACACGCCAGACGGCGTCACCGGCGCACCGAGGCTGAGCCGGCGCCGGCTCAGCCGGCGGTCGGCTTCCACCCCTCGGAGCTGAGCTGGTTGCACGCGTCGGTGCCGTAGATCGCGCTGCCGGTGTCGCTCACCGCCGCGGTGTCCAGGCCGTTCGGGCTCGTGAGGTTGCAGATGACGCTCAGCGATGCCGACGCGTTCTGCGGATCGCGCGTCCATCCGGCGTTGTTCGGATCGGACCGGACGATCGACGCGCAGTTGTTTCCAGAATCGGGGCCGCTGAACGCCACCAGCGCGTTATGCGCGGCCACGTAGACCGTGCATGGCGACGCGATGTCCGTCGGCACGCTCGTCGCGCCGCCGGGACCACATGGCTCGGTCTTGTACATCCGGACGAGGAAGGCGACCTTGAGCACGCGTGCGCCGCACGTCATGTCCTGGGCGCTTCGATTGAGGTGGTAGCCCGCGACCGCGGCCCCGACACCCCACAGCACGCCGGCCACGACGAGCACGAGCGCGAGTCGCACCAGCCCGCCCAATCCGAGGGTGCCGCGGCCGCCCATCAGCGGTCGAACCGGCCGCGGGGCGGCGGCAACCCCACCGCCGCGCAGCGGCGAATATCAGTCCTGTGCCCGCTCGACTGCGTCATGCCGCTTCCAGCTGCCGAACGCTAGCAAGCAGCGGCGGCCCGGCATGGATGAGGCGTTGCGCCGGGTCCCGGTGGCGGACGGCTCGCCGCGGCCTGTCACGGAGGTCTGCCGTGGCTGCTAGGCTGGATGGATCAAACCTGGCGCGTGTGCGCCGGAGAACCCAGTGCCCGCGCTCGTCGCCGCTGCTTTCCAGCATCTCCGCGTTCGCAGCACACAACGCCGGAGGCATCCGCAATGGCTACAGGAACCGTCAAATGGTTCAGCGACGAGAAGGGGTTTGGCTTCATCACGCCTGACGACGCGTCGAAGGATCTGTTCGTCCACCACAGTGGGATCATCGGGGCGGGCTACCGCTCGCTCGCCGAGGGGACCAAGGTGAGCTACGAGGCGGAAAGCGGGGACAAGGGCCCCAAGGCCGTCAACGTCCAGGTCGCATAGCGCCGTGGCAACGTCCACGTCGCCTCGCGACGTGACTCCCGGCGGCGCCGTGCAGGCCACCCCCGGCGTCATCGCGCCGGAAGCGACAACCGCGGGCGACGAAGCGGCCGAAGGCGACAGGATCGGCCGCGCCGCCAATCTCATCGTCACCGTCGTCCCGATCGGCCTGCTCGGGTTCGCGGTCTGGCGCGACTGGGGCGGAGCGCTGCGCTGGCAGGACCTCGTCGTGATGGCGATCGGCTACAGCCTGACCGCCGCAGGCGTCACCGTCGGCTTCCACCGCCTCTTCACGCACCGCAGCTTCAAGACCTACTTGCCGATACGCGCGCTGCTGGCCGTGCTCGGCTCGGCCGCGGTGGAGGGGCCGCTCATCGAGTGGGTCTCCAATCACCGGATGCACCACCGCTTCAGCGATCGACCTGGAGATCCGCACAGTCCGCATGTCGGTCATGGCGGCGGCTGGAGCGGAGCATTCAAAGGTCTGCTCCATGCCCATGTCGGCTGGCTCATCGTCAAGGCCCCGAAGGCGCAACGGGAGCAGTACGCGCCCGATCTGCTCGCGGATCCGGTGATCAACTGGATCGATCGCACGTTCGTCCTGTGGGTGCTCCTCGGCCTCGCCGCTCCATTCGGACTCGGCGTCGCCCTGACCGGCACCGTGGTGGGCGGCCTGACCGGGCTGCTGTGGGGCGGCGCCGTACGGATCCTGCTCCTCCATCACGCGACCTTCTCGGTCAACTCGCTCTGCCACTTCTTCGGCCGGCGATCCTTCGGCACCACGGACCGCTCCCGCAATCTTGCCTGGCTCGCGCTTCCGACGTTTGGCGAAGCCTGGCACAACAACCACCACGCGTTTCCGACCTCGGCACACCATGGTCTGACCCGCTGGCAGCTCGATCCTGGCGGATGGCTGATCGACGGACTCGAACGGGTCGGACTCGCCTGGTCGGTTGTGCGCATCGCTCCCGCAACCCAGAACGCAAAGCGGTACGTCCCGCAATCCTGACCCGCACCGCCAGCGAGCGGCGCGGCTGCCCTTCTTCGGGATGGCGGCGCCCCCGCTCACCGGGAGGCGGGCACACATGAGCCACGGGCGCCAGCGCGCCCTGCTCCGATGGCTTTCGCAGCGCCTGAGAGATCGACGCGGCGGACCTCGCGACACGGAAGGACATCCAAATGGCATCGAATAACAAGCGAAAGACGACGATGGCGAAGATCGATCGCGAGAGCAGGCTGCGCGATCGGCGCATGAAGAAGGCGATCAGACGGGACGCCCGCAAGAACGCGCCGCCGGAGACCGTCGATCCCGCGCCCGATGCGCCGACGAACTCCGAAGATCCGGACGCCGTCGCGCCGCAGACCGCCTAGCTCCTAGCCGCAGCGTCGCACCCGTGTTCTCGTCGACTCGACTCGTCACGGCGAGCGGCGGGGCGCGTTGCGGAGCGGCCGCGCCGCCCGGAGGCGCATCCGGCTCGGGCCAGAACCGAGGGCTGCACGGTGATCATGGAGGTCGCCGAGACGGTCCCCGACGACGAAGGTGTTGCTGTCAAGAACGCCGAGAGCGCCGGTCAGACACGCGCGGACATCTGTCGCGAGTGCGGGCTCGCCACCGACCGGTAGCTGCGCTCGTACGCCGCTGCGACAACGTCGAGGTCGCAATGCGCTGTCACCCAGGCGCGGCAGTCCCTGGCGACGATCGCGGACAGCCGGTTGATCGCTTCCGCCATCGCTCGCTCGTCCTCGACCAGGAATCCCGTTGTGCCCTCCACGACCAGTTCCCGGGCCGCACCCTCGGGGAACGCGATCACCGGGGTCCCGCAGGCCATCGCCTCGACCATCACCATGCCGAATGGCTCCTCCCAGCGGATCGGCATCAGCAGCCCGCGCGCATGCGCGAACAGCGAGCGCTTCTCCGCGCCGCCAACCTCGCCGGCGAAGCGCACGCGCTCGCCGTCGATGTGCGGCGCGACCTCGCGGTCGAAGAACGGCTGCTGGCCGGGCTGAATCACCCCGGCGAGCACGAGGGGCACATCCGCGGCCCGCGCGGCGGCGATCGCTCGGTGGGGTCCCTTCTCGGGCGACATGCGGCCGATCCAGAGGACGTAGTCGTCCTTGCGCTCTCGTAGCGGCCACGCCGACACGTCGATCGGGTTCGGGATGACCTCGAACTGACCGAGTTCGGGCGGCGCCGATTCGAGCTGCGCTTGGCTGACGCCGACAAGCACCGCCTTGTGCGCGTGGCGAACGTAGAACGCCGCCGTCGCCGCGGTGAACTGACCGTGCAGGGTGTGCACGATCGGCGTGTCGATCCGGTCAGCCATGGCGATCGCCGTAAAGCCGCAGTGGTCGTGGATCACATCGAACCGATCGTCCGCAGGAGCGTCGTCGATCTCCTCGAAGGCCCGAGCGACGTGGTCGACCTCGTACAGCGAGCGCTCGATCTCGTCCGGGTGAGCCGCATCCAGCAGTGTCGTGACGGTTGCAGTCGACAACGAGCCCGGCGCGCAGAACAGCGTCACCGAGTGTCCCCGCGCGACCAACGCCTCCGTCAGTGCGCTGACGACCGTCTCGACACCGCCGTAGCCGGACGGCGGAACCGACAGCCACGGTGGAGCGAGCATCGCGATGCGCAGCGGAGCTCGCAGCCACACCGAGCGACCCGCCTCCAAGATGTCAGGTGC
>Ga0209415_10019130_pt1 | contig 10751 bp, 7 predicted proteins | sample PeaSoiSIISIP2007_FD_187696 | JGI IMG/M metagenome (GOLD analysis project Ga0209415, IMG submission 187696) | Peat soil microbial communities from Weissenstadt, Germany - SII-SIP-2007 (SPAdes) (version 2) | ecosystem: Environmental > Terrestrial > Soil > Wetlands > Peat | place: Germany... | reverse complement strand
CGCTTCGGCCGGGGTTGTGTCCTGCGCGGCACGGCTCGGGTTGTGTCCTGTGCCGCTTCGGCCGGGGTTGTGTCCTGTGCCGCCCCGGCCGGGATCGCGCGGTCCGGGTTGCGCGGTCCGGGCTGTGCCGCCGGGTTGCGCCGCCCGGGCTGGGCTGTGCCGCACGGCTCGGGTTGCGTCGCTGTCAGCCGGAGGGCTCGGTGCCGTGATCCGGATCTGTGCCTGGCCCGGACTCGGTCCCCGGCCGCGGGTCCGTGCCCGGCTCGTGATCCGGCGTCGGCTGCGACGGCAGGTCCTCGCCGGTCAGATCGGAGATGTCGATCTCCGGGCGGCCGCGGACGAAGCCGTCGGGGTCATCCAGATCCTCGGCCGTCGGCAGCAGATCGGGATGAGCCCAGACCGCGTCCCGCCCGTCGACGCCGCGAGCGTCGGTCAGGCCGCGCCAGATCGCCGCTGCCTCGCGCAGGCGCCGCGGTCGCAGCTCAAGACCGACCAGGGTGGCGAAGGTGCGCTCGGCCGGACCGCCGGTCGCCCGCCGCCGCCTGATCGCCTCGGCGAGCGCGTCCGCCTGCGGCAGCCGGTTCTGCGCCGCTTCGGCGACCACGGTCGCCACCCAGCCCTCGACCAGCGCGAGCAGCGTCTCGAGCCGGCTCAGCGCGGCCTTCTGCTCCTCGGTGTCCTCCGGGTGGAACAGCGCGGCGCCGGCCAGCGCCTCGTTCAGCGCCTCGGGATTGGCCGGGTCGATCTGCGGCATCGCGTCGCGCAGCGCGTCGGCGTCGACCTTGATGCCCCTGGCGTAGTCCTCGACGGCGCCAAGCAGGCGCGCCCGCAGCCAGGGAACGTGGCTGAACAGCCGGTGATGCGCCGCCTCGCGCAGCGCCACGAAGAGCCTGACCTCCTCGGCGTCGACCGAAAGCCCGGCCCCGAACGCGGCCACCCCGGCGGGCAGCAGCGCGGCCGTGCCCTGCGGGCCGATCGGCAGGCCGATGTCGCTTGAGCTGATGATCTCCTCGGCCAGGGCGCCGACCGCGGCGCCCGCCTGGCCGCCGACCATCATCCCGCCGATCCTGCGCATCATCTCGCCCAGGCCGCCGAGCCCGCCAAGCCCACCTAGGCCGCCGAGGCCGCCAGCCCCGCCGGTCAGCGCGGACATGGCCGACCGCATCTCGGGCGGCAGGTCATCCAGATCTTCAGGGCCGACCGCGAGCAGGCCGCCCATCGTGTCGACCGCCCGCTCGGCGATCGGCTCGCAGAGTGTAGACCAGACCGGCAGCGTCGCCTCGACCCATTCGGAGCGGCTCCAGGCCGCCGCGGTCCGGATCCCGCTCGGCAGCGTCGTGGCGTCCTCCAGCCACAGGTCCGCCAGCCGGATGGCCTCGATGACGCTGGTGCGCTCGTTGGCGAGAACGCTCGGATCGCCCTTGGCGGCCACCGTCTGCCTGGCGATGTTTTTGGCCAGATCCCAGTTCACCGGGCCGCCCTGGTAGGACATCAGGTCGGCGAACTGCCGCAGCGCCTCGGCGAACTGCTGCGGGTCGCCGAGCGGGCCGCCGGGCCCGAACGGCGCATTTCCGCCGGATCCGCCCGAGCCGCCGGATCCGCCAGCGCCGGATGACCCCCCCGGATCGTCGCCTGGCTGTCCTGGCAGACCAAAGCCGAAGGGAGGCTCACTCATCGCCACGGCCTCTCGGGCAGGATGGAAGCATCACATCCGCCAAGTTATCTCAGGAGTCCCTCGCGGTGAGCGACCGAGTAGCCAAGGTTCGCCAAGGGCTGAGCGCGGCCGGCCAGCCGGAACGCCCGCCAGCCGCAGGAAGCGAGCCGGTGCGGCAGGCCGCCGGGCGCGAGATCAGCGACCCCGCCAGCGGACCCGTAGTCGCCGTGACTGGCGCGGCGCATGGCCTGGGGCTCGCGCTGACCGCCAGGCTCGCTCAGTCCGAGCGGTTCAGCCGGGTCGTGGCGATCGATGATCATCGCGGCGAGCTGACCGGCGTGATCTGGCGCGTCGTCGACATCCGCGACCCGGTGCTCGCGTCGCGGCTGGCCGGCATCGACGTGGTCGTGCACACCGACCTGGATACCGCGCCCGATTCTGACCAGCGAGCGCGGCGCGCCTACAACGTGCGCGGCGCCCAGACAGTGCTTACGGCCGCCGCGGCCGGCCGGGTCGGCCGGGTCGTGCTGGTCACCAGCGCGATGGTGTACGGCGCGGATCCGGACAACCCGGTCCCGCTGGCCGAGACGGCGCCGCTTCGGGCCGAGCCCGACGGCAGCGTGGTCGGTGACTTCATCGAGATCGAGCAGTTGGCCGAGCGCTCGCCGCGCACCAATCCGGGCATGGCGATCACCGTCGTCCGCCCGGCCGCTCTGGTCGGCGAGGGCATCGACACCCTCGTCACCAGGCACTTCGAGGCGCCGCGGCTGTTGGTGGTCAAGGGCTGCGCGCCCCGCTGGCAGTTCTGTCACGTCAATGACCTGGTATCGGCGATCGAGCTGGCCGCGGCCGGCCAGGTGACTGGCGCCTTCGCCGTGGGCTGTGACGGGTGGCTGGAGCAGGATCAGGTGGAGGAGCTATCCGGCCTGCGCCGGATCGAGCTGCCGGCCGGCGTCACGTTCGGGACCGCTCAGCGGCTGCACCGGGCCGGGATCACCCCGGCGCCGGTCCAGGACCTGCACTACGTCGTCTATCCGTGGGTTGTCGACTGCCTGGCGCTGCGGGAGGCCGGCTGGCGGCCGTCCATCACCAACACCGCGGCTCTCCAGGTGCTGCTCGATCAGCGGGCCGGCCACCACGCGGTGGCGGGGCGCAGGCTGGCGAAGAAGGACGCGACGATCACCGCGGCCGGCGCCACCGTGGCCGTGATCGGCACCGCGGCGATCGTCCGTCAGGTACGCAAGCACCGGCGCCAGGTATGAACATGCGGCACGGGGTCCTGTAATCGCTAAAATGCTCCGGTTTGTTCCTCGCTCGGCTGTGCCACCGGGCTGGTGGATTGCGCATTCCAGCTTGGTTTTTCATGATGGATACGCGGTTCCACTCGGCTGGTCCGGGGTCCGGGGCTGGTGGATGCGCGGTTCCACTCGGCTGGTCCGGGGTCCGCGGCTGCTGGATGCGCGGTTCCACTCGGCTGGTCCGGGGTCCGCGGCTGCTGGATGCGCGAATCCACCAGGCCGGGCGCCGATGTAGCGTGGGCCGGTGACTATCATCGCCCTCGCCGAGCTGAGGGAGACCCCGCTGTCGGTGGACGAGGTGCGCGGGGCCGTCATGGATCCGGCGGCCGGCGGCATCGCGATGTTCGCCGGAGCGGTCCGCGACCACGATCATGACCGCGCCGTGACCGGGCTGTCCTACACGGCGCACCCGTCGGCCGCGGCCGAGCTGCGCCGGGTGGCCGAACAGGTTGCCGGCAAGTACCAGGTGAACGCCGTTGCGGCGGTGCACCGGGTGGGTGATCTCGCGATCGGCGACCTGGCGGTCGTCGTCGCCGTGTCGGCCGGCCACCGGGCGCAGGCGTTCGAGGCGTGCCGCGCGCTGATCGACGACCTGAAGGCGACCGTGCCGATCTGGAAGCGCCAGCGGTTCGCGGACGGCGAGAGCGAGTGGGTGAACAGTGCGTAGTCCGTTCCGGCTGTCCAGGCGCGGCCTGACCCTGCTGATCGCCAGCGTAGGGCTGGTGGGCGCCCTGCTGGTAGCCGCGGTCGCGCCGGTGCCCTATGTCGCGCTTGTCCCCGGACCGACGCTGAACGCTCTCGGTCCGCTGCACGGCAAGCCGATCATCCAGATCGTCGGTCACCGTACGTATCCCGCCTCCGGGCACCTCAATATGGTGACGGTCTCCTACTTCGGCGGCCCCGGCGCGAATCCGCCGTTCAATATCTTCGCGGCGCTCAAGGCGTGGCTGAGCCCGCACGAGGCTGTGGTGCCGCAGCAGGAGATCTTCACTCCAGGCCAGACCCAGCAGCAGGTGTTCCAGCAGGACTCGGAGCAGATGCTGAACTCGCAGCAGACCGCCCAGGCGGCGGCGCTCTGCCAGCTCGGCATCCCGTTCACGATCAGGGACACGATCACCTCGACGATCCGCAGCGTGCCGGGGATCAGCCGGCTGCCTGCCTACGGGGTGCTGCGCGCCGGTGACGTGATCTCCGCGGTCGACGGCAAGCCGGTGACCTGCCGGGCCAGCGCCGCGTCCATGATCGGGCAGGTGGTCGCGGGAAAGCCGGTCGTGCTCACGATCAGCCGCAAGGGCATGACGCGCAAATTTTCCCTCACGACCGCGAGCAACCAGGGCCAGCCGATGATCGGCGTCAATGTGGTGGAGTCGTTCAGCTTCCCGTTCACGGTGAAGATCAACATCGGCAATATCGGCGGGCCGAGCGCCGGGATGATGTTCGCCCTGGCCATCATCGACAAGCTGACTCCGGCGGACCTGGCGGGCGGCCGGTTCATCGCCGGGACCGGCGAGATCGAGGTGAACGGCACCGTGGACCCGATCGGGGGGATCCAGCAGAAGATGGCCGGCGCGCGCGCCGCCGGCGCGACCGTCTTCCTGACCCCCGCGGCCAACTGCCCGGACACGGCCGGTGCGGTGCCGGCCGGAATGCGGCTGATCAAGGTCAGCACCCTGAGCGGTGCGATCGTGGCGCTGCGGGCGCTGAAGCACGGCGGGGCTGTCCCTTCCTGCTAGCCGGTCCCGGCGGCCGGCCGCTCTGGCGCCGGCCGGGCCGCCGTGACCGCTAGCCGCAGGGCGAGCGCCGCCGAACTGTGACCGCCAGCGGGGGATATCGGCGCGGGAACTACCCGGCTTGCCGGTAAGTTGCCGTCAAGGACTAACGCGAGCGCGTTGTTCCGCTGAGCAACGCGCCCGCCGCGAGGCTCGCGCGGCGCGTTCCGCGGGCCGATGAAGGGAAGATCCGTGGCTTTCCGAGTACCCGGGCCGCACAATCCGGCCGGCGGCCGCCCTGTCGTACTGCCGCGCTGGCCGAGGTACGTCGTTCCGGTCGTCATCGTGCTGGTGGCCGCTGGCGTCCTGATCTCGATCACCGCCGGGATCTGGACCGACTTCCTCTGGTACCGGTCAGTCGGCCAGACCAGGGTGTTCACCACGACCTACAGCACCAGATGGCTGCTCTTCGGCGTCGGCGCGGTGTTCATGATGTCCGCAGTCGGCGCGAACATCTGGCTGGCGCACCGGCTGCGGCCGGAGGAGCCGTCGCCTGGGGCCGGGCATCAGGGAGTGGATGCGTACCGGCAGGCGATTGACCCGCACCGGCGCGGCGTCGCGATCGTCGTGCTCGCGCTGATCGGCCTGGTGGCCGGGCTGACCGCGGGAAGCAACTGGCAGACCTGGCTGCTCTTCGTGAACCGGGTCCCGTTCGGCACCACCGACCCGCAGTTCCACCTGGATCTCTCCTTCTTCGTCTTCGTCTACCCGTTCCTGCGGCTGGCGCTGTCGTTCCTGTTCGCCGCGATCCTGCTCTCCCTGGTGCTGGCCACGGCCGTGCACGTGCTGTACGGCGGGCTCCGCCTCGCGCGGCGGGCCCGTCCGACGCCTGGCGCCAGGGCGCACCTGTTCGTCCTGGTCGGCATCTTCATCGCGCTCAAGGCCGTCGCGTACTGGGTGGACAGGTACGGGATCAGCTTCTCCCAGCGCGGCGTCGTGCAGACCGGCGCGTCCTACACCGATGTCAACGCCGTGCTCCCGGCCAAGACCGTGCTGGCCGTGATCGCCGTGATCTGCGCCCTGCTGTTCCTGGCCGGCGCCATCCGGCGCAGCTCGCTGCTCCCGGCGATCGGGTTCGGCCTGCTCGTGCTGTCGGCGGTGCTGATCGGCGGCGTCTACCCGTTCGTCATCCAGCAGTTCGTGGTCAAGCCGAACGAGCAGGTCAAGGAGCGCCCGTACATCGCGCGCGAGATCGCGAGCACCCGTGCCGCCTACGGCGTGGCCGGAACCCAGGTGATCGGCTATCCGGCCATCCCCACTCTGACCCGCGGGCAGCTCGCGACCGCGGTCGCCGCGCTGCCTGACCTCCGGCTGCTCGATCCCGGCGTGGTCGACGCGGCTTTCCAGCAGCTTCAGCAGGTGAAGGGGTACTACCAGTTCCCGCCGGTGCTGGCGATGGACAGGTACATGGTCGGATCGAACCCGCTGCCGCAGGACATGGTGGTGAGCGTCAGGGACATGGCCGGCCCGCCGGCCGGCCAGGCCAACTGGATCAACACCCATCTCATCTACACCCACGGGTACGGGTTCGTCGCCGCGTCGGCCAGCACGGCCAGCCAGAACAGCGGGAACCCGCAGTTCGCCGAGTCCGACATCCCGCCGACCGGAGAGCTCGGCTCGTTCCAGCCGCGGATCTACTTCGGCAACGAGCAGGCCAGCTACGTGATCGTCGGCGGCCGCCAGCCCGAGCTCGACTACCCGAGCAAGAACACCGGCGGACAGCAGAACAACACCTACCACGGCGGCGGCGGCGTGCCGATCGGCTCGTTCATCAGCCGGCTTCTCTATGCGGTGAAGTTCCGCGACCTGAACATCATGCTGTCCAGCGCGATCGACGGCAATTCCAAGATCCTCTACGTGCGGAACCCGCTGGCCCGGGTGGCTAAGGTGGCACCGTTCCTGACCCTGGACGGCGACTACTACCCCGTGATCGAGGGCGGTCAGATCCTCTGGGTGGTCGACGGCTACACGACCACCGACAATTACCCGTACTCGAAGCGGATCAGCCTCCGGCAGGCGACCTCGAACACCTACAGCCCGGGCGGGTCGGCCGTCGGCCCGGCGAGCGAGATCAACTACATCCGCAACTCGGTGAAGGCCACAGTCAACGCCTACACCGGGGCGGTGCACATCTACCAGTGGCGCGGGGCCGATCCGGTGCTCCAGACCTGGATGAAGGTCTTCCCCGGCCTGATCTCGCCGGAGAGCGCCATCCCGGCATCGCTGCTGCCGCACCTGCGTTACCCCGAGGTGCTGTTCGGCGCTCAGCGTCAGATCCTGGCGCAATTCCATGTGCTTCAGCCGCAGGCGTTCTACGGCGGCCAGAACTTCTGGTCGGTTCCGAACGACCCAACCATCCCGCCGCAGTTCTCGCTCAGCCAGCCGCCGTACTACCTGACTCTGTCGATGCCCGGCGTGGCTGCTCCTGAGTTCTCGCTGGCCAGCCTGTTCACCCCACGGGCGCGATCCAACCTGGCGGCCTTCATGGCCGTGAACTCCGATCCGCTCAGCCCGGACTACGGCCAGATTCAGATCCTTCAGCTACCGCAGGACACGGCGATCCTCGGCCCGCAGCAGGTGCAGAGCAACTTCGAATCCGATCCGCCGGCCTCGATCGAGCTGACGCAGCTCAGGAAGGGCGGATCGCGGGTCACGCTGGGCAATCTCGTGACCGTGCCGGTGGGCGGCGGGCTGCTCTCGGTGGAGCCGGTCTACGTCTCGGCGTCCGCGGCGAACAACAGCGGCTCGTACCCGCAGCTCAAGCGGATCTTCACGTTCTACAACGGCCAGGTGGGCTACGCCAACACGCTGTCAGCGTCCCTCGCCCAGCTCTTCGGCAACCTCAGCGGCCAGGGCCAGGGCGGCACCAGAGGCGGTTCCGGCGGCGGGCACGTCAGCGCGGCTGTCCAGGCTGACCTGCAACTGGCCGAGAAGTACTACGCCCAGGCACAGGCGGCGCTGCGCGGCGGCAACCTGGCGCTCTACGCTCAGGACATCGCGAAGGTGAAGAGCGCGCTAGACCAGGCACAGCAGGCGGCGAAGAGCCCGGCGAGCGGGCCGGGCAAGCATCCGTCTAGCTCGTCGTCCCCTACTCCGTCTCCATCTCCGTCCTCCTGATACCCGGCGTGGCTCGCGGGCTGGCTCGCGGGTCGGCTCGCGCGCCTCAGCCGGCTCGCAAGCTAGTTATGCATAAAGCATTAAGGCCGCTGCGGCTGCGACGCGGTGCTGTCGGCGAGGGCGTAGGCTCGGATCAGGCGGGGACATCCAGAGCGAGATTCGTGATGGCGTTCCCGATCGTCCAAAACCGGGCCAGCTGAAAGGAGCCTGACGCGTAGTGGCCCCCCGTGTGCTCGTTGACGCGACCGGCGTCCCCGCGGATCGCGGTGCGCTAGGCCGTTACGTAGACGGCTTGGTCGGCGGGCTGGCCGAGGCCGGCGCCGACCTGGCCATCGCCTGCCAGCGCGCCGACGAGGAGAGATACTCTCGCCTGCTGCCCGACGCGAAGGTCGTCCCCGGGCCGCCTGCCATCGCGCACCGGCCGGCCCGGCTGGCGTGGGAGCAGAGCGGCCTGCCGCTGGCGGCGACGCAGGCGGGCGCCGATGTCATTCACTCGCCGCACTACTCGATGCCGCTCCGGCCCGGCCTGCCCACCGTGGTGACCTTCCACGACCTCACGTTCTTCACCGCGCCCGACACGCACAGCCCGGTGACCGCGACCTTCTACAAGGCCGCGATCCGTACCTCGGGCAGGCGGGCCACCCGGCTGATCGTCCCGTCCAAGGCCACTCGCGACGAGGTGGTCAGGGTGCTCGAAGCCGACCCGACCAAGATCGACGTCGCCTATCACGGCGTGGACCACAGCGTGTTCCGCCGGCCCGACGAGGCGCAGCTCGAGCGGGTCGGCGGGCGGCTCGGCCTGCACGGCAAGTCGTACGTGGCCTATCTCGGCACGCTGGAGCCGCGCAAGAACGTCCCGGCCCTGATCGAGGGCTGGGTACAGGCGGTCGCCGACCTGGCCGATCCGCCGGCCCTGGTGCTGGCGGGCGGCACCGGCTGGAGCGACGAGGTCGACCAGGCGGTGGCCGACGTCCCCGCGCACCTCCGGCTGGTCCGGCCCGGTTACCTGCACTACTCGGACCTGCCGGGGTTCTTCGGCGGGGCGCTCGTCGTCGCGTTCCCCAGCATCGGCGAAGGATTCGGCCTGCCGGTGCTTGAGGCCATGGCTTGCGGCGCGCCGGTCCTGACCACGCACCGGACCTCGCTGCCCGAGGTAGGCGGCGACGCGGTCGCCTACACCGAGCCGGATGCGGGCAGCATCAAGACGGCGCTGCGTGCCCTGGTGGATGACCGGGCGCTGCGCGAGTCGCTCGCCGAGGCCGGTTACGCCAGATCGCTCGAATTCACCTGGGCCGCGTCGGCGCATGCGCACATGGCCTGCTATGAGCGTGCCGCGTCCGCTGGGTAACGGGTAATCTCGCTGGTCATGCCATCCGATCTGAACAGTTCCAGTGGCGTGCGGCCGGGCAGGTCCGCGCTTGAGGCGATCGTGCTCGTCGGCGGTCAGGGAACCCGGCTCCGTCCGCTGACCATCGGAACGCCGAAGCCGCTGCTGCCGACCGCGGGCGTGCCGTTCCTCGCGCACCAGCTCGCCAGGGCCGCCGAGTCCGGCATCACCAGGGTCGTGCTGGCGACGTCATACCTGGCCGAGATGTTCGCTGATGCCTTCGGCGACGGCTCAGGCCTGCACCTTGAGATCGTGTACGTGCACGAACCCGAGCCGCTCGGAACCGGCGGCGGCATCCGCAACGCCGCGGCCAGCCTGCACAGCGGCCCCGACGACCCGGTTGTGGTGCTCAACTGCGACATTCTCTCCGGCCACGATCTCGGCGCTCAGCTCGACCTGCACCGCAAGGCGGAAGCCGCGGTGACGCTGCACCTGGTCGAGGTGCCCGATCCGGCCAGGTTCGGCTGCGTGCCCACGGACCTGAGCGGCCGGGTGACGGCGTTCCTCGAGAAGACCCCGAATCCGGCCTCGAACCAGGTCAATGCGGGCTGTTATGTGTTCACCCGCCGGTATATCGACGCGATTCCGGTCGGCCGGGCGCTCTCCGTAGAGCGGGATACCTTCCCGGGCCTGATCGCGGCAGGCGAGACCGTCATGGGCTACCTGGAGTCCGCGTACTGGCTGGACGTGGGGACGCCGGAGACGTTCGTGCGCGGCTCCTGTGACCTGGTGCTCGGCGAGCTGTCCTCGCCGGCTCTGCCCGGACCGCACGGTGCCGTGCTGCTGCTGCCAGGCGCGGTGATCGACCCGTCGGCCCGGCTGTCGGGCGGCACGGTCGTCGGCGCGGGCAGCACGGTCGGCGCCGGGGCCAGCCTGGACGGCTCGGTGCTCTTCGACGGCGTGACGATCGGCGCCGGCGCCCGGGTGGAGGCGAGCGTGATCGCCGCTGGCGCCCGGATTGGCGAAGGTGCCGTGCTGCACGGCGTGGTAATCGGGGCCGGAGCCGAGGTGTGCGGCGGCAACGAGCTACGGCGCGGTCTGCGGCTCTGGCCCGGCGTGCGGCTGGACAGGACCTCGATCCGGTTCTCCGCTGATGCCTGACCAGGCAGCGCCATCCCCGCCGTCTGGTCCGCAAGTTCTCACTCCCGCACCACCAGCCACTCCGGTGCCACTCGGTGACCTCGCGCCGGCGGGTCCCGTAGCCGCAGCCTCCCTGACACCGCAGGCGACTCAGGCGCCGCGGGCGCGGCGGGCGCCGCTAGCCCACGCTGGCGCGCGAGCCGGGGCTGAATCCCGGCCTGACCCGCCGCTGGAACGCCGGTGGCTGGCCCCCTTCGCGGTGGACGTCCGCGCGGTGCTCTTCGTGCACCGGCGGGGCCATGGCGACCCGGCGTTCGCGGTCGATCAGGCCGGTGCGATCTGGCGGGCGTGCCGGACGCCAGACGGTGCGGGCACGCTGAGGGTGGCCTGGCGATCGGTACCGAGCCGTGCCCACCGTGCCCACCCCCACGAGGTCGGCCGCGCGC
>Ga0209415_10019129_pt1 | contig 10751 bp, 8 predicted proteins | sample PeaSoiSIISIP2007_FD_187696 | JGI IMG/M metagenome (GOLD analysis project Ga0209415, IMG submission 187696) | Peat soil microbial communities from Weissenstadt, Germany - SII-SIP-2007 (SPAdes) (version 2) | ecosystem: Environmental > Terrestrial > Soil > Wetlands > Peat | place: Germany... | reverse complement strand
CCGCCATTCCAACCTCCGCCATGCCAAGCGTTGGCTCCGCCCGCATGGAACCCGCCGAAGCCGCCGCCATGGAGCCCGCCGCCGAGAAAATTGGCGGCCGAAGCGGGGCTGGCGGTCAAGGTGGAAGCCGCCAGAACCGAGGCGAGAGCGATTGCTGTCGCTGCTGTCTTGAATGTATTGCGCATTGTTCCGATCTCCTTTTTGTGGAAGCCAGAAGCGGCTCCTGATCGTTGGTCGCAGGGGCGCGCGAGAAGGTTCAAAGCGGAACGGAGATTTTTTCGCGCGCGGCGTTTTTGGGTTGGCGGCCCGAAGCAAGGCGCGAGCGCCGGGTCGCAAGGCGGTCAAGAGAACGGGAGCCGCCGCGGCGTTCCGCTTCGCGCGGCTTCCCCGCCGGCGGCGCAACGAACCTGGCGCGCCGCGCATCCGCCAACGCGCTTCTTGTCAAGAATCCGACGCTTCTATGGAGCCGGCGGCGGGGAGGCCGCTTCGCCATATTCCTCTTGCGCCGTCGCATTGAACCTTTCACGCTTGTCGCGCGACAAAGAAACGAGAGGTCGCGGAGGCGTGCGTGGCGGTGGAGTCCGACGATAGACTGATCGCGCGCATCCGCTCGGGCGACAATCCGGCGCTGCAGGCGCTCTACGCGCGCCATCATGTGAAGGTGTTTCGTTTTGCGCTGCGGCTTTTGCGCAATGAACAGACCGCCGAAGACGTTGTCAGCGAGGTGTTCATCGATGTTTGGCGTAACGCGGCGAGTTTTGAGGGAAGATCGGAAGCCTCGACATGGCTATTGGCGATCGCGCGCAACAAGGCCTATTCGATCTTGCGCAAGAAACAAGAGGAGCATCTCGATGAACAGGAGGCGGCGGAGATCGAGGACGCCGCCGACAACCCGGAGGTCATCATGCAGAAGAAGACAAAGGGCGATCTGCTGCGCGCCTGCCTCTCTCGACTGAGCGTCGAGCAACGGGAGGTGATCGACCTCGTTTATTATCACGAAAAGTCGGTTGAGGAGGTCGCGCTGATCGTCGGCGCGCCGGTGGGAACCGTGAAGACCCGCATGTTCCACGCCAGAAAGAGGCTCTCGGAACTGGCGCAAGCGGCGGGAATTGATCGAGGCTGGCCATGACTGGGAACACGGATTCGGGGGACGAAATGCGCGCGATCGAAGAATTGCTGCCGTGGTACGCGGCCGGAACGCTCGACGCGGCAAGCGCGCGACGCGTCGAGGAAGCGCTGGCGCGCGAGCCGAGGCTGCAAGCCAGTTTGCGGCTCGTGCGCGAGGACAAAGACGAGACGCTGCTGCTCAACCAGGAATTGGGCGCGCCAAGCGGGCAGGCCTGGGCGCGCGTGCTGGCGACGACGCAAGCCGAACCGCGAAAGCCGACGCTGGCGACGCGGCTGGCCTCGATCGCCGGGCGGGCAGGCGCTTGGGCCAGCCGCAGGCCGGCGGGATTGGCCTGGGCCGGCGCCGCGGCGGCCGTCGTCATCGTGCTGCAGGGCGCGGCGATCGTCTCGCTTCTGCCGGCGGCGATCGGTCCCGCCTATACGACGGCGTCCCAGCCGGCGGCGCCATCGGAGGGCGCGACTGTAATCATCGCGTTTGCGCCCGACGCCGCCCTGCAACAAGTCGGCGCATTGATGCAGAAGCACAAAGCCTCGATCGTCGACGGCCCGCGTAGCGGCGGTCTGTTCCGCGTGCGCGTGGGCGACAAGTCGATGACCAAGGACCAGCTCGACGCGATCGTCGCCGACCTGCGCGCCGAAGCCGTCGTGCGGATGGTTCTTCCCGCCTCGGACCGCTGAAGCTGGCCAGCGACATCAATTCACGACGCCTTGGCGACCGTGTCTTGGCGCGCCAGCCTTCACGTCGGACGGCGTCTGGCGCGGCGCGTCTCCTCGCCTCTCATTGAACCGGGACCGCCGCCGGCGGCCCGCCGCGGCTCGCGCTGTTTTCCGACTCCGACACCGCCCGAAAAGCGTCGACCAGCCCGGCGCCGAGTTCAATATCGTGGCCGCCCGCTCCAAGCGGTTTCGCAGTCCTTATGAGCAGATTGCGGAACGCCGCCGGCCGCAGCCCAGGGCGATGTTCCAGGACCAGCGCGGCGACGCCGGAGACGTTCGCGCCCGAAACCGACGTGCCGATCTCGAGCTCGTAAGCGCCGCCCGGGACGGGCAAAAGCACATCGACCCCCGGCGCGGCGACGGCGACATAGGGGCCGACATTGGCGTTTGCGAAAAGCCTGTCGTCGGCGTCCGTCGCGGTGACGGCGATAACCTTTTCATCGGCCGCCGGAAAAAGCGGCGGAGATTTGTGGCCCGCATTGCCGGCCGCGGCGATGAGAATGACGCCCTTGTCGAAGGCGGCGCCCAGAAGTCGGTGCATCGCCGGATCCTGCGGCCCGGCGAAGCTCATATTGACGATGCGCGCTTGCGACTGCGCAGCCCAGTCGATCCCCTTCAGGATGGAGAACGTCACGCCTTGCGCGCCCGATTCCGTTGTGTCGAAGGCGCGCACCGAGAGAATCCGGGCTTTCGGAGCGACGCCCTGGATGCGTCCGTGAGCGGCGATGGCGCCGGCGATCGATGTGCCGTGCGTCCGGGTCAAGATAGCGCCACGTATTGAATCGAAACTGGCCGCGACGACGCCTGCCAGGTCCGGATGGGTTTCGTCGATCGCCGTGTCGACGACGGCGACCAGCACCTTGTCGCCGGTCGCAAGGGCGCGCGTCGAATCGTCAATGCGAAGTTTCTCCAGAGCGTATTGGGGAGCCGCGGCCGCCGCCGCGGCCGCGCCGGCGTCTTGCTGCAGCGTATAGAGGTAATTTGGCTGGACGCTCGCGATCAGCGGCTCGGTGCGCAACTCGCGCACGACGCTTGCGACTCCGCGCGCATCGCCAATTCGCCAAAGATGCATCGTCGTTGCGAGCAAGACGATCGGCGCCGCCTCCGCTTCGGTCAAACGATGGCGCCTCAAAATAAGATCGATATTCTGTCTGGCGACGCTTGGCGCAAATTCGACCAATATTTCGGCGGGGCGGAATCTTGTTTCGCCCGGCCGAGGCGGATAGGCCCGGGCGACAGGGGGTGTCGGGCTCGCGCGTTTTGCCTGCGGCGAAATGACTTTGCGCCTCGCGGGGCTCGTCGAAGAAGGCGTCGTCGCGCCGCCTTCGTCGGTCGTGGGCGCGCTGGTCGAAGCGGCGGGCGCGGGAGGCGGAGCGAAAAACATTGGCGCGCCGCCATGCCCCTCGCCGCCAGGTTCGCCCAAGGACGGAACAACGAAGACCATCAGCAGCAGCGCGGCCAGCGTCGGCGGCAAGGCGCGGCGAAGTCTGGAATCGGCGTTGGCCACAGCTTCGCCTCCCGGTCCGCTCCGTTCAGGCGTTCGCGCGGCGAAAAACGCCCGCACGATCATCCTAGATTATTTCCCCGACCCGAACAACGTCCAGTGAGCGGGATCGCTGGGCGGAGATTGCAACATCGGCCTGCGACGGGGACGCGCTCTCGCGTGTCGAGCGCGCGCCAAGATTCGTTTCGGGGTTCGTGGGCGCGGATGGGCCGCCGCGCCGCGCCGGGCGTTCGCGTCCACGCCGCCGGTTAGCACTTTTTCCGGCAGGTTGCGATCAGCAATTTCTGCTCGGCGCCCTGGGCCTTCGCGGAGGCGCCCGCCGGGCCAGTTTCAGCCTTGGCCGGCGAAAGATGGGGCGCCCAAACATCGACCTCGATCGCTCTCGTGAGCCCGCCGTCGGACAGTTCGGCGCGCGCGCCGGAAGCGGTCAAGGCGGAAGCGGCGAGCAGCGAGGCGAGAAGGATTGAGGCTGAGGTTTTGAACGTGTAACGCATGGTCGATCTCCTTCGAGTCGAAGCCGGAAGCGGCTTCTGAACCTTGGTCGCGGCGGCGCGGGAAAAGGTTCATCCCGTCGCGAACTTTCCCCTTCCGAAACCGACCCGAGACGGCCCCGTCCTTCGAAGGTCCGCTTTGGGCGCGACGGCGCCACGGGTCCGGCCCGATGCGCGAAGCCTTGGCCGGCCGCAACCGCGCCGACGGGGGAAGCGCGCCGCGTGCTCCGCCGCGCGGCTTGCTGGATCGCGCCGGAACGGCCATTGTCGGCGACCGGCTCGATAAGGCGGCGCAGCCGCTTTGCAGGCCGGCTCGCCGGAGCGAAACGCCTTGCAGTCCTCCCCATTCGCTATCGTGCGCGACGGCGCGACAATCTCCGTCCGGCGCTGGCTGCCCGACGGCGCCGCGCACGCGGCGGTGCAGATCGCGCATGGACTCGCCGAACATTCGGCGCGCTACGAGCGGCTCGCCGCGGCGCTGACCGGGGCCGGCTACGCCGTCTATGCGAGCGACCTTCGCGGGCATGGGCCAACCTGCCCGGTGGCTGATCTCGGCTTCTTTTCGGCCGAGGACGGCTGGCGCAAATGCCTTGACGATCTGTGGGCGGTGAACCGCCGCATCGCCGCCGATTGGCCGGGGCTGCCCATCGTGTTCATGGGCCATTCGCTGGGCTCGATCATGGGCCAGCAATTCATCGCCGAGCACGGCGCCGATCTCGCCGGCGCGGTACTTTCCGGGACGAGCGGGACGCCGCCGGCGATCCTGCCGCTTGGGCGGCTGCTCGCGCGCTTCGAGCGCTGGCGGCTCGGGCCGCGCGGCCACAGCGCGATTCTGCGCAAGATGCTGTTCGAGGACTTCAACAAGCCGTTCAAGCCGGCGCGAACCGACTTCGACTGGCTTTCGCGCGATCCGGCCGAGGTCGACAAATACGTCGCCGATCCGCTCTGCGGCTTTCAATTCACCGCGCAGCTCGCGATCGACCTGCTCGACGCCGTCGGCCCGATCGCCTCGAAGGAAACGGTCGCGCGCATTCCCAGCGCGCTGCCGATCTACATCTTCAGCGGCGCGCGCGATCCCGTCGGCGCCCGGCTTCAGACCCTGATTGACGCCTATCGCGACGCCGGCCTCACAAAGGTGACGACGCGCCTCTACCCCGACGCGCGCCACGAAACGCTGAACGAAACCAACAGGGACGAGGTGACGGCGGATTTGATCGGCTGGCTGAAGACGGTCGCCTGAACAGACCGGCGGGGCGAGGCGCTGCGCCGGAACCACCCCCAAGCGAGGGACGGCGATGACGCAACCAAGCCTGACGCCTGAACACGCCGCGCGGTTCGCACGAATCGCGCTTGGGCACGTTCGGCGCGAATATCCCAACAAGCCCGGTCACCTGCTGGCCGGCTTGGCAGACCTCCGCGCGCCGCGCGCGCTGCATCTCGTGTTCTACGGCAGCTTCGACTGGCATTCCTGCGTCCACGGCTATTGGATGCTGGCGCGTCTGCTTCGCCGCTTCCCGGACATCGCCGCCGCCGCCGACATAAGAGCGCTGTTCGAAGAGCAGTTCGTCGCCGACAAGATCGCGGGCGAACGCGCCACGCTCGCCGCGCCGACCGCGCGCGGCTTCGAGCGCCCCTATGGCTGGGCGTGGCTCTTGAAGCTCGCCGAGGAATTGACCTTGCAGGACGATCGGCGCTGGTCGCGAGAGCTCGCCCCGCTCGCGCAGGTTTTCGCGCAAAGGTTCCGCGATTTCCTGCCGCTGGCGACTTATCCCGTGCGCTCCGGCGCGCATTCCAACACCGCCTTCGCGCTGAGGATGGCGGCCGATTACGCGGCGGCCGCCGGGGACGCGGCGCTGGCGGCGCTGCTGCGCCAAACAGGACGGCGCTGGTATGGCGAGGACGCCGACTGCCCGGCCTGGGGCGAGCCCAGCGGCGACGACTTTTTGTCGCCGGCGCTGATCGAGGCCGAGTGCATGCGGCGCCTTCTACCGGCGCAGGAGTTCCCGCCATGGTTCGATCGCTTCCTGCCCCGCATCGCGCAAGGCGAGCCGGCCGCGCTATTCCGCCCGCCGACGGTCAGCGATCGCAGCGACGGCAAAATCGCGCATCTCGACGGGCTCGCCCTCAGCCGCGCCTGGTGCTGGCGCGCGCTCGCCGCCGCGCTGCCGCCCGCCGATCCGCGCCGCGCCGTCGCGGAACAAGCCGCCGCGCGACATCTGACCGCCGGCCTCCCCCATGTCGCCGGCGACTACGCGGGCGAGCACTGGCTGACGAGCTTCGCCGTGCTCGCGCTGGACGCTGATGCGTAGCCGATCGAGGGCGGGCGCTGGTCGCCGCAGCGCTCGACGAGGCGACCCACCGCGCCGAAAGCCACGCCGAGGCGCCGCGCAGTCGGCGAAGGTGAAGCGCGCGCCCTTCGCTGATTGGGAGAGTTGGCGAGGCGGGCCTGACCAAATCCGGGTCTGCGGCGCTTGCGGACCGCTAGGCAGCGCTGACGCGTCGACACTGGTCGACGAACTTGCGGCGGGCACCGTGAGACTCTTCCTATCAGGAGATGCGCCACCCGCCGACGTCGCTGCATTCGCAATGTCGGCGTTCATTTCGTCATGTCACCGACAACAATCCGCATGGTCGACATTCAGAATTGCGGATCGCGCGAATCGGTCGCTGCGGTCGGCGGCGTTTGCAACAAGATATCCATGTATTTGTTATTTTGATCAAGCTTTATTACATTACCTGAGGTGTCAGTAATAGTATAACACTCCAAAGAACGCAAAACATTCTGTGTGCTGGATTCTATGGTATGAAACATTATATAGTTGCACGATGTACAATTTAACCCATCAAGAATAGCGCTTTCAATCATACGATTATTACCACTGGTCAATTCATTCTTTAGGTAAAATTTCCATCGTTTAATTAGTTGTGGATGATTTGAATTCGAGAAAACGAGATGATCGTTCGCACCGACCGTCACAGTTCGCGAAAATGTCAACTGAGAAGCACCTGTAATTGTGAATGTCGCGCCAGCTGGGATGGCCCCCGGCGTGGTCTCGTCCCAAATGGCCGTCAAAGTCGACCCTCTCGACGTAACGCAATTCGGAAGTGGATTGTTAAAATTCAAAATGGTTGGTGTCGCTGGCGCGAGCGCCTGACCGGTGGTTACTGTCGCAGTCGGATAGAATACGTCCGAGCCGTCGAACCATTGGCCCAGAAACGCCTCCGAAATCGAATACAACGAGGCGCCGCTAAAAGCCCCAGTGAAGGCGGTTTGATACAACCTACGCATAGCTGCTAGGTTCGTCTCGGTGTTTCCGTGAGCGTTGGCAGGGTTAGTAGTGTCGAAGGCCGCGCCAAATCTCGCAGTAAGAAATTGCGCTAGGAACTGAGTGCCCTTGGTCTGAATAAGCATGCCCATGTTGCGGCCCCCCAACCTTAGACGACGCCGCGTCGACGTTCCGGTTCGCGGCTATCCCCGGTAAGCGATGAAAGCGCATCGCGCGCGCATACTGGCATATTTTGGCCGAACGCCCCGGCGCGCAGAATGTCGTATCGGCAATCTGGCGACAGATCGGGTTCGTCATCCTCGAATTGCGCCGCAAGCGCGCTGTGCAGTTCGACGATCTCACGAGCCCCCCTGAGCGTCATGGCGCGAGCGCGCGGTCCCCAAATTTTCGGCATCGCCACGCTCGCGGCCCAATAGTCCGCCTGACCCTGCCAGGTCATCCACGGCATGGCGGGATCGCACGGCGATCCTCCCAGGTGATGACCCGTCTCGTGCGCGAGCATCAACGCCAAGCCGGGTCTCGTGATCGTTCGATGCCGCGCCAGGCCCCCATACACCCTGACATAACGAGCCGATCCAAGCCGCCACGCCTGGGCGTTGATCGTGGCGGACTCCCACATCAATTCGTAAGTAATCTCGGGAAACGCGCGACCGAATTTGTCGATCAGCTCGCCCACCACGCTTCTTCGGCGCTGCTGGAAGCGTCGGCCGGGCGGCGTCGATTCGGCGGGCCAGTTCAAGAAGCTCATTCGGCCAACCCCGCTGAACCCGTCGCCGACCCTCGCGCTCCGCCGACGCGGCTCGTCGGACGTCGACGCATCGTCTCGCCGACGTCGGCCCCCGGACGCCGCGCCGCCCATTCGGCTTGGGCGCTCGCCTCTATCCATGTCCTCGGCTTCGCCGCCTGTGAGCGCGACCAGAGCATATCGCCCCGCGCCGCGGAAGTCGCCAATTGCGCATGGGCTGTTCAAAATTGTGCGGCGTTTGCTGGACGAAGGCGGACGCTCGCCGCCAAGGCGCCCGCCCTATTCAAGCTCCGCCATCGCCGCATCGATCCTTCGCACTAGCACGACATCGCCTTGGCTATCGGCGGCGACCCGCGCCCGATCCAAGTAGCGTTTGGCCTTCTCGCGCTTCTTCTTCATTGCGGACAGCACGCCGAGGTTGAAGTCGATGCGGGCGATTATGACGCCCCTTTCGCTCAGCTGTTTGTGTGAAGCCGCTTCCTGGAGCAGCGCCCGCGCCCGGAGCGCGCCGAACAGCTTTGCGCCGACCAGGATCCAGAGATTCCTGAGGACGATAGCGGCCGAAGGCTTTTGTCTGCCGGATAGAATCTGGATGTATATCTCGGCGAGAAGAATGCGCCCGAAAGCCGCGGAGGTGCGGTCCCCCGCGGCGTCGCGTTGCGTAATCGATTTTTCGATAATGTCGACGCCTTCGGAAATCCGGCCGAGCGCGATCAACGCGGCGCCCCGGGGGACGTCCAGGACGACATACAGCGCGCCCAACTGTTCCAATTGCGCATTGAGCGCTTCGATCTCCGCGAGCCCTTCGCGCGCGCGTCCCAGAAGAATGGCGCAAACGGCCTTGATCATCGCGCCTTGCAGTCGGTCGATCGGCGCGATCGCCACGCTCAGACAGTCGTCGGCCTCCGCGATCGCCGCTTCAGGCGCGCCGCCTATCATGTCAATCCATCCGAGAATCCAATTGGCGAACCCGATCGCTCTTGGATCATTGCGCTCCTCGCCCGATGCAATGAGCCGCATGGCGATCTCGCGCGCTTCCTTGACGAGGCCGCGATAAAAATAATCCCAGATCGCGAAAAAATAGCTGGCGTTGCGGATGAAAGTGTCGCCGTAGCGAAGACTCTCATCCATCAATTGCGCCTTCATGCGATCGGCGTCCTCGAGCGAGTCCAGACCCAGCCGGGTCCGGCATTGCAGCAGGCCGCCGCGCGCGTAGGCCCTCGCCCGGCCGTCCCCGAGGCGCTCGGCGACCGCGAGCGCCTCGACCATCAACGCGTGGGCCTCACGCAGTTTGAGGTTCTGGACGAGCGACAGCGCCTGATAATAATAGGCGGTGACCAGTCCAGGCGTCTCGCCGGCCTGCTTGACGAACGGCATGAATTTAGCGGCGACCTGTCCGGCTTCCCGGTAGTCGCATTTCAGCATCAGGGTTTCGAGAAGCCGCACCACCGCCTGCACCACCGACGGCGGATCGGCGCAGGCGCCGTGCGCCTCGAACACCGCCAGCGCCTGTCGATAGAATTGCTCCGCCTCCGGGATGGAGTAGACGTTGAGGCTCTTCTGCCCCGCCATCGCCAGATAGGCGAACGCCTTGTCGACGCTCTGGGCGGCGGCGTAATGATGGGCGAGGGTCTCGGCGATCTCGAACAGCCGGTTTGCGCCGCGGCGCTCAAGCTCCTCGGCGACCTTGAGGTGCAACGCGACGCGCGGACCGGTCAGCAGGCCATTGTAAAGCGCGTCTCGCACGAGAGCGTGCTTGAACACATAGTCGCCGGACGCTTCGTCGCGATGCACGAGGTCCAGCGCCTCCATCGCGGCGAACGAAGCCTCGCCGTGCTTCTCCGACGCGCTTAGCGCGATTACAAGGTCGGGGTCGAAGCGGCGCCCGATCACCGCCGCCACCTGCAGCAAAGACCGATCGGCGGGGGCCAGCAGGTCGACGCGTGAGGTCAGCAGCGCCTGCACGCTTTCCGGCAAGGCCGCCGCCACCGCCGCCGGGTCGAATTCCAGGCCGGCCGCGCCGCGGCGGACGGCGCCGCGCTCGACCAGGTAGCTCGCGATCTCTTCGGCGAACAGCGCATTGCCTTCCGCCTTCGCCGCGATCAGCTTCGCCAGCGCCTCGGGCAGCTGATCGACGCCGAGCCGCGCTTGCGCGATCCGCGACGTTTCCCGCGCCGATAGCGGCTCCAGCGCCAGTTGCGCGACCCGGGGCCGCCCGCTCCAGGGGGGCGCGTATTCCGGCCGCCGGGTGTGCAGGATCAAAAGCTGGAGCGGCTCCTGAACGGCGATGATGCTCGTCAGCAGCTCCTCCGAGGCGCTGTCCAGCCAATGCAGGTCCTCGAAGATCATGATCATCGGCGTCAACCGGGAGCGCGCCTGCACGAGCTGCCGCAGGAGATTGCGGGTGCGCAACCCGGTCAGCACGCCGTCCAACCCGGCCAGGGCGCCCTCCGGCGCTTCGAAGCCGATGAGATTGAGCAACAAGCCGAGATTTTCGGGGGACCTGAGGCCGAGCGCCTGAAGCCCTTCGTCGAGTTTGCGCGCGACTGCCGCTTGTTCGTCGCCGGGCGACAGACGCATGGCTCCGCGCACGATTTCGATGAAGGCGCGGAACGGCGTCTGCCGGCCGTCCGGCGCGCAGCTTCCGGTCAGGATCCTCGCGCGCTCCTTGACGATCTGCCGGCGAAATTCATGCAGCAGGCGCGACTTGCCGATCCCGGGTTCGCCGATGATGTCGATGACCTGGACGCCGGCGGCGATTGCATCGAGACCGCGCTCCAGCCTCTCCAGCTCCCGGTCGCGTCCGACATAGGCGGTGAGGCCGCGATTGAGCGTGGCGTCGAAGCGCGACGCGCCGGCGCGGATCGCGTCAAGCCGAT
>Ga0209415_10019128_pt1 | contig 10751 bp, 10 predicted proteins | sample PeaSoiSIISIP2007_FD_187696 | JGI IMG/M metagenome (GOLD analysis project Ga0209415, IMG submission 187696) | Peat soil microbial communities from Weissenstadt, Germany - SII-SIP-2007 (SPAdes) (version 2) | ecosystem: Environmental > Terrestrial > Soil > Wetlands > Peat | place: Germany... | reverse complement strand
TCTCCGAATCTGAGCGATTCAGAGAATCACGGGCGGCGCAAGCCGTAAACCCCCGTTAACCTGAGTTCGGAGCCCTGAGGGAGCAGCCCAATCCCTTGACGGCGGGGCCGCCATTTGCAAGCCTGTTGATTGGCCTGCAATGGCGACGGGAGAAATAATATGAAGTCGGGAAAGACCGTAGCATCCGTCTCATTTCTAAGCGACCGCACCATCAGCATGGATGTGGAGCAGATCACCGCCATTGAGATCGGTGAGCCCATGGAAGTGGAACCGGGCAGTTGGTTCGCCGAACTGATCATCCGCTCGGACAACGGCATTTTGTCGGTGCAGATGCTGGCCGATTCACCGGATCGCTTCCGCATCCAAACACCCAACGAAAATCCCGACGACGAGTTCTGAGAGGCGAGGCTCTTTTCGCCCAAAAAAAACGGCCCCATTCGGGGCCGTTCGCCTTTGATCAGACGTTGAGCAGCAGATATTCCCGCTCCCACGACGACACCACCCGCTGATAGGCCTCCCACTCGGCTTCCTTGACCGCCGCGAAAACCTCGACGAAATCCTCGCCCAGCACTTCGCGCAACGCCTTGTTGCCTTGAAGCTTGGGCAAAGCATCGAACAATTGACGCGGCAGGGAATGGGCTCGGGTATAGCCCGAGCCCTCGATGGGGTCGCCCGGATCAATTTCTCCCACCATGCCCAGATAACCGCAAGCCAGCGAGGCGGCGATGGCCAGGTAAGGGTTGGCGTCGGCTCCCGCCAGCCGGTTTTCCACCCGTCGGCCCGCCGGGCCGGAATTGGGCACACGCAGCCCCACAGTGCGGTTGTCGCGCCCCCAATGAACATTGATGGGAGCGTCGAAATCGGGCACCAAACGGCGATAAGAATTCACATTCGGAGCGAACAGCGGCATCGCCGACGGCAGATATTTGCGCAGGCCGCCGATGAAATGACGGAACATATCGGTATCGGCGCCGTCGGGAGATGCGAATAGATTTTGCCCCGACGCCGTATCCAGCACATTCAGATGAATATGCATGGCGCTGCCCGGCTCGTTCTGCATGGGCTTGGCCATGAAGGTGGCATAGACGTTTTTGCGCAAGCCAACCTGACGCACCGTGCGCTTGAACAAGAACACCTGATCGGCCAGTTCCAGGGCATTGCCGTGATTGAAGTTGATCTCCATCTGGGCGGCCCCGGCCTCGTGGCTCAGGGTGTCGATGTCCAGACACTGGGCCTCGCAGTATTTATAGACTTCCTCGAACAGCGGATCGAACTCGTTCACCGCGTCGATGCCATAGGACTGGCGCCCGGTTTCCGGGCGGCCCGAGCGGCCAATCGGCGGCTCCAGCGGGTAATCGGGGTCGGTGTTGACCTTGACCAGAAAGAACTCCAGCTCTGGCGCGACGATCGGTGTCCAGCCGCGCTCGTCATAGAGCTTCAGCACATTGCGCAGCACCTGGCGCGGCGAGATGGAAACCGGGCGGCCATCGGCGTAAACGCAGTCATTGATCACCTGGGCGGTGGCGTCGGGATACCAGGGCACCACCCGCAGGGTGTTGGGATCGGGCTTCAGATAGATATCGCCGTCGGTTTCGCTGGTGACGTCCTTTTCAGGATAATCACCGGTCACCGTCTGGGCGAAGATGCTTTCCGGCAGGCGCAGGCCGCCGTCGAAACTGGAGAGGAATTTCGGCGCCGGCAGGATTTTGCCGCGCGGAATGCCCGACATGTCGGGGACCAAACATTCCACCTCGATGATGCCACGGTCGCGAAGCCAATTTTCCACGTTTTTCATAGATGCCTCGGTTGAATTGGGCGTTTCCCCAAGCATATGGGGGTGGATAGGCAAGAAGGCTACCCTAAGCCGAGCCCCCCTGCCACCTCGCGCAGGCATCATTCCGCAAACGGAATAAACTGCAACTGCGAATGAGGCTATCCCGATGAATTCATTTGCAACACCGAAACGATTGCAGGACAGTGAGCCTTCGGCGCATCCCCCTTTTCGCTCAAACCAGACGGACCGATCGATGAACTTCTGGACGGTTACCCTCGTCAGCCTTGCGATCGGCCTGCTGCTGGTCATCGGCGGCTCGCTGGTGGTCTATATGGGCTCGTTGGTAAAGAACGCCTATCAGCTGAAGATCGAGATCCAAAGCGACATGGAAGCCGGCCTGCGCCGTATCGAGGAAGAGTCGGAAAAGAAGACCCGCTGGATCAAGCGCGACCTTGTCGAGGAGATCGACAAGATGAAAACCGCCCTGACCACCGACAATCAGCGCAAACTATCCGAACTGACCGAAAGCCTGGCCAAACGGGTCGAAGAGGTGGATCAGGCGCAGAAGCGTGACCGCCAGGAAATGGTCAAGGTCGTCGACGCCATGCGCCAGGACATCATGACCCTGGATCAGCGCATCAAGAGCTTGCGTCAGCAACCCCCGCCGGCCCAGCCAGCGGCTTCGCCGCCGCCTGAAGCCGCCGCACCGCCCGCCCTTCCCGCGCCCGAAGAAACCGCCCTCGCTGCCACTCCCGCAGTCGAACCCGCCCCCGCCGTTAAAAGCTGAGGATCCCACCATGCCGTCCCAATCCGCCATTTGTCCCGAAGGCGGCGCCTTCGGCTTATTCATCACCGCTCTGATCGCCCCCGGCGGCGAGGCTAAACTGCGCGACGTCGCGGCCCGCTTGCCCGCTTTGACCCAGCAGTTGGCGGCCGAATTGGCCGAGCCATCCCTGGTCGGCAGCATTGCCTTTGGCGCCGAAGCCTGGCCGCGGCTGTTCCGTCAGGCGCCGCCTCCCGGACTGGTTCCCTTCGCTCCCCTGCAAGGGGGCGACCACGCCGCCCCGGCCACCGAGGCCGATCTGTTCCTGCATATCCACTCCAACCGGGCCGACGCCAATTTTCAGTTGGGTCGCCGAATCATGGCGGCGTTGGGCCCGGCCGTGGTCCTGGTGGAAGACATCGCCGCCTTTCGCACCCAAGGCAACCGCGACCTGACTGGCTTTGTCGACGGCACGGAAAACCCCCATGGCGATGAACGGGCCGAAGTGGCCCTGGTGGCTGATGGCCCCTTTGCCGGCGGCAGCTTCGTCAGCATCCAACGATGGGAACATGATCTGAGCCGCTGGGAGGCTTTGGCCTTGGCCCATCAGGAAGCCGCCATCGGCCGCACCAAAACCGACGACCAGGAAATGGACGACGATGAAAAGCCCGCCGACGCCCATATCGCCCGCGTGCTGATTGAAGAAGACGGCGAAGAACTGGCGATCCTGCGCCACAGCCTGCCCTATGGCGACATGCGCCGCTGCGGGCTGTATTTCGTTGCCTATGGCGCCAGTCCCAAGCCCTTCCGCCGCATGTTGGAAAACATGGTGCTGGGCGACGGAGCGGCACAGGGCTTCCGCCACGCCGACCGCCTGATGGATTACACGCGCCCCGTGACTGGATGCGCCTTTTTCGCCCCCTCGATGCAAATGCTGGCAACATTAGAGAAATATTGATAAACAACCTGTCCTTTCGCTTCAATTTTAATCAAATCCCCCCTATCATCCGCCCCGGGCTTATAAAAGGAGCAACAGGCTGATGTTTCGCCGCCTTGTCACCCCCCTGCTGATGGCTGCCGCCGTTCTGTCCCTGACCCGTCCGGCTCTGGCCGAGCATTATGTCGTCGGGGTCGAAGCCATTGATTACATGCCGCACTACGGCGTGACGGAAAAAGGTGAATATCAGGGCTTCGCCCGCGCGCTGCTCGACGCCTATGCCGCCGATCGCGGCCACCAGATCGAATATCGCCCGCTGCCGGTGAACCGCCTGTTCCACGAACTGCTGGAAGGCCGGGTGGATTTCAAATATCCAGACAACCCCTTTTGGCAGGCTGACCTGAAGAGCGGCAAAAACCTGACCTATAGCGAGCCCGTGGTCAGCTATATCGATGGCGTTCTGGTGCTGCCGGAAAATAAGGGCAAGCCCGTCGACAGCATCCGCACCCTGGGCACCGTGCGCGGCTTCACCGCCTTTGACTGGCTGGACCGCATCAAGGCCGGCAGCACCAAGCTGGAAGAGAATCCCGCCTTCCCCGGACTGATGTTCCAGGCTCTGAACAAGCGCATCGACGGCGCCTATGCCAATGTGGCGGTGGCCCACAACACCCTGGACGGAATGCAAAAACCTGAGGCTCTGGTTTTCGATCCCGGCCTGCCCAACACCAAGGGCAGCTATAAGCTATCGACGGTGAAGCATCCCGAGGTCATCGCGGATTTCAATGCCTGGATGAAGTCCAAGCCCGAACTGATTGCCAAGCTGAAGGCACAGTGGGCCGTGGAAAAGGGCGTGGAGTAAGCGCGAAGCTCATCGAGCCTCGCCTGATCCTGGATCACAAAAAAGGCCGGAAGGTTTTCCCTTCCGGCCTTTTTCTTTCAACCTGCCCCCAGGTTTGCTAACGCTTACTCCACCAATTCCGGCTCCTTGACCGCCGGACGGGAATGTTCCTCGAACGAGAAGGACAGCCCGCTTTCGCCATCGCCCTTCTTGATGTCCACCTTGACCACGCCACCCTTCGACAGTCTGCCGAACAGCAGTTCCTCGGCCAACGGCTTCTTCAGATATTCCTGGATGACCCGAGCCAACGGACGCGCCCCATTAAGCTTGTCGTAGCCCCGCTCGGCCAGCCAATGACGAGCCTCTTCAGACAGGGCGAACGACACGTCGCGGTCGCTGAGTTGGACCTCCAGCTGCATCACGAACTTATCCACCACCCGCGAAACCACTTCCGGCGGCAAAGCGCCGAAGGGGATCACCGCATCCAGACGGTTGCGGAATTCCGGGGTGAAGGTGCGCTGGATGGCTTCGTGATCGTCGCCGACACGGGTTTCGCGTCCGAAGCCAATGGCCGGCTTGGCCAAATCGGCGGCGCCCGCATTGGTGGTCATGATCAGGATGACGTTACGGAAGTCGACATTCTTACCATTGTGATCGGTCAACTTGCCGTGATCCATCACCTGCAACAGGATGTTGAACAGATCGGGATGCGCCTTTTCGATCTCGTCCAGCAGCAGCACGCAATGGGGATGCTGGTCCACCGAGTCCGTCAGCAAGCCGCCCTGATCGAAGCCCACATAGCCGGGGGGGGCGCCGATCAGACGGGACACCGAATGGCGTTCCATATATTCGGACATATCGAAGCGAACCAGTTCGATCCCCAGAATGCTCGCCAACTGGCGGGCCACCTCGGTCTTGCCGACGCCGGTGGGGCCGGAGAACAGGTAATTGCCAATGGGCTTTTCCGGTTCGCGCAGACCGGCGCGGGCCAGCTTGATGGCCGAAGCCAGCGCCTCGATCGCCTTATCCTGGCCGAACACCATGGTCTTCAGATCGCGTTCCAGGGTCCGCAGCATCTCCATATCGTTAGAGGACACGCTCTTGGGAGGAATGCGGGCGATCTTGGCGATGATGTCTTCGATATCCTTCACCGTCACCGTCTTGCGGCGCTTGGATTCCGGCAGCAGCATCCGCGACGCGCCAACCTCGTCGATGACGTCGATGGCTTTGTCGGGTAGCTTGCGGTCGCCGATATAGCGGGCCGACAGCTCCACCGCCGAACGGATGGCGTCGTTGGTGTAGCGCACCTTGTGGAAGGATTCGTAATAGGGCTTCAGGCCGTGCAGGATCTTCACCGCATCCTCGACCGACGGTTCATTGACGTCGATCTTCTGGAAGCGGCGGACCAGGGCGCGGTCCTTCTCGAAGTGATTGCGGAATTCCTTATAGGTGGTCGAGCCGATGCAGCGCAGCGATCCCGAAGCCAAAGCCGGCTTCAGCAGGTTCGAGGCATCCATGGAACCGCCCGAGGTAGCCCCGGCGCCGATCACCGTATGAATTTCGTCGATGAACAGGATGGCCCCGTCCAGGGCTTCCAGTTCCGACACCACCGCCTTCAGGCGCTCCTCAAAGTCGCCGCGATAGCGGGTGCCTGCCAGCAGCGAGCCCATATCCAGGGAATAGATCACCGCATTGCGCAGCACCTCGGGCACCTCGGCCTTGATGATGCGCAGGGCCAGACCTTCGGCGATGGCGGTCTTGCCGACGCCCGGATCGCCCACATAAAGCGGATTGTTCTTCGAACGGCGGCACAGAATCTGGATGGTGCGCTCGATCTCGTGCTCACGACCGATCAGCGGGTCGATTTTGCCAAGCTCGGCCTTTTGGTTCAGATCTACGCAATAGGCGGTCAGGGCTTCCTTGCCCTTTTTCACCACAGTGTCGGCCTTGGCGTCCTCCTCGGCGCCGAACACGGTGCGGGCCTGGCTTTTGCCGGCCGCCTTGGCGATGCCGTGGGAGATGTAATTGACCGCGTCCAGGCGGGTCATGTCCTGCAATTGCAGGAAATAGACGGCATGGGATTCCCGTTCCGAGAACAGGGCAACCACCACATTGGCCCCCGTCACCTCTTCACGGCCGGAAGACTGCACATGAATGGCGGCCCGTTGCACCACCCGCTGGAAACCGGCGGTGGGCTTGGGCTCGCCGCTTTTCGCGGTGACCAGATCGATCAGAGAGGTATCGACGAATTCCACCAGATCCCGGCGCAACCGCTCGATGTCCACGCTGCAGGCCCGCAAGACCGCGATCGCATCCAGATCATCGGTCAAAGAGAGCAGCAAATGCTCCAGCGTCGCGTATTCGTGATGGCGTTCGGTGGCCAAGGTCAGGGCACGGTGAAGGCTTTGTTCGAGATTCCGCGACAGCATCGGCATCTAATCCTTCTCTATGGTACACTGCAGCGGATGCTGGTTTTGCCTGGCCAAATCCATGACCTGCGTCACCTTTGTTTCCGCCACCTCATATGTGTACACGCCGCAGACACCGACCCCGCGCTGATGCACCTGCATCATGATCTGCGTGGCCTCGTCATGGCCCTTCCCGAAAAAGCGCTCCAAAATCTCGATGACGAACTCCATGGGAGTGTAATCGTCATTGAGCATCAGAACCTTGTACATCGAAGGCTTCTTCGTCTTCGGACGGGTCTTGATCACCACGCCCGAGTTGGGACCGCCATCGTTATCGTCGGTTCGATCGTCGTCACTGCTCATTCGAAGTTCAAGGCTCACCACTGTCTCAGTCGGAACACAACTATAATATTGGTGCATTTCAGCAGATGAAAAGCCCCCAATGTGCGAGAACATCATAATCCCATCCTGACTGCGAAAATGACTTCGGCCCGGCGGAGCGATCTCCACCGGGCCGAGAGGCTTTATAACGCAGGACCGTGAAAAATCCTGCGTCTAAATCATCGCCGTGATTAGGCGGCGGTCTTGGTCACGCGGGCCACGGTGGCTTCGACACGGACGGCGATGGGAGCCGTCGCCTCCTCGGCCAGCTTGGTGGTCAGCTGCTGCAGCTTGGTGCTTTCGACGACCAGCTTGTCGAAGTTGGACTTGGCCAGCGACGAGGACAGGTCGATGACTTCCTTCAGGGTCTTGGCACCGGCCAGAGCCTTGCTGGCGGCAACCGACTCGTCGATCTGGGTCTGGGTCAGCGACACGATGGTCTTGGACAGATCCTGCAGGCCACGCGCCAGGATGCTGGAGGACTTCACCAGGGCGTCGATATTATCCTTCGAGAAGGACAGGATGTCTTCATAGCCCTTGAAAGCGGCGGTATGGGCCTTGGCGGCGGCATCCACCTGATCCTTGGTCAGGCTGACAGCCTTATCCACACCCTTGCTGGCGACATCGGCGCCGGCCTTGACCACGCTCTCGATGGTTTCCTTATGGACGGCGACGACCTCTTCGATCTGCTTCACAGCGTCGGCGGCGGGGGTCGGAGTCGGCTTGGCGGCAGTCTTGGCAGTGGTCATGGTCGTCAGCTCCTGATCCAATATGATGAATTGAGCAGTGCAAAATCATGGGGAGGATGATCAACCGCAACGAATTTTGCACTGCAACAATTCTGCATATGCCGCACCGCACAAAGCCCTGTCAACAGTTTTTTGTGCAGCGCAACACAAACATCACGTCAGGCCATCAGAAGCCTATGGCGCCGCCCACCCGATCGGCATAGACCCGCACATACCAGCGCTTCCTGTCGGCCACGGTTTTGTTGGCCAAATCCATGCTGTCGGGCTCGTGGGCCTGGTTGAAGGCGATGCCGGTATGATCGACCGCCATCAGCTGAGCCGGGAAGGCCAAAGCGTCGTAGCCGGGGCTTTGATACTGCCAGGCGTCGAAGACGAACTGGCCGCCGCGGCAGGCCGAGGCCACCCAATAAAAGCTGTCGCTGGCCAGCATCTGATTCAGCTTAGGCGGCGTGGCCGCGATGGCGGCGTCGAGGGAAGCCGTCACCGACTGATACTGGCCCGGGGTCATCTCGGACGAAGCGATCCTACCGGTCAAAGGCTCGATGGCGAGATCCAGATCAAAGTGGCTGAGATCCGCCGGGCCAAGCACCCGCTGATTCAACACATAAGGAGCGCTGCCGGTGAATTCATAGATGCGCGCCTGCTCTTCCCAACGACCATTATAGACCAGCCGAACGTGATCGGGGGCGCCGGGAGCGCAATTCTGGCGGATATCCTCGCCCGACAGGAACGAGAACCACACCGCCTTGCGGCCCACCGGATTATCCAACCCTTCACCATGGTATTCACAACCCGCCGCGCCCAGGCAGGAAAGAGTAACCAGAAGGGAGGCCGTCAGTTTGTTACGCATTTTGCATGTCCCTTTTTCAATCCAACGCATCCCCGAGTCAGTCAAAAACAGGACTCAATGCCTGATCGTTACTGAAAGCTTAACGACCTGCTCATAGCTTGGCCGGACTCATGCGCGGGAATCACCTTGAAAAAAACTTTGATGGATGACGCCCAAAGTGTGGACATCCGATTCGGGATTTCATATGGTGAATCTATGACTTTTTCGCCCGTTTTCGGTCGGCCACCCGCAAGCAATAGGACGAGAAATTGATCGCCCGCAAGTCTTTCTTCTCGATCTTCCGTAACAAGGGCTTCGCCGCCCTGCTGGCCTGTGGCTTTTTCGCCGCTGCAGGCGCCCAACCGGCGCACGCCAAATACGCCTCTATGGTTGTCGATGCCGACACCGGAGAGGTGTTGCATTCGGTTAATGCCGACAACCGGAACTATCCGGCGTCGCTGACCAAGATGATGACTCTTTACCTGCTGTTCGATCAGATCGACGCCGGCAAGGTGCATCTGACCGACCACATCCCGATTTCCGCCCATGCCTCGGCTCAGGCTCCGTCCAAGCTGGGCCTGCGCCCCGGACAGAGCATTGAGGTCGAAGACGCCATTCTGGGCCTGTGCACCAAATCCGCCAACGATGTCGCCGTTGCCGTTGGTGAGTTCATCGGCGGTTCGGAACCGGCCTTCGCCGAGATCATGACCCGCAAGGCCCATGAACTGGGAATGCGCGAAACCACCTTCCGCAACGCCTCGGGGCTGCCCAATCTGGGCCAGTTCAGCTCGGCCCGCGACATGGTGACCCTGGCCCGCGCCTTGATGCACAATCATGGCCGGGAATATCACTATTTCTCGACGCGCACCTTCACCTACAACGGTGAAACCATGCGCAACCACAACCATCTGATGGAGTGGTACGAAGGCACCGACGGCATCAAGACCGGCTATATCGGCGCTTCGGGCTTCAATCTGGTGGCATCGGTCAAGCGCAACAACCGCCGCCTGATCGGCGTGGTGTTCGGCGGCACATCCGCCCCCGCCCGCGACCGCCATATGGCTAAGCTGTTGGATGCCGCTTTTGCCCGCACCCCCGGCTCGGCCGGCCTCGAACTGGCTGAAATGCCCGAGCAGACCGGCACCGCCGGCATCGACGGCGAGGACGAAGCCCCGAAGCGCGCCGCCCACAAGGCCGCTGCCGCCAATGACGACGAAGAAGACGCCCCGACCCAGCATGTGATGAAGGCCATGGCCGCTTCAAAAAGCGCCCATGCCAAGCTGGCCGCCGCCAAGCCCCGTCACCCCGCTCCGGTGGAAGCCGGCGACGCCGAAGATGACAACTGGGGCATCCAGGTGGGCGCTTATGCTCAGCAAGCCAAGGCCAAGCAGGCGGCGTCCGCAGCCATGCATAAGCTGGGCAAGCTGGTGGCTGACGGCGATGTGTCGGTGGCCAAGGCCAAGCAAGGCCATCAGCAGATGTTCCGCGCCCGCGTCGTCGGCCTGGCCGAGGATGACGCCCGCACCGCCTGCAAGCGCCTGTCCAAAAGCCACACCAGTTGCAGCGTGATCAAGTCCGGGGCTTAACACGCAACAGCTCTGGCGTTAGACCAACACAACAGGCGTCGTCCCACCAGGACGGCGCCTGTTTGCTAAGGGCCCCCTGTCATGGCTTTGTCATTTCGCTCCACCATGGAAATCCTGTGGATATTCCTGCGGCTTGGCCTGACCAGCTTCGGCGGGCCAGTGGCCCATCTAAGTTATTTCCGCGCCGAGTTCGTCGAACGGCGGCGCTGGCTGGCGGAAACCGACTATGCCGACATGGTGGCCCTGTGCCAGTTCATGCCCGGCCCCACCAGCAGTCAGGTCGGCCTGACCCTGGGACTACACCGAGGCGGGCTGTTGGGAGCTGCCGCCGCCTGGATCGGCTTCACTCTACCGTCGGCCATCGCCCTGATGCTGTTTGCCTATGGTGTCGGCAGCCTGGGCGATCTGGCGCATCAGCCCTGGCTGCATGGCCTGAAGGTGGTGGCGGTGGCGGTGGTGGCCCAAGCAGTGTGGGGCATGGCTCCC
>Ga0209415_10019127_pt1 | contig 10751 bp, 8 predicted proteins | sample PeaSoiSIISIP2007_FD_187696 | JGI IMG/M metagenome (GOLD analysis project Ga0209415, IMG submission 187696) | Peat soil microbial communities from Weissenstadt, Germany - SII-SIP-2007 (SPAdes) (version 2) | ecosystem: Environmental > Terrestrial > Soil > Wetlands > Peat | place: Germany... | reverse complement strand
CAGGGAGGCGTCGGGCCCACCGTTGCAGAGCTGTGTCCCGGCGGGGGGCGAGGTCGGCGCCTGAACGGTGGCGCCCGCGAACCTCGGCAGTGCCACCACGAGCGAGACGAGAAGCGCGCCGACGACGAGGACGCCGACAGAACTCCGCCGGTTCTCGGTCAGCCTTAACATCGGGAATTGCTCCAGTCGACTTTGGAGAGTCCGGCGGTGGTTTCCTACCCTCTTGTGCTTCGGGCGCAAACCGAGAACCCCTGAACAAAACCCGAAAAACTTTGAACCGAGTCCCACGCCGGCGAGTCTAGGAGGCGGCAAGTGCACCATTTCAAGCGCTGTGCTCAATGTTCACCCACGCGCTGTCAGGAGAGCTCTACCAGGGACGTAGAAGGGTCCGATGGTGTGCTTTGTGTGAACGGGATGTCACAAGTGTTCAAAGGGTCAAGGGATTCTTGCGATGCGATACCGGAATCAAGTGGCACGCGATCCCTGTGCTGCATTACCGGAATCAGATCTCGGCACTGGGTTGTGTGAGCCGGCCTGAGTCCCGGATCTCCTGCCCGGGCGAGTACTCGAGGAGAAGGCCGTCTCGGGGCTGGTCGGGGGAGCCCAGGAGAGGGTGGCCATGTATCTCGTGAGGGTGGACCCGCCTCATCCCAGCGGACATCTCTGTCCGTCAGGGCAGAAGGTCTCCGGTTCCGAGAGGTACGCAAATGGTCATCGAATCGCAGGTTGCGAGCGTCGGAGTCTCAGCAGGCAGCTCACAGCGCGGCGCGACCGAAAGGAGAGTGCTCACGGTCGGATTCGTGAACAACATGCCGGATCCCGCGTTCGAGGACACCTACCGGCAGTTCGCGCGATTGCTCAGCGCCGGCGACCACGACTTCGACATCGACCTGCGTGGCTACCGGCTCCCCCAAATCCCCCGGAGCGAGTCGGTGTTGAAGGCCGCCTCTCTCCCTTATCAGGGCGTGTCGTGCCTGTACGCGGATCCGCCCGACGCGCTCATCGTCACGGGTCTGGAACCGGGGTCGTGCGACCTAGCCGATGAGCGCTACTGGGAGGATCTGGCACACCTCCTGCGATGGGCCGAGGCGACGGTTCCGTCGGCGATCCTGTCGTGCTTGGCATCACATGCGGCCGCTCTCGCCCTTGACGGCATCTCGCGCCGCCCGCTGCTTGCCAAGCAAAGTGGCGTCTTCGAGCAGAAGGTGGATGAAGACCACTTCCTGGGAACGGGACTGACGCGGGCGGTCTGGTTCCCGCACTCCCGCTACAACGACATCCCGGCTACGGCCCTGAGCCCCCGGTATCGTGTCGCGGTCGCGTCGCCGCTCACGGGTTGGACGGTGGCCACCCGGCACTCCGAAGGTCGGGTACTGGTTCTCCTTCAAGGACACCCGGAGTACGGTCCGCTCACTCTGCTCAAGGAATACCGGCGCGATGTCAGGCGCTTCTTCGAGGGACTGCTCCCGATCCACCCTGCTATTCCGGTTGATTACCTGGATTCGATCGGGATCGAGCTGTTGGAGTCCTTCCGGGACCGATGCGAAAGTGGCTCGGTTGCCCCGCTCGATGAGTTCCCCTACGAGGAAGTGTCAAAGCACGTCGACTTCCGGTGGGAATACAGCTCCACACGCCTGTTCACGAATTGGATCGCCGATGCTGCGATCCGGTCCATGCCGGTCGCTTCTTGAATAGCGGCCCGATCGGCGGAGGGCAATGGTGAAGGGCACACAGTACGAGGGGTTCCTCGACCCGCTCGCGCTGATCCTCCTCCGTCACGCCGTCGATCGCCCCGAAGCCCTGTCGGCGAAGGACGACGTCGAGGCACTCACGTACGCGCAGCTCTACGAACGGGTGACGGCGACCGCAGCAGGTTTGTCGGCACTCGGAGTTGGTGTGGGTGATCGCGTGGCGGTCCGGCTGCCGAACTCGGTGCAGTTCGTGTCGGTCGCGCTGGCCTGCCTCTGGCTCGGCGTGTCGTTCGTACCGATCTCGGTCGACGATCCTGTCCGACGGGTCGAGCAGATTCTTGTCGACAGTGATCCGTCGCTCATGGTGGCTCTCGAAGGCGACGGCATTGTTCCTGATGTCTCGGGCTTGGCCGTGGTCAGCCCGGATGCACTTGTGACCGGGGGGGCCGCAATTCCCCGTCGGGAGAAGGATCCCGATAGGGACGCGTACATGATCTACACGTCTGGTACGACGGGATCACCCAAGGGTGTCCGGATACCGGTGGCATCCTTCGGCTGGTCCATCTCGGCGACGGCGCAACGGTTGGGCCTTGATCCCTCAACCCGCTCGTTGTGTGTCTCGCCGTTCCACTTCGACGGGTCCTACGCCACACTGTTCCCGTCGCTGCTCGCCGGCGGGTGCGTGGTGATCCCGAAGCGCGGGCAGCTGATGCTGGTTCGCCGGTTCTTCAGCGCCGTCCTCGAGGAGGGCATCACCCATACCAGCTTCTCGCCCAGCTACCTACGACTCGTGCTCGCATCCCCGAAGCTGCCCGAGCTGGCCGGGAGTGGGCTGCGAACGATGGGACTCGGTGGCGAGGAGCTGCGTGCCGAGGATCTCGCTGCGTTATGGGACGTGCTGCCCGACCTCCGCATCTACAACTACTACGGGCCGACGGAGACGACGATCGAGGTGACGACCTACGAGGTCGAACGGTCGAGCATCCGAGCCGGGGCCGTCCCGATCGGAGTGCCGCATCCGGGCGTAACCTTCTACCTCCTCGATTCCGAGGGACGGCTGATCGAGGACCCGAACGAGGTCGGCGAGATCCATATCGCCGGGAACCAGCTCATGAAGGGCTACTGGGGCGACCGGACCCTCACGGGCGAGGTGCTGCGCGACGACATCGTGAGTGGGGAGCTCGTGTACAGAACCGGGGACCTCGCCCGTCGGGACGAGCAGGGTCGGTACATCTACGTGGGTCGCGCCGACGACGTGGTCAAACGACGTGGCGTCCGCATCTCCCTCGCCGAGGTTGGCCGGGTGATGCGTGCCACGGAGGGCGTGTCGGGGGCCCTCTGTATCGCCGTCGAGATTGAAGACCGACTTGGGATCGCGGCGTTCGTGGAGTCCGCAGCAGATCTGCCGGTTCCGGTTCTTCTCGAAACCGCCGGATCACGCCTCCCGAGCACAATGCTGCCCGACAGGGTCTTCGTCGTCGATCACTTTCCCATGACGTCGGCGGGCAAGGTCGACCACCGCGCTTTGATGGCCGCGGTCGGATGCCGCGGATGGGGCGCGGGCATGCGGTGACCGTCTGATCACAACCGTGGACCGTTCCGAGCCGACGGAGCGGCAACACCTTCACTTCACCGATCGCGGCGCGACGGCCGCGACAACGAAGTCAGCCCGAGGCCAGCACCGTGCCGTAGAGATCCGAGCTCTCGGAATGATGCACCGCAGCCGTGTCCCCGAGTATCTGCTCGGCGCAGGCCTCGGCGTCGACGAAGGCGCGGACCCGGCTCTTCGGGGACGGGACATACTGAGTGAAATAGCGGACGCCCTCGGTGAGAGACCCGAAGACCCAGAGCCGATCCTGGATGTCGCGGTCGCGGCCGATCGGATGTGCATCGTCTGTCAGAGCGATGCTGCCGACCTCGACGTCGCCGTACCGGAGGGGCTGGATCCGCCCTGCGCTCGATAGCCTCCTGATCAGTGGAGACCGGCTCCGCGAGATCGTCGGCTCGCTCAGATATCCCCGAACCAGGTGATCCACTCTCAGCACGAAGGGTTCAGCCAATCGCGTCGAGCTGATGCGGAAGCCGTTGTCCTCGACGGGCTCCACCAACGGAGACGGACCCCAGGGAATGCGAACGATCCCGGCGTCCATCAGTGCCAGCAGCTCGAGCACCCGGCGGACAGGCGGCCCGGCGACAAGCGCCTTGAACCGGTTCGACAGCCCGGACTGGAAGTCGAGGTACGACTCGAGGTCGAGCCCCTGGAACTCTATGACCGACCGCATGGTGTCGCGAAGGGCTCTCACCGTCTCGTATGCGGCCTTCACCGGGCTGGCTTCGGTGCTCATGGCCTCCGCGGCATCACTCTCGATTGTGGCGTAGACCTGCTTCTCGTAGTCGACGGTGGTCAAGTGCCGAGAGTCATCGGTCGCGCCCAGGAGATGCAGCTCAGCGTCGAAGGCGCCGTAACGGGACGCGTGGTGCTCGATGGCGGTGTCGAAACGACAGTCGGACCACGCTTCGGCCAGCGTCCGGGCGACCTCGTCGGCGGTCGCCTCGTCTTTCTCGTCGAGGAGTACCTTCTGGCGGTAGAAGCGGACCTGCATCTCAGCGTAGATCAGCGGCAGGAAATCCCGCCGGAAGTTGACCAGGCCCTTGTTCCGAGCGCTGCCGTGTCCGGCGCGCAGCTTCGAGGCAGCCGCGGGCGTGCAGATGACCGGGACATACTGCCCCGTGGGATCCGTGGCTCCCACCGCCTTGGCGGCGTACGGCTGCCCGCTCCTCGAGAAGAGACAGATCGTTGGTTCACGTCCGCCTGGCTTGTAGCGCAGCCGTCCCTCCGATGTCTTGAACGCCCCACCCCGGCCGACGGTCAGGGCAGCGATCACGTCGAACGCAACCAGACCCAGCCCGGCTACGGCCACCGACTCGCCGGGCGCGATGTGGTCGTGGAGGTCGGTGACGGGATACGGCGACAGCTCGCTGACGCCACGGTCGCACTCGGGTTCGTCGGGAGTATGGCCGGTGGTGAGCACCACGTGGTCCACGGCAAGCGTCTCGCCGCTGGCCAGATGGACGAGTTCGCGATCGTCAGCCGTCGGTTCGATGTCGGTGGCGCTGGTCTTGTGATGGTGCACCGACACCCAACGGGGCAGGTTCTCGAGCAGCCGGTTGTACGACCAATGGAGCCATTCGCCCATGAGCCGCTGCGGAAGGAAATCATGGGGGGTGATGGACCTCCCCAGTGGGGTTCGGCGACACCGATCACCGACCCAGCGGTAGCCCTGTTGCCTGGCCCACTCGTACAGGCTCGTCGCGTAGGGGGGCACCTCGCCGTCATCAATGTTCGGGAACATCACGTGCTGACCGCAGGGCGTGTTGAGAGGCAGGTAGTCCGGACCGTCGACCAAGAAGATCCCGGCCCCGGGTACACCAGGCTCGATCACGTGGATCACGAGGGGCGCCCGCCGGCGGTCTGCCACGGTGACGAGCCTCTCGACAGTGGCCAAGCCCCATGGGCCTAGCCCTACGACGGCCACCTCTGTCGGGGTCACGCAGTCCGCCGTTGTTCGAGGAGCCCCGAGATAGCAGCTTCCATCGCCGACAGGGATTCGAAGATCGACCGGTCGAGCAGGTCCTCGGGGTACTCGATGTCGAAGGTCTCCTCGATCGCCATGACGATGTTGAGCGTCGCGTGTGAAGTCATGCCGAGCAGATAGAGATTGTCCTCGGGCCCGACGCCGTCGAGGTCGACTGAAAGTCGCCCGTACGAGGCGACGATCCGGCGCACCTCCTCATCGATCCCATCGATCACCTGGCACCCCTCTCCCAAGAACGAGGCGGAGCAGCCTGGGCTGATACGTGGGGGGCGAACGGACCGCTCGTCGGCGGCGGCGGAAGAGGGAGGCGAGTCAGGCCCGCTCGGCGGAACGCTCCACGAGGCCCGTCGTGGCACATGGCCTGGTGATTTGGCACCTTTCCAGGGCCGGTCCCCGGGGTACTGGACCGGGGTCACCGACGACGGGCGGGTTGACGACGTCGGGCACCGGCCCGGTGTCTCGGGAATGCCCCGATCGGGAATCGGGCGGCGGGGCGAAGTGACCGATCACGTGGTCTGAGACCATTCCGACCACCACCGCCCGCTGGCTCGCGATCAGCAGCCCGTGCTGCAGCTCCGGTTGGTACTCGAAGCGGAACCGGCCTGACTGTCGCAACCGCTTCATCGTCGCTTGCGAGGCACCGACGCGAATGGCTCTGGCCTCCCACTCGCCGCAGATGAGAAAGAGGTCGACCCCTGCTCGACTGAGACGGCCCAACCACGCGCCGGGGCGCCGGCGCGGCGCCGCCCAGAGCCGTATCCGCCATCCCAGGTCCGGGAATCGTCGGCGGAGCCCGGACAACGGCCCGTCGCCGTGGAACGTCTCCACGAGTGAGTTCCGAGGCATGGCGATCCGGCGGCGAGGGTCCATCGGACCGCCCTTTTCCATTTCGCGGGGCCGGAAGGACAGAACGGGCTGGACGGCGACGACGCCCCGTGGGGTGCTTTCGAGGGCACTCTCGATGGCCTGATAGGCGGAGGAGCACAGACCTACGAGGACGATGTTCGAGGGATCATCGGGACTCAGGAACCGCATGGCGTCGGTGATGTCGTCGAAGGCCTCGACGCCGAGGGCCCGGAAGCGGGGTTGACCGGGATGACGGAGGGGACTGTCGCCCAGGCTGCTCAGGTCGATGCGGAAGCAGCGCAATCCCGCCGCCGCCCACCGGCGAGAAAGCTCGACCCAGAGCCGGGCCGGCCCTATGCGATGCTCGCTTGCGACACTCAGGAACAGGACGGTTGGTCCCGGTTCAGCGCCATCGGCCTCGCAGAGGATCCCGAATAGCCCCTTCGGCGCGACGAAGGTTGGTGTTTCGGAAACAGCGAGCCCCGACGAGGTGTGGCCGACGACGGCCGAGCCGGCGGGACCCGGCGCTTGGATCGGCTGCGCGTGCGTCGGCGCGGCGTCTGCCACCCAAGTCGCAACTCGGGCAATGGTCTCGAAGGGCAATGCCTGTTTGGGAGGTCCGTAGTCCATCAAACCGGCCTGCCCCGCGGCTTCGGCCCATTCGACATGGGGCATGGTCAGCCGGTGCGTCAACCGACCCGCGGAGCGGTCGGCCCTGGTGAGAACGAGCACGCGGCGAGCGAGCGAGCCGGCCGTGCGGGTCAGGTCGAGCGAGCGGAGCTCGCGGGCAGTGGCGGGAGCAAAGATCATTCCCGGGGCCTCGACCGCGCCATCCTCCAGGGGGCTGCGGATCGTCGATGACAGGACGCTCAGGGTGCGTTGCTCGGCGAGATAAGCCTTGCCCGACACCACGGGATCCCACAACACCAGGCCATCGATACCGTCTTCGTGCGCTGCGACCATCCCGGCGAGGGTGGCGCCGAACCGCATTCCCACCACACTGAGCGGAATGGGCCCCACCTCTCGCACGACCTCGAGCGCCGACCTGACCGACGCCAGCCACGAGGCCACCCGTTCGGGATCGGTGTCGTCGCCCGCTGAGTCACCGGTTCCGTCGTAGTCGAAGCGCAGGACGCACAATCCGAGCTCGGTGAGATGCTCCGCGAGCATGCGCAACGCGTAGTGCGCTTGGATGTAATCGCGTCCGATGGGCGGACAGATGACGACGCCCGCCCGGGCTCGACCATCGGCGGGGCAGTGGAACCATCCAAATAGTGGTCTGTCCTCTGGTCCGAACCAAAGAGGCGTGGCGTCCATCGAACCTCCAGGAGCACGCCTGCGGCTTAGGCTCCACAACTATCGAGGCTCGAACCGGCCCGGAGATACGCGGGGCGAAGCCCATGAGCGGAATTCGACTCGCCGGTTGCTCGTCCAGGTCCGAGATGGCTCCGGACATCCCGTGCGTCGTCGCCCACGACCCCGGCAGCGGCGAATTCCCCTCGTGGCCGAGGCTCAACGCCCCGCAAGAGTCCCACCATCCGTGGGGATGTGCGCGCCACATACGGTTGCGCCGCCGCCGGCACTGTTTCGCAGTGCAAGAGCCCTGCGCGCATCGCTGCTTGTGTGTTAGAGAAGCCATGTAATGGGTACCCGACGTATCAAGAGTGGGGTGCCGAGCGGTCATGTACGAGAGGGGCTAGTCCGGGGCGATTGATGCTCGGGTGTCGCTCGTTGAAAGGTTGGCTGTCACGGTGACGTGTTGCTGGTGTGAGTGGCTCGAGACGACGTGGCCAGTGGTGTTCGAGGACGCTGCCTTCGTCGTCCTCGCGCCCGGAGCCGAGCGTTGCACCCGTAACAGTCTCACGCTCGTTCCAAGAGCCCACGCCCCGCTCCTGACGGAGTTGTCGGCCGCTGACATGGCGGACGTGCTGGCGGGCCTCTCCAAGCTGTCGCTTGCTGTCAGAAGGACCTGCGGGCTGCATGACGTCGAGATCCAGACGCATCCTGCCGACGTCTCTGGTCGAGAGGGACACGTCCACTTCCATCCTGTCCTGTCGGGCCGTCTTCGAAGTGACCTCATTGGGGACATCGGGGAACGAGAGGTCGACGAGAAGATGATTCTCGCCATCGCCGACTCCATGGCTCATGCGGGCGTCAGGCTCGGGCCGGAGGAGCCGATCTGAGCCTCCGGGTCGGTTGTCGCGACGCGAGCCGAAGTTGGTGGTACTAGGCCTCGAATTTGGTGATGCCCTCTTCAGCGATGAGGCGGCGCAGGTGCTCGAGGCATCGAGCTCGCGTGGGGCCGATGCTGCCGATGGGCATATCCAACAGTTGCGACAACTCCTTGTATCCAACAGCATCATCGGAGATGAGCAGCGTCAGGAGCTCGCGGCAACGTGGCTTGAGCTGAGCCCAACCACGCAGCAGCGCCTTACGCTCCTCCCCGGCCGGTAACGCGTCGACTTCGAACGTGTGGTCGTCGGGCAGATTGGCGAGCACCTGATCGGCAGCGGTGTATCGGGACGCGCGCTTGAGCAGTTGCAGGCATTGACGTGAGGCGGTCGTGGCCAGCCACCCTCCTACTCGCTCGGGTTGCTCGATCCGGTGCAGATTCTCCACCAGTCGTAACCACGTGGTCTGCTGAAGCTCTCCGATATCGGCCGATGAAAGGCCGTAGCGACGGCCCACCGACGCAATCATTCCGCCGAATCGGTGTACGAGCTCCCGCCACGCGTGCTGATTGCCTTCTGCCGCTCCTTCGACCAGGGCGGCAACCGTCGCTGACTCGATGCCGCGCCCGGAGAATTCTCCGACGATAACGGTGCGATCTTGGCGCCTATAGGCGCGGCGTGGCGCGACGCCGACACTTGTCGTCGAATTATCGAAAGCAGCTTCTGTGGACACAAATAGGGATATTGCCGGAGATCTAAGGGACAGTCATCATCGATATTGATGATTGTTGGAGCCACTCCCAAAGACAAAGATCCTGCCAGCACGGGTCTTGGTGACAAATACATGAAATCATTGGGACTTTGGAGAGGACATATGCATGCAAGGCGTGCCTTGCGTGTAGTCAAAATTGCGCAGGCGACCGAAGTTACCCTTCACGAACGTCACCTCGGGCGGCGGGGAACCTGAAGACCGGGCTCAGTGCCAGTCCCCACCACACGTTGAGTCGCTGGACGGTCCCGAGCGCCCGGATGCATCCTCCACCTCCGAGACCCGGAGAAGCCGTCGTCGCCGACAACTCTGCTACGCCGCATCCTCGTCGATCGACGGGTATCACGGCGTGCTTCGACAGCATCCATCGATCAGGAGAATGTCCGGGTCGGGGAGAGCGTCGTGGTCATGTTGAAATCTCGCGGTCGATGGGCCCGTATCAGTCGTGTGGCCTTGGGACTGGCCGCGGTCCTCGTTGCAGGGGCGCTGCTGGGCATCGGTGGCCTGAAGGCAATACACAAACTCTATTTCTCTGCTCCACCGTCAGTCGCCCAACCTTCGGCGGGTTACGGCCTGGACCAACCGACTTCTGCCGCGGCGCTGGGATCTGATCTGTTCGTCGCCAATGGATCGGGTAACTCCGTGACCGAGGTGAACGCATCATCTGGCGCTCATGTTGCGACGATCTCGGGCGCCTCATACGAGTTCGGCGGGCCGTCGGCGATCATTGCGGTTGGACATGACCTGTTCGTCGCCAACAGTACCGATGGTACGGTCACGGAAGTCGAGGCAAGCACCCGCTCGTTGGTCCGCACCATCCGTGGATTGTCCGATCCGGTGGCCATTACCTCTGCGAACGGCTACCTCTATGTCCTGAACGGCGCCGGCTCGGTGGCAAAGGTGTCGATCGAATCGGGTGCTCAGGTCGGTCTCGCGTCTGGGAGCCAGTTCGGATTCATGACGCCCCTGGGAATCGCCGCTTCCAGCAGCGATCTGTTCGTCACCAACAGTGCGGCGAACTCAGTGACTGAGATCAACGATGCGACGATGACACTCGTGACAACACTACGGGGGTCGCGTTATGGCTTCAGCAAGCCGACGGGTGCCATGATCAACGGTGCTGACTTGTGGATCACGAATCAAGGGGGCGATTCAGTCACTGACATCGATGTCAACACCGACCGAGTGGTCCGGGTGATCGTTGATCACACCAATCTCCCGACTCCCGGACCTATCACAATCGGTGCCGGGTACGTCTTTACTGTCAGCCCACCGGGAGACTCACCGATGGTGAGCCAAATCGCCCCGCACAATGGAGCGGTCACCTGGATGATGTGCAACTCCAATGGGCCATATCTCTTCAGCGACCCTCAAGCAGTGGTCGTGGCGGGCTCGAATCTCTGGGTGGTGAACGAAGGCAGTAGCTCTCTGACCGAAATGGACTCGGACTCCGGCGCTCTCATTCGTACCATTTCGTAGTGCGTGTCCCGCGCTAGCACCAACTGAAATCCCACCTCCAGGTCGAGCGAGTGGCTGGACCCGAGATTTGGCTCCACGCCGCGAAGCGCGAGGCATGCTGAGCTGACGCGGATTGCCCGACCACGAAGACAATGCGACACTCGAGCGGTGAATCAGCGGGGGAGGCGGCCCGACAGGGGAACTTGGCGCGAGCGAGGCC
>Ga0209415_10019126_pt1 | contig 10752 bp, 6 predicted proteins | sample PeaSoiSIISIP2007_FD_187696 | JGI IMG/M metagenome (GOLD analysis project Ga0209415, IMG submission 187696) | Peat soil microbial communities from Weissenstadt, Germany - SII-SIP-2007 (SPAdes) (version 2) | ecosystem: Environmental > Terrestrial > Soil > Wetlands > Peat | place: Germany... | reverse complement strand
AACTTCCCGCTGACGGGGGCTCATACGATGCCGCCGCGCCAGTGCACAGACTGCCACGTCAACAACAACTACAACCTGACCAGCACGGCCTGCGTTTCCTGCCACCTGAAGGATTTCCAGGGCGCAACCAATCCGAACCACGTGGCCGGCGGCTTCGCGCAGACCTGCGATACCTGCCACAACACTTCCGCCTGGCAGCCGGCTACGTTCGATCACTCGAAGTCGGGCTTCCCGCTGTCCGGATCGCACGCCGTGCCGCCGCGCCAGTGCACCGACTGCCACGTCAACAACAACTACAACATCACCAACACGGCCTGCGTCAGTTGCCACCAGACCGACTACAACAACGCCACCACGCCGGTGCCCCACGCTGGCTTCCCCACTACCTGCCAGACCTGCCACGACACCGTGGCCTGGACCGATGCCACGTTTGACCACTCCACCACGGGTTTTCCCCTGACCGGCATGCACACCGTGCCGCCGCGGGTGTGCACCGACTGCCACGTCAACAATAACTACAACCTGACGAGCGGAGCCTGCGTGACGTGCCACTTAAAGGATTATCAGGGCACCACCAACCCGAATCATGCAACCGAGAACTTCCCGCAGACCTGCGACACGTGCCACAGCACGTCGTCGTGGGGCAACGCGACGTTTAACCACAACAGCACGGGCTTTCCGCTGACCGGCATGCACGCCGTGCCGCCGCGGGTCTGCACCGACTGTCACATCGCCAATAACTACAATCTGAGCAGCGCGGCCTGCGTTACCTGCCACCTGAAGGACTTTCAGGGCACGACCAATCCGAACCATGTTTCCGCGAACTTCCCGCAGACCTGCGATACCTGCCACGACACCACGAACTGGATGGACGCGACGTTCAACCACAACACCACCGGATTCCCGCTCACCGGCATGCACACCGTGCCGCCGCGCGCCTGCACCGACTGCCACGTCAACAATAACTACAGCCTCAACAGCGCGGCCTGCGTTACCTGCCACCTGAAGGACTTTCAGGGCACGACCAACCCGAACCATGTTTCCGCGAACTTCCCGCAGACGTGCGACACCTGCCACGACACGACCAACTGGATGGACGCCACGTTCAACCACACCAGCACCGGATTCCCGCTGACCGGGGCTCACACTGTGCCGCCGCGCGCCTGCACCGACTGCCACGTCAACAATAACTACAACCTGACGAGCACGGCTTGCGTCACCTGCCATCTGACGGATTACAACGGAACCACGAACCCGAACCACGTCACGGCCGGCTTCCCGCAGCAATGCGACCTGTGTCACGACACCACGGTTTGGACCGACTCGACGTTCAACCACAACAACACGGCCTTCCCGCTGACCGGTTCGCACACCGTCCCGCCTCGGCAATGTACCGATTGCCACGTCAATGGCAATTACACGACGCTGCCCACCACCTGCGTCGGTTGTCACCAGACCGATTACAACAACACGACCAACCCCGGCCATGCTGCGCAGCCGCAGTTCTTCCCGACCACCTGCCAGACCTGCCACAACACGACCGCCTGGACCGGCGCCACGTTCAATCACGCGCAGTACACGCAGTTCTCGATCAACCATGGCAACGCCAACGGTGTTTGTGCGACCTGCCATACCAATTCGAATGACTACTCGGTGTTCCAGTGCACGGGCTGCCATGGCGGAAACAATGCCAACAACTTCCACCATGACAACGTCTCGGGGTACGTCTACAACAGCATCAACTGCTACCAGTGCCATGCCAGCGGACAGGGCGGATAAGCAGGTTTGGCCTGGGAAGTGCTGATCCAACCATTGAAAGCGCTAGACGCGATGACCTTGGCGGGCGGAGCGCCAGCGAGTGACAGGAAAGAATGAAACCGGTTCAGAAACAACTCGCGATTTGGCTGGCCTTATTGTCTTGCGCCGCGGGGCAAAATACTGCCGGAAAGGCCTCGGTGCAGGGTGTTTCAGCGGTTCGGGACGGCAGCGGCGTCCGCGTGGAAGTCACTCTCAGTGCGGCGGTTCAGCCCGCAATTGAAACCGCAGTTCAGCCGGACCGCATTCTGCTCGATCTTCCCGATACCATCTGCAGCGACAACACAAAAAATGTTGCGGTCAATGCCAATGGCGTGTTGCGCGTGCGCACTGGCCAGCACAGCACACGTCCTCTGATCACCCGCGTTGTCCTTGATCTGGACCGCGCCCATCCCTACACGCTTAAAGCCGAAGGCAACCGCCTCATTCTTACCGTCGGCCCGGCAGAAAATGCGCGCCGAGCGTCTAGAGGCGCTCCGGTGGCCGCCACCTCAGGCAATCTGATCGGAGTTTTCCGACGAAGGCACGAAACGGTGGCTCCCATCACGGCAGATGAATCGGCATCGAGTTCCACTTCGCCGCCGCCGGCCCCAGTTTCCGGACCGCCGTTCGAGCCTCCGGCCAGCGCTTCCTCGACGCTCCCGCCGCCTCCACCGCCTCTGGCTCCGGCAAGCCCGAGCCGACCTGCGCAGGGTGCTGCCCGACAGCCCTCATTTGAGCAGAATCAGATTGCCGTATCCAAGCCGGCTCCGGTGGAAATTGCAGCCGAGGTTCCCGTCTCTCCCGCGAAGGCAGCACCTGTCGCTACTCCTGCGGTGTCCATTCCTTCCAATGAGCCTGTTGCAGCGCCCGTCGCCGAGAGCCACGTCCCTGCGTCCAAAGATACGTCTGCTACAGCAGCGGCGGCTTCAGAGACCGAAGCTGTTAAAACAGCCGAGTCCGCTGCAGTACAGCCTGGTGCGCCAGAGACCGAATCAAGCCCTGGCGGTGCCGGAATGCTGATCGCGCGCGCCGACGATCCCAGCTTGCGGACCGTCTTCAAAGTGAAATATGTCGCAGAGGGAGTGGCGTATCTCGAGGGCGGACGTGCCCAGGGTCTGGCCGAAGGAATGAAACTTGAGATCGAGGAAACGAACCTTCCGGCCCGGCAGGGCGACAGCGTCGTTGCCTCCGATCCAAGGGTCGTGGCGGAACTGGTCGTATCGGCGGTCGCGGAGACTTCAGCCGTCACCGACATTCACGATCCGAAACGGCCGGTGAAGGCCGGTGATCTTGCTTATCTTTCGCGCGACGACGCAAACGCCCTGGTGCAGCAGCGCGCGCTCAGCGCCACCCGGCAGTATCCGGCGGTGATTTCGTTCACCGAGGGCGATACGCTCGATGAAGAGGTTCGCGAGCAAGTGCCTCGTCCGCCGCTGCCGTCGGTGAACCGGGCGCGCGGCCGCATCGGGTTCGACACGATTGCGACCATCAGCCACGGCACCAGCAGCGTGACCAGCAGCGACGTGGGCATTGCATTCCGCGGCGACATCACGCGCATCGGCGGCACTTACTGGAACGTCAGTGGCTACTGGCGCGGACGGCTGACCAAAGAATCCGCCGCCAGCCAGCAAACCCTTCAGAACTTGATCAACCGTACCTATCACCTCAACATGACGTACGACAATCCCAACTCGACGCTGGTCGCCGGCTTCGGCAGACTGTACCTGCCCTGGGCCCCCAGCCTCGACACGATTGATGGTGGCTACTTCGGTAAGCGGCTTTCGAAAGGGACCACGCTGGGCATCTTCGGCGGATCTACGCCCGACCCGTCTTCCTGGGACTACAGCCCGAACCGGGCTATTGGCGGCGCGTTCATCAACTTTGAGGGCGGAGAATACGACGGTCTTCATTACAGCGCCACCAGCGGAGCCGGGCTAAGCATGGTGAATTGGGCGGCAAATGATCCCTTCGTATTCATTGAAGATTCGGTTTCGTACAAGCGCGACATCGCCGTCTACGAGTCGGCTCAATTCGACAGTCCCAAGGGCAACTCCGCCACTCCTTCTCCCGGGCCGGGACTGGGGCGCAATTTTTTCACCTTGCGAGTGAATCCCTTTTCGCGGCTCGAACTCGATGCCAACTACAACTACTTCCGGCAGATTCCGACATTTGATCCAACCCTGGTCGGAACCGGCTTGCTCGATAAGTATCTGTTCCAGGGATTCAGCGCGGGCGGGCGGTTGGAAATTTGGAAGCAGGTTTGGATCTCCACCAACCTCGGGCGCAGCACCGGCACCGGCGACGCCAAAGCCTCGCTCAACCAGATGTATGGCATTACCTGGGGACGCGTGCCCAAGCTGAATATGCGCGCCGATGTGCACTACTCCCGGTTCAACAGTTCCTTCGGTACCGGATTCTATGAATCGCTGTCATTTTCGCGGCAGATGAGCGATCGCCTGCGCCTGGAGCTTCTGCTGGGGCAGCAGAACTTTGCTTCTCCCATCACCATCAACACGCACTCACGTTTTCTCACCAGCACAGTGGAGACCACGCTTGGTCCGCACTACTATCTGCAAAGTAATTTCACCACCAACCGCGGCGATCTGAGCTATGACCAGTTCATGTTCTCCGTGGGATATCGCTTCGATTCCAAGAGGAAGGGCGAATGAGTTCCCGATCAATATTTCGGTGGCGGAGTCGCGGCCTTGTCCTCCTGATTCTCCTGGCGCCGGCCGCATATGGCCGCGCCAACGATGCCGCCCCCGAAGCGCAGAAGCTCAACGAGCTTTTGGCGCGCACTGCTGACCGCACGGCAGACTTCCTCGATCAGTTTTCTGACGTCAAATGCACCGAACTGGTGCGTCAGGAAAAGCTGGGCAAGGATGACAAGGTCGAACTCAAAGAGGAGTCCACTTACGACTACCTGGTGATGCTGACCAATTCCGGCGGCGAGCTGAGTCTTTCGGAATCGCGGATTCCCGTGCACGAAGCCAAGCGCGACCGCAAGAACACCTCCATGCTGCTCAGCAACGGCTTTGCCACGCTGTTCCTCGTCTTTCATCCGTATTACGCCGAAGCTTTCCATTTCAATCTGGTGGGCGAGGAAGTCACCGATGGACGAGTTCTCGACAAAGTGACTTTTCAGCATGTCACCGGCATGAAATCGCCGGCTGCCCTGGCCCTGCGCGGACGGGAATATCCTCTGGAACTCTCAGGTACAGCATGGATTGATCCCCAGACCGGCTCGATTGCGAAGATCGAAGCCGGGATCGCCGATACGCTCGCCGATGTGGGCCTGAAATCGCTCGACTCGGAAATTGACTTCGCTCCCTTGCCCTTCTCCGATTCGAAACAGGTCTACTGGTTTCCGACCCAGGCGCGGGTGGAGGTCGAAACGCCACGCCAGCACTGGCGTAACTTGCACCGCTTCACGGCATACAAGAAATTCTCAGTAAGCACTGAGGAGCAGGTCATCAAGAAATGAGCGCCAACGCCACAGTCACCGCCAACATCGCCGGCCGCGCCAATTCGGTGCCAGATTCCGAACGCGGCCATCGCATCCGCCTCTATAGCCTCTATGTCCTGGCGATCGCCACCAATCTTGCCATCTTCATCTACGGCTTTGACTACTACAAGCTGGCCTCGGTGGATCGTCCTTTCTCGCCCAAACATCACATGCTGCGCCCCAGCGGACCCATCGGCCTGTATCTCGGCTTCCTGGGCGTGGCCCTGTTCGTGGGTATCTTCCTTTACCCGCTGCGCAAGCATTGGGCGTGGCTGGGCCAGAAAGGAGTCACGCGGCACTGGCTTGATATCCATGTCCTGATGGGGCTGACCGCGCCTTTCATCGTCGCTTTCCATTCCACATTCAAGCTTCGGGGCATTGCCGGCATGGCTTTCTGGATTATGTTTGCCGTATCGGCCAGCGGCGTCGTCGGCCGCTATCTCTACGCACAGATTCCCCGCAAGATGACCACGGCCGAGCTTTCCATCAAAGAAGTGCAGGAACTGCAGGAAAGCCTGACCCAGCAACTGAAGGCGCAGAATCTGCTGCCGGAATCCGACCTGCACGCTCTGTTGCGTCTGCCTAACGCGGACCGCGTCAAGCGGCTTCCCATTGTCATCGCGATCGTCTACATGATGATCCTTGACGTGATCCGGGTGTTCGGCGTGGCCTGCCTCCGGCGCCACGCGGTGGGCTTTGGCGAGTCCTTACAGACCCTGGCGGGATTCCTGCCCACCCGGCATCGCGAGCTGGAAAAAGCGATTGACGCCGCCGCGGAAGAAGCGGCCCTTTCCAAAAGAATTCTGTTCCTCTCGCGTTCGCAGAAAGTGTTTCACCTGTGGCACGTCATTCACAAGCCGTTCAGCTATGCCTTTGCCGTTTTGGCGCTCGTGCATATCGGATTGCAATTCGTCCTGGGGTACTTCTGATCGCCGATGGAAACCCTGATCACTTACGGCATCGGCGGCCTGATCTGCCTTTTCTTCCTGGTGATCTACCTGAAGAGCCTGAAGAAAAAAGAGGCTCGCGCCAGCGAGGCGGTGGAAAAAGGCAAGCTGTTCTCCGAAGGGCCCAGGGCGCAGCATCCTCAGATTGACACGAACTATTGCATCGGCTGCGCGACCTGCACCAGCGTCTGCCCGGAGGGCGATGTGCTGGCGATGGTCGCCGGCAAGGCGGTGATCGTCAACGGCTACAAATGCATCGGCCATGGCCTCTGTGCAGAAGCCTGTCCCGTCGGTGCGATCACCATGGTCATGGCAAGCCCGAGCATGGCCGGCGACATGCCACACCTGACGCCCGAATTCGAGACCTCCGTGCCGAACCTGTTCATCGTTGGCGAGCTCGGAGGCCTGGCCCTGATCAAGAACGCCGTGAACCAGGGTCGCGACTGCGTGGATACGATCACCAACCGGCTGCGGGCCCCTGGCGCACGTCAACCGGCGCCGGGCGTTCACGACTTGCTCGTGATCGGCGCCGGCCCGGCGGGCATCAGCGCATCGCTGCGTGCCATTGAAAACAAGCTCAACTACCTGACCATCGAGCGCGACGAAATTGGCGGAACCGTCGCCAAGTACCCGCGCCAGAAACTCGTCATGACCAGTCCGGTCGAGTTCCCCATGTACGGTAAGTTCAAGAAGATGCAGCTTTCCAAGGAACAACTGCTGGCTTTCTGGGATATGGTGCTGAACCGCTCCGACTTCAACGTCAGCACGGGTGAAAAGGTTGAAGATGTCAAGCGCGGAGAAGACGGCATCTTCACCGTCGCGACCAGCGCCAATCAATATCGCGGACGCTCCGTGATCCTCGCGCTGGGTCGGGCCGGGGAGCCGCGCAAGCTCGGCGTCAAAGGCGAGGACTTGCCCAAAGTGATGTACCGCCTGATCGAAGCGGACCATTACATTAACAAGAGGATCCTGGTCGTGGGCGGCGGCGACAGCGCAGTTGAGGCGGCCATGGGCCTGGCCAGCCAGAGCGGCAACGAAGTCACACTCTCCTATCGCAGCGAGCGCTTCAGCCGGATCAAGGAGCGTAACGCCAAGCGCATCGAAGATTGCATGCGCTCCGGCAAACTAAAAGTTCTGTTCAACTCGAATCCGGTGGAATTCAAGCCCGAGTCCGTCGTGCTTGATGTCAACGGCAGCCCGAGGGAAATCCCCAACGATTTTGTCTGGATCTTCGCCGGCGGCACGCCCCCCAATGCTTTCCTTAAGAAGATTGGCGTCGGCTTTGGCGTTCGCGAAATGATCACCGAAGCCAGCAAAGAAGCCAGGCAAGCCCAGGCCGAAGGCAAACAACTGGCTCAGATCGCTTCTGCTCCCGCACGCTGAAGCGGCATCAACGGTCCGTCCCAGGCAGCGACAAGCCGCCTACTGAGGCCTTACACTTAACTGATAGGCCCAGTTCCGCCGACGGGCAGAACTGGCTTGACAATTGGCCATACGGAGTAAACTAAGTGGCTAGTTGACATGGACTTTCGCCCGCGCCCACACTAGATTGCCCAGTGTGCGAATGGGCATAGCATGGCAGCGAGCACAAAGCCGAACCTCGCCAGCGGGCACCCGCCCGCCGAGCCCGAGGGGCAAGTTCGGTCGTGGCCCTCGAACGGTTCTCCAGACGCTTCGTCTCAATCAGTCCAAAATCCCTCCGCGCCCGATTACTCCGGAACTCCACCTCTCGATGCTTTACAGGCGCTCTTGGCGTTTTCGGTGCTGCACGAGCAGGTGCACCGGAGGAAATCCTTTGCCTCGAACAACCGGTTGGTGGCCGGGCTCGAGCCGGCGGAGTTTGACTCGGGCGAACAGTTTGTTTTAGGCGAGGTGCTGCAACTGGTGGCTGAGCGCGCGCTGGCGATTACCGGCGCTGATGGATTGGCCATCGCTCTGGCGGAGAATGACGAGATCGTACTGCGCGCCGCTGCGGGTGCGGTGCGGCCCGATATTGGAGCAAGAATCGATCGCGACTCGGCGTTTTCCGGCGCATGTTTTCGCGAGGCTCACGTGGTCCATTGCGACGACACGGAGGCCGACGCGCGGGTCAACCGGCAGGCGTGTCAGAGCCTGGGAGCGCGCTCCATCGTCGCAGTGCCGCTCTGCGGACGCCAGCGCGTGATCGGGCTGCTGGAAGCTTTTTCCGCCAGGCCCATGTCGTTCACCGTGCAGGATGTGCACAACCTGAGCCTGCTGGCGGAACTGGTTGTGGGAGCGTTGCGTCCCGAAGATGAAGATCGGTTCGCCGCGTCTGCCCAGATGGCCACGTCTAAGCTGGCAGCAGACTCGCGAGCGTATGAGGCGGTTCAGAGCCAAGTTGCCGTTATTCACGGGTTGGGATCGCAACAATCGTACGACTCGCGTGGCCAAACAGCTCCGGAAGAACTCGACCTCGAGCCAGAAACCGAGAACTCTGCGGCAGATCGTCTTCGCTGGGGCGTTCTTTTACTGGTCGTCGTCATCGCCATTGCATCTTTTGCGGGATTCTGGTGGAAACGCCGTGGCACGCACCGAAGCGCGATGGCTACCCATGCCGAGACCGCTCCGAGACCGGCGGTGACGGCGAAGGATGCCCCGAGTGTCCCTTCGCCGCCTCCAGCCGCCGTGATCCACGCGACTCCCAGCACCGAGCCAGCCGCCAGGAGTTCAGGCTCGAAATCGTCCTCCGAACTCGCCTCGAAGCTTCCGCGGATTACTGCCATCGAACATTCCTCCTCGGCCGACACGACCACGGTGGTCGTCTACACGGAGGAGCAGGTTCAGTACGAAGCGCATCGCCTCACTCATCCGGACCGCGTTTACTTTGACCTGCCCGGTACGCATCTGGCTGCCGGACTGGCGGGCAAGACGATTGCCGTGGACGATGCCTTGCTCAAACGCGTTCGCATCGCTCAGCCCCAGGATGGTGTGACCCGTGTCGTACTGGAGCCAACGCCTGCTGCGATTCTGACCGAACCGAAGGTCAGCTTGGAGTCCAGTCCGTTCCGGCTGGTGATTGAAATACGCAAGCCCGATCAACAGAACAAAAACGGTGGCCATCCTGCGCCGGCTCCAGCTGCGGAGACGAACAAGTCCGCAATCATTCCATCGCGCCTTACGCGTCCTCCGTCAAGTTCGACAACGCCCCGGATGCGGATCGTGGTAGATGCCGGACATGGAGGTTGGGATCTGGGCACGATCGGTCGGGGCGGGTTGGTCGAGAAGAATCTGGTGCTCGCCATCGCCCAGCGGCTTGGGAAGTTGCTCGAAGCCCGATTAGATGCAGAAGTCATTCTGGTTCGGGCAGGTGACAGCTATATTCCGCTCGATAAACGGGCTGAGATTGCCAACCAGGCGCAAGCTGACCTGTTGATCTCAATTCACGCCAACTACAGCCAACGGCCTTCCGCGCGCGGCGTCGAAACCTACTACGCCCGCTCCTTCTCGGCACCGGTATCGAAAGAAAGCCCCAGTCTCGCCGAGTCCGAAGCCCTGCCCGCCGCCCTTTCTCCCGCGGAACTGCAGGAACGGGTCGAGCAATCGAGGCGGCTGGCTTCCAGCGTTCAGCGCTTCCTCTGTGCGGCTCTTTCTTTGGAGAATCCCGGATTGCCCGACCGCGGCACCCGGGACGCCGGTTTTGCCGTGTTGAGCGAAAGCACGATGCCCGGCGTTCTCGCCGAGGTCTCCTTTGTCAGCAGTCCGGCCGACGAAAAGAAGTTGGGTAACGATGTCTACCGCGATCAGATCGCCGAAGCCTTGTATCAGGGCATCGCGCAGTACGCTGCCGCAGAGCGCCACGTAAGGGTCGCGAGTGTCCGCCCGTAGCTCGTACAACCTCCACCGATCTACGGAGGTGTTTCCGCCCACGGCGGCGGCAACGTCTATTTGGGGCGGATGGTATGGATATCCAGGAAGTAGCCCTTCGAGGTAGGATCGAAAATCAGACGCCAGTACATTTTGACCTGCCCCGCCGATAGGCTTTGCCGAAGCAATTCCCGCGCCGGTAACGGGTTTCCGCCGATGGTCACTTTGGTGTTATCCAGCAGGCTGTTGGGCGCAACTGCTAGAGTGAACTGAGTGTGGCTGCGGTTCGAAACCTCCTGAAGAATCGCATTCACGGTTTCTCCGAGCTTTCTTTCCTGCGACGGAAGAGTGATCGGAATATCGAAGGGAACCTGTTGAGGAGAGATTTTTCCGTTGTTGTCGTAGGCTGCTGTGCCGGCGATGCTGAAGCCTTCTGACGGCAGCTTGCGCAATTCAAACCGGCCAGGATTCTTGCTTTGATTGTAGGCGGCAATCACCGCGCCGAGCGTTTTTTCCTCATCGGGAGCGTTCGCTGCCACATCTACGGCAAAGTCATGGCCGTTGGGCAACTGGGTAGAATTGTCACCTTGACCGGCGGCCGCCAAGTCCTGGGGCGCAGTGAATTGAGGATCTTCGTAGCTCACCACCCACCCAAATTTTTGCCAGAAGGCCTCGAGG
>Ga0209415_10019124_pt1 | contig 10752 bp, 9 predicted proteins | sample PeaSoiSIISIP2007_FD_187696 | JGI IMG/M metagenome (GOLD analysis project Ga0209415, IMG submission 187696) | Peat soil microbial communities from Weissenstadt, Germany - SII-SIP-2007 (SPAdes) (version 2) | ecosystem: Environmental > Terrestrial > Soil > Wetlands > Peat | place: Germany... | reverse complement strand
AAGCCGAGAACGATTTCGGGAGTGCTGTCGGTTGAATTGGCATCAGCGACCAACACTCTCGTACTCGACACCTTCGAGTAGTCCTGCTTCGTCAGCGAAGTCAGCAGATTCGGAATCAGCTTCGCTTCGTTCTTGGCTGGAATTACGATCGTCAGCTCGCTCTGTGTATTCATGGATGCGAACCCCCTGTTCGTCAACGGTGAGATAAGTGAGGCGGGAATCGACCCAGCCGCCTGAATTGTAGTAATGAATTCCGTCCTCTTCGATGTGGACGGCCTGGTGAGTGTGGCCGCAGAAAATACGGCTGGCTTCGTGCTGGCGGGCGTAGTGCAGAGCTCCGGCCGACACTTTCGACGACATGCGTAGCCAGCGTGTGTTCAGCCGGTCAATCAGCCGCACGATGGGCTTGCTCTTGAAATCGAGTTTCTGCAGTTGCAGATAAAGCGATGTGCCTAGTGTGCTCAGCCTGACATTGCTTACCTGGAATCCGTCGAACTGATGCCCGTGGATTGCGATGTGGCGAAGTCCTCCGTACTGCCAGGCGTAGTGCTGGTAGACGCGAACACCCACCAGGTGCGACATGATGTTGGTGAGTCCGTGGTCGTGATTGCCTTCGACCCACACGACCTCGATGTTGCGCTTGGGATTGGAGAGCTTGCGAATGTAGCCGAGGAACTTCCAGTGGTCTTTGGTCAGGCGGGCGAAGTTGAGGTCGGCAAAGATGTCGCCCAGCAGGATCAGGCGCTGAAAGCGGTTTTCCTTAAGCACGCGCGTGGCTTCGCGGGCATGGCTGGTCTCTGCACCGAGGTGCAGGTCGGAAAGGATCAGCGTGTTGTAGCCATGCAGATCCACGATTTAGTTGTAGCAGGGGAATGTTACGAGGTGATGAAATGTGCATCAAAATCGGTGCAGTAGTCACCCAAAGGTAACGTGTGAGTAAACAAAGGGTTTAGCGTTGAACGGGCGCGAAATGTTTCAGTCGTGTGAATGACGGAGCGGCTTTTCGCGTAGACTGAATTTCCTTTGAAAACCATCGGACACATTCTGGCGAGGTACACTGCGTGGATTTTGCATCTGCTTGGGCCGCTAGGAGTTTGGGGCGCTTTTGCGATTGCATTCGCGGATTCCGCTCTGCTGGGCATGCCGGTGGACGCGGCTGTAGCGTTTTACGTGTACAAGGATCACCGGCAGTTGCTGTTCTACGTGGTCATGGCGTCGCTTGGTTCGGCGCTGGGCAGCATTCCGCTTTACGTTATCGGGTATCTGGGCGGCGAGAAAGTGCTGCGGAAGCGGATTTCAGAAGAGCGGTTTCTGAAGATTCATCGCTCGTTTGAGCAGCATGAATTCTGGGCTCTGATGTTTCCTGGGATGCTGCCGCCGCCCATGCCTTTCAAAATCTTCGTGCTTGGCGCGGCGGTGTTTGAGATGCGGTTCCGCGATTTTGTGGCGGCCATCTTCGCAGGGCGATTTGTGCGTTTTCTCGTGCTTTCGTTGCTGACTCTGTGGTTCGGGCCGCAGATTGTGGGACTGCTGGGGACGGTCTTCCGGGAGCACTTTTACTGGGTGCTGTCGGCGGTTGTTTTGGGAATATTGATTTGGCTGCTGCGGTGGTGGAGCAAAAGGCCGCGAGGGGCGAGTTAGCCGGCGCTGCCACACCTCGCTGCGCTCGGTTGGACGGGCGAGGCGCCCGTCCCCACACGCGCCCGTCCCCACACGAACCTGTCCAACCTTACGCGGCGGCGATGTGGTCGTTGGATGACTTGTGCATCCAGCCGTTGAGCGCTTGCAGGAATACGGGGGTTCCAAACATCGCTACCGAGAAGAACAGATCGCTCTCGACTGTGCCGCGGAAGAATGGGAGGCCGGCGGCGTAGGACATCATCAAGCCGTTGAAAGTCTTGGGGTACATCTGCCAAGCTGCCCACACTGCAAAATTACTGATCAAGAAGAATGAAACTGAACTGGCGAGCGCGGCACCTACCACGCGGACCGGACCGGACTTCTCGCGCAAATTGGTGCCGAGCCAGAGGATTGCCGCGTACCAGGCCCAGGTGACGAAGTGGTCCCAGGAGAACGTGTAGGAATAGATGAACTTCGTAAGTACAACGTCGGTCGCTGCCAGCAGGACAAGAGGTACCCACATCTGACGCCGCGAACCGCGGGCTCCGAAAAACAGCAGCGATGCCGCCACCGGGGTAAAGTGCCAGGCGTGCGGCAGGAAGTTCACGTGACCCGCGAAGGGCAGGAAGCGGACGGAAATGGCGAGCAAAACAAATAGATAAGGCAGCATGAGCACCTCGGTCGGGACCGAAGTATTATTCTGGGCGCGGGGAGGCGAGTACGTCAAGCGGCGTCCGGCGGCTCCATCGCTCAAAGCCGCTCGCTGCGCTCGCTGGACAGCCGAGGCGGCTGTCCCCGCACTAGTATCCCCACACTAGTGTGATCACTTAACGCGGTTCGGGGACGGCTGTTCGATTCTTGGCGGAGCCATAGACGTCGGCGACGACGTGCAGGTTCTTGTCGAGTTGAACGGCAGCACTGAGGGCCCGACGCGGTTCGCCGCGGCGGCTTAGCAGGCTGGGTAGCTGCACAAAGCGTAGATCCTGGAAGTCCACGATGTATCCGCCATCCGGCGGGTCGACAGCCTCGGTCTCAGTGATCGGGTACTGCGCCCAATCGAGGTACACGCGGCCAAGGTAGGAGCGCTTGGCGGCTAGGGTGATCGGGGTTTCCTCCGGCTTGTAGCGGATTTCGAGTCGGCCTTCGAGATCAACTTCTGGTCTCAGAGAATCCACCGGAGCGAGGGCAAAGAAACTCGGAGTCTCAACCACGCCGTACCAGTGGAATGGATCAGCCAGTGCGGGATAGGCGGAAACCCGCACCGGGTCTGCACCTTCGTAGGTACGCGCAGCGAGGGCACTGACCGCACGGCGATGCTCGAAGTCGCGCAGGCCCCAGAGCAGCACCACGCTTGCCAGCGCAAGAGTCGCTGCGACCCGGCCCTTTGGCCCACGCGTCCGCGCCCCGATTTCCCGGTCAATCAGTGAGAAAAGCGACGGAACAATCAATCCGAGGAGCAACAAACCGAACATGACGGGCTCGAAGATGAAGACAATGTCCCAGGAGTACCACTTCTCGGAAAAAGGCCAGAAGGGGCGGACGCCGTAGTTGTTGGTGAAGTCGAGCAGAATGTGGCTGAGCCCGGCCAGGCAGGCGTAGAGGAAGAGCAATCCCCAGCGCGGTGGGAGATGGGGATCCTTCAGCTTGCGTCCGCGCAAGCGCCAGATCAGATAGACAACGCCGACAACTACGGCGGCGTCGAACGGAAGTCCGAGGAAAGAGTGAGTAAAACCGCGATGATGGGCAAAGGCGAAGGCGGGACCGCCGAAGCGGCTGAGGACATCCAGATCAGGAGCCTCTGCGGCTAGCGTCAACACTGCTGTGGCCAGTGCCGTCTTGCGGTTGAGGCCGACGCGGCCCATGCATGCGCCGGTCAAGAAATGGGTGATTGGTTCCAAGTGTTTGAAGGATTCTATTTGGCTATACCGGCGTTTGCCAACAGGTGCGATCCAGGTAATGGGCCAGTTTGATAGAGGTTAGGCTCTTTGGTAGAGACGTTTGATGTCTGTGCGCCGGATGACGGCTTGCGGGTGCGCTGTCCTGACGTGCTCTCCGAACACCTGGATTGGTTTTCGCGGTCCAAGCGGCGACGTATGGAACTCTTCCTTGCAGATGGAGCACCGTAACACGCTGATGTCCTCAGCGGGAACTCGCTCAAGAAAAGACTCAATTGCCATATAAGCCATTCTGCCACAGGCCGCGACCGTTGCTCCACCAGATTTCAGCCTGACCTACTGCCGAAATCTAGCGGGAGGGCGACAGGAGCGTAAGTGCGTCCGGCACAATCGTGATTTCCGCGGGCAGCGTGCCCACCAGTTCACCGTCTGCCTCGACGTGGACTCTTGGCTGTGCCATCTGCACGCCATCGGGGGAACCTGACAGAGGCAGGTACTGGCAGGAAACCTGCCCGCTGTGCGCCAGATCGATGCCTGGAACCTTCAAATTGCTCCGCAGCAATCCGCGCGTCACATAGAGAAGATACGCGAGGCGGCTGGCGGTGCGGCAGAAGATCAGCCGCATGTCATCGCGATCGAGAGAAGCTCCGGGAGCCAGTTCCTGCAGCACTCCACCAAAATTGCGGATGCGGACCGCCATCAACTCAGTGACGTCGGCTCGCCGGGGCTGGTCCGAACCGGTCTCAGCGAACTCCACCTGGAAGCGGGTCATGGGATGAGTGAACCAAAGCTGCCAAGCTTTGGAGTAGTAGGCGGTCATGCCCATGCGCTGCTTGGTTCCGGCGTGGAGTTTGTAGAAGAGGTGGGCATCCACGCCCGCGCCGGCCGCGACGATGAAGAAGCGAGCGCCGGGCTTGCCTTCGAGATTGAGAAACTGTACGCGACCGAGCGCGACCCGGCGGGGGGCGGCATGTAGAGCGGCCTGCGCTGCCGCTGAGATATTCATGGGCAGGCCGAGGTCGTGCGCCAGCGCATTGGCGGTGCCCATGGGCAAAATCGCGAGGGCGGCGCTGGTGTTTGCCAGCACCTGGATCATGTTGTGAATGGTGCCGTCTCCACCGCACGCAAAGACCGTGTCGCATCCTGCCATTACGGCCTGTCGCGCCTTCTCTTCGGCGTGAGCGCGGGAGTCAGTTAGGACGAGTTGAGCCTCGACGTTTGCGCTGCGGAGCAAAGCCAGCGCGGACTCCAGCTCCGCCTGGCGCCGCACACGGCTGCCGCCGGAGTCCGGGTTATAGAGTAAAGCCGCCTTGCGCATGGCTGATCGAAGCTGGATTGTACCTGACTCGTTTTGCTGGCGGTTACAACATGCTTGGCAAGCAGTGTGCGTCTGGAATAAGCTGTGGCAGCTCGGGAAAGGGGCGCGTCTCCCTGTGACTCTCCTTAGACCGCCCGCCAAAATCTTGCCGTTCAGGAGGATTGACCAGATGAAAACTCTGGCGCACGTTCTCTGTGGAGTGCTTCTGTGTCTGGTCGCTACGGCCCAGGAACACGCTTCGCATGCTCGGCCGCATCCTGTCACCCTCGTGACTGGGCTGGGCGATCTTCATCACCCTGTTTCAACCAAGAACCCGCAGGCGCAGCAGTTCTTCGATCAAGGTTTGCGGTTCATCTACGCTTTCAATCATGACGAAGCAGCGCGGTCGTTTCAACACGCCACGGAGCTCGATCCCAAGCTGGCTATGGCGTACTGGGGTGTCGCCGAGGCGGTGGGACCGAACTATAACGATCCTGCCGATCCCGACCGTTATAAGCGGGCGCATGAGGCGGTGCAAAAGGCCGTCGACCTGTCGGCGGACGCTTCTCCTAGCGATCAGGCCTACATCCAGGCACTGGCTAAGCGCTTTCCGGCTGATCCCAATTCCGATTTGAAGAAGGCAGCGGAGGACTATCGCGACGCGATGCGGCAGGTGGTCAGCGAATTCCCCGACGACCTGGACGCCGCGACGCTTTTCGCCGAGGCGGGCATGAATCTGCATCCCTGGGGACTGTGGCACACCGACGGCATGCCTGAAGCGGGAACGGAGGAGATCGTGTCTACGCTGGAGTCGGTGATGAAGCGCGATCCCAACCATCTGGGTGCGATCCACTACTACATCCATGCCGTGGAGGCTTCGCCCACTCCCGAGCGCGCGCTGGCCGGAGCGAACAAACTTGCAGCGCTGGCGCCTGGCGCGGGACACATCGTGCACATGCCCGCGCATGTTTACATTCGGACCGGCGACTATGAGGCTGCCGTGAAAACCAACGAGCAGGCGGCTGCCGTGGATCGCGCCTACATCAAGGCCACCGGAGTGCAAGGCATCTATCCAATGATGTATTACAGCCACAACCTGCACTTCATCGCGATGTGTGCGGCGATGAACGGCAACTACGCGGAGTCGAAAAAGAATGCGGAGCTGTTGGTGGGGAACGTCGGCCCGCACGTGAAAGACATGCCGCCGCTCGAGGGCTTCATGACGATTCCGGCGGCGGTGGAGGTTCGCTTCCATCACTGGAATGAAATCCTGAAGATGCCTCAGCCCGATGCCACGATGAAGACGGCCACCGTGTTCTGGCACTTCGCTCGCGGGATGGCGCTGGCGGGCACGGGCAAGGTGACGGATGCCGAGGCCGAGTCCAAGATCGTTTCTGACGCCGAAGCGGCTACGCCTCCGGATGTGATCTTCCAGATGCCGATCAACAACAAGGCCAAGGACATTATGAAGATCGCGAAAGATGTCCTGGGCGCGAAGATCGCTGTAGCGAAGAAAGACAACAACGGCGCCATTGCCATGCTGCGGGATGCCGTTGCCATCCAGGACACTCTCAAGTACGGTGAGCCGCCAGACTGGTTTTTCCCGGTGCGCGAAGCGCTGGGGGCTACCCTGCTGATGAGTGGCGACTCGACTGGCGCGGAAAAAGTGTTTCGTGAAGACCTGGAGCGGAACCTGCGGAATCCGCGGTCGCTGTGGGGTCTGCGTCAGGCCTTGCTGCAGCAGAAGCGCGCGTACGACGCGGGTTTTGTCCAGAAACAGTTTGAGGCGTCGTGGAAAGGCGGGGCGCAGGCGCTGAAGCTGGATGATCTGGTCTAGGCGGAAAAGCCTGGGCAGAGGTCTGGCGAAAAGTCAGCCCCCATTCATGTAGACACGGATGTGTGTCTTCCCTGGCGCGGCGGCGCTCTGCGGATCGAGTAAACCAGGTGCGGGATGCTCGCCCTCATTACTTGTTTCCAAATGGTCATGCCATTTTTTTCAGCCACGCGGCGCGAGGGCAGGTTCTCAGGACGGATGAGGGAAATCAGATGATCGACTGGAAGGCGAGCGAATCCGTAGTCGCGGCAGGCGCGGGCCGCTTCCGTCGCTAAGCCCTGCCCCCAGTAATCGCGGCACACGTGGTAGCCGATCTCGATTTCGTCTGCGCTGTCGACGGTCTGAACCGTCAGGCCGCAATCGCCGATCAATTCGCCGTTCGTCTTCAAAACCATTGCCCAGAGCCCATGCCCGTCTTTGGCGTAGCGGCGCCGGTTGCGGGCAATCCATTCGTCGACTCCGGTGCGATCAAGCGGCGCGGGATAGAAACGCATGGTTTCAGGGTCGGAGAGAACGCTGCCCAGGGAGTCCGCATCGTCAGGGGAGAACTCGCGCAGAATCAGGCGTGGGGTATCGAAGATTTGCGGGGTGTTCGTCACGGTTTTTTCCTCAGCCCTCTTTTTTGTGAATTCCTTCCGCGGCTCAAGCTCCGACTATAATCTGCGCGATGGCTTCCCTGGGCAAAGACGTCGGAAAAAAGATCGAGGCTCTCCGCGAGAAGATCCGGCACCACGAATACTTGTACTACGTGGTGGACAATCCCGAGATTAACGACGCCGAGTTCGACAAGTTGGTGCAGCAGTTGAAGGGTGTGGAGGCGGAGCATCCAGAACTGGTTACGCCGGATTCGCCCACGCAGCGGGTGGGCGGCAAGCCGCGCGAGGGATTTGTCAAAGTACCGCACTCGTCGCCCATGTTGTCGCTCGACAACACTTATAGCGAAGAGGAATTGCGGGACTGGGAGCGTCGCGTACACGAGTTAAGCGGGCGCAGCGAGGTGGATTACGTTTGCGAACTCAAGCTCGATGGCATGTCCCTGGCCTTGATTTATGAAGACGGGAAGCTGGTGCGCGGAATTACTCGCGGGGACGGCAGCGTGGGTGAAGACGTCACGCTCAACGTGCGCACGGTACGCTCGGTGCCGCTTTCGATTCCGAAGGAGAAGCTGAAGAAGGCCGGCATCTCGGTTGATTTTGAGGTGCGCGGCGAGCTGCTCATGCCGCTGGCGTCGTTCAAGAAGATGAACGAAGAGCGGGAGAATAAGGGGCTTTCTGTGTTTGCTAATCCGCGGAATGCCACGGCGGGCACGGTGCGTCAGCTTGAGTCGAAAGTTACAGCGGAGCGGCGGCTCGACTACTTCACTTACATGCTCTTGCAGGATGGGCGGACTTACTTTGACCGTCACTGGAAAACCTTGGACGCACTCGATGCGGCTGGTTTCAAGGTCAACCAGAATCGCAAACTGGTGCATGGCATTGATGAAGCCTGGGCGTTCATCCAGCAGTGGGAAGCGAAGCGCGATTCGCTGCCTTATGAGATTGACGGGATCGTCATCAAGGTGGATCGCACTGCGTTGCAGGATGAGCTTGGGTTTACGGGCAAAGCTCCGCGGTGGGCGATTGCTTACAAATACGCAGCGCGGGCCGGGATTACGAAGCTGGAAGACATCCGGGTGCAGGTGGGACGTACTGGCAAGCTCACGCCCGTGGCCGTGCTGACGCCGGTGCTGATCGGCGGCACCACCGTGAGGCATGCCACGTTGCATAACATGGATGAGATCGAGCGGCTGGGGGTGAAGATCGGAGACTGGGTGCAGGTGGAACGCGGCGGCGACGTGATTCCGAAGGTCGCCAAAGTAATCGACGACAAGGAACATCCGCGTGGGCACAAGATTTTCCATATGCCGGAGACTTGTCCCGTGTGCGGGACCAAGGTGGTGCGGACTGAAGGCGAAGTCGACTACCGCTGCGTCAATGCAAACTGTCCGGCCAAGTTGCGCGAGACTATTCTGCACTTCGCTTCGCGTGGAGTGATGAATATTGACGGTATGGGCGATGCGCTGGTGAATCAGCTTACCGATCGGGAGCTGGTGAAGAATGTTGCGGATATCTACGAGCTTACGAAAAACGATCTGCTCAGCCTGGAGCGGATGGGGGACAAGTCGGCGCAGAACATTCTGGATGAGATCGAAGCCTCGAAGAAGTTGCCGCTGGAGCGGGTGATCTACGGTCTCGGCATTCGGATGGTTGGCGAAACTACGGCACAGTTTCTGGCTGAGCATTTTGGGACGATGGAGGCGCTGGAGAGCGCTGGCGTAGAAGAGCTGCAGGATGTGAATGAAGTTGGCCCGCGCATCGCTGAGAGCATTGTGGAGTTCTTCAGCATTGCGGCCAATCGGAAGCTAGTCGGGCGACTGTGCGAGGCTGGACTTACGTTAACGGGACAGAAGAAACAGCGTGGAACGAAGCTCGCGGGGAAGACATTCGTGCTGACTGGGACGCTGGCACATTTCACGCGAGACGAGGCTAAGAAGATGATCGAAGATGCCGGAGGGAAGGTCACTAGCTCGGTCAGCAAGAAGACGGATTATGTGGTGGCGGGGGCGGATGCGGGGTCAAAGCTGGACAAGGCGAGGGAGTTGGGCGTAGCGGTGATTGACGAGAAGGAAATGAAAAAACTCGCGGGGTGAACTCCCCGGAGTGTCCAGCGTTCGTTCTTGTGGTGTCCAAGTATTCATGAGCATGCGATTTCGGATCGTCTTGCCGTCTGTCATGGGCGGCATCAGTTTGCCGCTGGTGATCTGGGATATCCACAACGAACGGGTGATTGAGTCGATGGGGATGGCATGGGATACCGGGGCACCCATCTGGCCGTATCAGACGTCTGACATCCTGCTGCATTTCCTGAACGGTCCCGCCTATTTCATCGCTCAACCCCTTGCGAACGTTTTGCGGTTAGGGGGGCCAAGCCATTTCCTCGTGGTCCTTCCGGCCATTCTGATTTGGTGGTGGTTCGTTGGGACCAGACTTGACGACGGTTGGCCGTTGGCCGAATCGCGTTGGCGTTGGCCGGTCTTTGCGCTTCTGAGTTTTTGCTGCGCTGCTCTCGTGGGTGGCAATTGTCGTTTCTTACGATACTTTCCACTGGTGGTTCAAATACGGCGGCTTCTTCAAGACGGTGCAGGGATGGTTGTTGGTAGTGAGATTCCTTAGTCCCGCCGCATGGTGTGCTGTCCTTGCGTTTCTGCTCGCGGTCTATGCGAAGCGAATCGTATCGCGGTGATCGGGCGACCGTCATCGGCTCGAAGTCGTTCCTGGAATATTATTTCTTGCCAGGGCCGCACTCATCCTCTTCCACGTCTCATCCAGCGTCTCCGGCAGAATCCGCGTTTCACACACTACCGACACGAAGTTCGCATCCGCGACCCAGCGCGGCAGGACGTGCATATGGATGTGTCCGGCGACGCCGGCGCCGGCAGCTTTGCCGATGTTCATGCCCAGGTTGATACCGTCAGGACGGTAGAGTTCGCGCAGGACGCGTTCCATGCGCTGCGAGAGCGCCATCATTTCGCTGGCGGCTTCGGACGGGAGCTTTTGCAGTTGGTCCAGGTGCGCATAGGGGACGATCATCACGTGGCCGGGGGTGTAGGGAAACGCATTCAGGATGACGAAGCAGTGCTGGCTGCGGTAGACGATGAGCGCTTTGGCGTCGTCGCCTGCCTTCACGGCATCGCAGAAGACGCAACTGGACGCTTTCTCGGCGGTAGAGACGTAGGCGTAGCGCCACGGGGTCCAGAGGTAATCCATCGCAAGGGGCAGGGTAGCAGATGGCGGGCGCGGGGCAAAACTGACAGGCCCGGAGCGCCTCGCTTCGCTCGGCTGGACCCTTCGGCTTCGCTCGGGGCAGGCTCACGAGTAGGCGGTCCCACATGGCCTGCAACACTCCCGTAACATGCACCTTTTGCGTTTGACACTGTTTGCGAGGCGTTGCTATAGTCGAGGAGTTCCCTTTGGACGCGGGGTTTCTGTGAAACGTCCGGCAGCTGGGATTGTCCAAGCTCACTCGCCAGGGTGAGCCCACCACAACCAAACGACTCACTCCAGCAG
>Ga0209415_10019122_pt1 | contig 10753 bp, 15 predicted proteins | sample PeaSoiSIISIP2007_FD_187696 | JGI IMG/M metagenome (GOLD analysis project Ga0209415, IMG submission 187696) | Peat soil microbial communities from Weissenstadt, Germany - SII-SIP-2007 (SPAdes) (version 2) | ecosystem: Environmental > Terrestrial > Soil > Wetlands > Peat | place: Germany... | reverse complement strand
GCTCCGCCTTTGGTGGGGGTCCAGGGGGCAAAGCCCCCTGGCGGGTTTCAGGGCGGAGCCCTGACCTTCCTTCGTCCATGCCATGGTGCTGTGGGGCTTGCTTGCGGCTGACCGGCCCCATGCGGGATGGGTGCTGGGTCATATGGGTAGGCGCTTTTGGCTCAGGGCGGAGAAGGGGGAAGCCGGTTCGTCCGGCGCGGCCGTCGGTAGGGTGGCGTCGGGTTTACGCGGCCATGGGTCGAGCACGAGCGCAAGCTGTTCGGCCGCGGCCTCGCCCAGGTCGATCATGCCGTCGGTGTAGGGGATCTCATCATTGCTGCCGGGATCGATGTCGTCGGTTTCGCTGCCGGCCGGGACGAAGCGGATGATGAAGTGGTCGCTGACCGGCGCGGCGAACTCGTCCAGCGAGACCACGCAGGTCTGTGTGACCACGGCGTCGAGCCAGCCTTCGGCGACGAACGTGCCGTTTTGTGCTGGGCGCAGGCGGAACCGGCAGATCAGCGCGCTGACGGCTGGTAGCTGCAAGCGCTTGGCCAGACCGGCCAGCTCGGCGGCATCCGCTTCGACCGTGGCGTCGTGGCCGGTTGGCCCGATACGCTCCACTGCCAGCCGGCGGGAGAATTCGTGTGTCACCGTGCCGCCTCGGCCTGTGGCAGGAAGCTCGCCTGGCCGGCAAACAGCCTGGCCGCGGCCTGCCCGGCCAGATACGTGTGCTGCGCCCGGGTCAGCCGGGCCAAGGCTTCCGCCGCGCCGGCGGGCGGCGGTGTCCCACGCCAGACATTGCGCGCCAGGGCGGCGGGCAGAGCTTCGACGTCGGGGCTATTCAAACCCTCCTCGTAAGCCCGTGCGCGGCCGTGGAACGCCTCCCACATCGCCCGCACCCGCCGTCCGACCGACAGGTCGCCGACGCCCATCTCGCGCAGTGCCTTGTCCATGTCGCTGAACATCGCGTCGAATACCGCCTGGGCCAGCGCCGGCCCCGGTTCCGGCAGGAAGCGCAGCCGGTGGATCAGCAGGAACACGTGCAGTCCGATCAGGTCGAACCGTCCGTCCAGCGTATCGGGGACACCGTGCACGGCATAGCAATACGGCTCGCGTGCCGCCGCCACGGCGGCGCCATACAGCAGGAAGCCCGTCCGCTCCTGTCCGGCGCGCTGTCCGAGGCGCGGCAATCGTGAAGCGAGAGACGCCATCCCTTCAGCCCGATCCTCCCGGCTTGCTGCCTTGGCGTCGTGCCGATTGACAGACGCGAACCGGCATGACACGCCCTTGTCATAGCGCGTCGGCCATCATGGTCAATCGACGCCGACCCGCAACAGATGAACGAGGATGCGCGCGTGCCGACTGCGGCCAACAGTACCACCAGAATTGCCCGGCAGATGCTGGTGAGGCTGGGCGTCCTGACGCTGCTGGGCGGCTGCTCCACCTTCGGCGTGTTCCGTGCCCCGGAAACGCTGCACGGCAATCGCGTGGATCAGTACCGGTTGGCGGAACTCGTCCCCGGAACCTCCACCCAGGCCGACGTCACGGCGCTGATCGGCTCGCCCACCACCAAGGCGACATTCGATTCCAACACGTGGCTCTACGTCTCCGAGGTCACCCAGACCCGTATCGCGCGGACCCCCGGGGTGGACGACCAGAACGTGGTCGCGCTCACCTTCGACGACCGGGGCGTGCTGCGCGACATCAAGAAGCTCGGCCAGGCGGATGCCCTGCCGGTCAGTGTCGTCGCGGGCGCGACACCGTCGCCTGGGACCTCGGCCTCGTTCATGCAGCAGTTGTTTGGCAATATCGGGCGGTTCAATGCCGGCGCGCCGGCCCAGAGCGGGGGCGGCGGGGCACCGGCGCCGCTGGGCGGGCTGTAGCGTCGCGAGTCCGGCGCGGTCCGCGCGACACCGCTGCCTGGACGAGGGCCGCGTGATCGAGCGGTCGCCTGGAACCAGGGGCCGCGACCATATCGGCCCGACTGCCAGGGATCTGCGCCACGCTCGGCGCTCGTATTCACGCTTGACCCTTGCCAGCCGGGTCTCGGCCGTGGTCCAAGCCCGCGGATCACGCGCGGCCCGGTGACCCATGCCCGATTCCCTGCCTGATCCAGCCCGCCGCACCCCAGCAACCGACGCCGGTGGCGCGGTCAACGACGAGCGGGTGCTGATCCTCGATTTCGGCTCGCAGTTCACCCAACTGATTGCCCGGCGGCTGCGTGAATCCGGGGTCTATTGCGAGATCTGGCCGTTCAACGCCGACCCCGCGCGCATCCGCGCTTTCAACGCTCGCGCCTATATCCTGTCCGGCGGCCCGGCCAGCGTGCACGAGGGTGAGTCGCCCCGCGCGCCGCAACTGGTGTTCGAGCAGGGCGTGCCGGTGCTGGGCATCTGCTACGGCCAGATGGTGATGTGCGCCCAGCTTGGTGGCGAGACCCAGGGGTCCGACCATCGCGAGTTCGGCCGTGCCTTTGTGGACGTGACCGGCGACTGCGCGCTGCTCGACGGCGTCTGGCATCCGGGGGCGCGCGAGCAGGTGTGGATGAGCCACGGCGACCGCGTGACCCGCCTGCCGGACGGCTTCCGCGTGGTCGGCGCCAGCGAGGGCGCGCCATTCGCGGTGTTCGCCGACGATGCGCGGCGCTTCTACGGGCTGATGTTCCACCCGGAGGTGGCGCACACGCCGCACGGCGCACAATTGCTGCGCAACTTCACCCACAAGGTGGCCGGGTTGTCCGGGTCCTGGACCATGGCCGGCTTCCGCGCCACCGAGATCGCCCGCATTCGCCAGCTTGTGGGGCAGGGCAGGGTGATCTGCGGCCTGTCCGGCGGTGTCGATTCCTCGGTTGCGGCGGTGCTGATCCACGAGGCGATCGGCGACCAGCTTACCTGCATCTTTGTCGATCACGGCCTGCTGCGGGCCGACGAAGCGGAGCAGGTGGTCGGCACGTTCCGTGACCGGTTCAATATAAGGCTGGTGCACCGTGATGCCTCGGAGCTGTTCCTGGGCGGGCTGGAGGGCGTCACCGATCCGGAGCTGAAACGCAAGACCATCGGCCGGCTGTTCATCGAGGTGTTCGAGCAGGAAGCCACCAAGGTCGGTGGCGCCGACTACCTGGCGCAGGGCACGCTGTATCCGGACGTGATCGAGAGCGTCAGTTTTACCGGCGGCCCCTCCGTCACCATCAAGTCGCACCACAATGTCGGCGGGTTGCCGGAACGGATGCGCATGCAACTGGTGGAGCCACTGCGCGAACTGTTCAAGGACGAGGTGCGTGCGTTGGGGCGCGAGCTGGGGATTCCGGAGAGCATCGTGGGCCGCCATCCGTTCCCCGGGCCGGGCCTGGCGATCCGCATTCCCGGCGCGATCACGCACGAGAAGCTGGAGCTGCTGCGCAAGGCCGACACGATCTACCTGGAGGAGATCCGTGCCGCCGGCCTGTCTGACGCGATCTGGCAGGCGTTTGCCGTGCTGCTGCCGGTGCGCACGGTGGGCGTGATGGGCGACGGGCGGACCTATGACAACGCTTGCGCGTTGCGTGCGGTGACCAGCAGCGACGGCATGACGGCAGACGTGTACCCGTTCGACATCGCGTTCCTGACGCGGGTGGCGAACCGCATCGTCAACGAGGTGCGCGGCATCAACCGCGTGACGTACGACATCACCAGCAAGCCGCCGGGGACGATCGAGTGGGAGTAGGGCGGAAGCCTGCGATTTCAGAGATATCGCTTGGCATGGCCGTTTGGGGCCTAACGGAGTTTGGAGCGTGAACGCTCCCACCTCCAGGCGTGGGCCCCGGTGAGACGGCTTCTGCCCGCCGAACGGGCAGTGTGAGTTTCACCCAAACATGTGCTAATGCAAGATGCATCCTGGAGCCAAAACGGAACCATGTCCGTAAATCTCTCGATCAAGAACGCCCCGGACCACGTCGTGCAACGCCTCCGCCAGCGGGCGGAACGGCATCACCGGTCGCTGCAGGGCGAACTGCTGGCGATCATCGAGGCTGCCGTGCGGGAGGACCAACCCGCCACGCCGACCGACATCCTGGCCGAGGTCCGTCGGCTTGGCGTGCAGACCCCCAGCGAGGCTGCCGATCTGATCCGCGCGGACCGTGACGGACGTTAAGGTCGTCGACGCCTCCGCCCTCGCCGCGCTCCTGTTCGGCGAACCGGAGGCCGACCTTGTGGCGGGGCAACTCGACGGTGCACGTCTCGTAGCTCCCATTCTGCTCGCCTTCGAGCTAACTAACGTTTGCCTCGTGAAGTGCAAGCGCCATCCCGATCAGCGCGAGGCGCTTCTCGCCGCGTTCCACTTGCGCGATCGGCTCGGCGTCGAGGAAATCGCCGTCGATCACGCCGGCGCCCTCGGGATTGCACTGAACACAGGTCTTACCGCGTACGACGCGAGCTATCTCTGGCTGGCGCGGCAGCTTGGGGCTGAGCTTGTCACCCTCGACAAGGCGCTCGGCCGGGTGGCGATAGCCAGATGACCAACCGAGTGACCTGCGACATCACCGGCAAATCCGCGGCGACAACCGACGGGTGATCTGTCGTCAACTTTTGACATATTGCCGCGCGATGAATATGCCTTGACATATGCCAGGGCGCACCACCGTTCGTCTGCCAACAGAACTCATCGCCCGTGCGAAGCGCAAGGCCGCCGCGGAGGGGCGCACGCTCACCTCGCTCATCGAGGATGGGTTACGCCTGGTCGTGGCCGACACTGCGAAGCACCGGCCGGATCGTGTCATGCCGCGGATCAGCAAGGCGCGCGGCGGACCGATACCGGGGGTTGACCTTGGCGACCTGGCGTCGCTGCAGGAGATGGATGACCAGGATGACCGGCGGCGGACCGGACAGATCAGGTGATCCTGCCGGACGTCAACGTCCTCATCTACGCTTTTCGCCGGGACGTGCCGCAGCATGCGGCGTCGCGGCGCTGGCTGGTGGATGTCATCTCGGGCGACGCGCGCTTCGGCCTCTCGCCCATGGTATTGAGCGCCGTGGTGCGGATCACTACCAATCCGCGCGTGCTCCGCACGCCGAGCCCGCTCGACGAGGCATTTGGATTTTGCGGCGATCTGCTTGGACAGCCCCATTGCCAGGTCGTGGAGCCCGGCGAGCGGCACTGGGATATTTTCCGGCACCTGTGCATGGAAACCGCCACACGGGGATCGCGCATCACCGAAGCATGGTTTGCGGCGCTGGCGATCGAGCGGGGATGCGAGTGGGTTACCTGCGACCGTGATTACGCGCGTTTTCCTGGCCTGAAATGGCGTGTGCCGTAACAGCGCCGGTGTGGCACGCCGCGCGCGGTCACCAGTACCGACGGCAGCACCGCGGACTTCCATCCGTTCGGCATGACGAGCCTGACGCGCCTTGCGAGCGGCATTGTCAACGAAGCGCGCGGCATCGACCGCGTGATCTGCGATATCGCCCGCCAACGCCTCGCTTCGTCGAGCGGGAGTAGGGGGGTGCCGGCACGGCAGAGCGTCGCATCGATGCTTTCGTGGCAGCACGGCCGGTCTCACACGGCCAAGCGCCAGGCAGCAGGACGGTGCCCGCCTAGGCCTGCAGGGCAAACGCTCACCGGCGATCCGGTTGGCCTCTCCGCGTGCCGTTGATATGGACTAGACGATGGTCTAAATTATCCCCTGAAATGGACATAACGGTGGTCCGTAAAGGAGCTGGCATGCAGGTATCCGTCACCGCGGCCAAAGGGCAACTGACCGAACTGGTGCGCCGCGCCGAGGCTGGCGACGAGATCATCCTGACCCGTCATGGCCATGCGGCGGTGCGGCTGGTTCCGGTCAAGGCGGCGCCGGACCGAAAATCCCGCCGGGCGCTCCTCGAAGCGGTGCGGACCTCCGGATCGGCGAAGGCAAGCGTCGGGCCGAGCGCCGCGCGCAGCCAGGATTTCCTCTACGGAGACGATGGACTGCCCGGATGATCGCCATCGACACCTCGGCGTTGATGGCGATCGTCCTCAACGAGTCGGGGGCTGACGCCTGCATCGCGGCACTCGAAGCCGAGGACGATCTCCTGATTTCCGCCGGCACGGTGGCCGAATCGCTCATCGTTTCGGCGCGGCGAAACGTCGCCGCGGAGATGGCCAGCCTGATCGACGGGCTCGGCTTTGCGGTCGTGACCCTCACGCCCGCGTCGGCGCGGCGCATCGCTCGGGCCTATGGGCAATGGGGAAAGGGCGTCAACCCGGCCGCGCTCAATTTCGGCGACTGCTTCGCCTACGAGGTGGCGAAGGAACATGCCTGTCGCCTGCTGTACGTCGGTGATGATTTCACGAAAACGGATATCGAAGGCGTTCTTTGAGATGCGGCGCGTGGTTCCCAGGAGCGCATAGCTCGGATCGAAACTTGGACCTTTACAAACCGGCCGGTTCGACGGTGGATGCCGCACCCGCCGCCCCCCACGACCGCCCTGGGCGGCACGCAGCAGGACCAGCCATGAGCACCACACTTCCCAAACCCCGCGGCCGCCACTTCTTCGCCAACCCGGGCCCGACCAACATCCCGGACTCGGTGCTGCGCGCGGTCGACCGGCCGACCATCGACTTCCACGACCCCGAGTTCCGCGCGGTCTTCGACGCCTGCTTCGACGGCGTGAAGCGCGTGCTCGGCACCGAGCACCGGCTGTTCATGTACACCGGGTCCGGCCACGGCGCCTGGGAAGCCTCGCTCACCAACCTGTTCTCGCCGGGTGAGACCATCCTGATCGTCGAGTCCGGCTACTTCTCCGACGAGTGGGCGAAGATGGCCAAGGCGCTCAAGCTGGAGGTGCGCATGGTCGCCGCCGACTGGCGCCGCGGCGTCGATATCGCCGCGGTCAAGGCGGCGCTCGCCGAGGACGCCGCCCACACCATCAAGGCGGTCTGCGTCGTGCACAACGAGACGGCGACCGGCATGTTCATTCCGCTGCCCGAGGTGCGCGCGGTGATCGACGCGACGAAGCACCCGGCGTTGTTCCTGGTCGATACGATCTCCTCGCTCGGTTCGCTGGATTTCCGCATGGACGCGTGGGGGATCGACGGCGTGGTCGGCGGCAGCCAGAAGGGGCTGATGCTGCCCACCGGCATGAGTTTTACCGCGGTCTCGCCGAAGGGCATGGCGGTGCACCAGAACGCCAAACTTGGGCGCTACTATTTCGACTGGTCGGTGATGCTCGGGCGCAATCCGCCGAGCTTCGTCGGTACCATCCCCGTGAACTTCTTCTATGGATTGCAGGAGGCGCTGCGCCTGCTGGAGGAAGAAGGTCTGGCCAACGTGTTCGCCCGCCATACGCGCCTGGGCGAGGCGGTGCGGCGCTGCGTGAATGTGTGGGCCGGCAACAACGGCCCGCAGCTTTTTTGCACCAATCCGGGGCGCTATTCCGATTCCGTGACGGCCGTCGTGATGCCGGAAGGCCATGATGCCGACGAAATGCGCAACACGGCGCGCCAGCGCTTCAACGTCTCGCTCGGCGGCGGGCTCGGCAAGCTGAAGGGTTCGGTGTTCCGCATCGGCCATCTGGGCGATCTCAACGAGCCGATGGTGCTGGGCACGCTGGGCAGTGTGGAGATGGCGCTGCGCATCAACGGCGTGCCGCACGGCAAGGGCGGCGTCGAGGCGGCGATGGATTTTCTGGCGAGCTGAGGGCTGGGGCAAGGATCAAGCGGCTTCTACTCCCCCTCTCCTTGTGGGCTTGGTCCGCTTCGCGGCCCAAGCCCACAAGGGGAGGGGGAGTAGTCCGGCGCACCCCTACATGATCCGGGCCTCGAACGGCGGCAGCAGGTCCGGGGCCTCGAACTCCACCACCCACAGATCGGGATCGAACCGCATCTGCCGCGCCACGTAGGCGTCCACCACGCCCTGGTCGACCGGTGCCGCGCCGGTGGCGCGCATCCAGGCCAGCGCGCCCTCCGCGGTGCGCATCTGCGACAGCACGCACAGCCCCTCGCGCCCGCGCAGCACCGCCAGCACGCCGCCGGCATCGGGGTCGCCCTTGTGCAGTACCGCCCCCGGCCGACCCGCCAGGTCGGCCATCCGCAGCGCCGCGCCGACCCACAGCCCCGCCTTTACCCGCGGCTCGCTCATCGCCCTCTTTCCTCAACGGCTGTCGCGGTCATTATGCGCCCTCGATCGGCACTCGCCCACATCCCGAGGGAGTCGCCCATGCGCTGGATCGTCGCGCTGCTTGGCATTGTCGTGTCGCTGGGGTCCCCCGCGCTCGCCCCCGCGCGCGCCGAGGACCACATCAGCTTCGGCATCGATTGGGTGGCCGAGGCCGAATACGGCGGCTACTACCAGGCGCTCGCCACCGGGCTGTACGCGCAACGCGGCCTGGCCGTCACGATCCGCCAGGGCGGGCCGCAGGTGAACCAGATGCAGCTCATGATGGCCGGGCGGCTGGACTTCAACCTGGGCGGCGGTCGGGCGATCGAGTTCGCCCAGCAGAACCTGCCCTTCGTCGCCATCGCCGCGATCTTCCAGAAGGACCCCGCGGTGCTGATCGCGCATCCCGGCACGGGGGACGACAGTTTCGCGGCGCTGAAGGGCAAGCCGATCATGATCAGCGGCGACACGCGCGCCGGCTGGTGGCGCTTCCTGGCGGCGAAGTTCGGCTACAGCGACAACCAGATCCGCACCTATTCGTTCAACCTGGCGCCGTTCCTGGCCGACAAGGGCGCGATCCAGCAGGGCTATCTCGGCTCCGAACCGTTCTCGATCAGGCAGGCAGCCGGGTTCGAGCCGGTGGTGCTGCTGATCGCCGACGCCGGCTATCCGGGCTACGCCAACATCGTCACCACCAGCACGAAGCTGATCGCCGAAAAACCCGACGTGGTACAGCGTTTCATCAATGCATCGATCGAGGGCTGGTACTCCTACCTCGACGGCGACCCGACCCCGGGCAACAAACTGATCAAGGCGGACAACCCGGAGATGACCGACGCGTTGTTGGCCTATGGCCGCGCCGCCATGCTGGCACACGGCATCGTCGAATCGGGCGATGCGCTGAAACTCGGGATCGGTGCGATGACCGACGCGCGCTGGGCCGAGTTCTACCGCGTTACCTCCACGCTCGGCATGTATCCGAAAGGCATCGACTACAGACGCGCCTACACGCTGCGCTTCGTCGATCGCGGCGCCGGCCTGCGCAAGTCGCCCTGAGGTGCCCCCGCCTGAGCTGCTGCGCATCGAGGCGGTCGGCCGACGCTTCGCCGGCGGGGTGGAGGCGCTGCGCGACGTGGCGCTGACGATCGGTGCGGGCGATTTCGTTGCCTTGCTTGGTCCATCGGGCTGCGGCAAGTCGACGCTGCTGCGCCTGATCGCCGGGTTGGACCTGCCGGATGGCGGCGCGCTGACCTGGCAGGAAGGCCATGCACCTGGCCTGGGCGAGATCGGCTTCGTGTTCCAGGACGCCACGCTGCTGCCCTGGGCCAGCACCGAGGACAATGTCTACCTGCCACTGCGCCTGCGCGGTGTGCCGCGGCCGCGCGCGATGGACGATGTGCAAGCCGCGCTGACGCGCGTCGGCCTGACCGGGTTCGAGCGCGCGCGCCCGGCGCAGCTTTCGGGCGGAATGCGCATGCGCGTCTCGATCGCCCGCGCCCTGGTCACAAGGCCGCGGCTGCTGCTGATGGACGAGCCGTTTGCCGCGCTGGACGAGTTCACCCGCCATCGGCTGCAGGTCGATCTGCTCGCGTTGTGGCAGAGCCTGGGCTGCACCGTTGTGTTCGTCACCCACTCGATCTACGAGGCGGCGTTCCTGGCGCAGCGCATCGTGCTGATGACACCACGCCCGGGCCGCATCGCGACGGAGCTTGCCTCCGACCTGGCGTCGGGACCGGATCGCCGGCTCGACCCGGCCTATGCGGCGCTGGTCGCCGCGGTCACGCGCGCGATGGAAGGCGCTTTGGCGGCATGAGATCCGCCATGCCTTACGCCATGCCTTACGCCCCGGGGCTGTTCGCGGTGGCCGCGTTGCTGCTGTGGGAGGCGGCGGTGCGCCTCACTGGCGTGCCGTCCTACCTGGTGCCCGGGCCGGTCGCGATCATCGGCGCGTTCCTGGCCGATCCGTCGACGCTGCTGCTGTCACTGCTGTCGACATTGTCGGTCACCTTCGCGGCACTGATCGCCGCGGCGCTGCTCGGCGTACTGCTGGCGCTGGCGATCGCCGCGAGCCGCCTGCTGGCGGCGGCGATCCAGCCCTGGGCGGTGGTGCTGCAGGTCACGCCGATCGTCGCCATCGCGCCGCTGATCATCGTCTGGGTCGGCGACCCGTTCGTCTCGCTGGTGGTGTGCGCAACGATCGTCGCGTTCTTCCCGGTGTTCGCCAACACCGCCGCGGGCCTTGCCTCGGCGCCGGCGGAGCTGGTCGACCTGTTCCGGCTGTATGGCGCCAGCCGGGTGAAGACGCTGTGGCTGCTGCGCCTGCCGGCCGCGCTGCCGTTCTTCCTGGCCGGGCTGCGCATCTCCGGCGGTCTGGCGCTGGTCGGCGCGGTGGTGGCCGAGTTCGTTGCGGGATCGGGTGGGTTCGCCTCCGGCCTGGCGTATCGCATCCTGGAGGCCGGGTATCGCCTGCAGGTGCCGCGCATGTTCGCCGCGCTGGTGCTGCTGTCGCTGACCGGCATCGCACTGAACCTGGCGCTCGGCGCGCTGACCCGCGTGGTGCTGCGCAACCGGTAGGGGCGGCGGTCGAAGGAAGGTCAGGGCTCCGCCCTGAAACCCGCCAGGGGGCTTTGCCCCCTGGACCCCCACCAAAGGCGGAGCCTT